>PVBE010267629.1_pt1 | contig 121840 bp, 115 predicted proteins | sample 1631181 | NCBI WGS metagenome assembly PVBE01 (sample SAMN08397723, study PRJNA350692) | Marine metagenome, whole genome shotgun sequencing project. | isolation source: water | place: Pacific Ocean | collected 2012-04 | reverse complement strand
GGAGTCTTTATTTTCCTTATTCGCGAATTTGTTGTCAGAGTCCGACAAGATGGTTCCCCACCTTTCGCAAGCCCATGTTTTCGCCCAAGGCCAAATTAGATCCAGTGAGCTTAATAAACCTTTAAATTATAAAAAAATAAGTCGTTGAAATATATCCGAAAAAAGAAAAATGTTGGACTCCAGTGCCGGGATGTTCGGCGTCGTCCCGTCCGTTTCCATCTGGCCGGAATTCCATCAACGGAGATTCTTAAGGTTCAATCCACATTTTCGGATTTGATTCACCGAATCTTAAGGTTGCGAGGACATAATTTCCAAACCTGGCAATCAAATCGCCTCAATCCATTGAGGCTCCTGGCTTGTGTTTTGTGGGAAAATCAGTCGCCGTGGATATCAACAAACTTGCTCTGTTCGGCATCGTCAAAAAGCGTATGGGCTGGCTCTCTCAGCGCCAGAAAATCCTGTCCCAAAATATCGCCAATTCCGATACCCCTAAATACAAGGCGCGCGATCTCAAGAAACTTGATTTCAAGCAACTGGTTGGACGCCAATCCAGGCAGCTCGACATGGTTGCCACAAGGAGAGACCATTTGACGGGACAGCGCCAACGCCTCGGCGATTTATCCGAGGAAAAGAATCGCCATCCTCTCGAAACGGCACCCAACAGCAACTCGGTAATTGTCGAGGAGTAGATGGCGAAAATCATCTGGTTGTTTGGATTCGCCGCCGTTTACTGGCTCTATTCCTTCTATTGGAGCAGCAAGATCGCCGGTCGGCACCCCCCGGTGCCGGCTTTCGTTCTTGTCGTCACGGCGGCGTCCTTTTCCGGCTGGGCTTTCTTCGGGCATCCCGGTCTCGTTTATGATGACGGCTATCAGTTCGCCTTTGTCTCTTTATGCGCCATCACCATTCCCTTGGCCGGCGTCATTTTTTTTAAGCGCCTGTGGTTATTGGGCAAGCGTTACGATTACAAAACACCGGCCGAGATGCTGGTCGGCTATTTCGACGGCAATTTCATCCGCCTCCTCACCGGCATCGTCGCCCTTTTGTTTTCGGTGCTCTTTGTCGCCGTGCAACTCGGGGCCGCCGGTTATCTGTTCGACATCTTAACCGACGGTCTTGTCAGCAGGCATTTGGGTATGGGGATCATGGCGCTGGTTATCTTGACGAACTTGGCCGCCGGCGGCTCACGAATCGCGGCCGACCCCATGCCGGGGGTTTTGTTACCCCTGGGCATCGTGGCGACGGGCATTTATGCCTTGAACGCCATCGGCGGATGGGAGGCGCTGCAAACGGGTTTGGCCGAACTGGCCGTTTCCGATTTCGGCGCTTGGGGAAAGACCGGCCAACACGGCGGCGGCGATTACAACGCCCGCTTCGCCGTTCCCGGAGTCATCCAATTCACCGCCGGCCTGGGCAAGCAGTCCCCCGTTGGCGGCCCCTGGACGGGGGTCATGATCCTGACCTTCATGTTCGCCCTGATGGGCATCCTGTCGGCTCCGGCCTTCGCCATGTGGGCACTGACCAGAAGCGACCCCATGCCTTTCGCCCGGCAACAGGTTTGGGCGACTGCCTTTAGCGGCGGTCTGATTTTGGTCCTCTTCACTTCGGTCCTCGGCATGGGCGCCCATCTCCTGCCGCCCGGTCCGGCCATCGCCAAGGCACCGGATGCCCTGGTTGCCAGCTATTTAAACCTATTGGCGGACAGTGCCCCGTGGTTGGCGGGCCTGCTTGCGGTGTCTGCGCTAGCGGTGATGCAGTTGGCCAGCGGCTTTTACCTAACGACGACGGGGCGCATGCTCGGCCACGACTTTTGCCGCCATCCGAAGCCGGCGGCGGGCGGCGGGCGGCGGCTGTTTGTCTTCCTTGCCATAGCCACGATCCTGGCCTTGGCTCTTCTCGTCGCCACCATCTCGACCGATTCTCTGGCCCTGCTCGGCGGCGTGGCGGCGGCTTTCGGTTTCCAGATGTGGGTGCCGCTGGCGGCGGCGACCTGTTTCCCGTGGATCACCCGCGCCGGCGCCAGCTGGGGGCTTGCCGGCGGAATCCTCGGGGTGATTTTCACCGACAGCATCGGCCTTGCCGTTCTCGACGCCATCGGCATCGATGCCTGGGGCCGTTGGCCCTGGACTATCCACTCGGCCGGCTGGGGCATGTTCATTAATCTCAGCCTTTGCGCCGCCATCTCGGCAATGACCCAAAACCCGCAAGACAGGCGGCGTTGCATGCGGCACCACGAGTTCCTGCGGGAGCATGCATCTTTGTCGCCGGAAAAGCGGAAGCTGAAACCACTGGCTTGGATGATAACCCTTGCGTGGATGTTCTTCGCCGTCGGCCCGGGCGCCGTGGTCGGCAACGATTTCTTCGGTTCGCCCAACGCCGGAACCCCGGAAGCCTGGACCTATGGCATTCCATCCGTATGGGCCTGGCAAATCCTGTTCTGGCTGTTGGGCGTGATCCTGATCTGGCTCCTCGCCTATAAGATGGAGATGTCGACCCTGCCCAGGAAAAAAATCAAGGCTCTGCAAAACGAGTCCTGGACGGCCAGGGAAGCCGGCGGCAAGCAATGAACGAACAGAAGCCTATTCGAAAACGCTTTCCATGACTTCCAGGGCAAACCTTGTGGAAGCGGTGGCCGGGCCGCCACCCATCTCCATGCCGACCTCGAGTGCTTCCAGAACTTCGCGCCGGATTGCCCCGGCCAAGGCCGCCTGTTCGATCTGCCACTGCATGCAGGATTCACAATCGATGACAACGGAAATGCCGACGGCGATCAGCTCCTTGTGTTTTTTTGATAAATCGCCCTCCGCGAAGGCGGCCCCCTCCATCTCGAGAAGGGCCTCGTAGACTTTCGATTTCAGCGCCAGCAGCTTGGCATGCGCCTGTTTGAGTCGGCGACGAAGGCATGAGTTCCGATGACGGCTTCCGGGCCTTGAGCGCCGCCCATCGGGCAATGCTGTCGGCCTACCGGAAACAGGATTGGCAAACCACCCGCCAAGAACTAGCCCTTTGCCGAAAACTCTCCGGACACCTCGATCTGACCGAACTGCACGACCTCTACGAGGCACGCATCACAAGCTACGAGACGGCGCCGCTCGATCCCGGCTGGGACGGCGTGTTCGTGGCCGAAATGAAATGACGCGGATGGAAACGGACGAACCTGCGGGCCATGCTTGGAAGCGCGCTTGCGCCCAAAGGCCGCTTCGCCGCCCAGGATCACGTCCCAACACGCCGCGCCGCGTCAAGCCGTTTGCTGTTCGCCCTTGAGGCGGTTTCCAGAATCATGGTACGGATTATAGGTGAGCCATTTATCGACACCAGCGACGGAGGGATAAATAATTTCAAAGCTGTTTCAAAAGGGAGGATGTAGGCATGAAAAATTCAGCAATTGCGTTTGCGGCCATAGCCATGGCGGCGTTGGCTTTTGGACCGCCCGCCGCCAAAGCGGGGACCTTGGAAGACGTCAAGGCGCGCGGGGTTCTCAACTGCGTCGTCAACACCGGCCTCGCCGGGTTTTCATTTACCGATAAGGCGGGCAAATGGCAGGGTTTCGACGCTGATTTTTGCCGCGCCGTGGCGGCCGCCGTTCTCGGCAGTGGCGACAAGGTGAAGTTCATTCCCGCCACCGGCAAGACGCGGTTCACCCTTCTTAATTCGAAAGAGGGCGATCTTATTTTCCGGAATACGACCTGGACCTTTTCCCGCGACGTCGACGTGAAGCTGACCTTCATCGGCACCACCTACTACGACGGCCAGGGCTTCATGATCCGCAAGAAACTCGGCGTCAAGAGCGCCAAGCTGCTTGATGGCGCAACCGTGTGTATCCAAACGGGGACAACGACAGAGCTCAACCTCGCCGACTTCTTCCGCGCCAACAAGATCAAGTATGAACCGGTACCCATCGAGACCAACGAGGAAGCACGCACAAACTATCTGGCCGAGCGCTGCGACGTCTACACGACGGACGCCTCGGGCCTGGCGGCCACCCGTGCTACTTTCGACAAGCCGGATGACCACCTTTTGCTTCCGGAGATCATCTCCAAGGAGCCGTTGGGCGGCGTCGTGCGCCACGGTGACGACCAGTGGGGCGACGTAGTCCGCTGGACCGTGAGCGCCATCGTCTCGGCCGAGGAATACGGCATCACCCAGGCCAACGCCGACGCCAAGGCCAAGGGCACCGATGACCCGAACATCAACCGGTTGTTGGGGTCCGAGGGCGACCTGGGCGGCATGCTGGGCCTTGACAAGCAATGGGCCCTTCACGCCATCAAGGCCGTCGGAAACTACGCCGAGGTCTTTGACCGTAACGTCGGGCCCAAAACCAACATCGGATTGTCGCGCGGCTTGAACGCCCAGTGGTACGATGGCGGCCTTCAGTATGCGCCGCCGTTCCGTTAAACGACACCGTTTGGCGATAGAATTACGACGGACTCAGGAGTGCGCCGGAGCCTTGGGCTCCGGCGTCGTCGTGACCACCTTACCGGTTGGCTGATGGGGTGTCCGGGACGCGGACCGAAACTGAAAACGGAGAATGCCGTTGGTGAGCAAAGCGACCACCACCGTCGCCTCTGATGATCCCAACGCCCTGTTGCGTCTTTGGCGTAACAAGGAGGCGCGTTCCGTCATCATCCAGGTTTTTACGCTGGCGCTATTGTTCGCATTCCTGACCTTCATCATCAATAACGCCGTCCACAACCTAGCGCAGCTGGGCAAGACTTTCAGCTTCACGTTCATGTTGGAGCCGGCCGGTTACGACATCAATCAGCGCCTGATCGAATATACGTCCCGCGACAACCACATCCGAGCGATGTTCGTCGGTATCCTCAACACCGCCCTGGTTGCCGGTTGCGGCATCATGCTGGCGACTATTCTGGGTTTTATTTTCGGCGTTCTCAGGCTTTCCAAAAACTGGCTGATCAACCGTTTTGTTTACTGTTTCATCGAGTTCACCCGCAACGTGCCGATACTGCTGCATATCTTGCTCATCCATGGGCTGATCGTTCATATCATGCCGGTTCCCCGCAATGCATGGGATGTGGGAGAAGCGATGTTCCTGACCAATCGCGGGGTCATCATACCCAAGCCCCTGTTCGAGAACGGCTTCATCTGGACGGGCTTGGCGTCCGTCGCCGCCGTAGCCTTCGCCTGGAGTTTCAGGCGCTGGGCCAAAAAGGTGCAAGACGCCACCGGCAAGATCTATCCCGTATTTTTGGTCAGCCTGGCAGCCATCATTGGCCTGCCGGCCTTGGTGTTTTTCATCTCCGGCGCTCCGCTTTCCTGGGAAATCCCGGCGCTCAAGAGTTTCAATTTCAAAGGCGGTCTGGTGATGCGTTCGGAATTCCTGGCGCTCTGGCTGGCACTGTCGTTTTACACCTCGGCCTATATTGCCGAGATCGTGCGGTCGGGGATCCTGGCGGTCCACTGGGGCCAGAGCGAAGCCGCCTACGCCATCGGGATCAAACCCAACCGAACCTTGCAACTGGTTGTCATTCCACAGGCACTCAGGGTGATTATCCCGCCGTTAACCAGCCAATATCTGAACCTTACCAAGAACTCCTCGCTGGCCATCGCCATCGGTTACATGGACATCGTCGCCACCATCGGCGGCATCTCCCTCATGCAGACGGGCAAAGAGATGGAATCGATGATTATTGTTCTTTCCATCTACCTTAGCTTCTCGTTGGTCATCTCGTCGTTCATGAACTGGTACAATAAGAAGATCAAGCTGGTGGAGCGTTAGGACGGGGGCCGGCGATGGACGAAGCCGCCACCGAAAGCAGAAAATACCCGCCGGGATCCCATCCGGATCTGCCGCCGCCGGGTCTCTCGATGGGACCGTTGTTGTGGGTCAAGGACAACCTGTTCAGCTCGGTGACGAACGTGGTTATGACCTTCCTTGCGGTCTATTTTCTTTGGCTGACCATACCGCCGTTGGTCGAATGGGCCTTTTTCGACGCCGCGTTCACCGGCGAATCCAGAAAGGCCTGCAAAGCCCAGGCATCCGGCGCCTGCTGGGCCTTCATCCAGAGCCGCATTGAGCTCTTCATCTATGGCTTCTATCCCGGACCGGAACGCTGGCGGGTCGACCTGTCGTTTGTCCTGCTGGTAGTGGCATTGACCCCGATACTGTGGGAGAAAGTGCCCCAGCGCGCGAAACTGCTGTTTTTTTCATGTGCCTATCCTTTCGTTGCCGGCTGGCTGCTTACCGGGGGGTTGGGCTTGAAACCCGTCGGCACGGATCAGTTCGGCGGCATTCTTCTGACCCTTGTAATCGGCATCACGGGTATTTCATTCTCGTTGCCCATCGGCATCGTACTGGCGCTAGGCCGCCAGTCCCACATGCCGGTCCTGCGCACTCTTTGCATCTCCTTTATCGAGTTTATCCGCGGCGTTCCGCTGATTACGCTCCTGTTCGTGGCGTCGGCCATGCTGAGCTATTTCCTACCGCCCGGAACCAATTTCAACTTGCTTTTGAGAGTGCTCATCATGGTGACGCTTTTCGCCTCGGGCTATATGGCGGAAGTGATCCGGGGCGGCCTCCAAGCCATTCCCACCGGCCAGTACGAGGCGGCCCAATCCATGGGGCTGGGGTATTGGAAGATGATGCGCCTGGTTATTCTGCCCCAGGCCTTGAAAATCTCAATTCCGGGGATCGTTAATACCTTCATCGCCCTTTACAAGGACACGACGCTGGTCATCATCATCGGTCTTTTGGACCCGCTCGGGATCGGCCGTTCGTCCCTTGCCGATTCCAAATGGCAAGGGCTTTCGACCGAGGTCTATATCTTCGTTGCCGTGTTCTTCTTCATCAGTTGCTTCGGTATGTCCCGCTACGCCCTCTATCTGGAGCGGAAACTAGACACCGGTCATTAACGTTAGGGTCCTTGGTCATGAGTGAAGCTGTTAACGATCTGATCATCGAGATCAACGGAATGCACAAATGGTTCGGTCAGTTCCACGTGCTGAAGGACATCAACCTCAATGTCAAGCAAGCGGAACGCATTGTCATCTGCGGGCCGTCGGGTTCGGGAAAGTCAACCCTGATCCGCTGCATCAACCGCCTCGAGGAACACCAGCAGGGCCAGATCGTCGTTGACGGGATCGAGCTCACCAACGACCTCAAGAACATCGACGCCATCCGCCGCGAGGTGGGAATGGTGTTCCAGCACTTTAATCTGTTCCCGCACCTGACGGTGCTCGAGAACCTGACGCTGGGGCCCATCTGGGTCCGCCAGACGCCGAAAAGAGAGGCCGAGGAAGCCGCCCGGCAGTACCTGGAGCGGGTAAAAATCCCCGAACAGGCGGAGAAATTCCCCGGTCAGCTCTCCGGCGGTCAACAGCAACGCGTCGCCATCGCCCGCTCGCTCTGCATGAATCCCAAAACCATGTTGTTCGACGAGCCGACCTCGGCGCTCGACCCGGAGATGATCAAGGAGGTTCTGGACGTTATGATCGAACTGGCCGAGACGGCCATGACCATGATCGTGGTCACTCATGAAATGGGCTTCGCCAAGGCGGTCGCCAATCGGGTCATCTTCATGGATGGCGGTGAAATCATCGAGCAGAACGAGCCGCACGAGTTTTTCAACAATCCCCAGAACAACCGCACCAAGCTGTTCCTCAATCAGATCCTGACGCAATAGCTATGATGCTGCTGAAATGCTGCTAACCCGGGAATGAAAACATGAAGAGCTTACGAGAGAGGGCGGAGGAAACCTGCAAGGAAGTGTTGGGCATCCTCGACGGGACCGGGGGCGGTGGAAATTCCAAGAAAATCGCCGGCGCCATCGAGAAGGCCATCATCAATGCCCTGTTGGAGGAGCGTCACCGCTGCGCCAATGTCGCCTTAAAATGCTGCTCGGAGGATGAGGACAAGGCCCACAAGATCGACGAGGAAATCCGCCGGGTCAATACCGCCCTGATTGCCAACCTCTCCAGCATGCGCTGACCCAGGCCACCACAAAAACAGCAATGACGGGCAGTCAACCGGTGCCCGGTTTTGTTCCGGATTGGTGGTGGGCCCGGCAGGACTCGAACCTGCAACCAGACCGTTATGAGCGGCCGGCTCTAACCAGTTGAGCTACGGGCCCGTATGAACGAGGCCGGAATTCTGATTTTAAGGGAACTGATAGCAGAAACAGCCGCCTTTGACAGCTATCTTGCACTCTCTCGACGGGGATCAATAATCCAGGAAGCTGCGCAGCTTGCGCGAGCGCGACGGGTGCTTGAGCTTACGCAACGCCTTGGCCTCGATCTGGCGGATGCGTTCACGGGTGACCGAGAACTGCTGGCCCACCTCTTCCAAGGTATGGTCGGTGTTCATGCCAATGCCGAAACGCATCCGCAAGACCCGTTCCTCGCGGGCGGTGAGGCTGGACAGGACGCGGGTCGTGGTTTCGCGCAGGTTACCGTGGATGGCCGCGTCGAGAGGCTGAACGGCGTTCTTGTCCTCGATAAAGTCGCCCAAATGATAGTCTTCCTCGTCGCCGATAGGGGTTTCTAGAGAGATCGGCTCCTTGGCGATTTTGAGGACTTTGCGCACCTTATCGAGCGGTATGGAGAGCCTTATCGCCAGTTCTTCGGGCGTCGGCTCGCGGCCGATCTCGTGCAGCATCTGGCGCGACGTGCGGACCAGCTTGTTAATGGTTTCGATCATATGCACCGGAATGCGGATAGTCCGCGCCTGGTCGGCGATGGACCGCGTAATGGCTTGGCGGATCCACCAGGTGGCGTAAGTGGAGAACTTGTAACCGCGCCTGTATTCAAACTTATCCACCGCCTTCATCAGGCCAATATTTCCTTCCTGGACCAGATCAAGAAACTGAAGGCCCCGGTTGGTATATTTCTTGGCGATGGAAATGACCAAGCGCAAGTTGGCCTCGATCATCTCCTTCTTGGCTTTGGCGGCTTCCCGTTCGCCCTTCTGTACCGTCGCGACGATGCGGCGGAATTCGCTTACCGGCAAGCCGGCCTTGCTGGAAAGCTCCGAGATGCTTACGCGGGCAGCCTTGATTTCATCGCCATAACGGGTGGTAAACCGTTTCCACCCCTTGCCGGACAGCCGCGACACCCGTCTCAGCCAACCGGGCTCCAATTCATGACCACGGTATTGTTCCAAGAACTCCTCGCGCTTGATCTTGCTGTTGAGCGCCATGCGCAGCAACTTGCCTTCGAGGCCGATCAATTCGCGATTGAGCCCGTAAAGCTGATCAACCAGTTGCTCGATACGGGCATTGTTGAGATGCACCTTCTCCATCAATTCCACCAGCTCGTGACGCAGCTTGCCGTATCGTTTCTCTTGGGCAGGCTTGATGGTCTCGCCTTTTTGCAAGGCTTCCAGGCGAATACCTTGTAGCCGGTGAAGTTTCTTGTAGGTCTTGGCGATCTCCTCGAAGATATCAAGGGTTCCCGGCATCAGCTTGGCTTCAAGGACGGCAATCGAGAGATTGACCTCTTCCTCCACATTGGCGTCATCGCCGCCGGCCTGCCGCGAATCCGCGGAATCGCCTTTCTTTTCGGTATCGTCGCTGGCGCCGTCCGCCGCTTGCGGTTGCACCGCTTTGTTATTGACGTTGGCGAGGGAGCTCTCCTTGTTTTCTTTGCCATCACTGACCTCAACGGTACCGGTGGCACCGACCATGGCGGTGTTGGGGGCACCGTTATGGGTGACGTTTATGGCGCCGTTAGGAACACCGTTATGGGTGGCGTCCAAATCAATAATATCACGGAGCAGCATCAGCTCGTCGATCAAGGCGTCGTGCCAAGTGACGATAGCGAGGATAGTTAGCGGATTTTCGCAAATGCCGCCTACCATCATCTCGCGGCCTGCTTCGATGCGTTTGGCGATGGCGATTTCGCCCTCGCGGGACAGCAATTCGACACTGCCCATTTCACGAAGGAACATACGAACAGGGTCGTTTGTGCGGCCAAGATCGTCTTGCTCAACATTGCCACCGGTGATGGGAGTTTCCTGCGGTTCCTCGGCCCCCGCGGTGGGCGCCGCGTCATCGCTTTCCTCGTTCTCGACGACGTTGATGCCCATCTCCGAGAGCATCGACATGGTATCTTCGATCTGTTCCGAGGAGACTTGGTCCGGTGGTAGCGCTTCGTTCAACTGGTCATAGGTTACGTATCCACGTTCCTTGCCGTGCTGAACCATCTTTTTGACGGTCGCGCCCAAGGAATCGAGCAACGGGCTGTCGGGAACCTCTTCCCGATTGCTCCTGTTGTCAGCCGTGTTCGCTTCTTTAGTCGCCATTCAAGAAGCAATCCTGAAAAAATTGAGCACTAGCACATAACTTGAGAGTGGACAAAAAGCGCGAATCCCGAATTCCTGGGGCAGGCCCCGTTGCCAACCCCTCCGCAAACCGTCACCGCTGAGGTAGTGTTTCCGCCTCATGGAATCAAGGCACTCATCCCCAAAACTGTCTTTAAAAGCAGGCAGTGGGGTTTGTCAAGAACGGGGACTTTATGTTGCCAGGGAAAAAAGACCCAACAATAGTAAGTATCGTTTCATTGCGTGGCGGCCGTTCCCGCTGGATTCTCGTCAGCTTTCCGCTTCTCCGAGTTGCGCCCGTTTCAATTCGACGATTCGGCGCAATTCTTCATCCGAAAAGCCTTTCGCTGAAATTTGTTTGTCGGTTTCAGCGGCGAAGGCCATTTTCCGCAAATATCGCAAGCTGTCATCCCAGCTTGCCCGGATGTCGCCGTTCGTGGCCCGCGGGCCGATCATCCGGTGGCGTCTGAGCGAGGCGTCGCTATAAAGGGAGTCAATACTTTCCGAGAGGCCACGCCGGCCAAGCTCTTCCTTGACGCTCTCGGCGTCGTATTGGCAATTGCCGGACAGCATCATGACGAGCTCCTGGCGTAAACGATCGAGGGATTCGTCGTCAAAATGCATGCAGCCGAACTGTTCCTCCACATTGGGGAAAAAATCTGGGTGATTGATGATGATGGCGATCAGTGTCCGCTGAGCGATGCGATCGCCCCCCACCGGTGAAGCGGATACCGTTCCCGGGTCGATCCGGACCGCCGGCATCCGGCGCCCTTTTCCCATTTGCCATATCCGCTCCTTGAAGGAGCGAAGGAAATGCGCCCGCACGGTCGGATCATTGATCCTTCGGGCGTGATCCTGCAACTTCTTTTGCAAGGCGGCCCGCTGTTCCGGCGTTTTTACCGATCCCGTGCCAGCTTCCATTCGCCACAGCATGTCGGACAACGAAAGGGCGTCGGCAACCGTTCTGTCCATGAATTGCCGCGGGTATCGCCGGCTGACGCCATCGGGATCGTCGCCCGTATCCGTGCGCAGGAACGCAAACCTGAGACCATATCCGGGCTTTAATAACGGCAACGTCCGCTCGGCGGCGCGGGCGGCGGCGCGTTGACCCGCCGCGTCGGGGTCGAAACAAAGCACCGGTTCGCGGACCAAACGCCACAGTATGCCGATCTGATCCTCCGTCAGGGCCGTTCCCAATGGGGCGACGGTTTCTTGGTAGCCGGCTTGCGCCAGGGCAATGACGTCCATATAGCCCTCGGTGACGATCAGCCGGCCGCTTTTTCTTGCCGCCGCTTTCGCCTGGGCCAAGCCGTAAAGCACCCGGCCTTTTTGAAAAAGATCCGTTTCCGGCGAGTTGAGATATTTGGCGCCTGTTTGTTGGGGCTCGCCGTTGCTCAAGATTCGTCCGCCAAAGGCGATGATCCGCCCGCCGGCATCGGTGATCGGAAACATCACCCGGCGGCGAAAACGGTCATAGGGCGCGCGCCCGCCCTCATCGGGACGGATGACCAGCCCGGCGTCGCTTAACAGTTCCTCGGAAATGCCGTCGCCGCCCAGCGCCGTCTTCAGCGCGCCACGCGCGTCGGGCGCAAAACCCAATCGGAACCGCTTTATGGTATCATCGTCCAGGCCACGGCCACTAAGATAGTAGCTGGCCGCCTTGCCCTCGGGCATACGCAACATTTTCTCGAAATAGACGCAAGCCGTCTCCTGGATATCGAGGAGGGATTGGCGGTGGCGGTTCCGTTGGCACTCCTCCGGAGTGTCGGCGGGGACCTCCATTCCGGCCTCGGCGGCCAGATACCGGACCGCTTCGGGGAAGGAGAGCCCGTCCATTTGCATGACGAAATCGATGACGCCACCATGCGCGTCGCAGCCAAAGCAATGATAAAATCCCTTGTCCTCGTTGACCGTGAAGGACGGCGTCTTTTCCTTGTGAAAAGGACAAAGGCCAATATGTTCCCGGCCCTTCTTGGTCAGCCGAACGCGCCGGGCGATGGTGCCCGCGAGTTCGAGGCGGGCGCGTAATTCATCAAGAAATTGAGATGAAAACGCCATTCAACTCAGCTGTTTCTTGACCACGGCGCTGGCCTTGGCGAAGTCCATACGCCCGGCGTAGCGCTCCTTCAAGGCGGTCATAACCCGCCGCATGTCCTTGAGGGTTTTGCCTTTCTCTTCGATGATCACCGAGGTGATCGCATCGACCAACTTATCATCGGCAATTTGCTCGGGCAGGAATTGCTTGATGGTGGCGATTTCCTTCGTCTCGCGTTCGGCAAGATCGAGGCGGCCGCCTTTTTCGTACATTTCGATGCTTTCGCTGCGCTGCTTGATCATGGACTGTAACAAAGCGAGAATCTCGTCATCACCGACCCCTTCCAGGTTCCCTTTGGCGCGGGCGGCAATATCGCGGTCTTTGAGCGCCGCCAGGATCAACCGCAAGGCGGCAATCACTTCCTGGCTTTTGGACAACATGGCCTCTTTCAAGGCGTCAGTGATACTACTGCGGAGCATGGAGCATCCATGGAAGTTTTCGGGAACCGCTGACGTTAGCGAAAAACAGCGCATAAGGCAAATTCTTGAGATAAAATAACCCATTGAAATATAAGATATTTTTTTGAGAATGAAATCTTGACGGCGGCACGGCTTTTGCTTATGAAACCGGTCTAGCCAACATTCTGAAACTCATGCCCCTATAGTCCGGGCACCTGCCAGCGCGCGGCCCCACAAAGGCGCCGGTTGAATACCGCCGCCCAGGCGCTCGCGCAAGCGTGAAAGCAGAGGATGCGCCGTTTGATGTCCGACCCTGCCACTTCCCCCGCGCGCTCCGCCACCAAACCATCCAAAGCCAATGCGGCGCTGGTATTGGCGGACGGATCAGTTTTTTGGGGGCGCGGCGCGGGAGCCCCCGGCGTGGCGGTCGGCGAGGTATGCTTCAATACCGCCATCACCGGTTATCAAGAGACCCTCACCGATCCATCCTACGCCGGGCAGATCATCACCTTTACCTTCCCGCACATCGGCAATGTCGGCGTCAATGGGGAGGATATTGAAACAACGACTCCGGCCGTGCGCGGCTGCGTCTTGGGCACCGACATCACCGGCCCAGCCAACTGGCGAGCCGCCGGGCACCTGGATGAATGGCTGAAATCCATGCACTTGGTAGCCGTCACCGGGATCGACACCCGTCGGCTGACCCGGCGCATTCGCGATGGCGGCGCTCCCAACGGTGCTTTGGCGCACGCCGCTTGCGACGACATCGACACCGAGACCCTCGGCCGCATGGCCCGGTCCTGGCCGGGTCTCGAAGGCATGGACCTAGCAAAGGACGTCACCTGCGCCGGGACCTATGCCTGGGATGAGACCGAATGGTCCTTGCAGGCCGGATATGGGCGCCAGAAAAAGCCGAAATTTCACGTCGTCGTAGTTGATTACGGCGCCAAGCGCAATATCTTGAGGTGCCTGGCCTCCGCCGGTTGCCGGGTCACCGTGGTGCCAGCCTGGGCGACCGCCAAAGAGGTTCTGGCCTTGCGGCCCGACGGTGTATTCTTGTCGAACGGCCCAGGCGACCCGGCGGCGACGGGCGCATACGCGGTGCCGATGATCAAAGATGTGCTCGCCGGGGGCTTGCCGGTATTCGGCATCTGTTTGGGCCACCAGATGCTGGCTTTGGCCCTGGGCGCCAAGACATACAAGATGCATATGGGACACCGTGGCGCCAACCAGCCGGTTAAGGATCTTGCGACGGGGCGAGTCGAGATCACCAGCCAGAACCACGGTTTCGCCGTTGACCGCGACAGCTTGACCGGCAACGTCATCGAGACCCACACCTCGCTCTTCGACGGTACGCTCGAGGGCCTGAAAGTCGAGGGCAAGCCGGTCTTCTCCGTCCAGTACCACCCCGAGGCCTCGCCCGGCCCCCAGGACAGTCATTACCTGTTCGAGAAGTTCATCGGAATGATGGAGGCGTCGTTGCCTCGTCAAGCGAGGTAGGTCCGCCATGCCAAAGCGCACCGATATCTCCTCTATCCTCATCGTCGGCGCCGGGCCCATCATTATCGGCCAGGCCTGCGAGTTCGACTATTCCGGCGCCCAGGCCTGCAAGGCGCTTAAAGAAGAAGGCTACCGGGTGATCCTGGTCAATTCCAACCCTGCCACCATCATGACCGATCCCGGTTTGGCCGACGCCACTTACATCGAGCCTATCGAGCCCGAGATTCTTGAACGGGTCATCGAACACGAAAAACCCGATGCCTTGCTGCCGACCATGGGCGGGCAAACGGGACTGAATGTGGCAATGGAACTGGCCAGGTCCGGGGCCCTGAAAAGATTTGATGTCGAGATGATCGGCGCCGACAAGAACGTTATCGCCAAGGCCGAGGATCGCCAGCAGTTCCGCGACGCCATGGTCCACATAGGCCTGGAATGTCCGCAAAGCCGATTGGTCAAGTCCTTGGACGAGGCCCGAGAAAGCCTGCAAGCCTTCGGCCTGCCGCTGGTCATCCGCCCATCATACACCCTAGGCGGCATCGGCGGCGGCATCGCCTACAACCGGGAAGAGCTCGAGAACATTGTGGCGCATGGCCTTGCCGCCTCGCCGGTCGGCGAGGTCCTGGTCGAGGAATCAGTCCTCGGCTGGAAAGAATATGAGATGGAGGTAGTCCGCGACCAAGCCGACAACTGCATCATCATCTGCTCTATCGAAAATATCGATCCCATGGGCGTGCATACCGGCGATTCCATCACCGTGGCGCCGGCCCTGACGCTGACCGACAAGGAATACCAGATCATGCGCGACACCTCGATAGCGGTGCTGCGCGAAATAGGGGTCGACACCGGCGGCTCCAACGTCCAGTTCGCCGTCGACCCCGCCACCGGCCGCCTGGTCATAATCGAGATGAACCCGCGCGTTTCCCGGTCATCGGCGCTGGCCTCGAAGGCGACCGGCTTTCCCATTGCCAAGGTCGCCGCCAAACTGGCCGTCGGTTATACCTTGGATGAATTGATGAACGACATCACCGGCGTGACACCGGCCTCGTTCGAGCCGACCATCGATTACGTGGTCACCAAAATCCCCCGCTTCACCTTTGAAAAATTTCCCGGCACCAAGCCCGAACTGACTACGTCGATGAAATCCGTGGGTGAAGCCATGGCCATCGGCCGCACATTCGCCGAATCCTTGCAAAAAGGACTGCGGTCGATGGAAACCGGGCTGACCGGCCTGAACGAGGTCGAAATCGAAGGCGCCAAGACGGACAACGGTATCAACACCGAAGCCGTCCTCGCCGCCTTGTCCAAACCCCGGCCCGAACGCATCCTGGTCATTGCCCAAGCTTTTCGCTTAGGCGTCGCGTTGGACGAAATTCAAGCAGCCTGCAAATACGATCCTTGGTTCCTGGATCAGATCAGGTCTCTGGTCAATGCGGAAGAGGAAATCCGGGGGCAAGGGCTTGCAGGCGAGGCGTTGAATCTGCTGGACCTGAAAAAACTTGGATTTTCCGACGGGCGGTTGGCCGAACTTAGTGGCCGGACGGAGACGGAAGTGACCTCGCGGCGCCATCGTTTGGATGTCCATCCCGTCTATAAGCGGGTCGATACATGCGCCGCCGAATTCCCGTCCAGGACTCCTTACATGTATTCGGCCTACGAAGGCGATGGGGTCAACCCGGCGGAATGCGAAGCCGATCCTTCCGATCGGCCGAAAGTGGTCATTCTGGGCGGTGGCCCAAACCGCATCGGTCAGGGCATCGAATTCGACTATTGCTGCGTCCATGCCGCCTATGCCTTGAAAGAGGCGGGAATCGAGGCGATCATGGTCAACTGCAACCCGGAAACGGTATCCACCGATTACGATACTTCCGACCGCCTCTATTTCGAGCCGCTGACCGCCGAGGACGTCATCGAGGTAATCCGGGTCGAACGGTCGAGGGGAGATTTCAAGGGCAGCATCGTCCAGTTCGGCGGGCAGACGCCTTTGAAGCTGGCCGCCGCCCTGGAAGCCGCCGGCATTCCCATCCTAGGCACTTCGCCCGACGCCATCGACTTGGCGGAAGACCGGGAACGCTTTCAGGTCTTGCTCCGTGAACTCGGTCTCAGGCAACCGGCTAACGGCCTTGCCCGGTCGATCGAGGAAGCAGAAAAGGTCGGCAAGGACATTGGCTATCCCCTGGTCATCCGCCCTTCGTATGTGTTGGGCGGAAGGGCCATGGAGATTGTCCACGACCGTGCCGCCTTGCTGCGCTACATGAAGACAGCCGTGCAGGTCTCCGGCGATAGCCCGGTGCTGCTCGATTCTTTTCTCGATGACGCTATCGAGGTGGATGTCGACGCCATTGGCGACGGCAGTGACGTTTTCGTCGCCGGCATCATGGAACATATCGAGGAGGCCGGCATCCATTCTGGTGATTCCGCCTGTTCGCTGCCGCCCTATTCCCTGCCCGCGGACGTGGTCGAGGAACTCCAGCGACAGACGACGGTGCTGGCCCGGGCATTGAATGTGGTTGGCCTGATGAATGTCCAGTTCGCGGTCAAGGACGGCGACATTTACGTCATCGAGGTCAACCCCAGGGCCAGCCGCACCGTTCCCTTCGTCGCCAAAGCCACCGGCGTCCCCATCGCCAAGCTGGCGGCGCGCGTCATGACCGGGGAAAAACTTTCTTCTTTTTCGCTCATCACGGCGCCGACAATGAACCATGTGGCGGTCAAGGAAGCGGTCTTCCCTTTTGACCGCTTTCCCGGCGTCGACATTATCCTAGGCCCGGAAATGAAATCGACGGGCGAAGTCATGGGCATCGCCGCCGATTTCAGCGGCGCTTTCGCCAAGGCTCAATTGAGCGCCGGCACGCGGCTGCCCGACGGCGGAACAGTTTTCATTTCGGTCAAGGACCGGGACAAACAAACGGCGGGCGAATTGGCGGAACGGTTGCAAGGAATGGGGTTTGCCCTTGTCGCCACCTCGGACACGCAAAAACACCTGGAGGCGGCGGGTCTCCGTGTCAGGCGCATCAACAAGGTTTTGGAGGGCCGGCCTCATTGCGTGGACGCCATCATCTCCGGCGAGGTGCAGTTGGTCATCAATACAACCGAAGGCGCCCAAGCCATTGCGGACAGTTATTCCATCCGCCGCTCGGTTCTGATGGGCAACATTCCCCATTACACCACCATGACCGGGGCGGCGGCGGCCGTCGGCGCCATTGAATCGTTTCGCGCCGGTGGGCTTGATGTGGCGCCGTTGCAGTCGTATCTTAAGACATCGTTATAGACATTTTTTTCATCTTTCCCGTCGCTTTTGCACATCCTTGCCGTAATGAATGGGTGTGTGCCCGGAATGGGAAGAATCGGAAGCTCTGCCATGGAAAAAATCCCTATGACGGCGCAAGGTTTGAGCCGGCTGGAAGAAGAACGCGAAAGACTGATGAACGAAGAACGCCCGCGGATCATCCGCGCCATCGCCGCCGCCCGTGAACACGGGGATCTTAAGGAAAACGCCGAATACCATGCCGCCCGCGAGCGCCAGAGTTTCACCGAGGGACGGCTGGCTGAACTTGGGGACCTCATCAGCCGCGCCGAAGTTATCGACACCACCAAGCTTTCCGGCGACGTGGTCCGTTTCGGCGCCACCGTGCTGCTGGCCGATGAGGATACCGAAAAAGAAGCAACCTATCAGATCGTCGGTTCCCACGAGTCCGACATCAATTCCGGCCGGCTATCAGTTACCTCGCCGTTGGCCAGCGCCCTGATCGGCAAATCCCTGGGCGATTCCGTCGAGGTGGCCACGCCTCGCGGCTTGAAATCTTACGAGATCGTCAAGGTCAGTTACCTCTGACGGTACTTCCACTGCTTTCGGGAAGAACGAGTTTCTCCCATGGACGCAGTCAATAAAAATTGACTCAAGTACCGTTTTCACCGGTTGCCAGGGGGGGGGGGCGGGCTTAGTCTTGCCTTGCCAGCCCATCAACCAAAATAATGGAAAATAAATGCCCTTCATCGCCCAGCGGCTTGGCCGCATCAAACCGTCGGCGACCCTAGCCGTCACCACCAAGGCCAGAGAACTCAAGGAGGCAGGCCACGACGTCATCGGCCTCGGCGCCGGCGAGCCCGATTTCGAAACCCCCGATCATATCAAGGAAGCGGCCAAGGCGGCCATGAACCGGGGCGAAACCCGCTACACGGCCGTCGCCGGCACGCCCGAGCTGCGCCAAGCTATCTGCGGCAAGTTCAAACGCGACAACGGACTGGACTACAGGCCCGAGCAAGTGACGGTGGGATGCGGCGGCAAGCAGACCATCTACAACGCCCTGATGGCAACCCTCGATCCCGGCGACGAGGTCATCATCCCGGCCCCTTACTGGGTTTCCTATCCGGACATCACCCTCTTGGCCGAGGGTACGCCGGTCATCGTTGATTGCCCGGCGGAAACGGATTTCAAGCTCAATCCCGAGGACCTTGAGCGGGCAATCACCCCGAAGAGCAAGTGGCTGATCCTCAACTCGCCTTCCAACCCAACCGGCGCCGCCTACACGAAGGCCGAAATGAGGGCGATCACCGACGTTGTGCTGCAACACCCACAGGTATGGGTGCTAACCGATGACATTTACGAGCATATCGTCTACGACGGATTCGAGTTCGTCACCCCGGCTCAGGTCGCCCCGGCGCTGATCGACCGCACCCTGACCATCAATGGCGTCTCCAAGGCCTATTGCATGACCGGCTGGCGTTTGGGCTACGGCGCCGGTCCGGCCGAGTTGATCAAGGCTATGAACAAGGTGCAGTCGCAAAGCACCACCCATACCTCGTCCATAAGCCAGGCGGCGGCGGTGGCGGCGTTGACCGGTTCGCACGATTTCATCGCCGCCAACAACGCCGTATTCAAGGATCGCCGAGACTTGGTCATCGGCCTCTTAAACCAAGCCACTGGCCTTGTCTGCCCGAGGCCGGAAGGAGCGTTTTACGTCTATCCTTCTTGCCGCGAGCTGATCGGCAAGAGCACGCCCGGCGGCAAACGTATCGCCACCGACGAGGATCTGGTCTCCTACCTTCTGGAAGAGCAGGGGGTGGCGGCGGTGCCCGGAACAGCCTTCGGACTTTCGCCGCATTTCCGCGTCTCCTACGCCACCTCGACGGAACTCCTGGAAGAAGCCTGCCAGCGCATCCAGCGGGCCACGGCGGCGCTGAAATAAGCACACGCATCGATCATTCGGGGAATGGCCCTTTCCGGCCTCCCCTTTTTCCTTGCATCCCGGCGTTAGGGCTTTACCCTTTCAGGCATAACCAAACAAAGACCGGGCTCTTTAAGAGCCCATGACCGTTTTCTGGGAACCAACCCGTGGGAGGATTTCGTGACCGGCAAAGCACCATCCGAGCACCGTTGCGCGGCCCTTGTCGGACCCTACTTATGCGGCAAGACGACATTGCTGGAGAGCCTTCTTGTTGTCTCAGGCTCCGTCCACCGCAAGGGCAGCATCAAGGACGGAAACACCGTCGGCGACGGGACCTCCGAAGCACGCGACCGCCAGAGAAGCACCGAACTTTCCGTCGCCAGCACCCGCTACCTGGACGAAGACTGGACCTTCATCGACTGTCCGGGCTCCGTTGAACTGTCCCAGGACACCTTCAACGCGCTGATGGTGGCGGATACAGCGGTGGTCGTCTGCGAACCCGAAACAAGCAAGGCTCTGACCCTGGCCCCGGTGTTGCGGTTCCTGGATGAGCACGACATTCCGCACTTTGTTTTCATCAACAAAATGGATACCGCGCAGACAAGGATAAAATCCATCCTTGAGGCTTTGCAAACGGTGTCCCAACGGCCGTTGATCCTGCGCGAGGTCCCCATCCGCGACGATGAACAGATTAGCGGTCATGTGGACTTGGCCAGCGAACGGGCATTTCAGTGGAAAGCCGGCAAGCCCTCGAATCTCATTCAGCTTCCCGAGCCGGTTGTCGAGCGCGAGCAGGAAGCGCGCACCGAAATGCTGGAGGCACTGGCCGACTTCAACGACACCTTGCTCGAAGAACTCCTGGAAGACATCATTCCCAGCACCGATGAGATCTACGCCAACCTGGCCAAGGACCTGCAGGAAGACCTGATCGTTCCGGTATTCTTCGGTTCGGCCGAAAGCGACAACGGCGTTCGCCGCCTCTGGAAGGCGCTTCGTCACGAAGCTCCCGAGCCGTCGGTGACGGCGAAAAGATGGGGGCTGGAAACACCGGGCGAGGCTTCGGCGCAGGTTTTCAAGACCCTGCATGGCAGCCAAACCGGCAAGCTTTCCGTGGCGCGGGTGTGGGGTGGTGAAATTTCCGATGGCATGACCGTCAACGGGTGCCGAATAAGCGGGCTCTTCACTTTGTTTGGCCAGAAACAGGACAAACTGGCCAAGGCCGGCGTCGGCGCCGTCGTCGCCTTGGGACGCATGGACGCCGTCGCCTCCGGCGACATGCTTTCGCCTTCAGGCAACACCAAGGGCCCGGACTGGCCGCAACCCCTGCCGCCTTTGTTCTCCCTGGCCATTCACGCCGAAAACCGGGCCGACGAGGTCAAGCTCACAGGGGCACTCGCCAAGCTTGCGGAAGAAGATTTCTCCCTTTCCTTTCAGCAAAATCAAGACACCGGCGAACTGCTACTGTGGGGGCAAGGTGAAATGCACCTTCAAATCGCTCTCGATCGCTTGCAAAACCGCTACAATATGTCGGTCACCTCGGCCCGGCCGCAAGTCCCTTACAAAGAAACTATCCGCAAGTCGATTTCCCAGCACGCTCGTCACAAAAAGCAAAGCGGCGGTCACGGCCAGTTCGGCGACGTCCATCTGGATATCAAACCGTTACCGAGGGGATCGGGATTTGATTTCCATGACACCATTACCGGCGGTGTGGTGCCCAAACAGTACATCCCGGCTGTTGAAAACGGCGTCAAGAACTACATGAAGCGGGGGCCAATGGGCTTCCAGGTGGTCGATATCTCGGTGACGCTGACCGACGGCCAATACCATTCGGTCGACAGTTCCGACATGGCTTTCAAGGCGGCGGCGCAATTGGCCATGCGTGAAGGCATGCCCAATTGCAATCCGGTTCTTCTGGAGCCGATCTTCGTGGTGAAGATTGCCATTCCCAACGAGTTCACCTCCAAGATCCAACGCCTGATCAGCGGGAGGAGAGGACAGATCCTCGGTTTCGACGCCAAACCAGACAGTAAAGATTGGGACGAGGTTTCAGTGCAATTGCCGCAGTCGGAAATGCACGACCTGATCATCGATTTGCGGTCGATCACCTTGGGCACCGGCACGTTCGTTTGGGAGTTCGACCACTTGCAGGAAGTCACCGGCAAGGTCGCCGACCAGGTCGTTAACGACCGGGCCGAAGCCAAAAAATAGATCTATCTCCTCATGACACCGCCCGATACCCAGGTAGGGACGGATATCAAAGCGGGGACCCGCGTCAGTCACGGCTGGCGGCAAACAAACCCTTAGGTTGCTGTCTGTGAACCCCGGCGGGAACCTCTCTGTTGCATCGCAACATAAGCGGCTTCTGATGTAATAGGTTTCCGATAACGCCATGAAAATGACTGTCGCTTCGAAGCCTCGGCCACTGCCCGGCCGAGAAACAGAGCAACTATTCATGGTATTTTCTTTTACAAAAAAAACCGGGCTCTAAAGAGCCCGGCGAGTTCAACAGGGAGACTTCACGTCTGGGTGACGCAAGGATTCGTATAGTAACGAACCTTTTTTTCAAGCATTGCGCTTGAATTCCACTTGATGTTGCGAAGCAACATTCGATTTAAGGTATATAGTAAACCCACTCTGGAGATTCCATCGTTAATCGCACAATTCAGTCATGCGAAAAACGCATGGCTTATGTTTTGGCGGCGCTTTTCCAGGCTCCTTGCCAGCCCCTTGCGGGTCATTCACTTCTGTTTTTGGTCTTGCCGATCAAAAAGTCGCGGAACACGGAGATGCGCTTAGCGTCGCGCAGTTCTTCAGGGTAAACAAAATAGGCGTTATAACTGGGGCCGTGCAATTCCGGCAGGATTTCGACCAAATTACCTACTTCTTCACCCATATAAGAAGGCAGGCCGCCGATGCCAACACCGCTCTGAACGGCCCGAAAAATGGCATAAATGCTGTTGACCCTCAGCACCGCCCGGCGCGGGCCGCCGGATTCGCCGCCGGCTTCCAGAAGCCAGTTAAGGTTGGGAGCGGGTGGATGGGCTTCCTCGCCGTAAATGACGATACGGTGATGATCCAGGTCCTCGGGGCTTTTCGGCATACCATGATTTTTCAAATATTCCGGCGCCGCGTAGACATGGAAGCGCAGCGTCATCAAACGGCGTTGGATGAGGTCGGGTTGGCGCGGTGGATTCATTCGGATGGCCACGTCGGCTTCGCGCATGGACAGGTCCAATTCGTTGTCTGCCAGAACCAGTGAAACATCGATGTCGGGATAGAGGTTGAGGAACTCCTTGATGCGCGAAGTCAGCCACACCGAGCCAAAAGCAACCGTCGTGGTAATCTTCAAAGGACCCTGTGGACGTTCCCGGCTATCCCTGAGCCGGGCCTCGGCCATGATCAACTTATTGGAAACTTCCTGTGTCGCTCGGTAGAGAACTTCTCCCTGTTCGGTGAGGATCAGGCCACGGGCATGGCGGTGAAAGAGGGATACTTTGAGACTTTCCTCCAACCCGCCGACCTGCCGGCTGACCGCCGATTGGCTGAGATTGAGCGTCTCACCGGCATGGGTGAAACTACCGGCATCAGCGACCACTTGGAAGACGCGGAGCTTATCCCAATCCATGACGTTACCCACCCTCTCTGGCCGGGTCACGCGCGGCCGTAAAGTGTTCGCCCAGGAACCGTTCCGCTTGCAAGGCGCTCATGCAACCCGTGCCGGCGGCGGTGATTGCTTGCCGATAGATCTTGTCCTGAACATCGCCGGCGGCGAAGACACCGGGAACGGAGGTGGCGGTGCTGTCCGGCAGGGTAATGATGTAGCCGTCCCCATCCAGGTCCAACTGGCCTTTGAAAAGGTCCGTATTGGGGGTGTGGCCAATGGCGATAAAAACACCATCGACGGCGAGTTCGCTCATCGCACCCGACTTCACGTTCTTGACTTTGAGCCCGGTGACGCCGGGTGGGGTGCCCGAGCCCAAGATTTCTTCGGGTACGCTGTCCCACATCACCTCGGCCTTGTTGTTAAGGAACAAGCGGTCCTGGAGGATTTTGTCGGCCCTCAGTTCATCGCGGCGGTGGATAACCGTCACTTTGGTGGCATGGTTAGTGAGATAAACCGCCTCTTCAACCGCCGTATTGCCGCCGCCAATGACTGCCACCTCCTTGCCGCAAAAAAAGAAGCCGTCGCAGGTGGCGCAAGCGGAAACGCCAAAACCCTTGAACTTTTCCTCGCTTTCAAGGCCAAGCCAACGGGCACTGGCACCGGTGCAGATGATAAGGGTGTCGCCAGTGTAGATATCGCCGGAATCCCCTTTCAACGTAAACGGAGATTGGCCAAGCTCCGCCTCGACGATGGTGTCGTCGAACATGGCGGCGCCGACGTTTGCCGCTTGTGAATGCATTTGTTCCATCATCCACGGCCCTTGTACCGGCTCGGCATAGCCGGGGTAATTCTCAACCTCGGTGGTGATGGTCAGTTGACCACCCGGTTGCAACCCCTTGACCAAAACCGGTTCGAGGTTGGCGCGGGCGGCATAAATGGCCGCGGTATACCCGGCCGGACCCGAACCTACGATCAGGACTTTGCTATGGTGACAGGTCGGCATGGCGGCGGCGTTCCTTAGGTTCCGTCAATGGTCAGGTAACAGTCTTGGTGATTCCCCACAAGTCGGAACCCGTAAAATACGAACCCGGCGGACAAGGCGCAAGCAGCGGCTCCCGCCGATATCAAATGAAGTAGACGTGAACTGGATATGATGTGGCCTTGGCATGGCGCCGCCGCCATCGTAATATAATTGCGCGGGCCACGGACTAAGAGAAAAATCGTATGCAAAAAGTCAAGCTGGACAGCATCGACCGCCGGATTCTCCATGACCTGCAAGCAGACGGCCGCATCACCAACGTGAAACTGGCCCGCCGTGCCGGTATTTCCGCGCCGCCGTGTCTACGGCGGGTGCGGGCGCTGGAAGAGGCCGGATACATTCGCGGCTACCACGCTGATCTGGAAGCCAAGGCCCTGGGCTACAACGTCACCGTATTCGCCCAAGTCGGCCTCAACTCACAGGCCGAACCGGATCTGGAGGCTTTTGAGGAAAGAGTCCGGCAATGGCCCGAGGTCTGCGAATGCCACATGCTGGCGGGCGAGACCGATTTTCTTTTGAAAGTGGTTGCCGGGGACTGGGATGCCTATCAGCGGTTCCTAACCACTCAGCTCACCGCCGCTCCCAATGTCAACCATGTCAAATCGGCGCTTTCCATCCGCACCTCCAAGTGCCTTGCCGGTGTTCCCATTAGCAAAGGCGGAGAATGACAGAGGCGGCAACGCCCAGCTGCCTGAAACAAGCAACCCTGATTTTAAGAAAGACCTAATGTCTAGGGGTTTTCCGCCGGCAGGCGGCAAGGGCGGCGGCTAAAGCGGTTTGCCAATGGTCAACGGTGAAACCAGATTTCGTCAGCAGCCGGGGCAAATCGAGAGCGTATTCCTTGGAGTAATCGGTTGTCACCGGCTTGGGAGTGAAAAACGGCATGGCTGCTCTCCTCTCTTTGGCTCACTTCCCGCCTGCGAGAAGCGTGGAGGAGAGCTTCTCCTGCGGACCCGGAGCAGCGCTTTTGGATGTGAAATTTCAGCGCTTCGATAGATGGCCCGGCCCGGTCATCGATAATACACAATCAATCTTATCAAGTATATAACTTATATGTTTCAATGTGTTGATGTGAATACACTATTCTTTTGAAAAAAGAATAATCTCTTCTATATGCAGAATATTTTCCTTGTTTAATTCTAATTTCACGGCATTAACGACGACAGGCTGGCATTCCCTTTCGGCCGCCGCTAAAACTCATATCGGAATGTTACCCGTGAATGTGAGATGACCAACCCGGCAATCTTCATCCCCGAAAAGCGGCCACATGCGGTCGGCGGCAAGCCGTTCAATCTGGCCAGTGACTTCCGGCCGGCCGGCGACCAGCCGCAGGCCATCGACGGGCTCTGCCAAGGCCTTGAGGAAGGTGTGCGCGATCAGGTTCTGTTGGGCGTCACCGGTTCGGGAAAGACCTTCACCATCGCCCATGTTGTCGAAAGGTTGCAGCGCCCGACCCTGGTGCTGGCCCCCAACAAGACCCTGGCGGCACAGCTTTACAGCGAGATGAAGGCCTTTTTCCCGGATAACGCGGTGGAATATTTCGTTTCCTATTACGACTATTACCAGCCGGAGGCCTACGTCCCCAAGACCGACGTCTATATCGAAAAAGATGCCTCCATCAATGAACAGATCGACCGTATGCGCCACGCGGCGACGCGGGCATTACTGGAACATAGCGACGTCATCATCGTCGCTTCGGTATCCTGCATCTACGGCATTGGCGCCGTAGAGACCTATGCCCGGATGGTGGCGAAGTTGAAAACGGGGGCACGGGTCGAAAGAGGCGGCCTACTCAAGCGATTCGTCGAACTCCAATACCGGCGCAACGATACCAACTTCCACCGTGGCGCATTCCGGGTGCGTGGCGACGTCATCGAGATTTTTCCTTCTCATTACGAGGATCGGGCTTGGCGCTTATCCTTGTTCGGGGACCAATTGGAAGCCATCTGGGAGATTGACCCCCTGACCGGCGAGAAGGGGGTAAAACTTGACGAGGTCGTCATCTACCCTTCCAGTCATTACGTTACCCCGCGTCCGACGCTCTTGCAGGCGATCCCCAAGATCAGGGCCGAGTTGAAAGAGCGGCTCGATGAACTAAACACCCAAGGTAGGCTCCTCGAGGCGCAACGTCTCGAGGAGCGGACCACCTTCGATTTGGAGATGATGGAGACCACGGGCTTTTGCAGCGGCATCGAGAACTACTCGCGCTATCTGACCGGCCGCAAGGCGGGCGAGCCGCCGCCGACCCTGTTCGAGTACTTGCCCGACAACGCGCTTTTGATCGTCGACGAAAGCCACGTCGCCGTGCCGCAGTTGGGCGGCATGTACCGTGGCGATTTCAACCGTAAGAGCACGCTCGCCGAATTCGGTTTTCGCCTGCCCAGTTGCGCCGACAACCGGCCCTTGAAGTTCGAGGAATGGGAGGCAATGCGCCCGCAGAGCATTTTTGTCTCGGCCACGCCAGGACCTTGGGAATTGGGACGGACCGACGGCGTTTTCATCGAGCAGATGGTGCGTCCAACCGGGCTTATCGACCCTCTTTGCATCGTCCGGGCGGTGGAAACACAAGTCGACGACATTTTGGCCGAGGTCAAGGACATCGCCGCCGCCGGCCAGCGGACCCTGGTCACGACGCTGACCAAGCGAATGGCCGAGGACTTGACCGAATACCTGCACGAGCACGGTGTCAGGGTGCGCTACATGCATTCCGATATCGACACCCTGGAGCGCATCGAAATTATCCGCGACTTGCGCCTCGGCGCCTTCGACGTCCTAGTCGGCATCAACCTCCTGCGCGAGGGCCTCGATATTCCAGAATGTGCCCTGGTCGCCATTCTCGACGCCGACAAGGAAGGTTTCCTGCGTTCGAAAACGTCGCTGGTCCAGACCATCGGCCGGGCGGCGCGCAACATCGACGGCCGGGTGATCCTCTATGCCGACAAGATGACCGAATCCTTGCAATACGCCCTCGCCGAGACCGACCGGCGGCGCGACAAACAGCAGGCTTATAACGCCGCCAACGCCATCACCCCGGAATCCGTGCGCAAGGGCATCTCCGATGTTCTCCAGTCTGTTTACGAGCATGACTACGTTACCGTCGATACCTGTGTTTCCAGCGATGCGCACCTTATCGGCCACAACCTCCGGGCCCATATAGCGGATCTGCGGAAACGCATGCGCGAGGCCGCAGCCGATCTTGAGTTCGAGGAAGCGGCGAGATTGCGCGATGAAATCCGCCGCCTCGAAGCGGTTGATCTCGGCCTCGACAAGGCCGGCGTCGCGCCCCGGGCAGCGGCACGCGGCGGCTGGCGGGCGAAGGAGAAGAAAAAAAATAAGAAAATGCGAAGGCGGGTTTAGAGCCTGTCCGAAAATCTGGAGGCAATCATTTTTATCTCACTGCCCGAGCAATTCGGGGCTGGCCATCCATGCGATGGCCCAGTCGCCTGTTTCTCCGTTATGTTCCAGGCAAAGGACGGTTCCCGGCGTGAAAGCGACGACGCCGACCTCCTCGGCGCCGGCGACCAGCAGCGAAGCCAGCTTACCCATGAATGGCAAATGCCCGACCAGCATCGCATCACCCGCCGCCTCGACGCCGGATGCCACGTCCTCAAGCCAGTTGCCGATGGCCTGGACGAAAAGATCGGTTGAATTGTTTGGCGCCAAACCGGCCGCCGCCTCTTCGATTTCCGTCCCTGGACTGACGACGTCGGCAAGAAACCTGGCGGTTTCCCTGGCCCGCGTCTTGCCGCTGTGAATCACTCGCCCTACCCGCATGCGACCGCGCCCCAGGAAAGCGGCGACACGCTGGATGTCGGCAAGACCTTTGTCGCTTAAAGGCCGTTCGGGGTTTTCCGCCTCCCCAAATGCCTCCGCGTGTTGGACCAGATAAAGGCGCATTTTTCACTTACTGATTTTCAGGCCCCTTGGCGGCGCCTTCGGCGGCCGCCAACATCGCTTCGGCCAGCTCCATCCGGCGCTCGGCATTCTTGGCCTCTTCGCTGCCGGCCTCGGCACCGTCCAGGTGTTCACGGGCGGCGTTGAGGCGCTCTTCGGTTTGCGCCCGATCGATCTCGGAGACCGGCACCGCTTCCTCGGCCAGCAGGACGCAGCCATCGGGCGAGACCTCGGCAAAACCACCGGCGACGAAGATGCGTTCGCCGACCTTGCCGCCCTGGTAAACATCGACAGTGCCGGGACGGACGGCGGAGATCAGCGGGGCGTGCCCCGGCAGGACTCCGAAGTCGCCCTCGCTTCCCGGAATCACCACCATTTCCACAGGCTCGGCGAGAAGCAATTTCGCCGGCGTGATCAACTCGAATTCGACAATGTCCGCCATTCATGTCTCCGTTTACGGAAAAGCCGACATCAAGCCGCTTCCGCGGCCATTTTCTTGGCCTTCTCGACCGCCTCTTCGATGGTCCCAACCATATAGAAAGAGGCCTCTGGCAGATGGTCGTATTTGCCCTCGACGATCCCCTTGAAGCCCTTGATGGTGTCCTCCAGTGAAACCAGCACACCTTTGGTGCCGGTGAACACTTCGGCGACAAAGAAAGGCTGGGAAAGGAAACGCTGGATTTTCCGCGCCCGTGTGACGGTCAATTTATCGTCCTCGGAAAGCTCGTCCATGCCCAGGATGGCGATGATGTCCTGCAAGGATTTGTATGTCTGCAAAACCTTCTGCGTGGCGGTGGCTATACCGTAGTGTTCCTCGCCGATAATTCTGGGGTCGAGCATGCGGGACGTGGAATCAAGAGGATCAACCGCCGGGTAGATGCCTAGCTCGGCGATCTGGCGGCTGAGCACGGTGGTTGCGTCCAAATGCGCGAACGATGTTGCCGGCGCCGGATCGGTAAGGTCGTCGGCCGGCACATAGATCGCCTGGACGGATGTGATCGAGCCCTTTTTGGTGGAGGTGATACGTTCCTGCAGATTGCCCATGTCGGTAGCCAATGTCGGCTGGTAGCCGACGGCGGAGGGGATGCGCCCCAATAGTGCCGACACTTCGGAACCGGCCTGGGTAAACCGGAAGATGTTGTCGATAAAGAGCAGCACATCCTGGCCTTCCACATCACGGAAATATTCGGCCACGGTCAGGCCCGACAGGCCGACGCGGGCGCGGGCGCCGGGCGGCTCGTTCATCTGCCCGTAAACGAGAGCCGCCTTGGAACCGGAACCGTCCAATTTGATGACGCCCGATTCGATCATCTCGTGATAAAGGTCGTTGCCCTCGCGGGTGCGCTCGCCGACCCCGGCGAAGACGGAATAACCGCCATGCGCCTTGGCGATGTTATTGATGAGCTCCATGATGATCACGGTTTTGCCGACTCCGGCGCCACCGAACAGCCCGACCTTGCCACCTTTGGCGTAAGGCTCGAGCAGATCAATGACCTTAATGCCGGTGACCAGGATCTCGGCTTCCGTGGACTGGTCGACGAATTCCGGCGCCTCGGCGTGGATCGGGGCGCTCTGTTTGTGGCCAATGGGACCGCGTTCGTCGATTGGATCGCCAATGACGTTGGTAATGCGCCCCAGTGTTTCCTGACCGACCGGCACCATGATGGGAGCGCCGGTGTCGGTCACTTCCAGGCCGCGCTGCAAGCCCTCGGTGGAATCCATGGCAATGGTTCGGACCGTGTTCTCGCCCAAATGCTGTGCCACTTCCAAAACCAAACGCTTACCCTGGTTTTGGCAATCAAGAGCGTTGAGGATTGCCGGCAGATCTCCTCCGAAATGGACGTCTACTACGGCACCGGTGACCTGGGTGATAAAGCCGATGTTGTTCTTCGCCATCACTGATGCTCCTGTCCGTCTGGCAGCGTAAAAAGTTGTTAAAGCGCTTCCGCGCCGGAAATGATTTCGATTAATTCCTTGGTTATGGTGGCCTGACGAGTGCGGTTATAGGTCAGTGTCAGGTCATCAATCATATCGTCGGCATTGCGGGTGGCGCTGTCCATGGCTGTCATCCGCGCGCCTTGCTCGGAAGCATTGTTCTCGATCAGCGCCTGAAACACCTGGGTTTCGATGTTACGCGGCAACAACTGCTCGAGCATTTCCCCCTCTTCCGGCTCAAAGATGAAAGTTGCCGAAGTTTGGGCTGTTTGCGTTGCTTTCTCGTCCGTTTCGTCTTCGCTTTCCAGCATGGCGAAGGGAATGAGTTGCCGGCGGGTGACAATCTGCGTCATTGCCGATTTGAAGCGGTTGAAGACCATGGTGCAAACGTCGAAGTCTCCCGCCTCGAACATGCCGATAATCTTGTCGCTTACCTCCACCACATCCGAATAGGAAAGGCCCCGGTGGCCAAGCCCAAGGATTTCCCCAGCGATGGCGCCGCTGAACTCGCGTTTAAGCGCGTCGCGTCCCTTGCGGCCGATGCAAAGGATCGTGACGGATTTTTCTTCCTCGCTAAGCTCCTTTGCCATCTTGCGGACCTCGCGGATGATCGAACCGTTGAAACCACCGCATAAACCCCGGTCGGCGGTGCAAGCGATGATCAAGTGGTTTTGCTCGGCCCCGGTGCCGACAAGCAACGGTGGCGCCCCTTCGCTATCCTTGAAACTGCCGACCAATGAGTCCAGCAGATGGTCCATGCGCGAGGCATAGGGACGCGCCGCCTCGGCCGCTTCCTGGGCGCGCCGCAGTTTCGCCGCCGCCACCATTTTCATGGCCGAGGTGATCTTCTGCGTCGATGTGACGCTATTGATCCGAGTTTTTAGGGCCTTGAGGCTGGGCATGGATCGCCACTCAGTCTATCTCTGTGATCAGCTCAGGAAAATTTTTTGACAAAATCGTCGAGTAATTTGGTGAGTTTGGCCTCAGTATCTTCCGAGAGCTCTTTTTCGGTACGAATGGCGTCGAGAATATCCGTTCCGCTGCTGCGGACGGTATCCAATAAGGCGGCCTCGAAACGCAACACGTCGCTGACTTCGACACCGTCGAGATAGCCTTTGACGCCGGCGAAAATAACCACCACCTGTTCCTCTACCGGAACCGGTGAGAATTGCGCCTGTTTGAGGATTTCGGTCAACCGCTCGCCACGGGCGAGCAGCTTCTGGGTTGACGGGTCCAAATCGGAGGCGAATTGGGCGAAAGCGGCCATCTCGCGGTACTGAGCCAGTTCCAGCTTGATCGAGCCGGCGACTTGCTTCATGGCCTTGATTTGGGCAGCCGAGCCAACCCTGCTCACCGACAGGCCGACGTTCACCGCCGGTCGGATACCCTTGTAGAAAAGCTCCGTTTCCAAGAAAATCTGACCGTCGGTAATCGAAATGACGTTGGTCGGAATATAAGCGGAAACGTCGCCGGCCTGGGTTTCAATGACGGGCAAGGACGTCAATGAACCGCCGCCGTGGTCGTCGTTCATTTTGGCGGCCCGCTCGAGGAGCCGCGAATGCAGATAAAAAACATCGCCCGGATAAGCTTCGCGTCCCGGCGGGCGGCGTAAAAGCAGCGACATCTGGCGATAGGACACGGCCTGTTTCGAAAGATCGTCGTAAAATATAACCGCGTGCATGCCGTTGTCGCGGAAATACTCACCCATGGTGCAGCCGGCATAGGGAGCCAGGAACTGCAACGGCGCCGGCTCGGAAGCGGTGGCGGCGACAACGATGGAATAGTCCAGGGCCCCATAGTCCTCCAGGGTCTTGACCAGCTGCGCCACGGTCGAGCGTTTCTGTCCGACGGCGACATAAATGCAGTAAAGCTTTGCGGATTCGTCATCGCTTTCATTGACCGCTTTTTGATTGATGATGGTGTCGATGATGATAGCGGTCTTGCCTGTCTGGCGGTCACCGATAATGAGCTCCCGCTGGCCGCGGCCAATGGGAATCAGGCTGTCGATGGGTTTGAGCCCCGTCTGTACGGGCTCGTGTACCGATTGGCGCGGAATGATTCCCGGCGCCTTGACCTCGACGCGGCCTCGGGTTTCGCTTTCGATCGGCCCCTTGCCGTCGATGGGATCGCCGAGAGCATCAACGACGCGACCCAGAAGCCCCTTGCCGACGGGTACGTCGACGATGGTGTTGGTGCGCTTGACGGTATCTCCCTCCTTGATCAAGCGGTCATCGCCGAAAATCACTATGCCGACGTTATCGGCTTCGAGATTCAACGCCATTCCCTTGACACCGCAGGAAAACTCAAGCATTTCGCCTGCCTGCACGTTGTCCAGCCCGTAAGCCCGCGCGATGCCGTCACCGACCATAATCACCTGACCAACCTCGGCGACTTCGGATTCGGTTCCAAACTGGTCAATTTGTTGTTTCAAAATTGCCGAAATTTCCGCCGCCCTGATTTCCATCAGCCAATCCCTTTCATGGCAAATCGTAACTGTTGCAGTTGGGTGCGAAGGGAGCTGTCAACCATGCACGATGCAACCTTGACAATTAAACCGCCAAGCAAATCGGCGTCGACATGCGCCTCCACGGCAACCTTGGTACCCAACGCTTTTTTCAATGCGGCGGCAAGGGCTTTGAGTTGCTTTTCCGTTAGTTTCTTGGCCGAGACCACTTGTGCCGTCGCCTCGCCACGGCGTTTTGCCAAGAGGTTGTGATAAGCAGTGATCATGCTCGGCAAGGCGTACAGGCGCCGGTTGAGAGCCACCACCCCAACGAAACGCTGGCTCAGATCGTCCATCTTGGCCTTGCTGGTGAGTTCCACCAAAACCCGCATCTGGTCTTGACGCGAAAACGTCGGCGAGCGGATCAAACGGAAAAGGTCGTCGCTGGCCTTGATCATTGCCAAAAGAGCATGCAGATCACCGGCCACTTGATCCAGCAAATTACCGGCTCCCGCCAAATCATAGAGAGCGACGGCATAACGGCCGGCAAGCCCGGTCGCGCCTATGGTCTCGGATGACACCTGGGAGTTTCCTTAGGTTTCTCGTTGATGCTGGAAATGAAGTAGCGCGCGGGTTCCCGGCGGAACATACCTCTTCCCTCGCCCTAACGTCGGCGTATCTAGCACACCCGCTGTTGCCTTGCAAGCCGTCTCCCGGCTGGCGCGAGCCCAAAAATAGCGGGATTCCGCGCCTGATCGGGAAGAGAAGGCAAGTATTAGTGACGAGCCCTTTAAGCGGCTCCCGCGAGGCCTGGTGGGGGCGATGCAATCGTGACACAAATCACAATGTCCCCACCGAAATATGGCTATTGTTGATAATGGTCGTCTGTTTGAAAGAAACGTAAAAATCTTTAAGTTCAAGCCATGGCCTTAAGTAGCAAAAAACAGTAATCACAGACATAATGATGAAGGACACTTTACCGCTCCCCCCGGAGCTCGCCGAACTCTTTTTTATCATTATCGACGACAGCCGATACTCAAGAGAGATCACCAGAAACGCCCTCTACGCGTACGGCATGCGCAATGTGGTCGAGGTGGATGACGGTATTGCCGCGCCCAAGGTTCTGCAAAAAAACGCATATCGACGTGATCCTGGTGAACTACGAATTACCGCGGAAGATGACCGGCATCGATTTTACTATGCGAGTTCGCCGCTGTGAGGACATCCCCAACCCCGAAATCCTTCTCATCATGCTTTCAGAGAGCTCGGAAAAAGGCAAAATTATCGCTGCCCGCAATGCCGACGTTCACGAATTTTTGGCCAAGCCTTTCTCTCCGCAAGTCCTTTACAGGCACCTCCGGACCAATATTCTCAAACCTCGTAGGTTTCTGCGCACCAAAACCTACGTCGGTCCGGACCGCCGCTGGGAAAACGCCGGTTCGCCGGACGGAGTCGAGCGGCGCAAGGGCCACGGCTACTACACCCCGGCGGAATTCCCGTTTACAAAAAACTATAGGGGTCTACGTCCACTTGCACACGCACCTTAGGCGGTAGTCTGACGGCATTCAGCCAACAACGAACCAGCGGCTGCACCGTGATATCCTTGCGCGCCTTAAGAAGCAGTCTTTGCCGGTGGCGTCCGCGTAAAAGAGCAAGCGGCGCCGGCGCCGGCCCCAATACGGCAATGCCCTCGGCATTCGGCGCCGCCCGGCCCAATGCGCCTGCCGCCCGTTCGACTGTCCGCTCGTCGGGACCGGAAACAATAAGCGCCGTCAGCCGGCCGAAAGGCGGCATGCCGGTTTGCTCCCGATCCGCCGCCTCCGCTTCCAGGAAACGGTTCCTCTCACCGCTGGCAAGGGCCAGCATCACCTTGTTGTCCGGCATGTAGGTCTGTAGCAAGACACGTCCCGGACGCGCCTCGCGCCCGGCCCGGCCGGCCACCTGATGGAGCAACTGATAGGTCCGCTCCGTCGCCCGCAAATCGCCGCCGGCAAGGCCTAGGTCCGCGTCCACCACCCCGACCAGGGTGAGCAGGGGAAAATGATATCCCTTGGCGACGATCTGGGTGCCGATCAAAAGGTCGGTATCGCGTTCCTCGATGCCGCGCACCAACTCCGCCGCGGCGCGTGGCCCGCGGATGTTGTCGCTGGTGGCGATGGCCAGGCGGATACCGGGAAAATGGGCCGAGGCCTCCTCGGCCAAACGCTCGACACCGGGTCCGCAGGCGACAAGGCTGTCTTCTTCCTCGCAGGCCGGACACCGCCCGGGGACCGCGATTATGAAACCGCAATGATGACATTGCAGGCGTCCCCGGGTGCTTTCCCGGAACCGGTGCTCGACCAGCCAGGCGGTACAACGCGGGCAATGCAGGCGATGACCGCAGGCCCGGCACAGGGTCAGCGGCGCATAACCTCGGCGGTTGAGAAACAGCATCGCCTGCTCGCCCTGGGAAAACGCCATTTCCAACGCCTGGAGCAGGACCGGCGACAACCAATTGCCATGAGGCGGGGGATCGGCGCGCATGTCGATAATGCTCACCTCTGGCAGCTTGGCGCCGGCGTGGCGGTCCGGCAGGTGAAGGCCGGCGTAACGCCCCATTTTCACATTGACCACGGTTTCCAGCGACGGCGTTGCTGAAACCAGGAGCAACGGAATTTCGCTCATCTGCGCCCGCACCACCGCCATGTCGCGGGCATTGTAGATGACACCGTCTTCTTGCTTGAAAGAGGCGTCGTGTTCCTCGTCGATAACGATTAGCCCGAGATCTGAGAACGGCAGGAATAAGGCTGAACGCGCTCCCACCACCACATCCGCCCGCCCCTCGGCCACCGCCCGCCAAGTCCGCCGCCGGGTACTCATCGGCAGGTCGGAATGCCACTGGCCGGGCTCGACCCCGAAGCGATCCTTGAAGCGTCTGAGCCATTGGGCGCCAAGGGCAATTTCAGGTAACAACACCAGAACCTGGCGACCCCGGCGCAAAGCCTCGGCGACGGCCTGGAAATAGACTTCCGTCTTGCCCGATCCCGAAACACCGTCAAGAAGTGTGACCCCGAAACCGCCCTGTTTCATCTTGTCCGTTAAATTTTTCGCGGCATCCGCCTGTGAAGGCGAGAGAGCCGGACCGGGATGGCGCCAATCAGCGGCGGCGGGCGCGGTGGCGGGAAGATCAACGGCGACGATCGCGCCCGTTTCGGCGAGGCTCCGAATGACACCGCTTCCCGTCGCCGCCAGGCGGGCTAGTTCGCTGGTGGCACGGGGCGGTCCGACGGCCAAGGCATCAAGGATTCGCCGCCGCGCGGAGGTCATCCGGATCTTCGGCCGTTCACCGGCCAAAACAAAAGCCGTGGGGGCCTGACTCGGACGCAGGGCGGCGGGAACGCTCATCGCCATCTTAAGAACGGCGCCGGGTGGCGACAAGGTATAGGCGGCGACCCAATCGACAAAGCGCCGCAGAACATCAGGCAAGGGCGGCGTCTTCAGTCGCTTTGAGACATCTTTTAGTTTCGCCGCCGCCACGGAACCCGAGCCCGTCCCCCAGACCACGCCCAAGGTCCGGCGCCGCCCGAGGGTCACTTCGACGAAGTCTCCCGGCGCAAGCTCCATCCCTTCGGCCACCCGGTAGTCGTATGCCCCGGCGAGCGGCAGCGGCAGCAAGACGCTGATGCGCTGGCCGGGCGGGTAGCGGGAACTGGCGCCGAATTCAAGCATGGGCTACACTTTAACGATTCGTTTTCTATTCGCGAATTAGGTTTGTTGCCGGTGACCAGTGAGATGCAGGAACATGACCGCGACTAACGACAAAGCGGCGATTACGAAAACGGTTAATTCCGTCGCCGGTGAACTCAGCGCCGAGCAAGTCGGTGAATACTTGCGTGGCCATCCCGAGCTGTTTGCCGATCATCCCGAGCTTTTGGAATCGCTTATGGTGCCGTCACGGTGGGGCGGTGACAGCGTGGTTGATTTCCAACATGCCATGGTCGAGCGTTTACGTGATGAAATCGATTGCTTGCGCGACTGCGCCCAAGACGTCATCGAGACCTGCCGCGTCAACATGGGCAACCAGACCCGTATCCACGGCGCCGTTCTCACCCTGCTGGAGGCAACCGACTTCGAGCAAATGGTCAGGGTCATTGTCGACGACTTGCCGTTGCTTCTCGGCGTTGACGTGGTCGCCATCGGCTTTGAAGCGGAACATCCACCGGCCATTGGACTGGTCTCGCCCGACATCCGCCGATTTGACGCCGGTACCGTGGACCGGTTTTTGGGCAATGACCAGAAGATTCTTTTAGTGCGCCAAATGAACGACGATGGGACCGTTTTCGGCACCGCCTCGGGACTGGCGCGCTCGGCGGCGTTGGCCCGGCTGCATTCGGGCCCGGTCACTCCCGAGGGATTGCTGGCGATGGGTTCCCGCGAAAGCGCCTTTCACCCCGGCCAGGGCACCGAGTTGATCGCCTTTCTGGCAAGGGTGGTGGAACATCGCATCCATGAATGGCGCGGAAAGCCTATATGACCCCTTATGCCGCCGAGCCCGCCGTGCTCCGGGCCATCATGGATTGGCGGGCTTGGCTGGCCCATGAAAGACGCATGTCCACGCACACGCTCGACGCCTATGGCCGCGATCTGGCGGCTTTCCTCGATTTTGTCGCCGAACATCTGGGCTTCGCTCCCGGACTGCGGGATCTGGAAAACCTGACGACTACCGATTTTCGAGGTTATCTCGCCAAACGCAACACCTTCGGCCTGGCCCGCACATCGACGGCGAGGGCAATGTCCTGCTTGCGCGGATTTTTTCACTTTTTGGACCATAACGGCATCGCCCACAACGCCGCCATCGGCGCGGTGCGGACACCAAAAATACCGCAATCCTTGCCCAAGGCGCTGTCGGAAGAGGAGGCCCTGGACGCGCTCGGCGCCATCGGGGATTTGAGTGACGAGCTCTGGATCGGCAAACGAGACACGGCGCTCATTACCATGCTCTACGGTTGCGGGCTGCGTGTCGGCGAGGCCCTGGCCTTGAACAGAGGGCAAGCGCCGAAAAGCGAAACCATGGTCGTCACCGGCAAAGGCAGCAAGCAACGCCTGGTGCCGGTCCTGCCCATCGTCGCCAACGCCATCGGCAACTATCTCGCCGCCTGCCCCCATGCCTTGGGCAACGACGACCCGCTGTTCGTCGGCGCCCGCGGCAAAAGGCTGAACCCGGGCATCGCCCAGCGGCAGATGCGGCGCTTGCGGGCGCGGCTTGGCCTTGCCGAAACAGCGACACCACACGCGCTCCGGCACAGTTTCGCCACCCACCTTCTTTCCGGCGGCGGCGACCTACGCACCATCCAGGAGCTTTTGGGTCACGCCTCGCTGTCCACCACCCAGCGCTACACCGCCGTTGACGCCGGACGGATCGTCCAAGTATACCGCTCGGCCCACCCTCGGGCTCGCCGCTAACCCCGCCACTCACTTCTTTTTCGGCAGGCACCGCAGCAGAGTCCCGCTGATCGCCGCCGGCAGGGCGGCGATCAGCCACATGACGGCGGCCATTGGCAAGGGGAAGGCGATACGCGCCTTATCCCGGGAAAGGCCATGTTTTATTTTCCGCGCCGCCTTGTCCGCCGTCATCAGGAATGGCATGGGAAAAGCGTTGTTGGCGGTTATGCGGGTCTTGACATAACCGGGACAGATCACCGAAACCCGGATGTTGTCTACTTTGAGCCAGCCGTGGAGAGCTTCGCCATAGACCTTCACCGCCGCCTTACTGGCCGAATAAGCGGGTGCCCCGGGCAGGCCGATGAACCCGGCAAGCGAACTCATGATGGCGATTTGGCCGCTTTTGCGTTGCCGCATCAGGGCCATGGTGGGGAGCACCGTGTTCAAAACCCCAGCCATGTTGACGGCAAAGATTTCGCGGACCTGGTCCTCGTCCTCGCCATGCCCGCCGGCGCCGCCCGAAATGCCGGCATTGGCGACCACCAGATCGAGGGGATGTTCGCCGTCGACGCGTTCGATCCATTTGGCCATGGCGTTCCGGTCCTTGACATCGATAACCTCGGCGATGACCTGGGCGCCGCGCCGGCGGCAGGTCTCGGCGACTGCCAGCAGGCGTTCCTTGTCGCGTCCCGAGATGGCCAGGGAAATACCGGGTCCGGCATAAAGACGGGCCAGCCCGGCGCCGATGCCGCTGGAAGCGCCGGTGATCAGGATAGAACGCGGTTCGTTCCGTTGTTCGCTCATGCGTGTTATAACCGCCGTCCCCATGGCAGTATCGAGAACTCACGTGTCCATTTCATCGATGACCGGTTTCGCTCGCAACGAGGGCGATGATGCCGCCTGTTCCTGGACTTGGGAAGCCAAAAGCGTCAACGGCAAGGGCCGGGATATCCGCTGTCGGCTGCCGCAGGGATTCGATGGCCTTGACTTACCGGCCCGCGAGCGCGCGGCGCGCCGGTTCCGGCGCGGCAACATCACCATGACATTGACCATTACCGGCAACGAAAGCCATGGCAGCTACCGGATCAACCACCATATCCTGGAGCAAGTCAGCGCCTTGCTGCCGGAAATCCGGGAACGGTTCCCCGATGTCAAGGAGCCGAGCACCGATGGTCTCATGGCCCTGCATGGCCTCATCGAGCCGGCGGAAAACGGTCTCTTTGGCGAAGCCAAGCGGCAATTGGAAGCCGGCTTGTTGGTGTCTCTCGACAAGGCATTGGACGGCCTGGCCACCATGCGTAGCGAAGAGGGAGCCCGCCTCGCCGTCTTGCTCGGTGAACAGCTCGACAGCATTGATGCACATTACCAGGAGGCCGAACGCCTAGCCGCCGTTCAGCCCACGGCCATCCGCGCCCGTCTTGAGGAACAGATGGCGGCATTGATGGAATCGGTTCCGGCATTGCCCGAAGAAAGGCTGGCTCAAGAGGCCGCTCTGTTGATAACCAAGGCGGACCTGCGCGAGGAATTGGACCGTCTCAAGGCCCATATCGAGGCGGCGCGGGATTTTCTGGATAAGGAAGAGCCCGTTGGCCGCAAGCTGGATTTTCTTTGTCAGGAGTTAAACCGTGAAGCCAACACATTATGTTCCAAATCCCAAGGCCTGGCCTTGACCCACGCGGGCCTGGCCATCAAGGCGGCGATCGAACAGTTCCGAGAGCAGGTACAGAACATTGAATGACGTCAAAAAAATCAAACGCCGCGGCCTGATGCTGGTACTGTCGTCGCCGTCCGGCGCCGGTAAGTCAACCATATCGAGGGAACTTCTGAAGCGCACCGGCGACCTTGCCATGTCCGTCTCGGCGACCACCCGGCCTCCGCGTCCCGGCGAGGAAAACGGCAAGGATTACTTTTTTTTCAATAAGGACGAGTTTGACGGCATGGTCGCGGATGGCGAGTTTCTTGAGCATGCCGAGGTTTTCGACAACTTTTATGGAACTCCAAAAAAACCGGTGGAAGCGGCCCTGGCCAGGGGCCAAGACGTTCTCTTTGACGTCGATTGGCAAGGCGAGCGGCAACTGAAGCAAAATGCCGTCGGCGATATTGTCAGCATTTTCATTTTACCGCCCTCGCGGGCCGAGTTGGAACGACGCCTGTATACCCGTGCCCAGGATTCCGAGGAGGTGGTGCGCAAGCGGATGGCAAAAGCGTTTGCCGAAATAAGCCACTGGCAAGATTACGATTACATTATCGTCAATGAGGTGGTCGAAAACAGCGTCGCCCAAGTCCAGGCCACCCTAACCGCCGAACGTCTGAAACAAGGCCGCCAGACCGGACTGGCCGATTTTGTCGGAGCGTTGCGGGAAAGCCGTTAATATCTAATTTTTTGGGGAGTTCCTTAAGAGCCCGTCCGGGACGTTGCGGGAAATCATTTTTCGCTCTGCTTTCTTCGTTTATCGGTGGCGGATCACTCGGGCAAGTTCACCGCCCCGGCCAAGCTGGGGAAGCGGTGCGAGGCATGGGGAATGTCCATGGCGGCAACGAAATAGTCCTGAAATTCTGGCGCCGTCGCCGTTTCCACCTTTTCGACGCGTTTGACCAGGGCCTCGATCTCGGCCCGCGCCTGGCGGCTGAGCAAGGCGATGCGGGCACCGGTGCCGGCGGCGTTGCCGGCCGGGCCGACCTTTGCCAGATCGCAATCGGGGATCATCCCGATCACCATCGCGTATTTGGTGTCGATATAAGCGCCGAAAGCACCGGCCAAGAGGATATGCTCGACCCGCTCCACCCCCATCCTGTCCATCAGCAGGCGGACACCGGAATAACAGGCCGCCTTGGCCAATTGGATGGCGCGGATATCGGCCTGCGTCACCAGAAGTTCCGGCGGTCCGACATGGAGGAGATAATTGAAATTACGCCCTTCGGGAACCAAGTGCGCGGTCCGCTTGGCGTTGACGCCTTGGCCGTCGATGCGACCGCTGGCATCGACAATTCCGGCCAAAAACATTTCCGCCACCGCCTCGATGATGCCGGAGCCGCAAATGCCGGTGACGCCGATACCGGCTATGGCTTCGGAAAAACCGGGATCATCGGACCATAGGTCCGACCCGATGACCTTGAAGCGCGGCGCCAAACTGTCGCGGTCGATGCGGACCCTCTCGATGGCGCCGGCGGCGGCGCGCTGGCCGCAACTGATCTGCGCGCCCTCGAAAGCGGGGCCGGTGGGACTGGAACAGGCAAGCAGACGGTGATTGTCGCCCAAGACGATCTCGGCGTTGGTGCCAACATCGATGACGAGGGTCAGCTCGTCGGACCCGTGGGGCGATTCCGAAAGGATCACGCCGGCCGTGTCGGCGCCGACGAAACCGGCGATACAGGGCAGGAAATAGGCATGCGCTCCGGGATTGAGGCTCAATTTCAGGTCCCGGGCCATAAGGGTCACGCTTTCGTCCGTCACCATCGCGAAAGGGGCCTGGCCCAATTGCCTGGGATCGATGCCAAGCATCAAGTGATGCATGACCGGATTGCCGACAAAAGTAGCCTCGATAACGTCTGTTAAATCGATTCCGGCATCAAAGGCGGCGGTGGCGGCGAGCTTGGCGACGGCCTCGCGCACGGCAGTGGTCAGTTGCGGAGCCTGGTCCTGGTTTTGTTGCAGGTAGGAAAGCCGGCTCATCACGTCCTCGCCGAAACGGATTTGCGGATTCATTGCGCCGGCCGAACCGACCACCTCACCGGTGGCGAGATGGCAAAGATGGACGGCGACTGTAGTCGTGCCGATATCGACGGCGAGCCCGAACACATGGTCATGAAATCCCGGCCAGACGGCGGTAATGAGTTTACCCTCGCGGACGGCAACGGTGACCTTCCAGTCGCCGCCGTAGGTCTCGCCGCTACGCGCGGCTTGGGAAAGCGACCGCAAAACACCAGCGTCGCAATCCAGGTCTTCAAGCTGCCAGTTTTCGGCCAACGCCAGTTTCAGACGGTTGAGATCGCTGCTCTGGTCATCCATGCCGGGCTTCGACATCTCGACATAATGAAGCTTGATCAGGGGGTCGATCTCCATGGCGCGGGTGTCGGCACGCTTACGCACCATCTGTTTGTGAATTTGGCTTTCCGCCGGCACGTCGATAACCACGTCACCGGTTAGGCGAGCGGCACAGCTTAACCGGTGGCCGGGGAGTAAGCCCTTTGTTTCGGCAAAATGTTTCTCGACTTCCCCAACCGGCGAGAGGTGACTTTTCTCCGACGTGATCGCGAATTTGGCGAAAACACCAGTGTTTAAACTAACTTGGCAACGCCCGCATATGCCCCGCCCGCCGCAAACGGAATCGATGTCGACACCAAGATCGCGCGCCGCCCTGAGCAAGGGCGTGCCCTGGGGAAAACAGCCACGCCGTCCCGACGGCGTAAAAACCACCAGGGCATCGTCGGCGGCGCCCCGCTTTGGCCTGGATTTCGCCATGCTCTAATTTTTTTCTTTTGCGGCTTTAATTTTTGCCCGCGCCCGCGTCATCCAGGCCATGCACTGTTGATCATGGCCCATCACCACATCGGCGGCCTTGATGGCGGTCATCAGATCTTCGTGTAACGGGTTGGCGATCGCCGAGGTCAGCCCGGCGGCCATCATCATGGCGATGAAAGCGGAGTTGAGGCCATGGCGTTCGGGAAGGCCAAAGCCGACGTTCGACGCGCCACATGTCGTGTTGACCTTCAGTTCCTCGCGCACCCTTTGAGTTACGTCGAGAACCGCGCGTCCGGAGTCTTGGACCGCGCCGACGGGAAAAACCAATGGATCGATCACCACATCACAGGCGGCTATGCCGTGATCGGCGGCGCGCTCGACGATTTTTTTGGCCGCCTTGAAACGAACCTCCGGGTCCGGCGAAAGCCCCTCGGCGTCGTGCGCCATGCCAATGACGGCGGCGTCATACTTTTTGACCAGCGGCAGAACGCTTTCAAGACGCTCGTCTTCGCCGGTGACCGAATTGACCAGGGCCTTTCCCTGGTAAACGGCAAGCCCCGCCGCCAGGGGTTCGTTACCGGATGAATCGATGGCCAACGGGACATCGGTCAGCGACTGCGCCAACTTGACGACATCCGCCAGGATTTTCTTTTCGTCGGCCATCGGCAGACCGGCATTGACATCGAGCATATCGGCGCCGGCTTCGATTTGGGCGAGCACATCTTTCTCGACGCGGCTGTAATCTCCGGCCGACATTTCATCGGCCAGCATTTGACGGCCACTAGGATTGATGCGCTCGCCAATGACCACGAAAGAGCGATCAAAGCCGATGACCACCTCCTTGGAAGCCGAGCTGATGACGGTGTCAGTCATGAAAGTCTCCTTTCATCCGATCATGAATTGAGATGAAAATCAATGGGATCACTAATCTTTCGGTATTCGGTTGGCAATGACCCGGTAGAGTCCACCACCGATCAAGGCGCCGAGAATGGGTGCTAAAATATAGATGGTGAAAAACCCGCCACGCGGACCGGGAATGGCGATCTCGCCCCAGCCCAAGAAAAAAGAGACCAAGCGCGGCCCAAAGTCCCGGGCCGGGTTGATCCCGGCTTGCGTCAGTGGCGCTATCACCGAAATAATGGCGGCCACCCCAATGCCGATTATCACCGCCCCCATTGCCGACGGCGGACGCGCCGTGTTGCGGTGATGGGTCACCGTGGCGACCAAGAAGGCAAGCATCGCCGTTCCCACCATCTCCGCCAGGAATGCTGTGCTGGGAGTGATGATCCGCCATGCGTCCTCGGCCGTGCCGTATACGGCGGGGTTGGGAAAATACTCGCCGAAGAGCATGGCGCTGAGTTCGCTTCCCGGCCCCCCGCGCAAGAGTCCGTGCAGACGTTCAAACTCGATGATAGCCTCCGAGAACATGGCGTAGATGACCAGCGACGCGCAAGCCGCGCCGGCCGTCTGGGCAATCCAATAAGGGGCAACGCGGGAAAGCGGGAAGCCGTCGTAAGCAGCGGCGGCGACCGTGATCGCCGGGTTAATATGGGCCCCGGAAAGAGACGCCGAAGCATAAATCCCCAAACTCACCCCGACCGCCCAGACGACCGCCACTTGCCACAAACCCACCTGGGCGCCCGTCACCACGGCCGCGTTGACGGCGCCAACACCGAAGAAAACCAAAACGAAGGTGCCGAAAAACTCGCCCATCAGCGCCGGCCAGAGCGGTCCCGCCGCCACTCTCATCTGATCATTCCGCGGCATTCGGAAAGAAATCCTTTTCGGTAATTTCGGGGATGTCGATGGGATAGTCCCGGCACTGTTCGAAAGCCGTCAGCATGGCCCAAATATTTTTCATTGGCACGTCCTGATAGATCAGATGGGCCGGCTGGAAGATATAGCCGCCGCCGGGAGCATAAGCCTTGATCAGCCTCCTCACATGCATGCGAATCTCCGGAAGGGTACCGTTCGGCAGGACTTGCTGAACGTCAAGTCCGCCCTTGAACATTACTTTGCCGCCCCATTTTCTCTTATTTTCCCATGGGTTTTTGAAACCTGCCACCGGCTGCATGGTCGACAGCATGGTGAATCCCATGTCGATGAAATCGCCCGCGACCGCACTGAAGTCACCGCAGGAATGGTACATGAAGTTGGTTTCCGGGCTCTTCTCCTTCCAGGTGTCGATTAACCGTTTGATCCTCGGTCTGACGTGCTCGCGCCACATCTCCGGCGGGATCAGCAAGCCGTTTTGAACGCCGATGTCGTCGCCGATGCGGATGATGTCGGCGCCATGTTCGATGGCCCGTAAACCCAGTTCACTGTAGTAATCGGCCAAGCCGTCCAGCAACCGGCCGGCCCAGGCCGGATCATCGTAGAGATCGAGGATCATGTTTTGCATTCCCCGAAGGTGCGCCATCGAGGCTTCGAACAGGGTGCTGGAGACATCGGCCAGGATGACGTGGCTGTCGCCGTAAATGGCGATGACTTCGTCGAGTTCCTTCATCCGCCTGGCTTCGCTCGGATCGGGCCACTGAAAATCATCCAGTTGGTCGCGGCTTTCGCCCAGGGGATGTTTTACCGGATTGTCGAACTGGTTTTGCCGTTCATAGGTGACCCCCCATTCGGATACGTAGGTGTCGCCTTCGTTCATGAGCCCGCCGCCAGCCATTTCCATCATCGAATTGATGCCCAGTTGTACAACGATCAGGTCGTTGCCGATCAGCTTCGACAAATGCCCTCCATAGCTCATGGATTCTCCGGGCTTCGGTTCATACCCATAGATTTCCGCGAGTTTGACGGCGGTGCTCGTGGCCCAGCGAATGCTCTGCGGAACCTTGTCCGGCTCTTCGAAGTTAAGGGCCTTGAAAAAGCGTTCCCTTGAGGTCATTTGCTTGCTCATCCGACCACTCCACTGATGAATCCGGGCTGGCATTCCTTGTCAATTAGCTTTTTCGCCACTTCGACGGCGCTGGCAGCGTCCGGCGCAAAACCATCGGCGCCCGATTGTTTGGCGTAGTCCTCGGTCACCGGAGCGCCACCGCACATGATTCTGAACGTGTTGCTTCTGGTCCCCGCCGCCTTAATAGCTTTGATCGTCTCACCTTGCATGGACATGGTCGTACTCAACAATGCCGACATGCAAAGGAGGTCCGCTTTAAGATCCCTGATCTTGTCGACGAATGTCTGGACATTGACGTTTACGCCAATGTCATGAATTTTGAAACCGGCGCCTTCCAGCATCATGCCGACCATGTTCTTGCCAATATCGTGAAGGTCGCCCTGAACCGTTCCCAGAACGACGGTTCCCAAAGGCTCGTTGCCGAGCTTGGTCAATATCGGCCTTAGTACCTCCATCCCGGAGTGCATGGCCCGGGCGGTCAGAAGAACCTCCGGAATAAAAGCCTCGTTTTTTTTGAAACGCTCGCCAACGACGGCCAGGCCGGCTTGCAGCCCGTCCCGGAGAACGTCGAAAGGAGCGATACCCATATCGAGCGCCGCCTGCGTTGCTTCCGGCACGGCGCCGGCATCGCCCACCTCGACAATGTCGGCAAGATTCTGTAACGCTTGCAGAACCCCGTCGTCACCCTCGACAATGCGCCGTTCACCACTAATCGGATCGATAACTTCCATTTTTTCCTCTACTGGCGAGGCTGCCGGGGTTCTAAAATTTCAACTCGGTCGAAAGCCAGCTGCTTCCGGACCCGGCACCCCAACCTCGTCTATTTATTCGCTCCTGGCTGGCTGTTGCCGGTATCAACATAAGGGTTTGAGAGATCGACAAGGGGTCCGCACAGTTCTGGATCACCTTGACAGCAATCCCGGGTCAGGAAGATCAGGAGTTCCCGCGTTCCCTCCATATGGGCGGTATAAAAGATTTGCCTTTGTACCCGCCACGAAGTGAGCAATCCGGCCTCTTCGAGTTGCGAGAGATGGGAAGACAGCGTTGATGGCGGAACGTCCAGGCGGCCCGAGATGCCACCGGCGGAAAGACCGTCCGGACCTTCCTTGACGAGAAGACGGAAGGCGGCCAAGCGGGTTTCCTGAGCGAGTGCCGCCAAAGCTTTCAATGCTTTTTTAGGTTCCATATTTCGACAATTGCCGAAATTACGTATTAATTCAAGAAATAAATGCTTGCATGTTTATGAAATCATCACCGGCCATCTGGTCAGTAATATCATTTTCGGTGCACGCCCCCTCATCGCCGTCATCTGCGGCGAAAAAGACGGGTCGACCGGCGCCTGACATCGGGCAAAAGAACTCCGGTCAAAGATAGCGCCAGAAAATCGGCTGGGTTGCGAGCAAAAACGACGCTATCTTGTTTGAGAATGCATTTTCCCTGGTTTCATACGGGAGGTGGCGACAACATCACCGGCATAGGCTTGCCGCCAAATCGACGCCGTAAATCGCGGTTGGATGGAACTTTTGCGGTGACCGGCAATCTCCGTGACCCAAAAAGTTTTTTTAAGACCGATCGAAACGGAAAGGTTTTGAGGAAGCAATGGCGATCATATCCTTGATCAAAAGCATTCTACCGAGCAGCTTGCTGGGCCGCTCGCTTTTGATCATCGTCATACCGCTGGTGCTTTTACAACTGGTTTCCGCTTTCATTTTCTTCGAAACCCATTGGGACAAGGTCAGTCTGCGCCTAGCCCGCGGCCTGGCCGGCGACATCACCTCGCTTATCGATTTATTGCACCAGCACCCGGAGCCGGAAAACCGGGCTTGGATTTTTGATCTTGCCGCCACCCACATGGAGATCCAGGCAACGATGCGCAAGGATGAAATTCTTCCCAATGTCCAACCGGTAGCAGCCAACATGATGGAACGGACATTGATCAGAACGCTCAGGGAAAGACTGCACAAGCCCTTTCTGATTGATACCAAGTCATTAAACCGGCTGGTGATAGTCAAGGTGCAGCTTTCCGACGGCGTTATCGAGATGGTCACCCTTCGCAAACGGCTGTTCAGTTCGACGACTTACGTCTTCGTTTTGTGGATGGTGGGAACATCAATGATTCTTTTCGGGGTCGCCGTCATCTTCATGCGCAACCAGGTAAAGCCGATCCGCAGATTGGCTAGCGCCGCGGATAATTTCGGCAAGGGCCGGGACGCGCCTACTTTCAAGCCGGAAGGCGCCAAAGAGGTCCGCCAGGCGGCTTCCGCCTTTCTCGCCATGCGCGAACGGATTGCACGCCAGATCAGCCAGCGCACCGAGATGCTGGCCGGCGTCTCCCACGATCTGCGCACTCCCTTGACGCGGATGAAGCTGCAACTGGCCCTTATCGGCGAGGCCGACGGCGTCAAGGAGCTACAGGACGACGTCGCCGAGATGGAACATATGCTCGGAGGATATCTGGACTTTGCCCGCGGCGAAGGGGCGGAAACGCCGGAGCCCGCCAACCTCAACAAATTGCTCTCTGACATGGCGGCACAGGGACGGCGCAAGGGAGGAAAAATCGACCTGCATTGCGAAGGAGAGATCACCGTACCGCTCCGTCCCAATGCCTTCAAAAGGTGTGTGACCAACCTTATCGATAATGCCATCCGCTATGCCGACCATGTCGGCCTACGCGCCGGAAAGCGCAACGACGCCATCGAGATTACCATTGATGATGACGGTCCCGGTATCCCGCCGGAGCAGCGCGAGGAGGTGTTCAAGCCGTTCTTCCGTCTCGACAGTTCCCGCAATCCGGGGACCGGCGGGGTTGGTTTGGGGCTGACCATCGCCCGCGACATCGTTCGCGGCCACGGCGGCGATATCGCTTTGAGTAAATCCCCCAATGGGGGCTTGAGGGCGAAGGTCCGGCTGCCGTTGTAATACGGCATTCACGGTTGCCGGTAGGTGATCCGGTAGATCGCCCCCAGGCGGTCATCGGAAACTAACAGCGAGCCGTCGGCAAGCTCCTTGACGTCGACCGGCCGGCCCCAGGCCCTGCCCTTGACCAGCCAGCCCTCGGCAAAATGCTCAAAGGACAAGGCGCGAACCTGGCGGTCGAATTTCACCCGTGCCACCCGATAGCCATCGGGAATAGTCCGGTTCCAGGAGCCGTGCTGGGCAACGAAGGCATCGTTCCGGTAGGCCTCGGAGAACATGGCGCCACGGTACAAAGTGAATGCCCAGGGCGGCGACATGGGCGCCGAAGCGAATTTCAGGCATGATCGACGGCGGCTGTTTTCGTCCCTTGAAGGCATCGGTGCGAACGTCGCCGCCGCCGTAGAAGGGAAATCCGAAATCAAGCCCCGGCCTTGGCGCGTGGTTGAGTTCGTCCGACGGAACGTCGTCACCCATATTGTCGGCGCCATTATCGGTAAAATGAAGCTCTCCGGTGGCGGGATGGAAGTCCATGCCGACCAAGTTGCGGACGCCGCCGGCATAGATATCCGCCTCGCCGCCGGCCGGGTAGAGGCGGATGATGGTACCCTCCAAACCGGAGACTTCGCAGATATTGCAGGGCGAACCGACCGCCACGTAAAGCTTGCCGTCGGGTCCGAAAGCGGTGTAGCGCCAGCCATGCCAAGGATTGTCGGGCAGCCCGTCGAAGAGAACTTGCGCGGTTGCCCGGGCCAGCGTTTGCAGATCGGCGGCCAGAAAACGGACGACGCGGTGCTGCTCGGCGACGTAGAGGTATCCGTCCCGTCAAACAATGCCGTTGGGGACATGCAGGCCGGACTTCACCTTGACCACCGTCTCGGCACGCTGGTCGCCGTCGGCATCGGCGGCGGCAAAAATGGAATTGCCGCGAGTGCCGACGAAAACCACCCCCAATTCCGCCGCCACCGCCATCGACCTGGCCCCGGGGATGCGCGCGTACATGCCGATCCCAAAACCCGGCGGCAAGGAGATGCCGTCAAATCGGGAAGCAGCGGCGGAATGGGCCGGAAGCGCCAGACCGAAGCAAACCACCAGCAGGATCAAGATCCTCTGCCAGGGGCGGACGGCAACGGCTGTGTTGGCGACGGTCATGGCTAAAGATTTTGGAGCGCTCGCCCGAACGGGCGCAAGAGGCAGCGCCTCCGGGACAACAAAAACCAAGCGGGAAAAGGGTGTTAGCGCAGGTAAAGATGGACTTCGTTGGTTTTGGCGCCACCGCTGGTTTTACCGGAAATGGCGACCCGCGCCGGCGGCAGTCCCATTTCGACAAGCGAACGCAACACGTCCTCGGCGAGACGCCGGGACTTGGTGGAATTCAGCGCCACCCTCGCCGGGCCGCCGCCGCTGGGAGCGACCGCAACCAAATCGAAGATGGCGTCGGGCCGGCGTTCCAGAACCCGGCTGACGGCGGCATAAAGAGTCTGTTGATAGGAGACTTTGGCGCGATCGAAACGAATCACCACCAGAGCACGCTGGCCGCTGGTGTCGGCCGCCCGCGCCGCCGTCGCCGGCCCGCCAGCGGCGACAGCCACATGGGAAATCAGGCTGGCGCCGTAAATTTCGCCGCCCTTGACGCCGGCGGCAAGCACGTTGAGATTGCTGCGCTCGGAAGATACGTAGTTGGTTTGGCGGCGAACGTCGTCGGAGACCTCCTTAAGCAGGCGCTCGATGAGAACGACGGTGCGGTTGACTTCGTCCTCGAGGATGGCCAGTTGCCTATGGTCGTCGTCGATGGCACCGGAAACACCGAAAGCGGCGCGTGTCGATTCCGAAAGGTACGCCGACATGGTGGAATCCCCCGCCACGGCGGTGGCCAGCTTGTTCATCTCGCCGATATCGGCGCTGACGCGATCGAGATCGGCCTGGGCGCTATTGTACTGCCGCACCAAGATTGGGTTGCCGGGCGTGGTGCCCACCTGCAGGCGCGAATTCACCGCCGCGATGGTGCCGTGATAGCGTTGCGAATCCTGGACCATCTTGGCGCGTAGCTGCTGGAGCCCAGAGTTATGCTGGGAAATGGCGCTCTGCAACTTCTTCAACTCTTCGCGCAACTCATCCACTCTCTTGCCAACGAAGGTCCCCGTCGATGCGCCGGGGGTGACGCCTGACGGTTGAAAGTTGGTTTGGCCAAGCTGTGGCGGCGGGATAACGCCGAGGTCGGCGGCGGCGGTAGGAGCCGCCGATCGTGGCAGCGATTGGGGTTGGGCATGCATCTCGATTGTCCGCGCTTGTGGCGAGGCGGGCGATTGTGAAACACTCGGCGACGACGGGGCGCCACTCGGTTCCTCGCCGGTCAGCGAAGGCCACATAGTATCGCAAGCGGGTAGCAGAATAAGCGCCCCCGACAAGACAAACCAACACCTATGAAAAATCATTTCAGTTATTAGCCCTTAACTTCACATTAAGGCATCATTACAAAAAAACCGCATGACCAAAACGGTGAAAATTATTTCAACGTGATAACTATTTCTAAAGAGTAAAAACAATTTTCCTCTCGATTCGACCATTCGGGATACTACTATTTGAGATACTAATCAAAGGTTAATGGCGCCACAAGTTCAGATTCTCCATGCCAGAAAGAAGCCGATGTCGCGGTCTCTCCCCCCCCCACCATGAACGCGGCCCGGATATTGGCATGGCCCGGCCGCTTGGATTGTCCCTCTAGCCGACGCATCTTAACGGGTCTTAAATAAGACGGGGATCGACATCCTTGCCTTGCCCGTGGGTGTGGAGTAATGTCCCCGGCCTTCCTGCAAGGCCCCGCCAGCATCCGCAACGGATAGCGCCCGTAGCTCAATTGGATAGAGCGTCTGACTACGGATCAGGAGGTTGGGGGTTCGAGTCCTCCCGGGCGCGCCAATCTTCCCATTTAAATTAACGCTTTACCGGTGTTCACAAATGTTCTATCAGACTTTTTGTGCCGGTATATTCTCGCTCTCGGTCTCGACTTCCCGATCTCGGACTCCGAGCGTTTTCCGTCTAAGGAGGATGCACGGCCAATCGGCGACGATCTGAAAGCAACAAATTTCTCCGTTTTTCCACCCCTTTGTGGTTTATTACCGACGCGCCCCGCAAACCGGGGAAGGGAGGGCACAACTGCTTTCCCGCGCCGAGGTAAGAACAAAAACCCGGGTTAATGCACGAACTTGGCATGAAGCAACTCAACACCTACCGCGCCAGTCCCGACGACAACGGGCGTTTTGGCGACTACGGGGGACGATTCGTCGCCGAAACCCTGATGCCGCTGATCCTGGATGTGGAACACGCCTACAGGAAGGCCAGGAACGATGCCGCCTTCGCCGCCGAAATGGGCCATTACTTGTCCACATACGTCGGCAGGCCCAGTCCACTCTTTTTTGCCGAGCGCCTGACCCGGCATCTGAGCGGGGCGAAGATTTATTTTAAGCGCGAGGATCTCAACCATACCGGCGCCCACAAGATCAACAACTGCATCGGCCAGGGTCTTCTCGCCCGGCGCATGGGCAAGACGCGGATCATCGCCGAGACCGGCGCCGGCCAACACGGCGTTGCCACCGCCACCGTTTGCGCCCTGTTCGATATTCCTTGCGTCATCTATATGGGCAGCAAGGATATCGACCGCCAAGCCCCCAATGTCTATCGCATGAAGATGCTGGGCGCCGAGGTGAAACCGGTGACCGCCGGTTCAGGCACCCTCAAGGACTCCATGAACGAGGCTCTGCGCGACTGGGTCGCCAATGTGGAGAACACCTATTATTTGATCGGCACCAGCGCCGGACCACATCCCTATCCGGCCATGGTTCGTGATTTCCAGTGCGTCATCGGCAACGAGGTCCGTGATCAGATCACCAGCGTCGAGGGAAGGCTGCCAGATACCCTGGTCGCCTGCATCGGCGGCGGTTCCAACGCCATCGGCATGTTCCATCCCTTTCTCGACGAAAAGGCCATCCGCTTCATCGCCGTCGAGGCGGCGGGAAAAGGCATTGAAACGGGCCAGCACGCGGCCTCTATAAGTGCCGGTTCGCCAGGTGTTTTACACGGCAACCGCACCTATCTCCTACAGGATTCCGATGGCCAGATAGAGGAAGCCCATTCCATTTCCGCCGGTCTTGACTATCCTGGCATTGGGCCCGAGCATTCCTGGTTGCATGATACGGGCCGCGTTGAATACGTTGCCATCACCGATGCCGAGGCGCTGGCGGCTTTCCATCTTTGCACCCGTTTGGAAGGCATCATCCCAGCCTTGGAATCGGCTCATGCCATCGCCCATGTGTGCAAGATTGCGGACGGTCTCGGCGTCGGCAATTTATTGGTCATAAATTTAAGCGGCCGTGGCGATAAGGACCTGGATACCGTTGCCCGGAACTCCGGAGCCGGCCAATGATGCCGAAAACTCGCATCGATCACCGGTTCGCCGCTTTAAGGGGAGAAAACCGCGGTGGCTTGGTGGTCTTTGTGACGGCCGGCGATCCCGACCCGCTGACGTCGGCGGAAATCCTCCTGAGTCTTCCCGGCGCCGGCGCCGATTTTATCGAACTGGGCATGCCGTTCAGTGATCCAATGGCCGATGGCCCAGCCATCCAAAAGAGCTCTCAGCGAGCGCTTAAAAGCGGCGCAACAATGAAAACGACGCTCAAATTGGTCACCGATTTCCGCGCCCGCGACGACGAGACGCCGATCATCCTCATGGGATATTACAACCCGGTTTATATTTTCGGCGTTGACGCTTTCCTGAGCGAGGCGAAAGCCGCCGGCATCGACGGCTTAATCATCGTCGACCTGCCGCCGGAAGAGGAAAATGAAATTTGCCTGCCATCGCAAATGGCCGGAATCAGCCCCATCTATTTAACGGCGCCGACCACCGACGAGGTCAGGTTGCCAAAGGTGGTCAAAAATGCCAGCGGTTTCGTCTATTATGTTTCCATCACCGGCATTACCGGAACCGCCTCGGCACGGATTGAGGATATCCGCGAGGCGATAAAACGCCTGCACCGCCATACGGGCCTCCCCATTGCCGTCGGTTTCGGCATCAAGACGCCGGAGCAGGCGGCGGAGGTTGCCGCCGTCGCCGATGCCGCCGTTGTCGGGTCGGCCCTGGTCGGCAAGATAACGGAAAACCTGGACGAGGACGGAAAGGCTCGTCCTGGCCTCGCCGACGCGGTGCTGGATTTTACCGCCGAATTGGCCAAGGGTGTGCGCGACGCAAGGATAAAAGGGGCATCTTGAATGAATTGGCTTAAGAACCTGGTGAGGCCAAAACTGAGGGAACTTGTCGGTGGGCAGAAGGAAATTCCCGACAACCTCTGGCACAATTGTCCCAATTGCGAGGAAATGATCTTTCACCGCGACCTGGAGAAAGATCTCTGGGTTTGCCGGTACTGCGGCCATCACATGCGCATGGAGGCCGGCAACCGGTTGGAAATGCTTTTTGATAACGGCGCCTATCAGAAAGTAGAACTGGGCGACGTGCCAACCGACCCCCTGAAGTTCCGCGACCGCAGGAAATACACCGAGCGCACGAAAGAGGCGCAGAACCGAACCGGCGAAACCGATGCACTGATCGTCGCACATGGGAAAATGGGCGGCTCCAATGTCGTCATCGCGGCCCTGAATTTCTCTTTCATGGGTGGTTCCATGGGTATCGCCGTCGGTCAAGGATTGCTGACGGCGGCCCGCTTGGCGGTAGTCCAAGATGCATCGCTGGTCGTGGTACCGTCTTCCGGCGGCGCCCGTATGCAGGAAGGCATTCTCTCGCTGATGCAAATGGCGCGGACAACCATCGCCGTCGAAGAGGTCCGTGAAGCCGGCCTGCCCTACATCGTGGTCCTCGCCGATCCCACCACTGGCGGCGTGTCGGCCTCGTTCGCCATGCTGGGCGACATCGCCATCGCCGAACCGGGAGCCATTATCGGTTTCGCCGGCGCCCGGGTCATCAAACAGACCATCCACGAAAAGTTGCCCAAGGGCTTCCAGCGGTCGGAATACCTGCTCGACCATGGCATGGTCGACATGGTGGTTCATCGCCACGAAATACGCGGCACTTTGGTTCGCGTCATCGGCCTTTTGCGTAACACCGGTCCGGCGGCTGATGTCATTCCCATTCCCGCCGCCGCCGAGACGCCCGCCGCCACCAATCCGCCGCCATCCGAGGACCGTCCAGCTGAGTAGTGAAGCCATCCTCGAACGCCTTACTCGGCTTCATCCCAAACTGATCGATCTCTCGCTTGGGCGCATCGAGACCCTGCTTGGGCGATTGGGCCATCCGCAAAAGCAGCTTCCCGCCGTCGTCCATGTCGCCGGGACCAACGGCAAGGGTTCGGTGATCGCTTTCCTGCGCGCCTTCCTGGAAGCGGCCGGCCACCGCGTCCATATCTATACCTCGCCACATCTAGTTTGCTTCAACGAGCGGATCAGGCTGGCCGGAGAACTGATCTCGGATATGGAATTGACAGCCATGTTGGAGGAATGCGAGACGGCCAATGACGGCGACCCCATCACCTTTTTCGAGATCACCACGGCGGCGGCATTCCTGGCCTTTTCCCGCCACCCGGCCGATGTCTTGTTGCTGGAAACGGGCCTTGGCGGACGGCTGGACGCGACAAATCTGGTCGAACATCCGGCGCTGACGGTGCTCACCCCCATCTCGGTGGATCACCAGCAGTACCTGGGCGACAGCTTGGAGAAAATCGCCGCCGAGAAAGCGGGTATCCTGAAAGCCGGCGTCGCCTGCGTTGTCGCCAGCCAGCAACAAAAGGCGGAGAAAGTCATTGCCAGGCGGGCGGCGGAGCAAGACGCGCCTTTGATCCGGGAAGGCAAGGACTGGTTTGTCGGCGGGCGCGCCAGCGTGATTTTCTCAAGCGGTGGGAAGACGCGGCGTCTGCCGCCACCGGCGCTTGCCGGGGCACATCAAGTCCGCAATGCTGGGCTGGCCGTGGCCTGCCTAGACCAACTCGGGGACTTCGCCGTTGCCGAAACCGCCATCGCCCTTGGAATGAAAGCGGTACAATGGCCAGCCCGGCTGCAACGACTGGCCCGTGGACCGCTTGTCGATATTCTGCCCAAGGGCTGGGAGCTATGGCTGGATGGCGGCCACAACGCGGCCGCCGCCCGCGTCATTGCCCGGCAAGCGTGGCGCTGGCGGGAGCGGCCGTTGGGCCTGGTCTTCGGCATACTGCGAACCAAGGACCCGCTGGTATTTCTTCAGCCTCTGGCAGAGGAAATAAACGCCCTTCGCGCCGTCGCCATCACCGGCGAGGAAAACAGCCTGAGCGCCGAAGAGACAGCCGCCGCCGCGGCAAAACTCGATATCGACGCCGCCGCCGCGGAAGGGGTCGGCGCGGCCCTGCAAAATCTTGCCAATCATTTTCCCGGCCCCGCCCGGGTGCTGATCTGCGGGTCTTTGTACCTGGCCGGCGAAGTGCTGAGGGAGAATGGATAGAGCGCTTTGAAACCGACGGTTTTTCGCATGAAATGAAAAACCCGCCGGGTGGTGGAGGTTTGTTTTCCGGGAGCGGGGATTGCAAACCCCGGATCAGATCACCGATTCAATCCATTCGGCCATCTTGTTTTTAGGCAAGGCGCCGATCTTAGTAGCAGCGACCTCGCCATCCTTGAACAGCATCAGGGTCGGGATCCCGCGAACGCCGTACTTGGACGGAGTCATCGGGTTTTCGTCAATGTTGATCTTGGCAACGATGACCTTGTCACCCAACTCCGAGGCCAACTCCTCGAGTACGGGAGCGATTTGTTTGCAGGGTCCGCACCACTCCGCCCAGAAATCAACGATGACGGGCGTCACGGACTTAAGAACCTCGAAATCAAAGGTATCGTCGGAAACCTGTTTCGGCATTAACTCATTCCCCTCAATAGGTTAGCTTAAAATATATGGAATTTTATGACTGGATATCCCCCCAAACCCGAAGCTGAATTTAGGCAGGCGCCGACCTTGCGTCAAGGCGCATACTGGTCCAAAAGGGGCTCGGGCAGGGCCATCAGGTCGGCCTTTACGGTCCACAGCAGGAAGCACCGCACCGGGCGGACCGGATAAATACGCCGAAGCGCCGCCCGGTAGGTGGCCATCTGCGTAAGATAGATGGCCGGAACCTCTTCAACGGCGGCGGGCGGCAATCGGTTGGTTTTGTAGTCGATGATGCTGACCGCCCTCTTGGTGATCAGCAAACGATCCATCCTGGCCGAGATAATGGTGCCCGAGACATCGCCGACCAAAGACACCTCCGCCTGGCTGCCCGGTCCGAAAAGGGCGGCGAAATCGGCATGCCCCAGGATAGCCATGACCTCGGCGGCGATTTCCGCCTGCTCCTCCGGCGAAAGATCGTGGACGGGGCGGGCTAGGTAGGTCCGCGCCGCCTCGAGGCGGGAATCACCGGACACATCCGGCAAGCATTGCAACAACCGATGGGTGAGACACCCACGTTTGAACCCGGCCCCACCGTCTTCCGAAAGGGGGGAGATCACGGACGGTTCTTCTTTTGCCGGCGCTGACGGGGTCAAGGGCCGCGACGGTTTGGCTTCTGGCGGCGCCGGTTGCCGCGCCCAGGCAGGCAACAGGCTTGCCTGGGCCGTCGTTTCCGCCATCGGCGAGCTTTGGTCCGGCGGCGCCGTTTGCGCGCCCCTCAGGCGCCAGCCGGTTGCGCCGTTATTCGACGGCAAGATTTCGGCACCGTTGGCATCAGCGATGGCGGCTTCAAGCAAATCGTACCAGCAACCCGGACCACGGTTTCGCCGGCCATCCCAACCACAGATGTAAAGGCGGTCCTTGGCCCGGGTCATGGCGACGTAAAGCAGGCGGTGGTATTCCCTGACGATGCGCCGCCGGGCTTCCTCGCGAAGGTGTCTGCATTGAGTTTCCTCATTTTCCTTGCGCGCCGGCCACAACAAGTAAGATTCTGTCCCTTTTCCCCACAATAATCGGGGGTTGAGCCTGGAATCGGGTATGCTACGGGTGTCGGGCAAGAAAACGATATTTGACTGCAAACCCTTGGCACCATGGACGGTCATCACCCGCACTTCGCCCAGCCCGTGCTCGAGGTCCCGTTTGATTACGGTCTCGCCGGCGGCGAGCCAGTGCAAGAACCCCTGCAATGAAGCGACGTGTTGGCGTTCGAAGTCGAGAGCCAGGGTGAGGAACTCGTCAATGGGGTCTTCGGCCTCTGGTCCCAACCGCGCCAAAAGCTGTTGGCGGCCACCGCCACGGCCCAACAGGTCGGAGAAAAATTCGAAAGGCGGGGTGAAATCAGCCATCTCCAGCAATGCCGCCAGTTTCACGTAAACGTTTTTGTAAAGGGGGCGGTCGCCGTGATTTTTTTTCAATTCCGTCCATAGGCTTCCGTCACGGCCGTATGCGAGGTCGAACAAGGCCTCGTCGTCGAAACCAAAAAAAGGGCTTTTCAGGACGACGGCCAGGTTCAAATCGTCTTCCGGCAGCAACGCGAACTGGCCAAGCGCCACCAGGTCCATCACCGCCAACTGCCCGCTCAGGATCATGCGGTCGCTGCCGGCGACGGGAATGCGGCGTTGCTTGAGGCAACTGACCATTTCCTCGGCGAACCGGCCACGGGTGCGGACCAAGATCATGATGTCGCCCGGACGTATCGGCCGCCCCGCCGATTCCAGAATCTCTTCTTCTTGCAGCCATCTCTCGATACGCCTGGCGATGCGGTTGGCCAGCCGGGCCGGCGGGCTGGCGGCGGGGATTTGGTCGAGGGGCGCGTCCCACGGATCGGCGGTGCGGGTTTCTTCGGGCTTGAGCACTGGCCACATCTCGACCAGGCCGGCCTGGCCGTCCCGCGATGAAAGATGGTGGACCGGCGCCTCGCCGGAGGACAGGCCGTCGCCGGCCGCCGCCGTTTCGAATACTCGATCGACAAAACCAAGCACCGTCCAAGTGGAACGGTAGGAAAGCGTCAGGTCGACCGGCCGCCATTTGCCGCCCGCATTCCCGACCCGATCGGCAAAATGGGCGCGCATACGGTCGAATTCGTCCGGATCGGCGCCCTGAAAGCTGAAAATGGATTGCTTTTCGTCGCCAACAGCAAAGACCGTGCGGGGGCCTTCCCTGCTTCCCTCACCGGCAAAGAACTCCTCGGCGATGGCGGTAATGACCTGCCATTGTTCAGGGCTGGTATCCTGGGCTTCGTCGACGAGAATGTGGTCGATGCCGCCGTCAAGCTTGTAATGCACCCAGGAGGCGCCGCCGTCTGTGACAAGGAGGTCCCGGGCCTTGGCGATCAGATCGTCATAATCAAGAAGGGCGCGGTTTTCCTTCATGGTTTCATATGAACCAAGAAGGGCGGCGCCCAGATGCAGCAAGGCCTTGGTCGCCCCGGCGACCTCCAGCGCCTTCAGCCTGTCCTTGACCGCCAGCACCCGCGCCTGTTCGTCAAGAAGGATGCCAAGCGCTTGCTGATCGGCGGCCTTGGCGGCTTTGGTGATCAGGTTTTTCTCGGCGCACGGACCGCCATCCGTTTTTTTGATAAAAATCAGGGCGTAATCCTCGAGGAACCCGGCAGCCCGCTCCACCACTCCGCCATCGAGCCAGGCGCGGATGGCGGCGGCCCGCTCCTGGTCTTTTGCCGTTCCGTGATCAAGCGCCGCCGAGGCGCGGCGAAGGTCCTTGTCATGACCGGCCATCGCTGCGGCGTCAAGGACCGTTTCCCTATTATCGTCAGGGTCCAGGCCGAGGGCGTCGCGCGCCGCCCCAACCAGCCCGGCGCGGCCGCCGTGCTGGCGCAAAAGACCACACAGGCGGCCCCGGTTGGCGTCCAGTTCACACATCAGATCGGCGAACCCGTTTTCATCCACCTGCCCGGCCAAATGCTCCAACGCGGCACCGAGGCCATGGCTGTCGCCGCCGAAAGACCGGTCCAGAACCCGATCCCTCGCCTCAATACGAAGTTCCGCCGCCGTGCGCTCATCGATAACCGAGAAATGCGGCGCAACGCCGGCTTCCAGGGGGAAACGGGCAAGCAGGGATTCGCAAAACGAGTGGATGGTGCGGATACTGAGACCGCCGGGCGTTTCCAGGGTTTCGGCAAATAGCCGCCGAGCCTTGGCGAGGGTTTCGCCATCAGGATGGCGGTCCAGGAGCCGGCGCAACGTTTCGGCAAGTTCATCCTCAGTCATTACCGCCCAATCAGCCAACTGGCTGCTCAAGCGGTTGGCCATCTCCGCCGCCGCCGCCTTAGTGAAGGTCAGGCAAAGAATTCGTTCCGCCTTCGTGCCCGCCAACAATAGTCGTGAAATACGGTCGATGAGCACGCGGGTCTTGCCGGTTCCGGCGTTGGCCGAAACCCATGCCGAATGCGCCGGGTCGGCAGCGGTCATCTGCCCATGCGGGGTCTGTTGGCTTGGCACGCTGTTCATTCCCCTTCTCCGCTTGCCGCCGTCCATTCCTTGACCCGGGCGAGGTGGTCGTAATCGCCATACTGGCTTTCGAACATGGGAACCGGCCGCGACCGGTAAGGCATCTCAGGATCGTCGAAGGCGGCAATACGTTTGCGCAGTCCCCTGATGGCCTTTTCGGTGGCCTCGGCGACATCCAGTCCGAGGATCTTTACCTGACCCGCCGGCTGGCCGCCCGACAGGCGCAGATAGATGAGCTGGTTGATTTTTTCACCATCAACGCCCTCGAAACCACCATCTCTGGCTATCGCCGCCTCCAGGGGCAATTGCGGCGCCAAGCCGCATTCCACCTGCGGCGCCGTTGGCGTTTGTCCGGTTTTATAGTCGATGATCGCCAGACCGCCGCCGCTTAGACGGTCGATGCGGTCGGCACGGGCGGTGAGAGTGAAGTCTCCCGCCGGCCCGGCCAGCGTGAGCCGGCCCTTGACCTCGGTGGCGGCGGTCATTTGTCTGGCAGCCCGCCGGCCGCGCTCGAAGTCGATGAACCAACGGGCGATGCGCTGAAACTTGGGCCACCAGAAAGCGCGCACGCCGGGGCGGTCCAGATGTTCCTCGAAGACCTTGCGGCCGATGGCGATCATCTCGCCCAAGGGGTCGGCGGGAAGCTCTCCGGGATGGGCGGCGATGAAACGCTCCAAGACCTTGTGAATAACGCTGCCCCTTTCGGCGGCGCCGGGGTCGGCGTCGAGGGGATCAAGCGGCCTGAGACCGAGGATATGTTCAGCATAGATGGCGTAGGGATCGCGGATCCAGGTTTCGACACGGCTGACGGACAGTTGACGGGGACGGGCGGCGACCGGCGGCTTCGGGGCCGGCGGCGGGACCGCGCCCTGTTCTTCGGAGGCATCCAGCATAGACACCCAATGCAGCCATTCAAGGTCCGGCTTGAGGGCGTTTCCCAAGCTTAAACCGCGGAACAATGTTTGCAGCCTGAGCAACCAGCGCGACGGCACTGTCGGCGTGCCCTCGACGCGGATTGCCCGGGTCAGCACCACATTCGGGGCGCAAAAGGCTTGGACGAAATCATGGGCGGCGAGGCCGACGCGCCGTTCCGGCGACGCCAAGCCGAAGGTCTTCAGCATGGGCCGGCTCATCCACGGATTGGCCATCGCCTCGGGCGGCCAAGTGCCCTCGTTGAGGCCGCCCAAAATGAGGGTATCGGCTTGTTGCAGGCGCGCTTCCAGTAGTCCCCAGATATGCAGCCGGGGATGGCGGCCGTAACGGGGCCTGACGACCCGCCCGGCCATCAGCGTCTCGAACAGGGCCGGGTACTGGCCACCCTCGATGCGTGCAAGAACGCCGCCGACTTCGTTCAATTCGGCGACGAAGGTGGCGGCGGCTTCACCGGCTTCTCCGGCCCAAAGCCGCTCGCCGCCGTCGGTTTCGTCCGAAGCCGCCATTGCCTCGGCCATTTCCACATGCAGCCGCAAGAGATCGGTGAAGGGGACGTTTTTTCGCTTCATTGCTTTTGCCAGGGGGGTCGCGACGGCATCAAGAGTTTTGAGAAAATCATCCAGCTTCTTGCGCTCTTTGGATCTTAACGCGGAGCCAAGCCCTTTGATTCCCGCCGCTGGACGCGGCCCGCGCAAGACGGCGATTTCCAGGCTGCGAACCTGGGCGCGGAAAAAGGCGGGGCTTCGGCCGGCCGCCGCCAGGGGGTGCTTGCAAGCGCCAAGCAGGGCCATCGGCGCTAGGTTTTCGGCCGCCATGCGGGCGGTAAGCCGGAGGAAAGCTCCCGGCGGCGTCTGCGCCAGGGGACAACCGGCGGAATCATCAACCTCCACCCGCCAGCGCCTGAGTTCGGCCGCGACTCGCCGGGCCAGGCCCCGGTCCGCTGTCACCAAGGCGGCGGTCCGGGTCTCCTCTTCGAGGGCCCGGCGCATGATCAAGGCAATGACCGCGGCCTCTTCCCGTGGGCCGGGGCAATCGATATGGGTGACGCCGGCCAAGGCGTTTTCGTCCAAGCGCTCCGTCGGCTGCCCGCAAATGGCGGCGGGTTCCATGGCGCCGGAAATCAACGCTTGGCGCGCCGTTGTCGCCGCGCCGGTGACGGCGGCCGGCCATTCCTTCACTTGCCCGGGAGAGACGCCGAGATGCCGCAACAATTTGGCCAGGCCGTACTGGGGATGGGACGGCTCCAGGACCTCCCAGGCATCCGGCGAGGCCCGCCGATCGAGACCGGGCAGAACCACGCACCCCTTTGGCATCTGGGCGACGACTTTCAAGAGGTCAGCGGTGGCGGGAATGGAACCGGTGGAGCCGGCGGCGATGACGGGACCGGCGGGTGGCTGCTTTGCCCAGGCTGCCGCCTGCCACCGGAAAAGCAAATCGCGGCGGGTCGCCGGGTCGACGGAACCCTCCCGCTCCAGGATGGCGGGCCAGCTTTCGGTGACAACCTTGAGAAAATCCAATGTCACTTGCCAGTGAACAGCGAAGTTATCGGAAACCAGGCTCTTGAGCCCGTCGAAGCCGAGGCGCTCGGTATGGACCTGGTCGAGAAGCCGCGCCAGTTCACCGGCCAGCCGCGCCGCCTGATCCGGTGTCGTTTGCCCTTCATCCTTGGCCAGAATGAGCCTGGTCAATAGCAGTAGCCGTTTGAGCCCTGAAACGGCTGGCTTTGCTTCGATGCCGGCGGCGCTCATTTCCGTTTCCCGCCAGCTTGCAAAAGCCAATTCCTCTTCGTCGATATCACCCAGCGGCGTCAGCTTCGGCAAAAGCAGCGGCCGACCACCGGAAAGACGCAGGAAAGCCTCGCCAAGGGCACGACAGGCGCGCCGGGTCGGCAACAGAACCGTCACGGCGGCCAGGGCGACCGCCTCGTCATCGGTTTTGGCCAAAATTCCCGTCGCCAGGACGTCAACAAAGGGAATCCCGGCGCCAATATTGTAAACTTCAGGCAAAGTCTTATTCCTGTCGTTCATCGACGCCTGTTTCCAGCGTAGCGGACGCGGATGTAGGATTCGGCTTCGGCGAGACCTTCCGGGGTGCCGATATTGAACCATTCCCCATCATGGACGATGCCGTGGAGCCTTGCCGTCTCGATGGCCCGATCATAAAGCAGGTTGAGGGAAAAGCCGCCCTCCGGCGCCCCGTCAAAGAGCCGTGGATGAAGGATTTGCAGACCGGTAAAAAGATAAGGCGAAACCTCGGATTCTCGGCGGCGGGTAAGTAACCCCGTCGGATCGGCGCAGAAATCCCCCCGGCCTTGATAGCCGTATGCGTCGACCGTCGAATGGAGCAGCAGCAAGGCATCCATGCGCCTGGGGTCCCAGCCGGCGGCCATGCGGGCGAGCGCGCTTTGCGTACCGTTCAGCCACAAGATGTCGGAGTTGACGGCGTAGAACGGCTCGGCGCCCAAGAGAGGCAGAGCCTTGGTTATGCCGCCGCCCGTTTCGAGAAGCTCGTCCTCGGATGAAAACAGCAACTCCGGCCGATGGCTTTTCCCTGAGCGCCGCCGGCGCCTTCCCAAATGCTGCTCGATCAGATGGCCCAGGTGATGGAGGTTGAAGACAACCCTTTCCACGCCGGCTTCCTGCAACCGGTCAAGGGTCCAGTCGAGCAAGGCCTTTTCTCTCACCGTGACCAGCGCTTTCGGCAGGCGGTGGGTGATTGGGCGCATGCGCTTGCCGAGTCCGGCGGCCAGCACCATCGCCCGAGACGGGGCGTCAATACGCATCTTTGGCTTTTTTTTTCTTGTCATTGGAGCCTTTTTTCGCGGCTGGGGACTGTTATCTCCTCGGGTACATGCTTTTCGAACCAAGCGGCAACGGCGGCGAGGGACGGGTGCCTGAGGGAGCGCGTCAACAGCCGCCACACCCTGGGAATATGAACAAGATAGGCAGACTTGCCGTCGCGGACCGCCAGACGAGTGAAAACACCGATCACTTTCGCATGTCTCTGGGCACCAAGAATGGCGTAAGCGGTCTCGAAGGCTTCCCGGTCCCGGTCGGGGAAAGCGCCATGGTAGCGGTCCAGCATCGCCCTCGCCAACCTATCATCGATGTCCCGGCGGGCGTCCTCCAGGAGAGACATCAGATCGTAGGCGGCCGCACCCGCCACCGCGTCCTGAAAATCTAAAAGACCGCAGGCCTTGATGCCGGGCCTATCGGGCAACCAGATTAAATTATCGACATGAAAATCTCTCAGCACCAGGGTCCGGGGCTGGGCCTGGACAAGGGGGAAAAGGCCAAGCCAAGCATCAATGTAGCTTTGCCGGACAGGCCCGGGCGTCGCCGTCCCTGTCGCTCGCGGCAGATACCAGTCGGTAAGCCAAGTGGCCTCGCGAATAAGCATTTCGTCGTCGTAGACGGGGAGGCCGGACGGTACCGTCTCCGGCCGGCCGTGCAGGCCGATCAGCAAGTCGACGGCAAGCACGTAAAGGGGTTCCTCGTCGGCGCCGGCGGCGAGCAAAGAGGTATAGGTATCGTCGCCCAGGTCTTCGAGCAGCAGCAGACCGGCCGTTTCATCCAAGGCCAGGATGCGCGGCGCGCTCAATCCCAGCTTTAGCAAATGACGGGCCACGACGATAAAGGGGCGGACGTCCTCGTGCGGCGGCGGCGCGTCCATCAACACCGCCCGCCGACGGCCATCGCGCATACGAAAATAACGGCGAAACGAAGCGTCGGCCGCCAAAGTCGAACGTTCCCCCTCGCCCCAGCCGGCGTGCTTAAGGAATGTGTCGATCAATGCGGAGCGATCAGACATCGATGTCCGCTTCTTTCAGCCGCCCCGCCCAGTTGCCATGGCCGGTGAGCGTGGCCCGGCGGCTGTTGGCGTCGCCGCCGTGCGCCAGTGACAGCCACAAATGGTCGCGGGGCAGGAGCCGGCCCAGCCGGTCCGGCCATTCGATCAGTGAAATGCCGCCCGCGAAGGCCTCCTCGATTCCCAACTCGAAAACCTCGTCCGGACCGGCCAAGCGGAACAGGTCGAAGTGATAAACGGTGACCCTGCCCAGATCATAGGCCTGGACCAAAGTAAACGTCGGGCTGGGGATTTCCTCGGGGTTGGGCGCCAGTTCGTTGATGAAAGCGCGGGCGAAGACGCTCTTGCCGGCGCCGAGCTCGCCGGCGAGCGCGAAAATATCACCGGCCCGCGCCAGCCTGGCCAAGACCCCGGCAAGGGCAGCCGTCGCCGCCTCCGAGGCCAAGTCGATGACGGTGGAATGGTCCATTGATTTGGCCTCGTGCATGTCTCGTCTTTCCATCGGCTCGCAAACAGGCCAAAATGTGGGAACGCATAACAGTCGTTCGCCATGCTAAATTCCATGCGAATAATAACCCCGCGGGTCCACGAGTTTCCATGACCAAAACGCCCGAACGTACCGATGTGGCGATTATCGGCGCTGGCCCCGCCGGTTTGTTCGCCGTTTTCGAATGCGGCATGATGAACATGCGCTGTCATGTCATTGATGTGCTGGAGGCCGTCGGCGGCCAATGTCAGGCCCTCTACCCGGATAAACCCATTTTTGACATTCCCGGCCACACCAGGATCCTGGCCAGCGATTTAGTGATGAAGCTGGAACAGCAGGCGGCACCGTTCGATCCCGCCTATCATCTAGGCCAACAGGTGGTCAAGCTAGCGCAGAGGGAACAGGGGCGCTGGCTGCTGGAAACCTCGCGGGACATTTTGATCGACGCCCAAGTGGTATTCGTCGCCGCCGGGGTCGGGGCGTTCGGCCCCAAGCGGCCGCCGCTTCAAGGTATTGAGCGGTTCGAGGGCAAAGGTATCCATTACCTGGTCAAAAACCGCGAGGGTTTTCGGGGGAAAAAAGTAGTCATCGCCGGCGGCGGCGATTCGGCGGTGGACTGGGCGATTTCGCTCTCCGAGCTGGCGGCGAAGGTTTCCGTGGTCCATCGGCGGACCAAGTTCCGCGCCGCGCCGGCCAGCGCCGAGAAGCTGCAAAAGCTGGCCGATGTTGGCGCCGTCGATCTGGTGATCCCCTTTCAGCTGGCCGCCATCGAGGGCGATGGCGACAGTTTGAAGGCGATCATCGTCCACGACCTTGACGGAAACGAAAGACGCCTGGAGGCTGACGCGTTGCTGTCCTTTTTCGGCCTATCACAGAACCTTGGGCCTATCGCCGATTGGGAGCTCAACCTGAACGACAGTTTGATCGCCGTCAATCCGGGGACCAGCGCCACCAACAAGCCAGGTATTTTCGCCATCGGCGATATCGCCACGTATCCGGGCAAGGTAAAATTGATCCTGAGCGGCTTCGCCGAAGCGGCGCAAGCGGCGCACGCCGCCCATTCCCTGGTCCATCCAGACGAGGAGTTACATTTTGAGCACTCTTCCATCAAGGGCGTGCCGGGCAATAGGTTGAAGTGAGAGTTAATTCGGTGACAGCATACTAATTTCCCATTTCCTCCGTCCCCATTTCGCCAAGGGGCGCCTCCGCCGGCAAGCGGCATGTAACGGTGGTTCCCTTGCCGGGAGCCGATTTGACCTCGACTCGGCCGCCGTGCAGCTCTATGAAGCGCTTGACCAGCGGCAAGCCCAGGCCGGCGCCACCCGGACGCGAGACCCAATCCTGGAGCTTCGCGGCAGCGCCACTTTCGAAGGTTTCGAATATCCTTTGCCGATCCCTTTCCGGAATACCGATCCCGGAATCGGCGACAATGAGCAGAACCTCGCTTCCTTGCCGCGCCGCCTGCAAACGGATACGGCCGCGTGGCGGCGTAAATTCAACGGCGTTGCCAAGCAAGTTGAATAGGACTTGTTTGAGGCGTCTCTCGTCGGCGACGAGCCAGCCGATGCCGGGCGGGCAATCGAGATCCACTTTCAGGGACTTGCGCCGCGCCCGTTCACGGATCAGCCCGAGGACCGAAGCCAGCATGCAGTGAAGATCCACCGTATCGAGCTCCAGCGTCATCATTCCGGCCTCGATTGTGGCTAAATCAAGAATGTCCTCGACGACCGACATCAAGCCTTGAGAAGCCTCGAGGATACTATGGCAATATTCATTCTGGCGCTTGTTGAGCTTGCCGAAATGATCACCGCAAAGTACATCAGCGAAACCGATGATGGAGGTCAATGGCGTACGAATCTCGTAAGAAACATTGGCGATGAACTCGGATTTCAGGCGCCCGGCCTCTTCAAGAGCCTCGGCCCTTTGCCGCAACGCCACCTCCACCCTGGCACCGTCTGTAACGTCCAGGTAGCTCAACAAGATCGCCCCATCCGGCAAGGGAACATTGGCATAATCCACAACCGAGCCGTCACTCCTCGGCAGCCGCCCGGAACTGGGCTGGCGATCGATCAGCCGGGCGATGATCCTATTTTTGTGGGCTTGCCAGTCGTCAACGACGGGGAGTAACGGCCGCATTGTCTCGATGACGTCAGCCATGTGCGGCTCGTCCGATAAATTATCTTCGCGCAAACTCCACAGTTTGGCGAAAACGGGATTGGCAAGTTTCAAGCGGCCGTCGCTGGTAAAAACGACGACACCTTCATAGAGGTTGTCCAGGGTCTCGCCCTGAACGGCGATGAGCGAGTTGTAGGACCGCTCAAGGGCCAGGCGCTTGGAGACGTCTTCATAGGAAAAAACCAGGCCGCCCGGCCCGTGGGGGCCAACGACGACACGAAATGTGCCGCCGTCGGGAAGATGGATCAAGGACCGTGCCGGCTCGGCAAGGATTCTGAACTGAGCCAGTTGTTGTTCCTTGAAGGCTCGGAAATCAGCGACTTCCGGCAACCGCCTTTGTTCACGCAGGCGCTCTAAAATCTCACCCAATGTCGGTTTTGCGGCCAGCCAGCTCTCATCCAGGCCCCACAACTCGGCGTAAGAGCTGTTGCAGAAGCCCAAGCGGCCATCGGCGTCAAAAACGGCGATGCCGATGGCCAGGGTATCTAGTACCCGGTCCCGCGCCTGAACGTCACGGCTATCGTCTTCCGTCAACAGTTCCCGGCGCGAAGGCTCAAATGCGTATCCCAGGATTCCGGTCCAACCTTTGACGGGAGTTTCGGTTACTTCCAACAGGCGCGCCTCCTCGCCCAGTTTCAGGAGGCGGCTCTCGGCCAGCGGCTTTCCTTCCGCCTTGGCCCGTGCCGCTAGGTCGCTCGCCGTTTCGGCGACGACTTGGCCTTCACAAGCACGGTTGGTGAAGGCAAGCCCCAGGTCGGCACCGCGTAGCCAGACGGGCAGAGGCAGGGCGTCGAGGAGGGCACGAAAATGGTCGCCGTCGTCACCAACGGCAGCGTCATCGGTTTGGTTCTCCGCGCCTAAGCGCATCCATAAAAGATCGGCCAGGGAGTGGCCGTCGGGACAACAAGCGCGGACCCCGATGATTCGCATCATCCGCTGACCGCCGGCGACGGCCGCCGGCAACATCAGGTCGAATCCGCTGCCGTCGCGGCGCAGAAACTCGACGGCCCGGTCCAGGTCCGCCGCCTCCTGGTTCCGAAAACAACCGCGGATGTCGGAATAATTGGAATCGGTCCCGTTCGCCAGATCGAGGAGCACGGCGAGACGGCGCGAACAGGTCTCGCCACCGCCTTGATGATCCCAAAGAAAAAATCCGTCGGGCGCCGCCGCCAGGGCTTCACGCCACAGGGAAGCCACGCCGGCGAGAGAGCGGCGGTCGTCATCCGCCGCCCGCAGCCGCCGCCACAGCCACAGCGCCAGTGGCGTTAATGCCGCCGCGCCGAGAACGAAGGCAACGGCGTCACCCATGTCAATATCCGTGAGCACCGGTGAATCTTATGCGCGAAGTGGTACCGCCGTCGAGGGAATCGATATCCATCTGGTAAAATCATGACGGAGCAATCACCAGGCGGCCGGCCCATTTTCCCGTCCAGGCGGGGCTCCTTCCCCGCCGTCAGTAACGGTAGTAATCAGGCTTGAAGGGGCCGTCCGGGGATACGCCGATATATTCGGCCTGCTTCGGGTTCAGTTTGGTCAGATGGGCGCCCAGCTTGCCCAAATGCAAGGCCGCCACCTTTTCGTCCAAATCCTTGGGCAGCTGGTAGACCTTTTTTTTGTATTTGCCGGGATTGTTCCACAGCTCGATCTGCGCCAATACCTGGTTGGTGAACGAGGCCGACATGACAAAACTGGGATGGCCGGTGGCGCAGCCAAGGTTGACCAACCGGCCCTCGGCAAGAAGGATCAGGCGCTTGCCGCCGGGGAATTCGATTTCATCGACCTGCGGCTTGACGTTATGCCATTTGAAGTTACGCAAATCTCCAACCTGGATCTCGGAATCGAAGTGGCCGATGTTGCAAACGATGGCCCGATCCTTCATCCGGCGCATATGGCCGAGCGTAATGACGTCGACGTTGCCGGTGGCGGTGACGAAGATATCGCCGCGAGACGCGGCCTCGTCCATGGACACCACTTCGAAACCTTCCATGGACGCTTGCAGGGCACAGATTGGATCGATCTCGGTGATCATCACCCGCGCCCCCTGGCCGGCAAGAGACTTCGCCGATCCCTTGCCGACATCACCATAGCCGCAGACGACGGCAACCTTACCGGCCAGCATCACGTCGGTGGCGCGTTTGATGCCGTCGACAAGGCTCTCGCGGCAGCCGTAGAGGTTGTCGAACTTGGATTTGGTTACCGAATCGTTGACGTTGAAGGCCGGCGCCTTGAGCGTGCCTTCCCTGGCCATTTCGTAAAGGCGATGGACACCGGTCGTGGTCTCCTCCGAAATGCCGCGCACCTCGGCCGCCAGCGAGGCATACTTTTGGTGCAAGACGGCGGTGAGATCGCCGCCGTCATCCAGAATCATGTTCGGACGCCAGCCGTCTGGCCCGTTAATGGTCTGTTCAATGGACCACCAAAACTCTTCCTCGGTTTCGCCCTTCCAGGCAAAAACTGGGATGGCTTGGGCGGCGATGGCGGCGGCGGCATGATCCTGGGTCGAGAAGATGTTGCACGAGCTCCAGCGAACTTCGGCTCCCAGCCGGAGCAAGGTCTCGATGAGAACCGCCGTTTGGATCGTCATATGCAGGCAGCCGGCGATGCGTGCGCCTCGCAGCGGTTGTTGAGCGGCGTATTCCTCGCGCAAGGCCATCAAGCCCGGCATTTCGGTCTCGGCGATGGCGGTTTCCTTGCTTCCCCAATCGGCCAGCGAAATATCGGCGACCTTAAAATCGGCAAACGAGCTCATCGGGGCTATCTCCTGCTACTCAGAGCAAATTCAGATTAATTGCAATCGCCAAAGGCTTCTCATCAATCTGGAGAATTTGCTCTAACTTAATTGTTGTAGAGTGGGCGGGAAGGGGTCTTAGCAGCCACGAGTTCCAACCGCAAGGTTGAAAAGGCACGCGTTCACCCCAAGGCGTTGAAGTCATCCAGCAACATGGCGATGCGGCCGGAATCCATTTGGTCCATGATGATCTGGGCGCGGCGGTTGGCGGCGACCAGGTCCATTTCCCGGATACGCTGCTTGACCCGGGGAATGTTGGCGGGAATCATCGAAAGCTCCCGAAAACCGAGGCCCAGAAGAAGGGCCGTATAACGGGGATCTCCCGCCATTTCTCCACAGATGGAGACAGGGATGCGGGCGTGAAGCGCGGCTTCGGCGGAGAACTGAATCAGCCGCAATACCGCCGGGTGCAGGGGGTCGTAAAGGTGCGCCACATGTTCGTCGCCGCGGTCGATGGCCAGCGTGTACATGGTCAGATCGTTTGACCCGACGGCAAAAAAAATCACTGGCCTGGGCCAGTGCGTCGGCCGAAAGCGCCGCCGCCGGACCCGGCATGGTCCCAGCCTTGGCGCGGAGACGGCCGATTTGCCTGCGGGCACGGCCGACGGCACCATTAAAGCGTTCGCATTCAGCCGCCACTTTGCCTGCGGCAGTACGATACTCGGGCACAGGAATAGCGCCGCTTTCACGAAAATGGACGACTCCTTTCCCGATTCCCGGGGAAACGCCCAAGCCTTCAAAACTACGCTCCTTGCTTGGTTTCTTGGCCATGAAACCGGCGGCTTCAGCCCTCGTCAAATTCGGCTTCGATGAGCAGGCACAGCGCATCGAGAGCCTGCTTTGCCTGACGGCCGGTAATTTTGATTTCTATATTGCTTCCCTGTGCCGCCGTCAACATCATCAGGCCCATGATGGAAACCCCGGAAACCGTTTGCTCCCCTTTGCTGACGGAAACCGTGGCGTCGAAACAGCTGGCCAACTTGACAAATTTGGCGGCGGCGCGGGCATGAAGACCGCGTTGGTTTCTGATCATGGCGGCACACTTTACCTTGCCGCCCCTAACCGGGACGCAACCACCGGCGGCGCTGGGTTTTTGCTTCCTGCCGGGACGATGAGAGGCGATCCCGCCCCTATTGGACCTGTTCGCCGCTCCGCATCGCGGCCGCGCCCGTTCCGAGCTCGCCACCGCGTCTCTCTTCATTCCCCGTCCTTGGCTAAAAGTTGCGAGGCGATATTGATGTATTTGCGACCTGCTTCCTGAGCGCTGGTGGCGGTTTCGGCCATGGATCCCGACGCGCGGACGCTGACCAGCTTGATCAACATCGGCAGGTTGACTCCAGCGATCACCTCAACATTGGCTTTGTCCATGATTGAGATGGCCAGGTTGGAAGGCGTTCCGCCAAACATATCGGTCAGCAGCACGACCCCGTTTCCTTTGTCGGCTTTGGCGACGTTCTCCAGAATATGACCTCGGCGTTCCTCCATATCATCGTCGGGGCCGATGCAAACGGTGGCGATATCCGTTTGCGGACCGACCACATGCTCCAACGCGGCGACCAGTTCCTCGGCTAGACGGCCGTGGGTAACAAGAATCATTCCGATCATAATTTTTTTAACCTCAAGGCAAGCTTTGCCGTTACAAATCCCTGTGATTAAGGCGGACCTGCTGGTTCTGTTCACGCAACCAGGCCGCCAGTTTCTCGACGATGAAAACCGAGCGGTGGCGCCCGCCCGTACAGCCCACCGCAATAGTGAGATAACTCTTACCCTCGGCGGCATAACGCGGCAAGAGCGGTTGCAAAAGCTTGGTCAATCCTTCAAAGAATTGCTGAAACCCCGCGTCCGCGGAAATAAAATCGGCGATTTCGCGATCCTTACCCGTCAGCGATTTCAGATTAGGATCATAATGAGGGTTATCGAGAAAGCGCACATCGAACACCAGATCGGCTTCTCGGGGAAGCCCCTGGCGGAACGAAAACGAGATGACGAAAACGGCCAGCCCTTGCTTGCCGGCCTGTTCGAAATGGCCCTGCAAAATTCCTTTCAGTTCCCCCGGCGCCAGTCCGGTGGTATCAATGACAATATCGGCACGGCCGCGCAAGAGCGACATCAAACGGCGTTCATGCTCGATTCCATCGCTGACCGGGCGGTCCTGAGCGAGGGGATGGCGATGTCGGGTTTCCATGTAACGACGGCGCAGTTCGTCGTCATCGCAGTCCAGAAACACCACTTTGACCTCGAGAGCGTTTACGGAAACCAGATGGTCCAGTTTGTTAAGGAACGACTCGACTCCGAAATCGCGGGTACGGATGTCGATGCCGATAGCGATGGAACGCTGAAAATCGCCGCCGCCGAGTACCTGCTGGGCCGGGACCACCAAGCTGCCAATGAGTGACAGCGGCATGTTATCCACCGCCTCATAGTCCAAATCCTCAAGGGATTTAAGAGCCGAGGTTTTGCCCGCCCCCGACATACCCGTGATCAATAGCACATGCCTCGTGCCGGCATTCCCCACAGCCACGGTTCCCCCTTCGGCTTGCTCGAAAGGGGGGATGGGAATGGCTTTGTCGCTCATACTTTTCCTGTTGGCGCCGAACCCGGAACCTCACCTTAGGCTAGGCAATACATGTTCATGGGACGTGCATTATAGTGTCTTTGGCGATTTGCAAGGCAAGGCGAACCTTAGGCACGGCTGAAATCTCGAACGGATTCAGCTTAAACGCGGGAAGAGAAACCCCAAGGTAATGAAAAATTTCGGGTTCGGGCAAGCGCTCCATTTCGGTTTCCGGGACCAGTTCTATCGCCAGGCCGAGTACAACGTCGGGGCAACAGCCCATCCGCAAAACGCCCAGCCCGCGCACTTCCATAAGGCCGGCGATAGCTGAGGGCGCATAAGCAAGGAGCTTTCCCTCGCGAACATCCAGCTCGGTATAGTCATCGGCGACCAGGTGGGCGCCGCCGTCGATCAGACGCAAGGCCAGGTCCGATTTACCGCTGCCAGGGGGGCCGCGCAAAAGAACACCCGTGCTGTCAATTTCAACGCAAGTGGCGTGAATCCGATCCATGACAACAAAGCGTGAAGCTACAAATTCCCGCTGTCAACCGGCAACGGCAAAAGCACCCCATGTCTGGATGGCTGGGGGTGTCATTCCGCGGGCAACCGCACCGTCAAGCTGGCACCAACGATATTGGCGGCGGCGTCCTTCCGGTTTTTGGCGGTGATCATGCCACCGTGGGTTTCGACAATCTGCTTGCAGATACTTAAACCCAAGCCTGAGTGAGTGCCGAATTTCTCGCCTTCGGGGCGATCGCGGTAGAAGCGTTCGAAAATGGTTTCTTCCTTGCCTTTGGGGATGCCGGGACCTTCATCGTCGATGATCACTTCAATCCAGCCATCCTTGGCACGGGCCTTTATCGAGATGGTACCGCCAGACCGGCTGAAGGACGCGGCATTGGCGATGAGGTTTTCGAATACCTGGGCGAGACGTCTTTCCATGCCATTGATCTTCAGGTCTCCTTGTTGGTCGATAAGAAGGAGAGGCTTGTAGGCGCGCCCGGTGGTGGCTTCTTGGACATCAAGGAGAGTCGAAAGCATCCGGGCCAAGTCGACCGGCCCCATTTCCGCCCTCGACAATTCCGCATCCAGGCGCGAGGCGTCGGAGATGTCGCTGATCAGCCGATCCAGACGGCGCACGTCCTCTTTGATGATGCTCATCAGCTGGCGTTGCTCTTCAGCGTTTTTGATCCGGACAGCGGTGTCGACGGCGCTTTGCAAGGAGGTAAGCGGATTCTTGATCTCGTGAACGACATCGGCGGCGAAGCATTCGATGGCGTCCATGCGTTGCCATAGCGCCTCGGTCATGTCGCGCAGGCTGGCGGCAAGGTTTCCGATCTCGTCGGCGCGGCCGTCAAAATCGGGGATCACGTCTTGCCGGTTGTGGCTGTGGCGAATCTGCTCGGCGGCGGCGGCCAGGCGGTGCAGAGGCCTGGCAATGGTTCCCGAAAGATAGACCGACAGCAGCACGGTCACGGCCAGGGCGACGGTGAAAACCTTAAGGATGTCCATGCGCACTTCGAACAGGGCGGCATCGATATCGCCGCTCCCCTTGGACAACATCATGGCGCCCAAAACCTGCTTGTAGCGTTGCACCGGCACGGCGACACTAAGGACCATGCCGCCGGCGCCGGTTTGACGCGTCGCGTTCCCGGATTCGCCGGCAAGCGCCCTCGACACTTCCTCGTAATCATTGGCCTTTTGCCGGGCGCTCTCGTGGTAAATGGGGCTGCTGTTACCGTTAGACAGCGATTGTGTCAGTCGGTCATAGACGTCCAGCAGAGTTGTCAAGATTCCGCCGCCGCCGGCATCGGGCGGGGGCAAGTCCTCGATTTGGACCATGCCGCCACGGCCGAGCAACAGCCGCGAGTCGGCGATCAGCACGCCGCCTGAATCGAACAGACGCGCCCGGGTGCCGGCGCCGGTGGATTTGACCAGCCGACGCACCATCTGATGGACAACGTTCTTGACAAAACGCTGGCTGACGCCACCGCCGGCATCGGCATCGTTCGCATCGCCGGTATCAACAGCGCTTTCTCCCAAGGCGGCGGCGAGCATCAAGGCTTGAACCTTGAGCGCCTCGAGTTCGGCGGCGATCAAGGTTCGCCGGTATTCACCCAGAAAAAGAATCCCGCCCACCAGGATAGCCAAAGCCAACACGTTGATGGCAAGAATGCGCCGGGTGATCGGCGAGATGGCGGGTTGGTCGTGTGGGTGCTTCATTTTAGCGGCGGGGGTCATACCAAGGATCGATGATAATGACCCATGGAGACGGCTTCCAAAGGCTTTCGGCTAGGAGTGCGCGACGTGGCGATGCGGCACATCGTCAGAACTTTTCGACGCCCTCCGACGGGGCGCCGAGGCGATCTCTATGGGTCATTATCATCGATCCTTGGTATCACACTCCTCGGTAACGATAACCGACACCGTAAAGAGTTTCGATCTCGCCGAACTCGGGGTCCAATTCCTTGAACTTCCTGCGCAGGCGTTTGATGTGGCTGTCGATGGTGCGGTCATCGACGTAGATATGTTCACCATAAGCCTGATTAATCAACTGGTCGCGGTTCTTGACGTGGCCGGGCCGCTTGGCCAGGGATTGAAGGAGAAGGAACTCGGTGACCGTCAGGTTGATTGCCTTGCCGCGCCAAGTGCACAGATGCCTGTCAGGGTCGAGCACCAGATTGCCACGGCGGAGCATGTTTTTGCCATCACCATGGCTGGCCGCCTTGATGTCGCGGCGACGCAGCACGGCGCGGATGCGTTCAATCAACAGGCGTTGTGAAAAGGGCTTCTTGATGTAATCGTCGGCACCCATGCGCAGGCCCAGCATTTCATCGACCTCTTCGTCCTTGGAGGTGAGAAAAATTACCGACAGATCTTCTTTCCGACGTAACCTGCTCAACAACTCCATGCCGTCCAGGCGCGGCATTTTAATGTCGAGGACGGCCAGGTCCACGGGCGAGCGGCTCATGCCCTCAAGCGCTTCCACGCCGTCGGCGTAGGTCTGGACCTTGAACCCCTCGGCCTCCAAGGCCATGGAAACCGACGCCAGGATATTGCGGTCGTCATCCACCAAAGCGATGGTATGGGGCATGAATTCATCCTCCTGCCTAGGGAAACCCCGATATGGCTAAGTGCCTATCCGAATAACTGGCGGCGATTGTGGCGAAATTATAGCCTTTCCTGGAAAAATTCTGGGAACGTTTCTTGACGGGCAAGTGGGAAATGTTGAGAGTACCGGTGGCCTATCCGGCGGCCGCCAATTCCCGGCAACATCTTGTTTTCGGCGAAAATTCACCATGAGCCATGAACAAAGCCCCCACTCAACCATCAACGGCAGTTTTCAGGAGTAAGGAATGACCGCATCCGGCGAGGACTTTACCAATAACGCCAAACTACTGGCTTGGGTTGACGAGGCCGCGGGCCTCTGCAAGCCCGACCGCATTCATTGGTGCGACGGCTCGCAAGAAGAGTATGACCGTCTTTGCCAGGAAATGGTGGAGTCCGGCACCTTCATCAAGCTGAACGAGCAAAAACGGCCGCAGTCATACCTGGCTCGCTCCGACCCCGGCGACGTGGCGCGGGTCGAGGACCGCACCTTCATCTGTTCGGAAAAGGCAGAAGACGCCGGACCGACCAACAACTGGGCCGAGCCGGCCGATATGAAGCGCACTCTGAAGGGGCTATTCGACGGTTGCATGCGTGGCCGCACCCTCTATGTCTGCCCATTCAGCATGGGGCCGTTGGGCTCGCCGATATCCCACATCGGCGTGCAGATCACCGATTCCGCTTATGCCGCTGTCAACATGCGGATCATGACCCGGATGGGCAAAAAAGTTCTGGAGGTTTTGGGCGACGGCGACTTTGTCCGTTGTCTGCATTCAATCGGCGCGCCGTTGCAACCGGGACAAAAGGATGTTCCTTGGCCCTGCAATAAGAACAAGTACATCGTCCATTTTCCCGAGCAGCGCGCAATCTGGTCGTTCGGCAGCGGCTACGGCGGCAACGCACTTTTGGGTAAGAAATGTTTTGCCCTTCGTATCGCCTCGGCGATGGCGAGGGACGAAGGCTGGATGGCCGAGCATATGCTGGTTCTCGGGCTTGAATCGCCCGACGGCGAGAAAACGTACATCGCCGCCGCTTTTCCTAGCGCTTGCGGCAAAACCAACCTTGCAATGCTGATTCCCCCGGCCGGTTTCGACGGCTGGAAAGTGTCTACCGTTGGCGACGACATCGCTTGGATCAAACCGGGTGCCGACGGGCGGCTATATGCCATCAACCCGGAAGCCGGCTATTTCGGGGTCGCTCCAGGCACCTCCATGACCTCCAATCCAACGGCCCTTCGGACCCTGACCAGGAATTGCCTTTACACCAACGTCGCGTTAACCGATGACGGCGACGTCTGGTGGGAAGGCCTGGACGGCGACCCGCCGGCACATGCCATCGACTGGCGGGGAGACGATTGGACTCCCGAGAGCGATGGCCTGGCGGCACATCCCAATTCCCGCTTCACGGCGCCGGCCGGCCAGTGCCCGAGCATTGATCCGGCCTGGGAAGACCCGCAAGGGGTGCCGATCAGCGCCTTTATCTTCGGTGGCCGCTTGAGTACCACCTTTCCCCTTGCCTTCCAGTCCTTCGACTGGCGGCACGGGGTTTACCTGGCGGCGACCATGGGCTCCGAGGCAACGGCGGCGGCCGTCGGCCAGGCGGCGATCCGCCGCGATCCGATGGCGATGCTGCCGTTCTGCGGCTACAACATGGCCGATTACTGGCGCCACTGGCTGGAGATGGGAAGCCTCATTACCCAGCCACCGCTGATTTTCCGGGTCAACTGGTTCCGCAAAAATGAAAACGGCAAGTTCATATGGCCTGGCTTTGGCGAGAACATGCGGGTTCTGAAATGGATCGTCGATTGCGTTCACAACCGCGCCCGGCGCGTCGAAAGCCCTTTCGGCTTCATGCCTCGCCACCAAGACCTCAACTGGCGGGGTCTCGACTACGATGCCAAGACCTTCTATCACCTGATGACCGTGGACCGGCAAGCGGGCATGGCCGAGGCCGATGACCAGAAGAAACTGTTCGAGCGTTTCGGCTCCCGCCTGCCCAAGGAATTGGAGGTTCAGCGCCAGCGTCTGATCGAACGCCTCGACCGGGCGCCGGCGGTGTGGGAACTGGAACGCCAATAACCTCCGCCCTGGCCGGCAATACTCCATAAGCCGGTCGCCAGCGATTCAAGTAGTGGTTTCCTCCGGCTGTAACTCAAGCTCCTCTTTCGTCGGTGCCGATCCGGCGATGCTGCGGCACGTCCTGTAGATGCGGTCCATGTGATCGATGGTCTCGCGTTCCCGGGTATAGGTTTTCAGCCGATTTGGCGCGTCCGCAGTCAGGCGCTCAATTTCATGCTTGGCCGTTTCCAACGCCAAGGCATCGATCTCTCCTTTTCTGCTTCTCACCCGCTTGATGGCATCGATGTCCTCGTTTGACACGATCTCGACGGTGTCCAGGAGGGCGGCGGCAACCTGCTGATGGTATTGATTGATGATTTTCATGGTGGGATCGCTGACGACGATGTTTTCGTTAATCCGCTGAGTGCCCACCGACACCATGTTGGTTTCCATTATATCGCCGACATTTTCCAAACGATCCACCGTTTGCAAGAGATACATGAGTTCCTCGGCCTGTTCGGCCGAGAGGTTGGTCATGCTCAACTTGCCTAGGAAGAGAACAATCTGGCCATGCAAGACGTCCACCTCATCGTCTATTTCGACGATTTCTTGCAGATCCTCCTTGCTGCCATTCAGAACCGCCGGCAGAACCTTGTCGAACATCTCGATGACCCGCTTGCCAAGCCGGCCGATCTCGAGCCGGCACCGGCCGAGCGCCAGCGGAGGGGTGGAAATGAGCGCTTCGTCCAGATACCTGGGTTTGAAATGAACCGGCAGTTCTTCAGCCTCTTCAGGCTTGTCGGCGACCACCCATTCACAAAAACGGGCGAACAGGGTGGTCGCCGGCAAGAAGAGAAAGGCGATGCCGACGTTGAACAGGGTATGGGCGTTGGCGACTTGGCGCGGCGTCTCTTTGGCCAACCTTTCCATGCCGGTCAGTTCCGGGTAGGCCGGGGAGATCCACCGGCAAAACTCGGCCAGATAGGGGATGAAGAAAAAGATAAGGGCGACGCCGACGATCTTAAAGGTGACATGGGCGACGGCGACGCGCACCGCCTCACGGGGCTTGCCGATGGAGGCTAGGCCGGCGGTGGCGCAAGTGCCGATGTTGGCGCCAAGCGCTAGCGCGATGCCGCCCTCAAGGGAGATCAGGCCCTGTTGGGCGAGCACGATGACAACGCCCATGGTTGCCGAGGATGACTGGATCAGCGCCGTGAAAATGGTGGCGATCAAAATGCCGACCAAGGGATTGGCAACGTCCTGCATCAATTGGATGAACGGCTGGTAAGACCGCAACGGCTTCATGGCATCGCTCATGATGGCCAAGCCGAAGAAAATCATCCCCAGACCCATGGTCAAGACGCCATACTGTTTGATCTTCTCACTGCGGCCAACGAACATCATGACGAAGCCGATGGTGACCAGCAAAAGGGCGTATTTCTTCACTGGGAAGGCGACGATCTGGGCGGTGATGGTGGTGCCTATATCGGCCCCCAAGATGACCCCGATGGCCTGGGACAAGGACATCAGGCCGGCGGTGACGAATCCGACCAGCATCACCGTCGTCACCGACGAGGACTGGATAACCGCGGTGACGCCGGCCCCGGTGACGAGCCCGGCAACCCGGTTATTGGTGAGCTTGCCAAGGATACCCCTCATGCGGTCACCCGCCACCGCTTTCAGAGCCTCGGACATCTGGTCCATGCCAAAAAGAAAAAGGGCCAATCCACCGAATACCCGCATGCCCATGATCCCCCATGGTATCTCCTTTCCAGCGACGGGCAGAGCGGCAAGAACCGGCGTCACGGCCAGACACAAAACGGCCGCCGTGACCAAGCATAACGTAATCCTGGTATTCCCGCCTAAACTGCTAAACTTGATGCTCATATGGATGCCATTTTCTGTTGTTACAGTTTGCCTAATCCTCATTGTTTTCCCTTGTCGCCTTGACGATGGTTACCGGAATTTTAGCCATCCGTACAACCTGTTCGGCCTTGGATCCAACGAGCAGATGGGCCAGCCCCGAGCGCCCCTGGCTGCCCATGACGATCATACGCGCATTCACCTTGTCGGCGGCCTTGAGGACACGCGTTACCGGCAAGCCTGTCACCAGCTGCGTCTTCAGGTTTTTCAAAGACTTGTTGTGGGGATTGGCGTCGCTCCTTTCCTTCAGGAATTTACGCATCATTTTCTCGGCCACGTCTTCCATCGGACGCATCTTGTCCTTAATGTCATGCCGGTAATAACCGGGCGCCTCAGCAGGTTCATGAACCACGTGAAAGAGCACGATCGGCGCGCCAAAAGCGGTTGCTGCCTCGCAAGCCCAGGTAAAGGCGGCCTTTGAGTCGTCGGAAAAATCCACTGCGACGAGAATAGGGCGGTCCTTGGCGGCCACTTCCTTACTGTCCTGATCTTTCGTACTTTTCTTATCTTTATCGTCTTTCTTATCTTTTTCTTTGTCCACCATTTCCTCCTATTCGAGCGACGCGCGCGTGGGGGGGGGGGGGTAATAGCAAATCATCGGCATGCACTCTAGATGAAAAATTGGCTGTCAGCATTTTCCCCGGCAGCATCGAGCCCCATGAACGAAGCACAACCCGGCGCTGGGGCCGCTGCCCTGACGGCCTCACTCCTCGCTTTCCGCCGTCCGGCAAGATGCCAGCAATGCCAGAGCGTGCCACATCTGGTAGTTGTCTCCCAGCATGAAGGTCTCACGGTGCGCGGGGTTGGCGACTTCCAGCCAATGGCGGCCACAGGCTCTCTCAAAAACCGCCAGCAAGCCGCTCAAACCGCCAAGAAAAAACTATGTCCGAATGCTGGTGCGCCCCGCGCGAAGATTTCAGATTGATTGCCGCAAATGCCCTATCCGCCTTCCAGCATCGGGCAGATGCCGCTGCTACATTCCGGGCCGCCACAAGGTGTCTCGAGAGACTTGGCGCCGGAGTTGACATGGGGTGCCATCATGCTCTTCGTGACCTTTCCATCGCCGCATTCTGGACAAGCAATCCCATCGGCTTGCACCTTGCTTTCGTAATCAGAAATGGAATTGAACCATTCCTCGAAAGCATGGCCTTTGGAACATTGGAGTGTGTAAACGATCATCACAAAAAATGCCTCCCTTACGGGGGCTTTATACCCTCCCCCACCTTCCGAGTTAACCGATTATTGAAGGTTGTGGTGCTGTAATGACCGGTAGTGACAGGAAACAGGCCCGGCGCGCGCCAAACCAGCATGACGCATAACCCCATGGTTTTCGATCTGAGAGACGCAACCTTGCCGCTCTTGGTGCCGGGTATTTTGTTGTTGATGGGATACGCGATTTTATCCGCCATCGGCTTGCTGCCGTGGTTTTGGCAGGCGGGATTGGCCTTTGCCCCTTGTGCCGTACTCGCCGGAGACCTCGTCATCAGTGACTTCTTCCATTGTCGAGCTCATAAAGGTAGAAAAAAGTTGATAGGTTCATTTTTTTATATTGCAATATGCTTATATTGGAAAATAGTAATGCTATTGAGGCCGGGCCGGCGCCGACGAAGGCCCCCAAGTAAATTGGCTGATGATGGTTTTGCCGACATGTTTTGCTCTATAGAATGATGTCTTATCGGGAATTTCAATGAGCGTTCGGATCGGCATCAACGGCTTCGGCAGGATGGGGCGTCTGGCCCTGCGCGCCGCCTGGGATTGGCCGCAGTTGCGGTTCGTCCACGTCAATGAAAGCAAGGCCGATGAGAAAACCTCGGCACACCTTTTGGAATTTGATTCCGTTCACGGCCGTTGGCACCGCGAGATCGCCGCCTATGACGCCGCCATCGGCATCGACGGCCAGTGCCTGACCTACAGCCGCCATCCGGCGCCCGGCGACGCGCCTTGGAACGAGACCGGCGTTGACATCCTGCTTGAATGCAGCGGCGCTTTCCGAACGCTTGCAACCCTGAAACCCTATTTCGACGGCGGCATCGCCAAGGTGATTGTCGCCGCCCCGGTCAAGGACGGCGCTCTCAACATCGTCATGGGCGTCAACGACCACCTTTATGACCCCGATGAACACCATTTGATCACCGCCGCCTCTTGCACCACCAACTGCCTGGCGCCGGTAGTCAAGGTCGTTCACGAAAGCTTGGGCATCCGCCACGGCTCCTACACCACCATCCACGATCCAACCAACACGCAAGTGATGGTGGACATGGCCCATAAGGACCTGCGCCGGGCCCGTTCGGCCCTGATATCGCTTATCCCGACGACCACCGGTTCGGCGGCCGCCATTGGCCTGATCTATCCGGAACTACTGGGCAAGTTGGACGGCATCGCGGTCAGGGTTCCCCTGCTCAACGCCTCCTTGACCGACTGCATTTTCGAGGTCGAGCGGCCGACGACGGTAGCGGAGGTCAACAATCTGTTCCGGAGTGCCGCCGAAGGGAAGTTAAAAGGCATCCTGGGCTACGAGGAGCGGCCATTGGTTTCCGTGGACTATGTCAACGATATCCGCTCTGCTATTGTCGACGGGTTGTCGACCAAGATCGTCAACGGCACTCACCTGAAAGTGCTGGCTTGGTATGATAACGAAATCGGCTACGTCAACCGGATGATGGAACTGGCGCTGAAAGTGGCAAAGAGCCTGTAGGCGAACCCCCGGGGTCACGCCAAGGGGGGGGGGAGAAGGTGCCATGGAAGACAAGCGGCGGCCGCTCTTTGGGTCCCACGTTTACCTGGTGGTCACGCTCGCCTACTGGGCCTTCACCATCACCGACGGCGCCATCCACATGCTGGTTGTACTGCATTTCCACAACATTGGTTTCAGCCCGCTCAAAATCGCCTTCTTGTTTCTCTTCTACGAGATTTTCGGCATCGTCACCAACGGCCTGGGCGGCTGGATCGCCGCCCATGTCGGGCTTAACCGGACGATGATCGCCGGTGGGTTCCTGCAGGTATTGGCGCTTGCCATGCTGGCCATGGACCCGTCGTGGCTAAGCATCGCTTACGTAATGACGGCGATGGCGCTGTCGGGGATCGCCAAGGACTTAAACAAGATGAGCGCCAAGTCCAGCGTCAAGCTGCTGATCCCTGAGGGCGAGGACTCCAGGCTCTTCAAGCTGGTGGCGATACTGACCGGCTCCAAGAACACGCTCAAGGGAGCCGGGTTCTTCGTCGGCGGGCTGCTCTTGTACCTGACGACCTTTCAGTTGGCCTTGGCGGCGCTGGCCGGTTTCGTGTTCGTGGTCTACGTACTGGCCACGATCTTCCTGCCTGTGAGGATGGGGGTTACCAAGACGAAGGCCAAATTCAAGCAGATATTCTCCAAGACGCGGGAAATCAATCTGCTGTCGGCGGCACGGTTTTTCCTCTTTGGCTCCCGCGACATCTGGTTCGTGATCGGGCTGCCGGTTTTCCTGCAATCGGTGGCTGGCTGGGACCATGTCCAGGTGGGATCGTTCCTGGCATTTTGGGTGATAGGTTACGGAATCGTCCAGGCGGCGGCGCCGGCACTGCTTCGCAAAAGCGGCCATGGCAAGGGCCCGGACGGCGCCAGCGCCCGCAACTGGACCTTCCTGCTTGCCATCTTTCCGGCGGCAATTGCCTTGTCATTGATAGCCGGCCACGACCCCGCCACCGTTCTAATCATCGGCCTGGCCGCTTTCGGCTTGGTCTTCGCCATCAACTCGTCGGTCCACTCCTACCTTATCCTGTGGTTTTCCGACCACGACAAGGTGGCGATGAACGTCGGCTTTTACTACATGGCCAACGCCGCCGGCCGGTTGACCGGCACGGTGCTGTCCGGCTGGGCCTATCAAACTCAGGGGCTGGTCGGATGCCTGTGGTGGTCAACCGGATTCGTGCTCGCCGCGGCGCTGCTGTCGATCCTGCTGCCGACGCACGCGGCTAGGCAACAGCTGGCGGACCGCCAGCCCTCTTGACTATCGGCAAGGGATGGTTCAGACCGCCGGAATGTCCCCGCCCGGCCGACAGTTCGAGCAGACTTTGGAGTCCTTCCTCGAGGATTTGCGGAGCTCCGGCCGTCACCGCCGCTTGCGGGTCTTCGCGACCGCCGGCAATGGCCGGGTTGCCGCCGGCGGGCGGCAGTTGCTGAATTTTTCCTCCAACGATTACTTAGGGCTCGCCAGGCACCCGGCCTTGATAGAGCGCGCCCGCCGATGGGCCGAGGCCTGGGGAACCGGCGCCACCGCCTCGCGGCTGGTTTGCGGCACCCTGGAACTGCACCAGGCGGTCGAGGAAAAGCTGGCGAAAGGCAAGGGGGCGCCGGCGGCGCTGATTTTCAACAGCGGCTTTCAGGCCAATTCGGCGGTGCTGGCGGCGCTTTTCGACAAAAACTTCCTTGGCGGCGCGCCGCTGGTTTTCAGCGACCGCTTGAACCACGCCAGTATCCACCACGGCTGCAAGGCCGCAGGAGCGCGGCAAATCCGCTACCGCCACAACGACATGGATCACCTGCAAGAGCTTCTGCAAACCAATGCCGGCAAGCCTGGGGTCCGCTTCATCGTCACCGAGACGGTCTTCTCCATGGACGGCGACCGGGTCGACGTGGATGTCCTGAGCGGTCTGGCAAAACGTTACGGCGCTTTTCTCTATCTCGACGAAGCACACGCCACCGGCGTCTTCGGGCGGAACGGTTTCGGCCTGGCGGCGGGCCATTCCGTCGATCTGGTGATGGGCACTTTTTCCAAGGGGCTCGGCGGTTTCGGGGCTTATGTGGCCTGTTCCGGGAAGCTGCGCGAATATCTGATCAACCGCTGTTCGGGCTTCATCTATTCGACCGCCCTGCCGCCGGCGGTGTTGGGCGCCATAGACGCCGCCTTAGACCTGCTGCCGAGCCTGGAGGCCGAGCGGCAGCGCTTGCTGGCGATGGCGGAGAAGGTGCGCCATGCCTTTAGAGGCGCCGGCATCGACGTCGGTACTTCCTCGACCCAGATCATCCCGGCCATTGTCGGCTCGGATGAACGCGCCTTGTCGATGGCCGGGGAATTGGAAACAAAAGGCATCCTAGGCGTCGCTGTCCGCCCGCCTTCCGTCCCGCAAGGGGCCAGCCGCATCCGCTTCGCCTTGAGCGCCGCCCACTCGGACAGGGATATCGAACGCCTGATCCGCACGGTCGGCGCACTAAGCGAGGGTGCATGAAAGCACCGCTTTTGGTTCTGGTTCACGGCTGGGGGTTCGACGCCGGCGTCTGGACGCCACTTTGCAAGGCCCTTGACGGGGTGGAGACGGCCGCTTTCGATCTCGGTTTTTACGGGCGGCCGCGCCGCCCCGCCCTTCCCGGCGGTGGTTCGCGCCCGCTGGTCGCCGTCGGCCATTCGCTCGGCCTGCTGTGGCTTTTGCACGAACGGCCGTTCCCTTGGCGGGGGCTTATCGGAATCAACGGATTTCCCAGATTCGCCCAGACGGGTGATTTCCCCGAGGGCGTGCCGGCACGGATTTTGGATCGCATGGCCGCCAGGCTCAAGCATTCGCCGCTGCGCGTCGTTGAAGATTTTCTCGCCCGTTCGGGCGTCCTAAAAGCCTGGACGGCGGAGGGAGAGCCCGACGCGGAAACCCTCGGGCGGGGCCTGGAATGGCTGCGGCAATGGGACGGCCGCGCCGCTTTTGCCTCCGAGCCCGGCGCCGTTTTGCTGCTCAACGCCACCGCCGATGCGATCATTTCCGAAGCCATGGTTCGGGCCGCCATTTCCGGGCGCAATGGCGCCGAACCGAAGTGGCGGCGTGGCGGCGATCATTCATTGTTGCTGTCCGATCCCGAATGGTGCGCGCTTCGCATCCGCGCATTCCTGGCGGAATTGGACCACTAGCATGAAGGGGGAAGGCAAAAAAGCCATCCGCCTCGCCTTTTCCGCCGCCGCCGCCACTTATGACGGCGCCGCCGAGATACACCGCCATGCCGCCGGGAACCTGGCCGGCAAGGTCTCGGGATTGGCGCTCGGGCCGAAGCCCACCGTTCTTGAAGTCGGCTGCGGAACCGGCCTTTTCACGGCCGAGCTGGCGGCCCGCTTCGCCGGGGCCAGATTGCTGATCAGCGACCTGTCGCCGGCCATGGTGGAGCGCTGCCGCCGCCGCCTGGGTGAAAAACCGGGGCGTTTTTTTCTGGCCATGGACGGCGAGACGCCGGCGTCGGCAAGCAACCTGGATATGATCGTTAGCAGCTTGGCCGTGCAATGGTTCTTGGACCTTGAAAGCGGCCTCGGCCGTTTGACCGCCGGCCTGAAACCGGGAGGCGTCCTCGCCTTCGCCACCTTCGGGACCGACACCTTCCGGGAATGGCGAAAGGCCAATGACGATTTGGGCCATTCCCCGGGCACGCACCAATACCTCCGGCGGGACCAACTGGAACGGCTGTTGGCGCCGATCGGCCCTACGCGGGTCGATGAGGAACGGCTGCAAGTCAGCTATCCCGATGGCCTTGCCTTTCTCCGCTCCCTCAAAGCGTTGGGGGGGCATCTGCCCGGTCCGGGCTACCTGCCTCTCTCTCCTGGCGCGCTCAGACGGGTGCTGGGTCATTTTGACCGGACGGCGGCGGGGCAAGACGGGGTCACGCTGACCCACCATCTCCTCTATGCCGTTGTTTTTCGGAATTGTGAAAGTAAGAACTAGACATGAAGGATGTTTTTGTCACCAGCACCTGAAGGACGCCTTCGACCCTCAAAGGGTGCTGTCTGACGTCAGCGCCTATGGGACAGGTCATCGCCGGGGATGATCTCCTGGGCCTGACCCGCAGTTTCTACTTGGGCGGCGCCCAGGCGGTGGTCAGCAGCTTGTGGCCGGTAGCCAACGATGCAACCCGAATATTTATGGAAGTTTTCCACAAGGATTCCCGAACTGGTTTCTATGGAACGGCATGGCTCAAGGCCCGGGACACGGTCCACGCGCAGGGTTTTCCGCCGTCAACTTACGGAGCCTTCATCCTCGTCGGGGCTCTAGGCCGCTAAGTCGACTGGCGAGAGAAGCCGCACTCCGAAGCAGAACCTCCAAAGGTCCGTAACGCGGCAACAAGCAGAGCCTCGGTTTTAAGAGTACACAGCCTGGTTCCGTCCCGTCTATAAGGTAGCCATGAAGGGTGTTTTTGTTACCGGCACCGACACCGGCATCGGCAAAACCGTCGTCAGTGCATGGCTGGTTCACCATATGGAGGCCGACTATTGGAAGCCCGTGCAAGCCGGCTTGGCGGACGGGACCGATGCGGAGGCCGTCCGCCGCCTGGCCGGCCTCGGCCCGGACCGGATTCACCCTTCGGCCTATGAACTCAATGCACCCCTGTCGCCCCACGAGGCGGCGCGGCTGGACGGCGTCCATATCCGCATGGAGCGCATCGTCCGGCCACGGGCGGCGCGGCCGTTGGTGGTGGAAGGGGCGGGAGGGCTGTTGGTTCCATTGAACAAGGACCATTTCATCATCGACCTTATCGCTCTTTGCAAGCTGCCCGCCATTTTGGTTTCGCGGAGCGGGTTGGGGACCATCAACCATAGCCTGTTGAGCATTGAAGCCATGCGCCGCCGCGATATTTCCATCGCCGGTATCGTTTTGATTGGGCCCGAAAATCCCGGCAACCATCGGACCATCGAGGAATTCGGCCGGGTCAAGGTCATCGCCACCCTGCCGCCCCTGGACCCCCTGAACAAGGAAGCATTGGCGGCGATACCATTGGACGGAGGCCTTTTACCGTGACGGCCAAGGATGAGATTTCGGCCCTCGACCGCCGCCATCTGTGGCATCCCTTTACCCAGGAACAGACAGCGCCGCCGCCGATTGCCATCCGCGAGGCCCGGGGGGCGGTGCTCACCGCCGAGGACGGCCGCCAATACCTGGACCTGATCTCGTCTTGGTGGGTGACGCTACACGGTCACGCCCATCCCGCCATTGCCGCCGCCATTGCGTGTCAGGCCGAACGCTTGGAGCAGGTGATCTTCGCCGGCTTCACCCACCGGCCGGCGGTGGAATTGGCCCATCGCCTGGCCGGCCTGCTGCCTGGCGGCCTGGACCGGGTATTCTTTTCCGACGACGGATCGACGGCGGTGGAAGTGGCGCTCAAGCTGTCGCATCAGTATTGGCGCAACCGGGGCCGGGCGCGGCCCCGGTTTCTCGCCTTCGCCGGCGGTTATCACGGTGACACCGTCGGCGCCATGTCGGCCGGCGCGCGGTCGGATTTTTTCGATGCCTTCAGCGACCTTTTGTTCCCGGTCGACGCCCTGCCCTACCCGGAGACCTGGCAAGGCGACAAGGCGGTTGAGGAAAAGGAAGCCGCCGCCTTGGCCGCCCTGGAAACCTATCTCGACAAACACGGCGCCGAGACCGCCGCGATGATCATGGAACCGCTGATCCAAGGCGCCAGCGGCATGCGCATGTGCCGGCCGGAATTCCTGCGGGCAGTGGCAAAGCGCCTGCGCAAATCAGAAGTTCTTTTGATCTTCGATGAAGTGATGACCGGATTCGGCCGCACTGGCGCTTTGTTCGCTTCTCTGAAGGCGAAAGTCACGCCCGACCTGATCTGCCTCTCGAAAGGATTGACGGGGGGATTCCTGCCCCTCTCGGTGACCGTCTGCCGGAACCATATTTACGAGGCCTTTCTTGACGAGAGTTTCGCCAAGGCCTTCGCGCATGGGCATTCGTTCACCGCCAATCCGCTGGGCTGCGCCGCCGCCCTGGCCTCTCTCGATCTGCTGGAGGGCGAGGAAACACAGCGCCGCTGGGGCGAAATCGAAACCCTTCACCGGCGCCGCCTGACGGCATTGGCGGACCATCCCAAGATCGCCCACGCCCGGGTCACCGGAACGGTCGCGGCCCTCGATTTCAAATCGGATGAGAGCGGCTATTGCACCGCCATCGGCCTCCGGCTCAAGAACTTTTTTCTGCAACGCGGGTTGTTGCTGCGCCCGCTCGGCAATGTTGTCTATCTCTTGGCGCCATACTGCATTACAAATGCCCAATTGAACACGGCCTATGACGCCATCGAGATGGCCGCCGACGAGATTGCTTAAAACGGATACCGATGACTGACGCCGCCACCGCCACCATGGACTCAATCCCGGCCGCTTGCCAATCGCGCCGCCATTGGAGCAGGGGCGAAATTCTTGATCTCTTCGCGCTTTCCTTCAATGACCTGTTGTTTCAGGCCCACCGGGTTCATCGCCGCCACTGGGACGCCAATTCGGTGCAGTTGAGTACGCTCTTGTCGGTCAAGACCGGCGGTTGCGTCGAGGACTGCGGCTATTGCGCCCAAAGCGCCCATTACCGCACCGGGCTCGAGGCCGAAAAACCGATGGCCCGGGCAGCTGTGCGGGCGGCGGCGGAAAAAGCCAAAGCCGCCGGCGCCAGTCGTTTGTGCATGAGCGCCGCTTGGCGGCAGTTGAAGGATCGGGATCTGCCCTATTTGGCGGGATTGATCAAAGAGGTGAAAGACCTTGGCCTGGAGACCTGCGTGACCGCCGGCATGGTGACCAAGGGACAAGCGCAATCCCTGCGCGATAGCGGCCTCGATTATTACAATCACAATGTCGACACGTCGGCTGAATACTATGGCCGGATCATCACCACCCATGGCCTCGGCGACCGGCTCGACACCCTGGGCGCCATCAGAGCGGCGGGATTGAAGGTCTGCTCGGGCGGCATCATCGGCATCGGCGAGAGCCGTGGCGACCGGGCCGGCATGCTGGAAATCCTGGCCAACCTGGACCCGCCGCCGGAAAGCGTGCCGATCAATCTGTTGGTGCCGGTCAAGGGAACGCCCCTCGAGGACGAGCCGCCTCTCGATCAGTTGGAATTGGCGCGCACCATCGCGGTGGCCCGCCTTCTCATGCCCTGGTCTTACGTCAGGCTGTCGGCCGGCCGTTTGGCGATGAGCGACGAGGCGCAGGCACTGTGCTTTTTCGCCGGCGCCAACTCGATCTTTTATGGTGAAAAACTGCTCACCGCCGGAAACCCGGAACGGGGCGACGACCGAGCACTTTTCAAAAAACTCGGCCTGCAAGCAGAAACAGTTTAGTGCTCCGTCCCATCATCCTACCCTTAGCATCAGGACTAATGCCAAAATGAAGATCAGACCCGTCACCAAAGAAGAGAAACAAAGCTGGCCGCAAGAGGTTATCGTCCCCCTTACCCAGCCATTCACCGACCGGCGAGGCGGCATTCAGCCATTGGTCGACGCGACCATGGAAAGCTGCGTGCTGATCAGCTCCAAAAAGGGCACGCTCAGGGCCAACCTTTACCATAAACCCGACTGGCATTACTGTTACGTCCTGTCCGGTTCAATCGAATATCACCACCGCCCCCACGGCGGCACCGGCGAGCCCGAAATGGTGACGGTCAAAAGCGGGCAGCTGTTTTTCACCCCGCCCATGGTCGACCATGCCATGGTATTTCCCGAGGACACCCAGTTTCTGACGCTCGGCCGCAACTCGCGCCGCCAGGAAGTCTACGAAGCCGATGTGGAACGCATCGAGCTGATCGGGACCTGAACCGTTCCATGAGCGCCACTTGCTATCGGCGTTCCACCTGCCGTTTATGCGGCGGCGGGCGGCTGACATTGGTGCTGTCGTTGGAACCGACGCCGCCGGCGAATGCCTTTGTCAGCCAATCGGAAGCCGCGACGGAGCAGGAACGCTTTCCCCTCGACGTCTTTTTCTGCGAGGATTGCGCGCATGTGCAATTGCTGGACGTGGTCGATCCAAAGGTTTTGTTCGAGAACTACGTTTACGTCTCGGCGACGTCGCCGATTTTCGTCAAGCATTTTGAAGATTATGCCCTACAGGTTTTGCGGCATTTCCAGACCGACAAGAACGGACTGGCCGTCGATATCGGTTCCAACGACGGCACTTTGCTGGGATTCTTCCAGCGGGCCGGCTGGCGGGTCCTGGGCATCGACCCGGCGCGGGATATCGCGCGGGCGGCAACCCAGTCTGGGATTGAGACCATCAACGAATTTTTCACTGCCGACCTGGGGCGCGCAATCCTTGATGACCGGGGACCCGCCCATGTCGTCACCGCCAACAATGTCTTTGCCCATACCGACGATCTTGCCGGCGTCGCCCATGGAGTCCGCGAACTGCTCGCTGATGACGGCATCTTTGTTTTCGAGGTTTCCTATCTGGCGGATGTTTTCGAGAAGACCTTATTTGACACCATCTACCACGAACACCTGGCCTACCATTCAGTCAAGCCGTTACGCGGATTCTTCGAACGCCACGGCATGGAAATGATCGAGGCCCTGCCGGTTGACAGCCACGGCGGCTCGCTGCGCGGCGTTGTCCAACGTGAAGGAGGCCGCCGCCCCGTCGGCGCCTCAGTGACCGAGATGGTCGGGCGCGAAGAGCGCCTCAGTCTCGACAGGGCCGAGACCTTCCACGCTTTCGCCGCACGCATCAAGGCTTTGAAGGTCGAATTCAGCGGTCTTTTGCGCCGCCTCAAGACCGAGGGCAAATCCATCGCTGGCTACGGGGCGCCCGCCAAGGCAACGACACTGATGTATCATTTCGGCATTGACCGCGAGCTGATTGATTTCATCGTTGACGACAGTCCGCTGAAACAAGGGCTGCTGAGTCCCGGCTTGCATATACCCGTCTTGGCAACCGACGCCATGTCCGAACACCGCCCCGATATTCTCGTCATCCTGGCCTGGAATTTTGCGCCCTCGATCATCGCCAAGAATGCCGCCTTCCGCGATGCCGGAGGGCGCTTTCTCACCCCTCTTCCCGAAGTCGAGATGGTCTGAGCAGTGAGTGATTTCCTTCTCCAATCAGACACCGCTGAAATCGCCCTGGGCTTGGGCGAAGCGGCCCACCAATTCAGCGGCAAAACCGTTCTGCTAACCGGCGGGCGCGGCTTTCTTGGACGTTATTTCACGGAGGTTTTTGTCCATCTCAACGAACAGATCCTGGATTCCCCTTGCACCCTCGTTGTGCTCGACAACCTGATCACCGCCGGGGCGGAGGGCTCGCGAATGCCGGATTTTCCCCATGTGGAGTTCATTCACCACAATGTGATAGAGCCTTTCAAATGGGACAAGCCCGTTGATTACATCATCCACGCCGCCGGCATCGCCAGCCCCTATTACTACCGGGCCTATCCTGTCGAGACTCTGCTTGTCTCCACTTCGGGAACCCGAAACATGCTGGAACTGGCGAGACACCACCAAGCGCGATTTACTTTCTTCAGTTCGTCCGAGATTTACGGCAACCCCGATCCTAAACATGTACCAACGCCGGAAAGCTATCGTGGCAACGTCGCCTGCCAGGGCCCGCGCGCCTGTTATGACGAAAGCAAGCGGGTCGGGGAAACCCTGTGCTACGTTTTTCACAACAAATTCGGAACCGCGGTCAACACCATCCGCCCGTTTAACGTCTTTGGTCCGGGAATGCAGGAAACCGACTACCGGGTGCTGCCCAATTTCGCCAGCCGCATCAAGAGCGGACAACCGCTTCACATTTATGGTTCGGGTAATCAGACCCGGACGTTCTGTTACATCACCGATGCCATGCTCGGTTTCCTGTTGACGGTTTTGCTTGGGGTACCCGGCGAGATTTACAACATCGGCAATCCCAAACCGGAGATCTGCCTGCTCGATCTGGTCAAACAGATCGAGGACGTGCTGGGGCGAAAGATCAAATACGACATCATTGAATACCCGGACAGCTATCCCGCCGACGAGCCCGACCGGCGCTGCCCCGACATCCGCAAGGCCAACATGCAGCTGGGCTTTCAGCCGAAAGTCGACTTAGGCGAGGGGCTCAAGCGGTTCCTCACCTGGGCGGACGGCGTTTACACCGGCGAGCTTTGACCATGGCCGGAAACGGCATTCGTTTGGGCCTGATCGGTGCCGGACGTTGGGGGCGCAATTACATCAAAACCATTGCCACGATCGACGGCCCGCGGCTTGCTCGCCTGGCCAGTCGAAACCCCGAAATCCGGTCCCTGGTGGACGAAGAATGCATCATCAGCAACGACTGGAAAGAAGTTGCAAAAGCCCACGACATCGACGGCGTCATCGTCGCCACGCCGCCGGCATTGCATGCCGAAATGACCTGTTCGGCGGTTGCCCGCGGGCAGCCGGTGCTGGTCGAAAAACCGCTTACCCTGGATCTTGGGCAGGCACAGGCTCTGCGGCATTTCGTCACCGAAGCTCATGGCTTTGTCATGGTCGAACACACTCTCTTGTTTCATCCCGCCTACCGGGCACTGAAAGAACTGGGCTCGGGACTTGGACCAATTCGCGCCATTGTCGCGGAGTTGGGGCGACGGGGGCCTTATCGAACGGATACGCCTGTTTTGTGGGACTGGGGCGCCCACGCCGTCGCTTTTTGCCTTGACATGATGGGCATGCCACCGGAAGCGGCGGAGGCGGAATGCTTGGAACAGAGGGTGGTGGAAAATAGCCACCAGGAAAATTACCTGCTGCGCTTGACCTTTCCCGGCAACGTTTCCGCCAATTTCCGCATTGGCAACAAGATGGACAAGCGGCGTTGCTTTACCGTCCATTTCGATACCGCCATTCTGGTTTTTGACGACCTTGTCCCGGCCAAGCTGACCAGACACCCGCCAACGGTCGATTTCACCGATCCGCAAGGGCCCGGCGAAGCGATCGACGTGCCCCCGACTCTGCCCCTGGAAGTCGCCGTCAGGGAATTCAGCCAAGCCATTACCGGCCAGTCACGCGACCTCGCCAGCCTCGACCTTGGCGTCGCCGTGATCTCGGTTTTGGCGGATTGCGACAGGAATTCGAGAAGATGAACGGCCCCAACATTCCGTTGGCGGGCCGCGACCGGAATGTCTGGGCCGTATTGTGCATTTTGCCCGCTTGTTATTTCATGGTGGCATGGATTCTGCGCGCCGATGGCGGTTCATTCTGGATGTGGCATATCGCCGATCCCTCTTATTTTTATCTTTTCGATTCGCTGAATCTCGTCAACCTGACGACGCCGGGACATCCCTATCATCCGGGAACGACGGTTCAGGTGCTGGGGGCCTTGGTGTTGAAAGCCGCCTATTTGACCTCAAACGGCGAAGAAATCACCAGCGCCGTGCTCGCCGACCCGGAATCCCACCTCCGCCTGATCAGCACCGTGATCATCTTTCTCAACGCATCGGCCCTTTTGCTCTCCGGCGCTATCGCTTATGCCGTTACGCGCCACCCAGTCCTTGCACTGGTCATGCAATTGGGGCCGTTCCTTTCCATGGTGACGTTGAAAACCGCCTACCATGTCAAACCGGAACCGCTGCTTATTCTCACCATGTTGGTATTGGGAATGGTGACGTTGCTGGCACTCACACCCGGTGCGCTGGGAAAACACCGGTGGCGTTTCGCCGTTATTTTTGGGCTGATTGCTGGTTTCGGCGTTGCTACCAAGGTCACTTCGGCACCGATTTTTTTATTACCGGTTTTCTTCCTTGGCGGTTTCCGATATCTCGCCATTTACGGCCTGACATCGTTGCTTTCGTTGATCTTCTTCACCTTGCCGGCGATCGGCGCATACGATCTGTTCTTTGCCTGGATGGCGAAAGTGTCGGCGGGAAGCGGCGCCTACGGCGGCGGCGAACAAACGGTGATTGATTTCAGCCGCTATCCGAAGAGTGTCATCGAGATTTTCAGCCGTCCCGTCCTCCACCTTCCCTTCCTGCTGTCGCTCATCGCTTTGGGCCTTGCCTGGCGGCGGCGACGGCGGGGGTTTTCCGTGCCCGGAGCGGAAATCCGCGCCACCGCCGGCTTCTGCCTGGCGGTTCTTGCCCAGGTTCTGCTGGTGGCCAAGCAACCGACGGCTTTTTACGTGATTCCGGCCTATATGGCGGGTGCGCTTGGCATCGTTCTCCTCCACCGTCTGGTCGCCGGGCTAGGGATGGGCAGCAAAAAACTGCGGTCGCGGTCCGCATGGGCTTTCACTTTGCTGATCGGCATTCTGGCGATCTCCCAGGCAAACAGCGTTCTCAGGCTGGACCGGGAGCTTGAGGATAAACACCAGGTGGCCCTGACGGTCGAAAACGCCAACTTCGGTAAGTGCGCGCGCATTTATTTTTTCCCCGCCGCCAGCCAATCCTTTGCCCTCGCCCTGGGCGACTGGTGGACAGGCAGCCGGTTCGCGGCCAATCTTGCCGGCAACAGACCGGCCAATGATTTCTGGTTCGAGCAAAACAGTTGGCAATTCCGCGATTGGCAGGGCCCGAAAAGTTTGCCCAGCGTTCTTGAAAGCTTCCCCTGCGCCTTTTTCCGCGGCGGCCACCCCGGCCCCATTTCCACATATATCGGGGAAACTGTTCCGGAGTTGAAATACGAGGTAACTTGTTCGACCCGCGACGAGCAGATTTTCACCCTCGGCGTCGACTGTCAAGGGCGGATCAAGAAGACAGTAGGCGATCGGGGTAATCGGTGAATACCGAGGAAGCACCCCAACCAAAGAGGATTTCGGCTTCGGTTTTTTCGTTCACCGTATAACACCTGAGGCGAAAGCCGGCCCGACAGATCGAGGCTACCATTTGGACCGTCAGTTCACTTGCCAGACAGTGGGGAGCCGTGCAGCCAAGCCCGTTGATCCGCCTCTTCCAGTCAACCGGGATCTCCGAAAAATTCATAGCGCGCGGCAGACCGGGAGCGATCTCGCCGGCGGCAGACACGGCCGAGTTGTCATCGATGCCCTTCTGGCGGCGGCGGCATCGTTTGTCGATAACGTTCCACCCGATACCTGTGTTGCCGGTATCCCGGCCAGTCAAAGACACAAAGGCTAAAGGTCCATGACGGCAAGAATTTTAGTTTTCTGGTTTTCCCAACCCAAATCCATTTCACCAAAGCGGGGATAAGAGCATGTCTCAAGCCAACTTCAACCAATCCATGGCCTGGTTGAAAACGTTGGCGGCACAGAAAATAGAGCCGAGGCAACCTGAAAAAATAATGGCCTTCTTCGCCAGCCGAGGCCTGGGTGGTTTCGTCCTTGAAAACGTTGTCGCCGCGGCCTTGGTCCGGCCTTTCCCCCGGGCTTATGTGGTGGCGATTTACAAGAATCCCCCCCCCATACCGGGAATTTATTACCGATTGTAATCCTTACCTCCATTCGGAGATGAGGGCGGACCCGGATTCCGACATCACTTTCCTGCTTGATTGGTTCGATATCGGTTGGGCGGCGCCGGTCAAATTCCCTTTGCCCGAATGGTCGGAAAGAATGCTCCATGAACCGGATCTGGTTCTTCTGCCAAGTATGTTTTCCGTCGATGCCGCCCGCCTTGCCGGTCTTGCCAAGAAACCGCCGGTGCTTCGCCTTCCCGCCAATAGCGAAGAGTCTTTGCTCGCCGCCTTGGAGAAACGCGGGGTCAATCCAAACGGATGGTTCGCCTGCTTCCACGTCAAGGAGCCAAACGCCGGCGCCGATGACCGTCCCCACCGTGGCGCCGACCCCCGATCCTACCTGCCACTGATCCGCCACGTCACCCGTCGCCAAGGCGGTCAGGTCGTGCGTATCGGCGCCCCCGGAGCCTTTCCCCTGTCGGAGTTGGAAGGCGTCATCGATCTCGCCACCGCTCCCTTCGCCGAGCAAGCCGCCGCCATCAGCCGGGCCCGCCATTTAGATTTCACCTAGTTCCTCGATGGTTTTGAGCTTGCTTTGTATGGGGTTGGCGGTGACCTTTTCGTCGGTCTTACCTTTGCGAATCTGGCGGGTCATCGGTCGAAAACCTTTCCCGTTCAAGCCACTTCGCCGGGGCCTAGAAAGCGGAACCAATCGGCGGTCGCTTTTTTGATTCCTTCCTCCGACCAAACCGGCGCTTTTCGCCAATCATCGATATTCTCGAGCATGATCCGGACACCATCCTCGAAGGTCAAGGAAGGTTTCCAGCCTAAAAGATCACTGATTTTGCGGGTGTCTCCGAACGTGCCGGCGGGTTCGCCAGGCCGTTTCGGTATGTGGATGGCTTCGCCACCCAAGAGCTCGACAAGGCGGTTAATGCTCTGTGTATTTCCGGAGCCGACGTTCATCACTTCTCCGCAAACATCGGACTGGGCGGCGGCGACAAAGGCCTCGGCGATATCAGTGACGAAAGTGAAGTCACGTGTCTGGGTGCCGTCGCCGACAACGGTAAAGGGTTTGCCAGCCAGCTTCTGAGCCAGGAAAACGCCGAAAACGGCGCCGTAGGTTCTGGATGATCGTGCCCTCGGGCCAAAAACATTGAACAGCCGAAGCGAGATGGCCGGAAGGCCGTAAGTCTGGTGCCAGTGTCTGACATATTCCTCGCCGATATACTTGCTTAGGGCGTAAGGGTACATCGGTCTGGGCGGGGCGCTCTCCGGCGTCGGCAAGGCATCGGGAATACCGTAACAGGAAGAAGAAGCGGCATAGATGAAGCGTTTGACGCCGCCGGCCCGGGTGGCTTCCAGAACCGAGACCGTGCCGTCCACGTTGGCCCGATGGTAGCGCAAGGGATACTGGATAGAAGGCACAATATCGGCAAGGGCGGCAAGATGAAAAACCCAATCCACCCCGGCAAACATTGGGGCGATCGTCTCGGCGGCGGCAACATCGGCATGATGTATTTTTAGTCGAGGGTGATCCCGCACCGCTGCCAGATTTTCCTCTGAACCGGAGACAAAATTGTCGATGACGGAAACATCGTGTCCCAAGGCCAGCAGACACTCGACGAGATGACTGCCGATGAAGCCCGCGCCCCCGGTGACTAGAGCTTTCTTAGAAATTGCGTTCACCGATGATTATCCAAAACATCAGGCCTCTGCCGCTGAATGATCGCCGCGGAACGCGGCGGAAGATGATGCAACCCATTGAACACAATGAATATAGCATATATTGGCCTACAAAGTTCACCATTGCTGATGGGGAATGCCGGCGCCGCGCCAGCCAGCCAAACTGCCAGGAAGAAGCACCCAAGCGGTCTCGCGGCGATCCTCATAGCCTCTTCCTTGACCAGCTGTTCAACAGATTTTTTGTAAATCCAGTTCCAGGATGCCCTCGGCGCCCTCGGCGCTGAGCTTCGGGATAAGACTGCGCACCTGATCACGGTCGACGACCGTCTCCACCGCCAGCCAGTCTTTATTGGCCAGTTGGTTGACGGTCGGGGCGTGCAGGCTGGGAAGCAGTTTCAGAATCTGGTCCAGGGCCTGGGCCGGTACGTTCATCTTCAACAGCACCTTGTGGCGGGCGGCAAGGGCGCTGGTCAAAAGGAGGGCGATCTCTTCGATCTTGGCTTTCTTCCAGGCATCGCCCATGGCTTCCTTGTTGGCGACGAAAACGGTATGTGTGTGCAACAGGTCGCAAACGATGCGCAGGCCATGGGCGCGTATGGTGCTGCCGGTCTCGGTGATCTCGACGGCGGCGTCGGCCATCCCCTCGACCACTTTCGCTTCCGTGGCGCCCCACGAAAATTCGACACGAGCCTCAACGCCTCGCTCGGCGAGATGGCGCCGGGTGTAATCAACCAACTCGGTGGCGACCCTTTTGCCTCGCAAGTCCTCAACCGACTGGATAGGCGAATCCCGGTCGACCACCAGCACCCACCGGCAGGGCTGGTCGGAAGACTTGGAATAAACCAAGTCTCGGACCGTCACCACGTCGGCCCTGGTCTCAAGCAGCCAGTCGATACCGGTCAGCCCGGCATCAAGGGTGCCGCTGGCGACGTAAGGCCCCATTTCCTGGGAGCGGACCAGGGCGCAGGAGATGTCCTCGTCGTCAATGGAAGGAAAGTAATTGCGCGACCGCGAGGTGATAGTCCAGCCGGCCTGGGCGAACAATTCGATGGTCGCGGCCTCGAGGCTGCCTTTGGGGATACCCAGTTTAAGTTTCGTCATGGCTTTACAGGCTTTTCCGGAAAGCGGCTTATGGAATAACACCAGGGGAGGCAGTCCAATAGCAAACAGCCGGGCGCCGAGGCAAGCTCCGCGTGCGGCTCCCGCCGGGAAAAAAAGCCCCCACCTTTGCCGCCGGCCTATGCTTTGCGCCGCCAGTTGGCCCAGTTTACCTCGTTCTTTCTGAGCATCAGGTCGTCGGCCATTTGGCACAGCCGCTTGACCAAAAGAATAACGATTCCTTTCATCGCCGGGTCCATGTGGTCGACCTGGCGGCGAAACGCCCGCCGCGAGATGGCCAGCACCTCGGTTCTTTCCGACGCCACCGCCGTCGCCATATGGGGATGATCGTCGAACATGGGCATCTTGCCGATGACATCGCCCTTGACGCGCGTCGCCAGAGTCAATGGGTAGTTGCCATGGATGCCCTTGCGGATTTCCACCGCGCCTTCACAGATCAGGTAGGCGGCTTCACCTCGTTTTCCTTCCTCGAACTAAATGTTCTTGGGCTCGAAGGTCAAACGCTTGAAATCGGGATTGTCTTCCACGCCGATGCTCCTACCCGGCGAGAGCCGCGGCCTTACCGCTTACCAACAGGTTTTCCATCTCGCCGGAGGTCAACTGCGAGGATTTCAGCGTTTCCAGAAGATAGATTTCGGTCACCGCCATGCTGTCCAATTCCTGATGCACGAGTTGGCGGGTGAAGCGGACGAGTTCCGGGTCGATGGCCGGCGCGGTAATCATATTGGTGATCAATTCACGGCGGATCAGGGGCGGATAGTTGATGATCTCGGCCACCAAATAGCCCTTTGCCTTGAGCGGAACGTGAGGGCTGATGAAAATGCGGTCCATGCAAAAGCTGTAAATGCCGAAATCGAGCCGGCCAGCGACGTCGCGGGTGAATGCGACAAACTCTTCCCTGAAAGATTGGGCGGAAATCCTCTTTTCCGTCAATTGCTTGACGATGTCGAGAAAGCTCCGGTAGCGGATCCGGGCGGGATTGATCTTGCCGCCCAGTTCGGCCGCAATGGCCTTGATGCGGGCGGCGCGGAAACCGGTTTCCAAAAGGGTCTTGGCCGAGGAGCGCACCTCGTCGCTCAACGTCTGTTGTTCGATGAGACTGAAAAGCTCATCGTAACGATCATGGCGGCGGGGCTTTCCGCTGCTTGCCGCCAGACCTAAGGGAAGCAAGGCCGCTTGCGCAACCAGGGCGTCTTTCGAGAAGATCGAAGCGGCGGCGGCGGCCACCTTGTTGACTTGTTGACCTTGGCTGAAATCGTCGGTGATGACGAAACGGCTTTCATCGAAAAGAGTGAGATAGCGGCCGAGTTTGGAGCAGGCCAGGAAATGGTCGGCAAGATCGGGAACGTGGGATTCCGGAGATGGATTTGTTTGCATGGTTTTCAGCCTGCCTTGCCGGTCCCAAAACGTGGCCTGGTCAGCATAATCTAATCTGGCGCCGCCACCAAATGATCAAGACGCAAACGGTGGCGGTTGTCGGTCAGCCGGCGCATGGTGGCGAAAATGGCGGCGATCACACCGATGCCGTTGGCGCCGGCGATCAGAAACATGATAAGAATCTGGTATTTCACTGCCTCGAACGATTCGATCCCGGCCAATATTTGTCCTGTCATCATGCCCGGCAGAAAGACCAGTCCCATCGCCGACATGGAGTTGACGATCTGCATCAGTCCGGTCCGGCAAGCGTCGCGGAGCAAGGGGCGGAAGGCCTCGGCCCGGTGGTGGCCAAGCGCCAGCCTGGCCTCGACGGCGACACGCTCGCGCCCCACCGTCGTCAACAGACGGTCAAGGCCAAGGCTGACCCCGTTCATGGTGTTGCCCAGGATCATACCCAGGATCGGCAGGGCATAGCGGGGATCGAACCACGGCTCGGGGCGGATCTGGGTGGTTAGCGCCAGCCCGGTAACGATGGTCCCGGCCAGCATCATGGAAGTGGTGCCGATGCCGTAAGTCCAAAGGCCGGTGAGCTTGCGCTTTTGCCGTGCCAACACCTCGCGGCCGGCGAAAAGCAGCATCAACAGGGCCGCCGCCCCCGTCCACCAAGGCGAAACCATAGCGAACAGCTCCTTCAGGATCCAACCGATCAGGGTCAATTGCACAACCATGCGAAGGGCGGCGATGGCGAGCGGCTTTTCCAGCCCGAGGCGCAGGCGCACCGACAGCAGGCCGCTGATAAGAAGCAACAATGAGGCAAGAACCAAATCAAAATAGCTGAGGGAAATGAGGCTCACGCTTACTCCTCCCCAAGCCGGCCGCTTTTCATATGCAGCCGCCGGCCCGCCAGGCGTTTCATTTGCTCATCGTCATGGCTGACGATGAGGATCGCGGCGCCATCCCGGCAGCGCTTCTTGATTTCCGTTTCCACCGCCTTGGCGGTGTCGGTATCCAGCGCCGAGGTCGGTTCGTCCAGCAACAGGACTGGCGGCGATTGGATGAGCAGACGGACCAGGGCCAGGCGTTGGCGTTCACCGGTGGACAAATGCTCGACACGCCAATTGAGGGCTTCCGGACACAGCCCAAGGACGGGCAGCAGCAGCCGCGCCGCTTCGGCGTCGGTGAAATGGGCGGCCACCATATCCTCCCACCAGCCCGATTCGGCGGCCAAATAGGAAACCCGGCGCCGCCACTCCGGCGCCGGCGTCGCCTCGCGTGCCTCGCCCTTGAGCGTCACCCGGCCGCTATTGGGGTCGAGATCGGCGATGGCGCGTAACAGCAAAGTCTTGCCGACCCCCGACGGACCGCTCAGCGCCACGCACTCGCCCTCGGAGAGGTCGAGGTCAATGGGGCCGATGCCGGGACGGGTCAGGCCGCGAACTTTCAACATGGTGCAAGTCTGCCTCATTTAAAGTGACACTTGCCTCCCAACCCTTACCATCACCTGGAAGGGGGGGGAAGAGGCGACGGCGGGAAACCTTTCCGTTCCGACTTCCAATCCGCCCTCCATCCCGCCCGTGGCCCAGCGGGCGCGCAGCTACTATACTCATTGCCATGCCCTCCGCCGTCCACGCCGAGACCGACCTCCTGCCGCGCGGCACCGGCGCTCTTATCGCCGGCGTTCGCGACGCCCTTTGGCTGTATCCCGGAGGCGAGGCCGAAACCCTGGCCTCCAGGGAAGCGGCTGGGCGCGCCAGCGGCGCAGTCCCACCGCTGGTCTGCCACGCGGTGGCGGCGGCGGCAAAATTGGGATGCCAGCCGTTTCGCGCTTTCGACCTGTTGGAGCTGTTTGCTTTCGTCCGCCCGGCCTGGTTCTGCCTGCCGACGCCGCGTGGCTTGGCCGAGGTTTTGGGGCTGCCCCTTCCCGGCTCCCGGGAAAAGGAGGCCGAGACACTGTTCGCCGCCGCCCGCGTTCTGCTTTCCGAACTGGGCAGCGCTGGTGAAGAGGCATCGCCCGTCGCCCTGGCCATGGCCCGTGGCGGCTGGCCGTGGGGAGAGGCGGCACTGGCGGCGTTGAAAGCGGAGACGGCGTCCCCATCCGGCAATCCGGTTAGTGCCCTGAAGGTTTGGAACTGGTTACCGGAATGGGAGGACCGAACGCCGGAGCCGCCGTCCGGCGAGCATTCCGTGGACGCTGGCGAAGCGGTGGCAAGGCTCAAGGAACTCCTCGGTGACCAAGCCGAGGAGCGGCCCCAGCAGGCCGACTACGCATCGCGTGTCGTTGCCGCCTTTCGGCCCCGTGACCACGATGGCCTACCGCGAACGGTTCTCGCCGAAGCCGGCACCGGCGTTGGCAAGACCCTGGGTTACATCGCGCCGGCCAGCCTGTGGGCGCAAAAGAATAAAGGCACGGTGTGGATCAGCACCTTCACCCGAAATCTGCAACACCAGTTGGACGGAGAACTCGACCGGCTCTATCCCGATCCGGCGGAGAAGGCCGCGAAAGTGGTCATCCGCAAAGGCCGCGAGAATTACTTCTGTCTGCTCAATTTCGAAGAGGCACTGGCCCGGCCGACGGCCTCGGGCGAAGACGCTGTGGCTCTGGGGCTCATGGCGCGCTGGGTGCTCGGGAGCCGCGACGGCGATATGCTTGGCGGCGATTTTCCGGCTTGGCTGGCCGTTCTCCTGGGCCGCGCCCTGACAACGGCGCTAACGGACACCCGTGGCGAGTGCATCTATTCAGCCTGCCCCCATTACAACAAGTGCTTCATCGAAGCTACCATCCGGCGGGCGCGGCGTGCTGAAATCGTCGTCGCCAACCACGCATTGGTTATGATCCAGGCGGCCTTTGGCGGCGACGAGGCTTATCTGCCCAGCCGCTACGTCTTCGACGAGGGACACCATCTCTTCGGTACCGCCGACAGCGTTTTCTCGGCGCATCTGAGCGGTATGGAGACGGCGGATCTCAGGCGCTGGCTTGTCGGCGCCGAAAAAGGCAGCCGTACACGCTCGCCGGGGCTCAAAAAGCGCATCGAGGATCAGCTGGCGGGCGATGCGCAAGCGGCCTTGCACGAGGTCTTGCAGGCGGCGCTTGCCCTGCCTGCCGCCGGCTGGCGCCAGCGCCTTGCCGAGGATGGCCCAAGGGGACCGGCAGAGATTTTCCTCGCCCGTGTCCGCCAACAGGTTTACGCCCGCAAGCAGGGAGGCGAAAGCTCTTACAGCCTGGAGACCAGTCCGCGGCCCGCCGTTCCTGGTCTGCTGGCAGCGGCGGCGGCGCTAGCGGCGGCGCTGATCCGAATGGACAAACCCTTGGCGGCTCTTATCAAGGCCCTTGACGGTCTCCTTGATGATAAGGCCGACGAGCTGGATAGCGCCACCCGTTCGCGCATCGAAGCCACCTCACGTGGCCTGGGGAGGCGGGGCCTCCAACAACTGCGGGCTTGGTGCGCCATGCTCGAGGCCTTGGAAGGGCCGACGCCCGACGAATTCATTGACTGGTTCGGCGTCGAGCGCGTCGACGGGCGCGACATCGATGTCGGTTTTTACCGGCATTGGATCGACCCTACCCGTCCTTTCGCCGAGATTGTCGCCCAACCGGCGCACGGATTGCTGATGACTTCGGCGACTCTTTGCGATAACTCCGGCGACAAGGATTCCGATTGGGGTGTCGCCCTGATGCGCACCGGGGCGCGCCATCTTGCCTCCTCTCCGGTCAAGGCCCTGGTTCCCTCGCCCTTCGACTACGCCGGTTTGACCCGGATCATGGTGGTGACCGACGTTAAGCGGGACGATATCCATCAGGTAGCGGCCGCCTACCGGGAACTGTTTCTGGCGGCGGGCGGCGGGGCATTGGGGCTGTTCACCGCCATTGCTCGCCTGCGGCGGGTCAATGGCTCCATCGCCGGCCCTCTCGAGGCGGCGGGACTGTCCCTACTGGTCCAACACGTGGACGGTCTCGACACCGGGACGCTAATCGATATTTTCCGCGCCGAGGAGGACGCTTGCCTTTTGGGCACCGATGCTGTCCGCGACGGCATCGATATGCCGGGCCGCAGTTTGCGGCTGATCGTTTTCGACAGGGTGCCCTGGCCGCGCCCGGACATCGTCCATCGTTCGCGCCGTCAGGCCTTCGGCGGCCGTGAGTACGACGACATGCTGACCCGCCTCAGGCTCAAGCAGGCTTACGGGCGGCTGGTGCGGCGCGCCGATGATCGCGGGGTTTTTGTTTTGCTCGATCGGGGCCTGCCCTCGCGGCTGGCCGGCGCATTTCCCGAGGGCGTGGCGGTCCGCCGTCTTGGTCTTACCGAAGCGGTGGTCGAGACAAGGGAGTTCCTGGCTGCTGGCGGGTGATCCGCTTTAAACGTAAAAAAAGGGCCGCATCCATCGGATGCGGCCCTGGTAAGGGTTTTGCTTCGTCTCAGTGGGTAATCTAGAAGCCGCCCATGCCGCCCATGCCACCCATGCCACCCATGCCGCCTCCCATGTCGCCTCCCGGCATCATTGGGGCGTCTTTCTTCTCCGGTTTTTCGGCGATCATGGCTTCGGTGGTGACCAACAATCCGGCAACGGAAGCGGCATCTTGAAGCGCCGTGCGGACCACCTTGGTGGGATCGAGCACACCGGCGGAAACCATGTCGGTGTATTTGCCGGTCTGGGCGTTAAAGCCAAAACTCAGGCTTTTGTTTTCCAAAAGCTTGCCGGCTACGACGGCGCCGTCTTCGCCGGCGTTCTCGGCGATCTGCCGGACCGGGATCTGGAGGCAGCGGCGGATGATTTCGACGCCGACCCTTTGATCCTCGTTACCGGGCTTGATCTTGTTGAGCACCTTGGCGGAATAAAGCAAGGCCACGCCGCCGCCGGCGACAACCCCTTCCTCGACCGCCGCGCGGGTGGCGTGGAGGGCATCATCTACACGGTCCTTCTTTTCCTTGACCTCGGTTTCGGTGGCTCCGCCGACGCGAAGAACAGCGACCCCGCCGGCCAGCTTGGCCAGCCGTTCCTGCAATTTCTCGCGGTCATAGTCCGAGCTGGTTTCCTCGATCTGCGCCCGAATCTGCTTGCAGCGGCCCTGAATTTCCGACTTCTTGCCGGCCCCCTCGATGATCGTGCTTTCTTCCTTGGTGATGTGCACCCTTTTGGCGGTTCCCAGCATATCCAAGGTGACGTTTTCGAGCTTGATGCCCAAATCCTCGCTGATGACTTGGCCGGAGGTCAGAATGGCAATATCTTCGAGCATGGCTTTGCGGCGGTCGCCGAAACCTGGCGCTTTCACCGCCGCCACCTTGAGGCCGCCACGCAATTTGTTGACCACCAGGGTGGCCAGGGCATCGCCTTCGATATCTTCGGCGATGATCAACAGCGGACGTCCCGACTGCACCACCGTCTCGAGTACGGGAAGCAACGGCTGCAGGCCGGTCAGCTTTTTCTCGTGGACGAGGATGAAGGGTTCGTCCAATTCGCAAGTCATTTTGTCGGCGTTGGTGATGAAATAGGGCGAAGTATAGCCGCGGTCGAACTGCATACCCTCGACCACGTCAAGTTCGGTATCCAGGCTTTTTGCCTCTTCGACCGTGATTACGCCTTCATTGCCGACCTTCTCCATGGCTTGGGCGATGTGATTACCGATTTCGGTTTCGCCGTTGGCCGAGATGGTGCCGACCTGGGAGATCTCGGCGCTGGTCGAGACCTTTTTTGAGCGTTTGCGCAATTCCTCGATGACGGCCGCGACAGCCAAATCGATGCCCCGTTTCAGATCCATGGGGTTCATGCCGGCGGCCACCGCCTTGGCGCCCTCGCGAACGATGGACTGGGCTAGAATGGTCGCCGTGGTGGTGCCGTCTCCGGCTTCATCCGAGGTCTTGGTCGCCACTTCGCGCAGCAACTGCGCGCCCATGTTCTCGAACTTGTCCGTGAGCTCGATTTCCTTGGCCACGGTCACCCCGTCCTTGGAAATGCGCGGAGCGCCGAAAGCCTTGTCGAGAACTACATTACGCCCTTTGGGGCCTAATGTTACCTTCACCGTATCGGCCAGAATGTCGACGCCGACGAGCAATCTCGTGCGCGCGTCGGCGCCGAATTTAACCTCTTTTGCTGCCATTTTCCTTAATCCTTATCTCTTGGGCCAAGTGAGGCCAAGTGGGGCTAAGCCTATTTCCTTTTTTTCTTCCCGCTATCTTCGATGATGCCGAGAAGATCCGATTCCTTCATGATCAACAATTCCTCGCCGTCGACCGTGACTTCCGTGCCGGACCATTTTCCGAATAAAATCCGATCGCCGGACTTGACATCAAGCGGCACGATGGAGCCGTCATCGCGGCGGCTGCCGCTTCCGGCGGCGACGATCTGACCTTCCATGGGCTTTTCCTGCGCGGTGTCGGGAATGATGACTCCGCCCGCCGATTTTTGCTCCTGTTCGATGCGCTTGACCAGCACACGATCATGCAGCGGCCTAAATTTCATCTTGCATCCTCCATCAATAGGCTGAGAAATATAGAAAGATAGGAGTTTGTTAGCACTCCCACGACGTTAGTGCCAAGGATGTAGTGTTCCGACCGTCTGCTGTCAAGGGGCCATTGAAAATGGCTGATCTAGGGCCGGAAAAAGGCGTGGATGTGCTTTGTGGTGGGCCTGTGATATGGTGCGTCCAATGATCCCAAAAAAGTAAGGGAGGGGGCATGGAATGCCCGGAATCTCGTGAGCAGGCGGGTGGCCGTGGAGGCCATGGAGCAGGGAGATCAACTCTGTCTGCTCATGCTCGATATCGATTACTTCAAAAAATTCAACGATAAGCACGGCCAAGTGCACCTGGCGCGACCGGGCCGTCTCCCAAGACAAGGTCGAGGGCAAGAAATTGGCATTCGGTTCTTGAAAAGAACATCCAAGATTAAATGATTGCATTCATTCTTAGGTGCGCTCTGGGACCGCCGACGCCATGACCGGTTTGCGCAATAGACTAAGCCGCCTTTTGCCCTTGTCGCGGAAGATCGCCGGCAACGAGCAATTGATCCTGTCGATCCTGGCCCTTGCCGTCGGCGCCGCCGGCGGCGGCGCGGTCATTCTGTTTCGCCAAGGGATCGCCCAGGCACAAAACCTTTTTTACGGTTCCACTGGCGAGCGCCTTTTCTTTTACGCCCAGACCCTGCCTTGGTGGCAGATTTTGCTGGCTCCGACGCTAGGTGGGTTGTTGATCGGGATGCTGGTTCATTACTTTCTGCCTGACCGGCGGCCGCACGGCGTCGCCGATATTATCGAGGCCAGCGCCCTTGGCGGCGGGCGCATGTCGGCGACGACGGCTATCAAGGCGGCGGTGATAAACGCTGTTTCCATCGGTGCCGGGGCTTCCGTCGGCCGCGAGGGACCTGCGGTGCATATAGGCGCCACTCTCGGCGGCTGGCTGGCTAAAAGGCTGCGTTTGACGCGCGCTCTTTCACGTACCCTGCTTGGCTGCGGCGTTGCTTGCGCCGTGGCGGCGTCGTTCAATGCCCCCATCGCCGGCGCTCTTTTCGCCAGCGAGGTGGTGGTCGGTCACTACGCGTTGAGCGCTTTCGCCCCCATCGTCATCTCCAGCGTCACCGGAACGGCGATTTCCAACGCCTATTTCGGTGATTTCCCAGCCTTCATTGTTGCCGAGCATTCCATTGCCTCGTTCTGGGAGTTTCCCGTCTTCGCCGGATTGGGCCTTCTCGCCGGCCTCGTTGCCATGGCTCTCATGCAGGGCATCGTGCTGGCCGCGGATGTTGCTGGCAGGACACCGTTGCCGCCGTGGATCAGGCCGGCGGCGGGAGGGGCAATGGTGGGAATTCTGGCGCTGATGGTGCCGCAAGTGTTGGGGGTTGGATACGGCGTCACCGAGGCGGCGCTTCAGGTTTCCTTTTCACTGGCCCTGTTGATCGCCATCGGTGCCGCCAAGATCGTCGCCACAGCCATCAGCTTGGGCTTCGGTTTCGGCGGCGGCGTGTTCAGTCCGTCGCTGGTCATCGGCGCCATGCTCGGCGGCGCTTATGGTATCGTCGTCGCCAGCCTGTCTCCGGAACTGACGTCGGGGCCGGGCGCCTATACCATCGTCGGCATGGGGGCGGTGGCTGCGGCGGTGCTCGGCGCACCGATCTCGACGACGTTGATCGTTTTTGAAATGACTGGCGGTTACGCCATCACCATGGCGGTGATGGTGGCCGTTGTTTTCGCCTCGCTCATCACCAGCCGTTTCCACGGCGGCTCTTTCTTCGCCTGGCAATTGGAGCGACGTGGTTTGGATCTCAAGGGCGGCTTCGAATCGGCATTGTTGAGGGCGCTCAGCGTGCGCCAGGTGATGTCGCAGGTCAGCGAACTGGTGACCCGCGATATCGGTCTTAGGGATTTGCGCGAAATGCTGCAGCAATCCGAGCGCGGCGAGCTTTTCGTCGTCCGCGGCAACGGCGAGCTGTTCGGCACCATCACTCTCGCCGATCTGAGCGAGGTCGCTTTCGACCCGGCCGTCGACGACCTGATCAAGGCCGGCGACGTGGCGCGTACGCGCCCACCCGTACTTTCCGCCGGCGACGATCTCGAGGCAGCGATGAAACTCATGCACGAAACTGGCGAGAGTTTCATCGCCGTGGTTGAGGACAAGGAGTCGATGCTGTTTCTCGGCAGCGTCCACGAACGCGACGTCATGAGTGCCTACAACCGGGCACTCGTGGAACGCCGGCGGGAAGAACTTGGCGGCTGAGAGGGACCTTTCCTTCATGTCCGATCCACTCGAGCTCGGCAACGCACCGGAACCCATTTCTGGCGCCGGCCACCTTGAAAACCTGAACGAGTCCCAGCTTGCCGCCATCGAGGCCATGGAAGGTCCGCTGCTGATGCTGGCCGGCGCCGGCACCGGCAAGACCCGGACCTTGACGGCGCGGCTTGCCCACATCTTGCTCAGCGGCAAGGCCCACCCCTGGCAAGTGTTGGCGGTGACCTTCACCAACAAGGCGGCGCGGGAGATGTGCCATAAAGTGGCGGCGCTTCTACGCCAGCCGGTGGAGGGCTGGTGGATTTCCACCTTCCATGCCTTGGGCGCTCGTATCTTGAGAACCCATGCCGAGGCCGTCGGCCTGAAGGCTAATTTCACCATCCTCGACGAAGACGATCAGGTGAGGTTGATCAAGCAACTCCTCGCGGCCCGCGGCATCGACGCAAAACGCTGGCCGGCGCGCCTCGTTCTCGCCGTCATACAGCGCTGGAAAGACAAGGGTCTGACGGTGGACAAGGCGCCCGAGGAGGAAGCCGCCGATGTCGCCGAAGGGCGGGTTCGCGAACTCTACGCGGAATACCAGGAGCGCTTGCTGGCCCTTAACGCCGCCGATTTCGGCGATCTCCTGTTGCACTGCCTGAGCCTCTTTCAGGCACGACCGGACATTTTACAAACCTACCAGCGGCAATTCCGTTACATCCTGGTCGACGAATATCAGGATACCAACGTCGCCCAGTACCTCTGGCTCAGGCTTTTGGCGCAAGAACACAAAAACATCTGCTGCGTCGGCGACGATGACCAGAGCATCTATTCCTGGCGTGGCGCCGAGGTCGGCAACATCCTGCGCTTCGAGACCGACTTTCCCGGCGCCGCCGTCATCCGCCTGGAACGCAACTACCGCTCGACGCCGCACATCTTGGCGGCAGCATCCGGCCTGATTGCCCACAACAAGGACAGGCTCGGCAAGACGCTTTGGACCGACTTGGGCGAGGGCGAGAAAGTGCGCGTTGTCGGCGTCTGGGACGGCCAGGAAGAAGCCCGGATGGTGATCGAGGAGATCGAGTCCCTGCAAGGCAAGGGCTGCGCGTTGAACGAAATCGCCGTCCTCGTCCGCGCCGGCTTCCAGACCCGCGAGTTCGAGGAACGCCTGATCACCCTGGCTATTCCCTACCGGGTTTTCGGCGGCCCCCGTTTCTATGAACGCCAGGAAATCCGCGACGCCGTCGCCTATCTGCGGGTCATCGCCCAATCTGAGGACGACCTGGCTTTCGAGCGCATCGTCAACCAGCCGAAGCGGGGGCTCGGGCCGGCGACCCTGGGCAGGGTGCATGAGTTGGCCCGCCGGCAAGGGATTTCAATGACCATCGCAGGCCGGCGGTTGCTGGCAACCGATGAGCTGAAACCACGAGCCAAAAATACGCTGGCCGGTTTGCTGGGGGATTTCGACCGCTGGAGAGGTCTCCTGGATAGCTTGGCACCGCCGACGTTGGTCGAAACGGTGCTCGGCGAATCCGGCTATCTCGACATGTGGCGGCGGCGCCAAACCCCGGATGCTCCGGGGCGATTGGAGAACCTCAAGGAACTGGCGGCGGCGATGGCCGAGTTCGGCGGCCTCGGCGATTTCCTCGAGCACGTCAGCCTGGTCATGGAAAACGACGAGTCTCCCGACCAGGAGAAAATGACCTTGATGACCCTGCATGGCGCCAAGGGCCTGGAATTCGACACCGTTTTCCTGCCTGGCTGGGAGGAAGGCCTGTTCCCCCACCAGCGGGCTCTCGAAGAGGGCGGCGCCAAGGCCCTCGAGGAAGAACGCCGCTTGGCCTATGTGGGGCTGACGCGGGCCCGTTTGAGGGCGATCATCTGCTTTGCCGCCAGCCGCCGCGTCCACGGCCAATGGCAGAGCGCCCTGCCGTCACGGTTCATCGACGAATTGCCGGCCGAACAAATCGATTTCGCGGCCCGTCCGGGGCTCTACCGCGGCGGCGGAAAATTTACCGCTTCGGCTCGCCGCCGCCGCGTCCAAGAACGCCATCAGGAGGCATCGCGGCCACCCGGCAACGCCGATGATCCGCAGACGGGCCTGGCATCGGGCCAGCGGATCTTCCACCAGAAGTTCGGCTACGGCCGCATCACCGCCGCCGCCGGCGACAAACTGGAAATCGCCTTTGAGAAGGCTGGAACCAAGAAGGTGATGGCAAGCTACGTCAAGGCTGTGTAAGGAGGGGGGGGGGACGCTACAACCCGTTGACGAGAATCCAGACGATGGCGGCGGGAGCGACGTAGCGGCAGACCAGGCCCCACGGGCGGGCCCAGGCGAAGGGTAGCGAGCCGTTGTTGGTTGCCTCCGCCAGGGCTTTGGGAAAAATCACCCAGCCGACGAACAGGGCGGTGAAAATGGCTCCCAACGGCATCAGCAGGTTGGAGGCGGCGTAGTCCATTGCCTCGAGGAAACCCTTGCCGGCAACGGTGAAGCCTCTCAACACCCCGAAAGACAGCGACGATGGAATGCCGAGCAGGAAGATAACTGTCCCGAAGACCATCACCGCCCGCGCCCGAGTAAAACCGCGCTCGTCGATGAAATAGGCGACGACGACCTCGAGCAGCGAGACCGCCGAGGTCAGCGCGGCTATCACCAAGAGAACAAAGAACAAGGTCCCGAAAAGGCCGCCCATGGGCATCTGGGAGAACACCGCCGGCAGGGTGATGAAGGTCAGACCGGGACCTGCCGCCGGGTCCAGGCCGAAGGCGAAAACAGCCGGCAGGATGAGGCAGCCGGCCAATACCGCGACCATGGTGTCTAGGAAAGTCACCCATAGGGTGTCACCGGGAAGGTTTGCACGGGGCGACAGATAAGAGCCGAAAGTGGTCATCGCGCCGATGCCCAGGGAGAGGGAAAAAAAGGCCTGCGACAAGGCGGCGTTGAACATGCCGGCATCGACCTTGGAAAAGTCCGGGTTGAGAAAAAAGGCCAACCCCTCCGCCGCCCCGGGAAGGCTCAGCGAGCGGCCAACCAAGACCAGCAGAAGAATGAAAAACGCCGGCAGAAGGATATTTGAGGCGCGCTCGATGCCGCCGCTGACGCCGCGCCCCACCACCGCCATGGTCAGGGCCATGAACAGGCCGTGATAGATTAGCGGCTCCCAGAGGTCGGTAGTGAACGCGCCGAAAACGCCGCCTAGGGCTTGCGGATCGGCGGTGGCGAGTTGGCCTGCCGCGGTCTTGACCAAATAAGCGATGGTCCAGCCGCCGATGACGGAATAGAACGAAAGAATGATGAACCCGGCGGCAATTCCCAGATAGCCGGCAAGCGGCCACCAGCCGCCTTTCAGTTTGGCAAAGGCGCCGACAGGATTTCTCTCCGCCGCACGGCCCATGACGAACTCCGCCAGCATGATGCTGATCCCCAGCGTGAAGACGATGCCCAGATAGAGGGCGAGGAAGGCGCCGCCGCCGTTCTGGCCGGCCATGTAGGGAAACTTCCAAATGTTTCCAAGGCCGATGGCCGAACCGGAAGCGGCGAAAATGAGACCCAGCCTGGAGCGAAACCGTCCGCGAACCAACACCATCCCAGCCGACTCTTGCAATCCGCCTTGTCCTCAGTTCAGAGGACGGGGCCAAAAGGTTAGCCCGGACGCGCCGCCAGGTCCAGAGGACGGATGTTGATCAGTACATTGGTGAATAGCCGAGTTAAGCCAAAAGGAAATATTTCATCCCTTGAAAAACCCTATCTGGCTTGAGGGGTTATTGGGATAATGTTGGGTTTTTCTGTTGGAAACGTTCAAACTATAGCTTTATCGGGGGAGTCTCCCATGCGCATACGGCGGTTCGGCCTTATCGCCGCTTTTTCAACATTCGTTCCAGCGCTCGTCGCCGGTTCGGCGACAGCCTGCGGCGGCGTCGACGTTCACATGCACCTGCTTCACCTGGACCTAGGCGTGGAGTGACCCCCAAATAGTGGGCCAAAGTTTATTAAGGGGTTTGGCGCATTCTGAACCTTGAAGGAGAACAAAAATCAAAAAACTGACAATCCAGAACCGCCGCTTAAACCATCAACATAAAGCGGCTTAACATCAAACCAAGATGAGCCGGATCCTCCCCTATGAAACAGGCTCAGGCGTCCCAAATGTTTTGATGACGGACAAGGAGCACTGGCACTGCATTGGTCTCCATTGGTGAAGAAACACCAGAAATAATCACACTAACACCCGATAGACACAGCGCAATGGCCTGCCCCCACAAACACTACCACTTTTTAAGTTAGACTCGATGTTGAGGGAAGACCTGATCTGGTCGTAGCCCCTGTGCAGCGGAAGTCCGCTTTGGATCCGGTTAAAGGGGGCAGACCAACGCGAGTGCCGCGCCCTGCGGTGGGACCGGTTGGCTACTGGCGCTCGACACACATGGCTATGCCCATGCCACCGCCGATACAGAGCGTCGCGAGGCCCTTCTTCGCATCTCGCTTATTCATCTCGTAGAGCAGCGTCGTCAGGACCCGGGCGCCCGAGGCGCCGATCGGGTGGCCGAGCGCGATGGCACCGCCGTTGACGTTGAGCTTATCCACTTCCCAGCCGAGATCTTTGCCGACGGCACAGGCTTGGGCGGAGAACGCCTCGTTGGCCTCGATCAGATCGAGGTCGTCGACCGTCCAGCGGGCTTGCTCCAGCGCCTTCCGGCTCGCTGGTATCGGTCCGCTTCCCATAATTGCCGGATCGACACCGGCCTGGGCCCACGAGACGATGCGCGCAAGCGGCTCTATGGCTCGGCGATCGGCCTCCTCGGCAGTCATCAGCACCAGCGCCGCGGCGCCGTCGTTGATGCCCGACGCATTGCCCGCCGTCACGGTGCCGTTTTTATCGAACGCGGGGCGCAGCTTGGCAAGCGCGTCGACGGTAGTGCCGTGCTTCGGATGCTCGTCGACGGCGACAGTCACGTCCCCTTTCCGCGTCGCGATGGTGACGGGAACGATCTCGTCGTCGAACCGGCCGGCGTTCTGGGCCGCTTCTGCCTTCTGCTGGGAAGCGGCAGCGAAACGGTCTTGATCCTCGCGGGTGATCTGCCAGCGCTCGGCGACGTTCTCGGCCGTGTTGCCCATGTGATATCCGTTAAAGGCGTCCCACAGCCCGTCGCGAATCAAGGTGTCGACCAGCTTGGCGTCGCCCATCTTTTTACCACCGCGTAGGTGGATGCAGTGGGGCACCCGACTCATGCTCTCCTGGCCGCCAGCAACGACGATGCCAGAATCCCCGACCATGATCGCCTGTAGTCCCATGGCGACCGACTTCAGTCCCGATCCACATAGCTGATTGACACCGTAGGCAGACACCTCGACTGGCACGCCAGCAGCAATCGATGCCTGGCGTGCCGGGTTCTGGCCGGTGCCGGCGGTGAGGACCTGACCCATGATGACTTCGGAGACGTCGCCAGGCGCAACGCCCGCGCGCTGCAGCGCCTCGGCGATGGCGATCTTTCCAAGCTCAGACGCATTGAGTTTGGCGAGCCCACCGTTGAATGCACCGACTGGTGTCCGCGCCGCCGCAGCGATGATGACTTCTGTCATGAATTGCTACCTCACTAAGTTAGGCTGTATGGTCGGGAGCCTAGACTGTTGGAAGGTTTTGCTCCAACCCCACGTGTCCTCAATTCTTCAACCGAGGTCGCACTTGAGCGACGTGAGGCTCCACGCATCCCATGCCCAAAGCCATCAGAGACACCATGACCATTCTGCAGAACTTGACACACGTGACTGCATAAACACGCTTTACAGCTCCGGAGCCTAAGGCAGATCAAGTTGACCCGGAGATCTAGTGCTCATTCTTTCGGCTTGTCTGGCGAGGCTTGAGCGAATCCCTGCGTGAAGGATTCTTGGAACTTTTCCCAGGCCTGCGTCCCCATCGGCAACCAGGTCTTCATGAGCGCTTCTGGATCCATGGCGGTTATTTGCCCACTCATTTGTTCCTGAATCTGCGCCATCATGCTCTTCTGGAACTCTGTGACGTCGGGAAACCCGAGAAAAGTACGAGCCTCTTCGGGTGCGCACTCAATATCTATCGAGAACTTCATGTTGTATCCTCCCGCGATCCTAATACGTCGACCGCCTCTACGGGTTGGTGACTGACTTTACCGACCACATACGAGCCGGGAGCCGGTTCGATGGCCTTCAGGCCACCGTCTCCAGGAACTCTAGCCGGAATTTTCTTGCCAGATTTGCGTGACAACCAACAATCCCAATCAGGCCACCACGAACCTGGATGCTCAATTGCTGCGTCAAACCAGGAGTCGAGATCAGTGTAGCACTTACTTCCTTCGATTAACCAGTGCTGATACTTGTTCTTTTTCGGCGGATTAATCACGCCGGCGATATGGCCAGATCCCGCGAGCACGAACCGCTTCGGTCCGCCCAACAGGCTCATCATCTTATAGACCGAGACCGGGGGTGAGATGTGGTCCATCTTGCTAGCCTGTATATAGACTGGGATTTTTATGTCGCCGAGGTCGAGCGGTTGACCAAGTAGCTCGAAACCTCCTGGGCGGGCAAGATTGTTTTGCTGATACATGTTGCGCAGATAGTCGATCAACAGCCTTCCCGGGAAGCGTGTCGAATCGGCATTCCAGTACAAAAGGTCGAACGCTGGCGGTTCCTTGCCCAGCAAGTAGTTGTTGACGACGAAATGCCAGATCAGGTCGTTGGCGCGAAGCGCATTGAACGTCGAAGCCATGCGGGCGCCGTCGAGATATCCGACGGCCTCGACTTGTTGCTCCAGATTGCCAATCTGCACTTCGTCGGTGAAGACGCGGAGCTCCCCCGCATCGGTGAAGTCGACCTGGGAGGCGAAGAACGTCGCCGCCGAGATCCGGTCGTCACCGTTGGCCGCCATGTAGGCGAGGGTCGCCGCCAGTAATGTTCCCCCAATGCAAAATCCGATCGCCGTAACCTGTTTTTCGCCTGTTGCTCGCTCGATTGCGTCCAGGGCAGCGAGAATGCTACCCGTCACATAGTCGTCGAAGCCCAATTTGGCGTGGCGCGCGTCAGGATTGACCCACGAAATGACGAAGACCGTATAGCCGCGGTCCGTCGCCCAACGAATGAACGAGTTATCGGGTCTGAGGTCTAAAATATAGAACTTGTTGATCCAGGGCGGCACGATCAGAATTGGCTTCGCGTAGACCCGCTCGGTGGTGGGTGCGTATTGGATCAGCTGCATAATCGGCGTTTGAAAAACCACTGCACCTTCGCTCATCGCGATGTTGACGCCGACCTCGAAAGCCTCCAGGTCGGTCTGTTTAGGGCGCAGGATCTCGGGGCTGTCCCTGAGGTCCTCGGCGAGATTGCGCATGCCGCGCATCAAGCTTTCGCCCTTAGTGTCGCGCGCCTCACGCAGAACTGCAGGATTGGTATGCGCGAAATTCGTCGGGGCCAGGGCATCGACGATTTGACGACCCATGAATTCGAGGCCCTGCACGCCGCGTTCGTCCAATCCCTCAACGTCCGCCAAAGTACGGCAAAGCCACCGAGAATGGAGCAGATACGACTGCTTGAAGAAGTCGAACAATGGATTGTCATTCCACTCCGCGTCCCTGAATCGATGATCGCCCGATTCGGGAACAATCACCGCCGGAGCCTCCTGGCCCATGAGACGCGCCGTAGTGTTGAGCCACAAAGATTGAAAATCACGCCACAACTCCGCCTGAGCGTCGAGTACCTTCTCGGGATCAAAACGGACCGCGGGCGTGCCCGCCTCATCCGCGTTTCCGGCCGTTTGGTCGCGACCAATTCTTGCGCCCGTGCCTAGCCAATCAGACCAAGACTGCTGCCACTGGTGCGCCGATTCGCCCATCATTTCGGCAAGCTGAGCGAATTCGTAGTCGGATTTCGCGGTCTTTTCATCTTTGTCGGATTTCGCGGTCTTTTCATCTTTGGCCATAGCCAACCTTCCTGGACAGACCCACAGTGCGGCGTGATTGCTGGCCTTAGTAGTCGCCAACACCGACCCTAAGACCTCGCCGCTTGAATTGAAAGTGGGCGTGGCGAACCCCTCGTCACACCCACCAAAGGAGTTCTCTCGTTCTTCAGTCAGCCCGTCTAGGCCAAGAAGCTCTCCATCGCATTATCCATGCGCGTCTTTATGGGATCGCAGGCCTTGATCATCGATTCGGTTGCGATCTGATTTATCTTGGTGGTCTGGTTGACCGCGCTGGTGACTGATTTGTCGGCCGCCTCGAGCCGGATGTCGAGGAATTCCTGCGGCGACTTGGCGACGAACAACCGTTGCATCAGGTCGAGATTCTCCGCCACCGCCGTCCTCGTGTAGTTGGCCATTTCGGTAAAACATGCCTCCGCTCCGACGAACGACAAGGCCGAAGCATGGGACATGGCTTCCATGTTGTCCTTACCGTAGGAGATCGCCTTGTCGTAGGCGGTCCTGGTCATGTCGCGCTGTTCCTGGCCATAGGCGGCGGCGTTTTTGTAGCCCTCGGCCGCAGCGTCGTTGCCGAACTTCATAACGGTATCGATTTCCTTACCAACCGACGCCAGGGTTTTGACGACTTCCGCAGTGGCCTGCTCAGCATCTAAATTCGCGATTTTCTTCGTAGTCATGATCTTCTCCTTGAAGCGACCAGTTGCCGCATTAGACTATTTTGCGTTGCCAAATTCGTAACATATTATTAAATTTATTATTTGTCAAGATTATTTTGCGTTGCAAAAAGATTATTTTGCTACACAAAATTGATTGAATGTGGCAGGATGGGACTTACGGCACGGTGACCGGGCGCAACAATCGTGGAGTAACGGGATCATGGTCGAGGACAACGCGGAAACAGCCGATCCGATCGTCATCAAGAAATATGCCAATCGGCGCCTTTATAACACAGTGAACGCATCGTTCGTGACGTTGGACGACCTCCATAAAATGGTGAAGGACGGCCGCAGCTTTATCGTGCATGATGCGAAATCGGAGCGAGACATTACGTCCTCGGTGCTGACCCAGATCATCGCTGAACAGGAAAGCAAGGGCCATAACGTCCTGCCCGACAAATATTTGCGACAGATGATCAAGGCCTACAGCGACGGCGTCGGCCCGCAGCTTGCGACGTTCCTTGAACAAAGCATGGCGGTTTTCGCGACGCACCAGAAGAACGCCATGCGACAGATGCATAGTATGCTCGACAGTCCCTCTGTCATAGAGCAAACGGCCAAGGTTTCACGGCAAAACCTCGAGGAGTTTCAGCGTTACTTCGGCCTGTTTTCCGGCCAGGACCCCGGGAAGGCGCCCGAACCGGCCGCCGAGAACCAAGACGATGACGCCTCGCGCGAGCTCGAGATCCGCGAATTGAAAGAACGCCTCACCCTGATGGGCGAGCAACTCGACGCACTTTTGTCGACTGATCGATCGCGCAAGCCCGAAAAAAGGTAAGAATCCTGGAACAGGTAGCTGAACGTTTCATATCCGACATTGAAGTCGGTATGGCAGACGGATTCGCCAAACATGTCAGCAACGAAGATATCCTCGCCTTCGCAGATGCCAACGGCGACTAAAACACGATCCATATCGACGACAACTACGCGGCTAATACCGTGTTCGGTTAACGCGCCTGCCACGAGATGCTGACCGCGGGACCGATTTCGGCGACATTCAGCACCGTGTTTCCGGGTCCCGGCTGGATCTACGCATCGCAATCACTTCGATCCTGGGTGCCTGTTTATGTCGGTGCGAAGGTGACCGCGGTGGCCGATGTAGTAAAGATCATACCGGACAAGAACTTCATCGAGTTCGAGACGGAATGCCATGTGGGCGATTTATTGGTGTTAGACGGAAGGGCGACCCTCATGGCACCGACGAGCGGCTGAGGCGACGTTCAGTACATATGCTGACCGCCGTTGATGGAAATCGTCGATCCGGTGATGAAATCGGCATCATCGGAGACCAGAAACAGGACGCCGCGGGCGATATCGCTAACCCGACCGAGCCGGCCGACCGGGATCCGGGCGATGATCTTCACCATCACCTCCTCGGGGACCGCACGCACCATATCGGTATCGACGTAGCCAGGGGCAATCGCGTTCACGGTGATACCCTTTCCCGCGCCCTCCAGGGAAAGCGCCTTGGTGAATCCGTGGACTCCCGACTTGGCGGCAGAGTAGTTGACCTGTCCATACTGACCAGCCTGGCCGTTGATCGAGCCAATGTTCACGATACGGCCAAAGTTCAGGTCGCGCATGCCGCTGATGACGCACCGACACATGTTGAAGCATGAGCCTAGATTTGTGTCGACAACAGCTTGCCAGTCCTCCGGATCCATCCGGTGCATGGTCTTGTCCCGCGTAATTCCCGCATTGTTCACGAGAATCTCGATGGGACCAAGGTCAGCAACGATCGTTTCGACGCCAGCGCGGCAGGCTTCGAAATCCGAAACATCTATCTTGTAGACGGAAATCCCCGTCTCCGCATGAAATTCATTGGCCGCGTCGTCGTTGTGCCCGTAGACCGCAGCGACGCGGTGTCCGGCATCCCTCATGGCGCAACTTACAGCAGCGCCTATTCCACGGGTTCCCCCCGTGACCACCGACACATGTCCCATTTCCAGTCTCCCTCCAGAATCGTTTACCCAAGCAGCATGGCAAATCCCATTTACTACCACGGATGCTTCACAATGGCCCTTATTGCAATTGAATTGGGCCTCGGCACAAAGCGTCCAAATCGGCCGCAGCGTACTGTCTATATCTCAGATAACCCAGGACTTCACGTAGAATCTCCTCGCGACCCAAGAACTTCGTCGTCAAGTCGACAGTCCAACGCTGGCCGATTTCGTCAAATTTTTAGATCGTTGGCCGGCAGATTCTCGTATCCAGGCGGCACCACAAAGGACGGCTGTCCCGTCGAGTTGCGCTCACGATCAGATATCCTCCAGCACCATCTTGATCGCACCGCAAGGGCATTCCGTTGCGCATATGGAGCATCCCTTGCAGTAGTCGTACTTGAACTCAAATCGCTTGCCCGGCCCGAGCTTGATTATGGCGTTATCCGGGCACACCCCGTAGCAATTGTCACACTCGAAGCAGTTACCACAAGACAAGCAGCGCCGTGCCTCGAAGGCCGCGTTGTGCTCGTCGAGATCTCCCACGACTTCGGCGAACCCTGTCTTGCGGCGCACCACGTCCAGCATTGGGCGCACGGTCCGCGGGGCGTCGGAATAGTACCAGGTGTTCAGCATATCAAAAGTAACGATCTCATGCTTCTCCGGTGGGACGTGGTTCCCGCCCCGGAGATACGAATCGATGTTGCGCGCCGCCTTCTTGCCGTGTCCGATGGCAGCAGTCACTGTGCGAATCGACGGCACCATGTCACCGCCGGCGAATATCCCTTCTGCGCCGGTGCGCATGGCGCCGTCTACCTGAGTGATGCCGTCCTTGATTTCCACGCCGGGGACGTTCCGCAAAACGCCCCCGTCGATGTCTTGACCAATGGCCTGGACAATCACGTCGGCTTCGATGCTTTCGAACTCGCCGGTCGGCTCCGGCCAGCGTTCGTTGGTGGCTCGCATCCTCTCGAGGGTGACGGAACGGCCGTCCATCTGCTTGATCGAACGGAGGCACGTCAACACGACACCCTCTTCCAGGGCCTCTTCAACCTCGAACGAATGAGCGGGCATATGCTCACGCGCCTCGAACACGATGACGGTGAAATCCCAATACTCGACGCGGCGGCAGCGCTGCGTGATGCCGAGCTCGACAATCCCAGCAAGTTTAAGGGCCACGTGGTGGTCTACGGCGGCGGCAACACGGCGATGGACGTGGCGCGCACGGCAATTCGCATGGGTGCGATATCGACAACCGTCATCGTGTTCGAGGCGCGCGAGCATATGCCCGCCCATTCATTCGAGGTCGAAGAGGCCCTGGAAGAGGGCGTTGTGCTGACGTGCCTCCGTTCGATCAAGCAGGTGGACTGCCGTTCCGTCACCATCGAGAGGATGCGGGCCACCAACGAACGCTGGCCGGAATCGACCGGCGAGTTCGAAAGCATCGAAGCCGACGTGATCGTCCAGGCCATTGGCCAAGACATCGACGGGGGCGTTTTGCGGAACGTCCCTGGCGTGGAGATAAAGGACGGCATCGCTCAGGTCGACGGCACCATGCGCACCGGCGCAGAAGAGGTATTCGCCGGCGGCGACATGGTGCCATCGATTCGCACGGTGACCGCCGCCATCGGACACGGCAAGAAGGCAGCGCGCAACATCGATGCGTACCTCCGAGGCGAAAACCACGCCCCGCCGGAGAAGCACGAGGTCGTCACTTTTGACATGCTGAACACCTGGTACTATTCCGACGCCCCACGAACCGTGCGCCCAATGCTGGACGTGGTGCGCCGCAAGACAGGGTTCGCCGAAGTCGTGGGAGATCTCGACGACCACAACGCGGCCTTCGAGGCGCGGCGCTGCATGTCTTGCGGCAACTGCTTCGAGTGCGACAACTGCTACGGGGTGTGCCCGGACAACGCCATAACCAAGCTCGGGCCGGGCAAGCGATTTACGTTCAAGTACGACTACTGCAAGGGGTGCTCCATATGCGCAACGGAATGCCCCTGCGGCGCGATCAAGATGGTGCTGGAGGATATCTGATCGTGAGCGCAACTCAACGGAGCAACCGGGCAATTGACCAAACAAACCTCACGGCTTCGTTCTCACAATACTCGTAGTGACTGGAAACTTTAACCAAACCAATGGAGGTAATTATGACAGCAAAAGACAATTTCATCGCTGAGACCCAAAAACATATCAAAGAATGGCAGTCCCAGATGGCTGAGTACCAAAAGAGTTTTATTAAAATTACCGAAACTCAAACTAAAGCCGATTACGATAAGGTCGCCGGTCAATTGGAAGACTCCGTTTCACAAGCTCAGGCCTTGGTCGAACAAGCCCAGGCCGCCAATGAAAAGGCCTGGAGCGACATGGAGTCGGCGACCCAGAAGGCTATGGATCAACTTCAGAGGGGTTGGATGAAGGCCATGTCCCACTACCAGTAAACGGCCTTGAAAGTCGAGAAACCACCAAGGGTTTGCCATGAATGAAAATAACAACGCATCTGATGCCCAGAAGGCGGCGAATAGTCAGCAAAATGAAGTTCTTGATCTCGTTGAACAAAGCCAACGTGTGGTGCAGTCGTTTTGGGAGCGGCAAGCTAAGGAAACCGTTGAAGGCGGGTTCTCGGTCATCGATAGCCAAGGGCTTACCCGGGCTTTCGCCGACTTCGGACAAAGTTTCTGGTTGAACCCAGGCGACCTAGCCAAAAAGCAAATGGAATTCTGGCAGGACAACATGAACCTGGTTCTCGGCTTACAGAAACACGCCGTGAGCATGGACGCCGACCCGCCGGAGAAAGTGGCCCACAGCGACCGTCGTTTTAAGGATAAGGCCTGGGACAACAATCTTGTTTTCGATTACCTGAAACAGGCCTATCTACTTTCTTCGGACTGGATTAATTCCTTGGTCGAGGATGCGGAGACCGCACCCGAGACCAAGGAAAAAGTCGCCTTCTACACCCGCCAATTCGTCAGCGCCATGGCGCCCAGCAATTACGCTCTGACTAATCCTC
>PVBE011713607.1_pt1 | contig 122380 bp, 115 predicted proteins | sample 1631181 | NCBI WGS metagenome assembly PVBE01 (sample SAMN08397723, study PRJNA350692) | Marine metagenome, whole genome shotgun sequencing project. | isolation source: water | place: Pacific Ocean | collected 2012-04 | reverse complement strand
AGGGACCCCATCGCAACGATCACGACCACGGACGCGGCGCCCAGGGGCTGCGTGCGGACGAAATGGAGGATCCAGGTCCAGGAACGGGAGAGGCGGCTGCCACGATCGCGAAGTTGGTCGGCGAAGTCCTGAGCCGCTTCCGTTGCCTGAACACTCATCGCGATGCTCTCTCTGCCCGCCCGTTAGTACCGAATACGGGGATCGACCCAGCCATACAGGAGATCCACACAGCGCTTCCAACAGGGTGTTGCAAAGTTGCCGTCCGGCTCCTCGAACTCCTACGGCGCGGCAACCACCTCTCTGGTTCGCCTGGGCCGCTTTCGAGTCAGAGACGGCGACCTGGTGGGTGCTCGCTGGCTAGATCAGACCGCTCCCGCGCAACCGTGGGTCGAGCACGTCGCGGATCGAATCGCCGAACAGGTTGAAGGCGAGCACTGTCAGCGAGAGCGCGACACCGGGGAAGATCGGAAGCCACCAAGCGTTCGTGAAGTAACGTCGGGCATCTGGACCCAAATCGATGCCCCAGGAAGGCTCGCCCGGCGCAAGACCCAGCCCAAGGAAGGTGAGGCCGGCTTCCGCGAGGATGGCGGCCGGCACCAGCGCACTCCCTACGATGATCACGAGGGGCGCGAGGTTCGGGAGGATGTGTCTGATCATCACCCGCGGTGCCGATGCGCCGATGACCTGGGCGGCCTCGACGTACATCGAGTGCCGCTCCTGTAAGACGTTGCCGCGGATGATCCGGGCCACAGCTGGCGAGAAGGAGAATCCAATCACCAACACGATGATCGTGAGGGAACGACCGAAGGCCGTCGTCAGGATGAGGAGCCAGAGCAGGCCGGGAAGGGCGATCGCTATCTCGATGGTCCGCGAGATGACGACATCCACGACCCCGCCAAGGAAGCCCGCGAGCAGCGCTAGCCCAGTACCGACCACGAGGCTCACGCCAACCGCGCCGACACCGATGATGAGCGCGGGTCGCGAGCCGTAGACCATTCGCGACCACATGTCCTGGCCCATGCGGTTCGTGCCCAGCCAGTGGTCCGCACTGGGCCCCTCGAGGAGGTCGTGGCCAAACTCCCGCGGATCGGAGGTGTTGACGTAGGCCGCGAAGATGGCGAGGGACCCCATCGCAACGATCACGACCACGGACGCGGCGCCCAGGGGCTGCGTGCGGACGAAATGGAGGATCCAGGTCCAGGAACGGGAGAGGCGGCTGCCACGATCGCGAAGTTGGTCAGCGAAGTCCTGAGCCGCTTCCGTTGCCTGAACACTCATCGTAATGCTCCCTCTGCCCGCCCGTTAGTACCGAATACGGGGATCGACCCAGCCATACAGGAGATCCACCGCCAGCGTGATGAACATGAACCAGACCGCGAAGATGGTCGAAACGCCCAGCACGATGTTGAAGTCCCGTGCTGAGATCCCCTTCAGTAAGAACGCGCCCATGCCCGGGATCTGGAAGATGCTCTCCATAATCACGGAGCCTCCGAGGATCCCGCTGAACTGCAGTCCCAAGATTGTGAAGAGCGTCAGCATCGAGTTCCGCATCACATGGCTTATGACGACTCTGCGCTCGAAAAGTCCCTTCGCCCGTGCGGTTCGGACGTGATCGCTGTGTAGCACATCGAGCATGCTCGAGCGGACGATGCGGGCGATGTAGGCGCCACCCGCCAAGGCCCCGATCGCTGCGGGCAGTGCGAGGATGCGGAAATGGCCGACCGGATCGTCCGCGAGCTTGATCCAGCCAGGAGCGAGGTTCACCCCCCACCAGTAAGCCGGCATGATGATCACGACCGTCGCGATCCAGAAGTTCGGCACAGAAAGACCGAGAATGGCAAAGAACCGGGCGACGAGGTCCTCGATCCTCCCCGCTCGCAAGGCCGAGAGCACCCCGATCGGCACCCCGATAAACACCGCCATGAGCATGCTCATGGCGCCGAGCTGGAAGGTGTTGCTAAGGCGCCCCCAGAGTTCAGTGTTGATGTCTGCGCGTAGGGAGGAAGAGTACCCGAGATCGCCAATGACGAAGTCCGTCAGCCAAACCCAATACTGCTCGACCTTTGACTTGTCGAGCCCAAGCTCGCGCCGGGCGACCTCGAAGCATTCCTCCGAGAAATTGCCGGCGGCACCACAGCGGGCCTCGCCAGCATCGCCGGGCACGATTCGCGTCAGCGAGAAGACCACGACCGTCAGAAACAGGATCGCGAACGGGATCTGGATCAATCGCCTGGTCGCGTACGCCCGCATCGTTTCTCCCCCCGCGGTTAAGTCTGCTGAGACGAAAAATCGGGGGCGCTCCCGAGGGGAGCGCCCCCGATCACCGCTCTAGCTGAGAGTTGGATCGAGCCACATATTGGGCTGTCTCCGGTACCCCTCGGAGGCATTGCCCAAAGAGGAGTCGAACGGTTGCACGTTCTGGACCCGCTCACGGAAGGCCTGCCGCGTGATGCTCGTGGACGGAAGCGGCAGCGAGCAGCAGTGGTTCGTGATGAGCCAGCGCTGGTACTCCCGCAGTGACTCGTAACGCTCTTCCGGATCGAGCAGGGCAGCCTGCGCGCCGAAGCGCGAGAGCGACTCTTGCGCATAGGCGGCGGTCTCCGGGATCTCGGAGGCCGGGTCGAGGCCACCGAAGATCATCCCATAGCCCGTGGGCACGTAAAACGTGAGGGCATTGTAGTCCGGGATAGTCGCCAGTGAGCCCTCGCTCGCCATGAAGAAGTCCCAGTCCTTCGGAGATGGCTTCGTGGCGAGAGAGACGTAGTTCGCGAGGTCCGCGGGGGTCTGCGTCACCGTGATGCCGAGAACCTCCTGGAGCTGGCGGGCCACGAACTCGACGTGCGGCTGCGGCGAGAAGGTCGCAGTGACGGTCTTGAGTCCGTCGGGGAAGACATCATCCCCGCCGAACGTGTCCCAGAGCCGCTTGGCCTCGGTCGGATCGTATGGGCACAGCTCTCGCAGCTCGTCTTGAGAAAGCACCATCGGGAAGCCAGGGCCAACGGGCGAGCCGTAGACCCCCTCGCCTGCATACACGATGTCGATCATCGCGTCGCGGTCGATGGCGAGCGAGACGGCGCGACGCAGCTCCGGATGGGGCGCCCACTTGTAGGCGTCCATCTGGAACTGCGAGTTCGCATTGCCAGGCGACTCGTAGACGACGACGCCATCCTCGTTCGCGAGCTCCTCGGCCTTGAAGCGGTCGATGCCGAATCTCGAGACGTCGGCATCGCCCGAGATGAAGCGCGCCTCAAGTGCGGCGGAGTCGGAGAGCGTGATGCTCTCCCAGGTGTCGATGTAGGGGCCATCCTCGACGAAGTTGCCCGTCGCCGGAGTGTGCTTGTAATAGTTCGGATTGCGCTCCCACCTGTAGAGACCACCGTCGTTGCGGACGGTCATCATGTGCGAGCCACTGCCAGCATTCATCACGTCGGCGAGGTTGTTGCCCGCAGCGAGGGTCGTTTGTGGCTCGACGACCACGTGGGCGCTCGAACCCATCGAGGGAATCGCAGACGCGTAGGGCGAGCCCATCTTCATGGTCACGGTCCGTTCGTCTGTCGCCTCGGTCGTTTCGATGAAATAAGTCTGGAGGCGGTTCACCTCGGAGCCCAGCTCGTTCAGGGCGTGCGGGAAGCGGTCGTAACTGAACTTCACATCCTCGGCCGTCATTTCGCGGCCATTGGCCACCGTCGGCCCAAACTGAACGCCGTCGCGCAGGTGGAAGATCATAGTCGTGTTGTCCGGCTGCTCCCAGTGGGTCGCCAGGTCGCCGAACGCCTCGTCCACGCTGAGGCGGTAGTGCAGGAGATGGCTATAAGCCAACGCCGTGTGGAACACATTGTGCCCGGTAACCGTGACTTGCGGATCAAGGCCGGTGTCGGTGTCGGCCGCGCTGTCGTGGAAGGTGCCCCCTCGCAGGTCAGGGGCCGCGGTCGCCGTAGCAGCAGGCGCGGGCGTCGACGTCGGTTCGCCGGGCGCGGTCGTGGATGTCGGTGCTGCAGTTGGAGCGGGAGCGTCATCATCGTCGTCGTCGTCGTCGCCACAGCCGACGGCAACGAGACCAGCAGCGCCCACGGTGGCCGTAGCACCACCGGCGAGGATGCGCCTGCGCGAGACACGCCGACGCCAGTACTTACCCCAATAACCTTCTACCATGGTGGATCCCTCCTCAAAATGCCTACCGTCGACACTAGCCCCCGAAAGTCCCAGGACCTGCCAAGCGGAATTGGGGGTCATTGTGGACGACCGTGTCAACCCCGGCAAGTCCTTTGTGCATCTTGCACAGGGAGTGAGCTCCTACCTTCAATATCGATCCCCTGCCTCGCTTGTCGGACAGATGGGCCGTTGTTCATAAGAACTGCGGCCCACCGGTGGTCAGCCGCACAGCTTCACCATGCCCTCCGACGTAATCCGCCCAGTGGCCGTCGCTTGAGCCCGAGTTCGCGACGTCGAGGTCAGACGCCCCAATCCATAACGTTCCATTCGCTTTCTAACGGATGACGAAGCATCAGGCTGACCGGGCACCGCGCGTCGCCGGGGCCTGGGCTCGATCGGAACCTAGAATGGCAGTGTTTCGCGCCCACGGCCGAGTTTTCCGCACCCACACCCCACAGGACAGGATCGCGTGCCGACATCCGTCGCTCCCTCAGCCGAGGCAGATCTGCTCAATCGTCTCAACGCATACGTCGGCCCCCACGGGATCGCCACCACCGCCCGTGACACCGATGCACGCCGCGGCACCACCGTTGCGACCGGTCAGCATATCCACCTCGGAGTCGCCCACCATCACGATCCGCTCCGCGGCCACACCGAGGCCGTCGCCGACGCGACCGAGCACCTCGGGCGACGGTTTTGAAGCGAGGTCGTCGTCAGCGCAGACGACGAGATTCACCAGCTCGTTCACGCCGAGCAGCTCGAGGTGGGCCTCGGTGGACCTGCGCTCGTCGGAAGTGGCGACGACGAGCGCGACCCCGGCGTTCTTCAGCCGAGTCATGGTTCCGGCGACGTCGCCAACCGGCACGATGTCGGCCGGATCGGGCTCACCGATGTCGGCGCCAGCCGCCAGCACGTGCGACTCGGCGTCGCCCACGCCGTGACGGTATAACGTCGCCGCGACGGCCTCGACCGCCTCATCCATCGTCCCAGCATGGGCGATCCCATTAGGGACCAGCCTCCCGTCGTCAGCGACGGCGATCGCGGAGCGGAGCTCCCCGAGCAGATCCGGCCGGTCGACCCGTCGGATGATGCCCGTCAGCCAGTCGCGGACCAAGTCGGTCCAGAGTGGATCGATCTGCAGCAGGGTTCCGTCTTTGTCGAAGACAACCACTCCGGCGTCGACTCTCAGCTCGTGGACGCGGATCACTACAGGGCGGCCCGCAGGATGACCTCGAAGGCGACCCGGACTCGCAGTCCATCTTCCGGGAACCCTCCCTCGAAGATCGGGCGGGCGCGAGCGCTCTCAAGTTCCTCGCGGGTCCGCTCGACAGCCTGGGCGTGCTGGAAGAAAGGCTTTGAGATGTAGGCGCCGCCGAGGTACAGCCGCCGGGCGAGTTCCCCGATCCGCGTTCCGGCGTCGAAGCGTGCCTGCCGGGCCGCATCGGGTGGCGTCGCCAGCTCCCGCTGAAAACATTGGCTATAGAGGCGCCCGGAGCACTGGAGTCCGGCCATGAACCGGCTCTTCGAAAGTAGCGGAGTCTCGTCCTTCGTCAACGTCAGCCCCCCCCTCCGCCAGCCACCGAAGCCGGCGGCCTGTTATAAGGATAATGATAGCCGGTCCAATGGCACCGGCCCGCCCGGTACGCGCTGCGGATTTCGGCACTCAGCGACTGTGCGGTGGCTCCCCCGGGGGCCGGCCGATGTCGCACGACGGCACTATGATTGATTATTCCTTCGCTAACTGCCGATCGGTGGCTCGGAACCTGCCTGACAGTTCGCCAGTTTCTCGTATAGTTCGGCTTCCGAGCCGAGAGCAGTCCTGAGAGACTTTTTGGGGGCGAGCCCATGACCCCTCAGAAGATCGTGACGCTCCTTCTCGACCGCATCCGTGCCCGTGACCATGATGGACCTCACAGGACAGCGCATTGACGATCCGGCTTCTTCGCACTTACCTGCAGCCATACCGTAACTGGCTTCTCGCCGTCCTCGTCCTTCAAAGCGTTCAGGCGACAGCATCGCTGTTCCTGCCGTCGCTCAACGCTGACATCATCGACAACGGCATCTTCCGTGGCGACACCGGTCACATCTGGGCGGTCGGCGCGATCATGCTCGCGGTCACGGCGGTTCAGGCGGTCTTCTCGATCGGTGCCGTCTATTGCGGGGCGAAAGCGTCGATGGCTTTCGGGCGCGACGTGCGGGGGGCGCTCTTCCACCGCGTGACAGACTTCTCGGCCAGGGAGGTCAATCTGTTCGGCGCTCCATCACTTATCACTCGCATCACAAACGACGTACAGCAGGTGCAAATGCTGGTCCTCATGACGTGCACGATGGTGGTGGCAGCGCCCATAACCGTCGTCTTCGGAGTGTTCATGGCGATGCAGCAGGACCTGGGGATGTCGTGGCTACTCGCTGTGAGCCTGCCCCTCCTGGTGATTGTCCTGGGAATCATCGTGGGCCTGATGGTCCCGCATTTCAGGCTCATGCAAGAACGCCTCGACAACATCAACCGAGTGCTCCGCGAGCAGATCGTGGGCATGCGCGTCGTCCGGGCCTTCGTGCGCGAGCCGGTGGAGACCAAGCGTTTCCACAATGCGAACGACGAGTTGACTGACACCTCGCTCAGAGTCGGGCGGCTCATGGCGCTGATGTTTCCCACCATGATGTTGATCGTCAACGCATCGAGCATCGCCGTGCTCTGGTTCGGAGGCCAACGGATCGACAGCGGGGCGATGAGCATCGGCTCCATCGTCGCCTTCCTCACCTACCTGACCCTGATCATGATGGCCGCGATGATGGCGACGATGGTCGCGATGATGGCGGCTCGGGCCACCGTCTCGGCCGAGCGAATCCAGGAGGTGCTCGATACGTTTAGCTCGGTCGCGCCACCGCCCACGCCTATCACCGAGCTGGCGACGCGGGGGAAGCTTGAGCTGAGGGACGTGGGCTTCCGCTACCCTGGCGCCGAACACTCCGTCCTTGATCGCATCTCGTTCACTTCGCTCGCCGGTCAGACGACCGCAATCGTCGGGAGCGCAGGTTCGGGTAAGACCAGCCTGATCAATGTGATCGCGCGACTGTTCGACGTCACGTCGGGTGCGGTCTTATTCGACGGAGTGGACATCCGTGATCTAGATCCGGAGATCTTGTGGCATCGGATCGGCCTCGTCCCGCAGAATCCCCACCTGTTCGCGGGCACCGTGGCCAGCAATTTGTGCTACGGCAAGCCAGACGCCACCGAAGGGGAGATGTGGACCGCGCTCGAAGTGGCCCAGGCGGCCGACTTCGTTCGGGAAATGCCTGGCGGGCTCGACGCCGAGATCGCCCAGGGCGGTGTGAGCGTTTCGGGCGGGCAGCGCCAGCGGTTGGCCATAGCTCGCGCGCTCGTGCGCAGGCCGGAGATATACCTCTTCGATGACTCGTTCTCGGCACTTGATCTGTTGACCGACGCGCGGTTGCGCGCAGCCCTGGGGCCGTACACCACGGACGCCACCGTGATCATCGTTGCTCAGCGATTTTCCACAATCATGCACGCCGACCAGATCCTCGTCCTGGAAGATGGCGAGACGGTTGGGTTGGGAACTCACGGGCAACTGTTGGAGACCTGTCCCACGTACGCCGAAATCGTGGAGTCACAACTCGGCGAAGGGGCGGCAGTATGAACTCTCCGCCCAGGAGACCCGGGGGCGGCACGCCACCACCCGGTGGTCCGCTCGGCATGCGCCATGGTGCTGTCGGCATGCCAACCGAGAAACCAAAGGATTTCGGTGCCGCAACCCGGCACCTGCTCCGGCGTCTCCGACGTGAACGCGGGCTCGTGATCGCGGCGGTCGTGATGACCGTTGTGAGCGTGGGCATGAGCGTGATGCTGCCCAAGGTCCTCGGCGACGCCACCGACGTCATCGCCCGCGCGGTCGTAACCGGAAATCCGGTCGACTTCAATGAACTGGGCCGCATCCTCGTGGTCGCCGGCGTGCTGCTTATCGGGTCGTGGGCCCTGCAGTACGGGATGTCATACCTCCTCGCCGGCGTGATACAGCGAACGATGTACCGGCTGCGGGCCGACGTCGAGGACAAGCTCCACCGTCTGCCGCTCAGCTACATCGACCGCGCGCAGCGCGGCGATCTGCTCAGCCGCGTGACCAACGACATTGACAATATTGCTCAAACCCTCCAGCAGACGCTGTCCCAGCTGCTCACACAATTGCTGACTCTCATCGGGACAGTCGTGATCATGATCTGGATATCCTGGCTGCTCGCGCTTGTGGCCCTTGTCACCATCCCCCTGTCGATGGTCACGATCAGGTTCATCGCAAAACGTTCCCGGACGCGCTTCATCGCGCAGTGGATGCACACCGGCAGGCTCAACGGCCAGGTCGAAGAGACGTTCACCGGCCACGCCATCGTCAAGGGATTCGGTCGGCAACGAGAGGTTGAAAGCACGTTTCGTGAGACCAATGAAAAGCTCTACGAAGCCAGCTTCGGAGCCCAGTTCGTCTCGGGCGTGATGCAGCCCGTGACCATGCTTATCAGCAACCTCAACTTCGTTGCCATCGCCGTGCTGGGCGGCATCCGTGTCGCCAACGGTGCCATGACCATCGGCAGCGTCCAGGCCTTCATCCAGTACTCGCGCAACTTCACACAACCGATTTCGATGATCGCCTCGACGATCAATCTCCTGCAGTCCGGCATTGCCTCGGCCGAGCGGGTGTTCGAACTGCTCGAGGCGGATGAACAGTCGGCCGATGTCTCCACCGGCGAGTCCGATGCCGAATCGCGCGGGCGGGTCGAGTTTTCACATGTGTCGTTCTCGTACAACCCAGACACACCGCTCATCACCGATCTCTCCCTTGTCGCCGAACCGGGTCGCACCGTCGCCATCGTCGGACCGACGGGTGCGGGAAAGACGACGCTGGTGAACCTGATCATGCGCTTCTATGAGCTCGACGAGGGCAAGATCACAATTGATGACCGCGACATCGCCTCAATGCCCCGACGGGAGCTCCGCTCACAGATTGGCATGGTCCTCCAGGACACATGGCTGTTCGGCGGCACGATCCGCGAGAACATCGCTTACGGCAATCTCGAGGCGTCCGAGGAGCGGATCCTGGAAGCCGCCAGGGCTACGTATGTCGACCGCTTTGTGCACTCGTTGCCTGAGGGTTACGACACCAAGATCGACGAGGACGGTAACTCCGTGAGCGCAGGCGAGCGTCAGCTGATTACAATCGCCCGCGCCTTCCTGGCCGATCGCCCGATCCTCATCCTGGACGAAGCCACCAGCTCGGTCGACACCCGTACCGAGGTGCTCATCCAGCACGCGATGGCAGCGCTTCGGTCGCAACGAACGAGCTTCGTGATCGCCCACCGGCTCTCCACGATCCGGGATGCCGACACGATTCTCGTGATGGACGGCGGTCGAATCGTTGAGCAGGGCAACCACGTCGAACTCATCGCTCGCGGTGGTGCCTACGCCAAGCTGCACAACGCGCAGTTCGTAGGTGAGATCGCAAGAATCGCGTAGACGACGGCAGCCGTTCTGACGGCAAAGGGCCGCACCAGCGGAAGGGGAGGGGTGTTCGTTCTGATGTGCAGCTGAGGGCATGCGACAGGCAAAAATGAGGAGTTCTCATCGCCAGCGCCGTGAACTCCTCGGCGGGCCATGTTTCCGAGGTGATGCTCATCGGGCCGCGGATTGTCCTGGGCCCCGCAACTGGGTTCCTTCCGCATCCGGTGCAGCCTGCTGACCTTCGCCGCTGTGGGTTCGCCACCGCGATCGTTGGGATCCCGACTGTGCTCGACTACGCATTGAGCTGGAGCTTCTATTGGCCGTATTCGGAAGCGGCCGACGAATAGCCGCACAGCTTCACCATGCCCTCCGACGTAATCCGCCCAGTGGCCGTCGCTTGAGCCCGAGTTCGCGATGTCGAGGGTTCGATCCCCTTCTCCCGCTCCAGACTCACTCCGATCTGTTCCTGCATCACGCCGCTGGGCTATCCTAGCCGCGGAGGCGCCTTGAGCGAGATCCTGCCGTCGCTGCCACACCACCCGCATCCCGCGATCGAGGTTGCGGGGTACGCCGTGCGTGTCGACGGCCTCGTAGGGAAGTCGCACGCGTTGTCGCTCGACGCACTCCGCATCCTGCCGCAGCACGAGCTCGTCGACGACTTCGCGTGCATCGAAGGTTGGGTCGTGCCGGGCCTCCGCTGGCGCGGGCCTCGGGTCGATGATGTGCTCGCCCTCGCCGACGCGGCTCACGGCGCCGGGTGGGTCCAGGCCTCGGCGGCAGACTTCAGCACGCCGCTCGCGCGGGCAAACCTGAGCGATGCGTTGCTCGCACTCGAACTCGGGGGAGAGCCGCTCCCGGTAGAGCACGGCGGGCCCGTTCGCCTCGTCGTCCCAGGCAGCGTCTGCTACACAAGCCTGAAGTGGCTAGATCGCCTCGAGGTCTGCGACTCGCCTGACGAGGACACGGCTCGCGAGACGGCACTGCGCCGCCTCGGTCGTGATCCGGGTTAGCGCTAAGCGATCCTGTGCGTGTGGGTGTCGAAAACCCGTCGTGCTGGATCATGCCGCTTCTCAGCGCGCGCCGTGATCGAGTCCCCACCGGGCGCTCGCGGGCTGCCGAAGAGGCCGCCACGACGCTGTGCGGGACAGGGCGCGGGGTATCCCTCGGGAGCGCGGTCTGCTCTGATCGATGACATGATCATGGTCGATATCTCCGCCGTGTCGAAGTACTTCGGGGCAAGGCCTGTGCTCGAAGGGATCTCGTGCCAGATCCGCCGGGGAGAGACGGTCCGATTGGTGGGGCCCAACGGCGCGGGCAAGTCGACCCTGTTCAAACTGCTCTCCGGGGAAGAACCGGTCGACGGCGGGACCCTCACCTTCGCCCGGGGCACGACCGTCTCTCCCCGGCGCAGCGCCCGGCATCTCGGCTCTAGATTCAAGAAGAGTGGTAGGCCCGGAGGGATTCGAACCCACGACCAATGGATTAAAAGTCCACTGCTCTACCGCTGAGCTACGGGCCCACGAGAATCATAGCCCGCACGCCGTAACCGGCAGCCTGTGGGCGAAAACCTCGTCATGCCAGATCCTGCAGCATCTCAGCACCCATTGATGAGCCCGCGGCAGCGCGTGGCTCCTGGCGATTGTTCGGGGGCGCGGGGGGTCGAGCAATTCCGACGGGCCGGACCGCCCCCGGAGGGACGGCCCGGAAGCCTCAGAGTTCAAGAGATGCTAGCTGACGTTGACTGCGATCTCCCAGGCCACCGGACCCGATGAAACTATGGCGATCTAGTACGCCTGGCCTGTTCACAGAACCACCAAGTCGTTCGGTGACAGCTCACCATAAAACGTGTCGCCCTCAATGTGGCCCGTGACCTCAAGGGACTGCGGAATTCCGACTTCCTGCTCGGTCTCCGGACACTGCGTGGCTCCGTCGTAGTCGAGGATAAGGTCGACGGTGCCCGTGACTTGCGTGCCGTCGACGGTCAGATTCGACGCACTTGTAGGGCACGAATAACGCATCCATTCTGATTTCGATGCCGGCTACGTCCGAATCGGAGTCAAGGTTATGACGGATGTGTTCTTGCGCCCCTACGGGATCAAAAGTACCCAACCCCCCGCTGCGGTAGAGTGTGATCGTGGTCGACACAATTATTTCAATTCTGATACTTGTTGTTCCCGTGGCGGTCTTCCTGGCCATCCGGTTCGCGAACCAGCAGGGAAGCAACAAGTATCACTGGCCCCGGCCCAAGAAGGTCGAGACTCCCGAGTCGAATATGCCGACGACCACAAAGCGGGCGGAGGCCAAGACGGTTTCGGGCCCATCGTGCGGTCGTGACGTCACCCACGCGATGCTTACGATCATTGGCGCCCGCAACTCCTGCAAACACTGCGCAGCACTGCCGCGCTAAGAACCAACGCAGATCCCCGACCTCCTCGCCGAGGCCGAGCGGATCGTCAACGAAGAGCAGGATTGACCGGCTGACCCGCAGGGCGCCGAGGATAAGATCGGAAGCCTGGCCTACATCACCTGTGGCGCCCCAGAACTCCATTCGAACCTAAAGCGGGACGCGGATCCATTAGTGGCACCCCGCACGCGCCGACGGGCAGGAAGATGACCAGCTAGGGTCTTATATGGCGGCCCATAAAGACCCAATCCAGACCTTCGTGGGCCGCCCGACCTGTGTTCCGGCGGGACCGAGTTCCAACAAATCTTCGTTGAACTCCCAGCCTAGCTCACCCTCTTACGCGTCTGGCAATTTCGTCGGCCTTGCGCCGTTGGCGGGCTTCTCTTGCAGCCCTGTTGGGGATGTGGTCCGGAGCTTTCTCACCGCTCGCAAACAGTCCTTTCAGTCCCCCGCGCAGGCGTTGCGCGAGTGGTCCGCCTTGCTCGCCTTCTTTGCGATCCGGGTCGTCGTAGTACCCGTGAGTGACGCGTGGCCATTCGGAGGCCAACTCGGCGCCCAGGAGCATGATGTTAGCATTTATGTAAACGAAGAAGAGGAACGCAATGACCGTCCCAAGAGACCCGTAAACAACATCGTAGTTTCCGAAATGGCTTAGGTAGACAGCGAATCCGTTCTTGACCACTTCGAAAAGGACGGCCGAAAGGAGAGCGCCCGGCCAGACCGATCGCAGCCTCGTGTTCACGCTCGGTACGAATCGGAACACGACAAGGAAGGTAGCGAACGACAGCATCAACGGAACGATCACCGCCACTACCTCCAGGCTGAACGTGGTACCTGAGCCCAGGGGCCCGAGCGCATCTGAGAGACCATTGCTGACTCGCCGAACAACCTGCAAAAGCACCGTTACGCCTACCGACGCACCCATGAGGCTGGCGACAAACAGCATCATTAGCAGATCCAGCAGCTTGCCGGTCAGGAACGGGCGTCGATAGTCGGTATCCCAGGCCTGGTTGAGCGCTCGCCGAAGCGCACCCATCATGCCTGAAGCCGACCAGGCAAGGCCGATGACACTGCTGAACAGTCCGACCACCGATACGGCCGTCGTCAGGCTACCGACGGCATCTTCAACGTCCTTTTGGCCTTCTTCCTCCGAAAGAGGCAGCAATTCGAACAGATTTTCCACCAAATCCGCGCGCAGGCTATCGTCCGTAAGGACTAGGCCCGTGAAGGCGATAAACAGGAGCGTGAGCGGGAAAATCGAGAAGAGAACATAGTACGAGACCCCGGCGGCAAGTTGTGGACATTGATCGTCCATGAACTCGCGAGCCGTTTCGCGCACAAGCGTGCGGACATCGCGCCACCACCACTCTACGCTCACCAGCCACCAGTGGCGCCAATAGCCCGGGTCGGAGCTCATAGGATCAGTTCGCGCCCTGCAAGAAGATAGAGTGACCAACCTACAAGCATCTGGTTGCGAGGAAAACTGGTAGTTCGTTGACGGGCGATGTTGCACTCGCCAAGATGCTCATAGCGAAAGCCACATCGAAATGAAACCTAGAACATGAACGGAGATAAGTCGAATGGTCAATGAACAGGAAATTGGAGCACGGGTCAAGAATGGCATCATCGGAGTGATCCGTGGTTCGGGCGAAATCACACAGGCGGCGGTCGGGACGGTAGCCTCCACCGTGCAGTCTGCCATTACGGGGGCAGGCGAAACCGGTGCGAGTGCGGCGAATCTCGCCGTCGGTGCCGTCAAAGGTGCGATTGGAGCGGTCGGAGATGTCGGTGGCCAAGCGTCTGAGACTGCCGCTGACACAGTGACCACAGCAGTTGAGTCCGCCAGCAAGGTGGGCTCCTCGATCGGGAACGCAGCCAAGGGTGCAGTAATTGGCGCCGTACGGGGCTCAGCGGAAGTGGGCACCGAGTCACTGGAGGCAATCGGTCAGACAAGCAGGAGTGCGGTTGGCGAAGCAGCCGCCGTAGGCGCCGACCTAACGACCGCTGCAATGGGCGCCGTAGAAGGAGCTATCGAGGCTGCCAAGGGCACTGCCGTGAGCGTGGAGGATGCCGCATCGGCTGCAGCGACCGGCGCCATCGAGGCGGCCGGCGAAGTCGGCGAGGCGGCTGCCATCCGCGTTCGTCGTTCAGTTGAGGGCACCATTCAGGGCGTGAAGGTGGTGGCGAAGACGACTATTGGCAAAGAAGGTGGCTCGTCCAGCTGAACATACTCCGGAGTCTGGGGATCCTGAGTCCCTTCAGAGGACAACGGTCTTACGGTGGACGACGGACTTTCCGGCCTAGTGCCGTCGTCCATCGTGAGCTTCGATATCCAAGCATCAGGGCCGTGCGAGGGAAGTTGATCGCCCGGCGAACCAGACCCTTTGACTAAGAGTCCACTGCTCTACCGCTGAGCTACGGGCCCACGAGAAAGATAGCCCGCATCCCGTAACCGCAGCTGCACGGAGCGCGCCGAGTTGCCACCAGGAAGGGCTGTGTTCGCGCCGCGGCCAATGCCAACCGAGAGGTCCGGAGGCTGGGCATCCTGGTTGTCCGAACTGAGTCGCACCTAATCGACATCGGGCAACTCGCTCCGAACGACTGCGACCATAGGGCCGAATTCGAGGCATTTATCCGGGAGGTTAGGCTGCGCCCTCAAGACGGAGAATAACTGTCGGAAACAGGCCTAACATCCGCCTCGTTCTTGGCGAAAGCTGGTTCGCTTACCGGGATCCCGCGGTTCCCTCGCGTTTCTCACAGATCACAAGGCTCATGCCCGAGCGCCCGAATCCAGAATTGCCTGGGCGCTCCGGTCGGCGAGCATGTCGAAGAGCGACCACGCCGTTTCAAGGAAGGTCTCGAACTGCTCCTGATCCTCGTACCCTTCCGAACCCTCGGCCTCGATTTCGCCCAGGCCGCCGGCGCCGTTACAGGGAATCCACAGGCTCACCAAGAGGCCCGTCCGGTAATCGGCCTGGCACTGTTCGAACGTGTAATCAACGACACCACTCTCACGGAGAGTCTCGTAGTAAAGCTCGAGCAGCTCGCTCTCGAGCGAGCGGCGAAGCTCCGTGGTCAGACTCTGCGAGATGAAATATGCCAGGTCCTGCAAGCCGGAACCGGTGCTTACCAGCTGCCAATCAATGGTGACCAGCTCGTCGTCAGTTCCGAGGTCGCCGAACATGAAGTTCTCGAGCCGATAATCACCGTGGACCACTGTCGAACCATTTGTCGCCGCTGCGAGCATGAGCTCAGGGATCCGCTCATTGAGTGGCTCGGCGGCCGAAATGAACTCAGAAGAAAGTCTGCTCGCATAGCGTTCACGGAAGGCAGGCCAGCCGGCCTTGAAACGAGGATGAATCAACTCCGTCGCCATGCGAGCGGGACTAAGCAGCCAGGGAAGCTCCTCGAGACGCCTGCTGTTCCACCAGTGGGCATGGAACCTGGCACAGTCGCGTGCGATCAGGCGGGCTTCGTCCGGGCTGCAGGATTCGCGCTGGTCGAATACCCGGAGTCCGATCAGCTCTTCGATAAGGAGACAGAATTTTCGATTCTCGAGATCCATCCCGCCCCAATGAGGCTTTGGAACGCGAATCGGGATCTCCGCCGACAGATCCCGGTACCACAGGGTCTCGTTCGAGTACATCAAATCGACCATCGCCGACAGTTCTTCGTTGAGATTAAGGAAGTGTGGCAGCTTTGCGATCAGCGACGCAGGGGCTTGCTCCTCGGGGGCACCGTACGTCGGCACGACACGCAACGTGACACCGGCGAAGCCCCTGCCGAGTCCAATGTCCCCCACTTCAACACTCGTGACGGTATTCGCCGGGGAGAGATCACCGCTTTCGTGCAGGGCCGAAGTCAACCAGTCAGCCGTAATCTCGGTGCCGTCGCCCGGCACGTGTAGTTGCGTTGTCTCATTCATCGTCTGCCTCCGATCCCGGATTCTACTGACTCCGGGACCCGCTTTCAGACCGCTGTGCCAACATCGGCCACCACTTATGCTGGGCTGACCGGGAAGGAGCACGTAGATGGACGGATTCCTCTGGGTATTGCAGTGGGGCCTCGCGGGCGTCTACTTCATGGCTGGCGCCATGAAGCTGATGTTGTCGTACGACAATCTCGTAGCCAACCCCCGTACGGGCTGGGCGGAGGCCTTCGCCCAGCGAACGGTCAAACTCATTGGCCTCGCCGAGGTCGCCGGAGCGATTGGACTGGTGCTCCCACCGCTGATCGACATCGCTTCGTTCCTGTCCCCGCTGGCCGCCTCAGGGCTGGTGGTGCTCATGCTGGGCGCAGTCGCGATCCACTATCGCCGCGGCGAAATCCCGATGGTCGGCCTCAACCTCGTGCTGGGAGCGCTGGCCGCCACCATCGCCATCTGGCGCTTCGGGCCGGAGTTGTTCTAGACGCCGTCGATTCAGCGCGGGGTTTATCCGGGGATGGAATTGAGAACCGGCATAACCTCCGGCTGCCCGGGGTCGGTCCCCATTCCCAGCAGGATCGGCATGAGAACTTGCCCAATCGTGCCGAAGTCTTCATGGGACTCCCAAAACATCAAACACCTGCACTCTGGCCTTCTCGTCGAAGCGCAAATGGTGCAGCCGGCCCTTGGGGAACCAGCGCCTGCCGCTTCGAGCTTCGCGGCAAACGAATGGCTTCTTCAATCAACCCGGGAAAGGCAACGTGCCTCCCAGCAACGCGACTATCCCTGGACGCGCCGCCACTTGTGCAAGCTCACCATCTCCCTCGGCGGTTTCTGGCGACTGCCGACTTCGACGTACGAAACGTCTGCGACATAGATCGAGCCCTCGGAATCGACGGCTACGCTGTGGGGCCACAGGAACTGGTCGGGGGCCTCGCCCGGCAGCGGGTTGCCCACCCGGTTAATCAGCTCCCCGTCCTTGGTGTACACAGAGACGCGATGCCCGAGATTCGGTACGCCGAACTGCACCGGCGGCGGGCCCTGCTCGGCCACGTACACGCTCACGTCTTCGCCTTCGCCCCTGACCCTGACCGCGACTGCCTTGTGGACATGCCACTGGCGGACGAATTCGCCCTCAAGCGTGAACACCTGGACCCTGTGATTCTCGCGATCGCAGACGATCACGTGGTCGTCGTCGAGGATATCGATATTGTGGGGCAGGCTGAACTGGCCCGCGTCCGCGCCCGGCTCTCCCCACGACAGGATGTGCTCCCCGTCCGGGCGCAGCCGGTGGACCCGAGAGTTGCCGTAGCCGTCTGATATGAAGATTTCACCGGTCTTCGGGTGTACGGCCACGTCGGTTGGGCGGTGGAACATACCGCCGCTCTGCCGCGGGACAGGGACGCCTGTGCCAATGGTCTGGAGAGCTCTTCCCCGGCGGTCACACTTGTATATACGGTGGCCCGTGACGTCGACCAGCCAGATGTTGTCCTCTTGGTCCACCCGAACAGAATGAGCCCAGATATAGCAGCATCCGTCCCACACTTTGACCGGGTTTCCATAGGGGTCTTCGACCTCCTTCATACCGGCGAATGGGGTTTCGTTACCCCACATGTGCACCAGGTTTCCCGAGGAGTCGAAGATGATAACCGGCATATTCCCGCGGTTGAACACGTACACGCGATCCTCGGAGTCCACTGCGACAGACGTGGCCTCCCTCAACCAGATACCGTGGGGCACCTTGGCCCAGAAGCCAACAGGCTCAAACACGGTGTCCTTCGTCACAGGTGCAACCATCTCAATCCCCCTCCAGCCGGTCCTGAAAGCCCAACTCGGCGGCAAGCTCACGGTAATATGCAACCACCTCCGGGTGGTACGGAATCCCTCTCTGCCTCCGCTCAAGTTCGTTCTCGTGTGACTGGAGACCGGCATACACCACGCGAGCTTCACCGGGAGCCGGTGGAGTGTCCTGCAGCCCGCGAAGATAAATGTCCATCTGTGTCTTGAACCCGCCCGAGTCGGTGAAGGCGTCGATTCGGTAGGCGAGGAAGTGATGCGAGACGTCCCTTTTTGCCTGGAAGCCGGGACCGGTGCCCGCGAGCAGTCCGCTCAGAACATCCACCATCATCGCGAGCGAGAAGCCCTTGTGGGATCCGATGGTCCTGGTACCGCCGAGCGGCAGCATCAGGTAGTCGTCGGTCACCTCCGACTCATTCATGCGAGGTGTGCCGTCCGCGTCGGCGACCCAGCCACCGGGCACTGTGGCTCCAAGCCGCTTTGCCAGTCGAATCTTGTTCCCGGCAACGGAACTCATGGAGGCGTCGAATACGAATGGGGGCTCCCGTTCAGCCGGCACAGCCACCGCGAGCGGGTTGAGTCCTACCATCGCCTGTGATCCAAAAGTCGGAGCAACGCTCAGACCTCCAACCGTCATGGCGATCCCGATCATGTCGTGTTCGAGGGCGAGCCATGCATGGTAACCGGCAGCGCCGAAGTGTCGGCCGTGGGCTGCCGTAACGGCTCCAATGCCGTGATTCCGGGCCTTCGCGATGGCCATCCGCATCAATTTGGGACCGACAGCAAGCCCCAGTCCCGAGTCATTGTCGACCGTGGCTGTAGCGCCCGCTTCGCGGAGAACCCGGAGCTCGGGCTTCGGGTTGATCGTCCCCTCCCTCAACCCTCTCACGTAGGCCGGCATCATGTTGCTCGCTCCGTGAGTCTCGATTCCCCTGAGATCCGCCCAGATAAGGACGTCGGCGGACTGCCTCGCATCGGCGGCCGACATGCCGAGCGCGCGAAATATCTCGACGATCGTCCCACGCATAGCCCCCGCGTGTACACGAACCGCGATTTCATCCGGGACCCTTAGCCTTGCTTCGACCACGGCTTCTCTCCTACTGGGTTATCGGGAAGACTAGCAGTCGCTCGGGCCGGAGAGGGGAGTCCGGGCCGCCACTCAAGGCGTACGATTGGCGCATGGCCGGGTTGGCCCCTCCAGGACCTGGTAGCAAACCGAACCATGTCATCCTCGATGGCAGCGACCCTCGCGACCGCAGCCCGGCACCAGTGGTCCATCATGTTTGCCGCGGTTCACCAACTGGAGTCCGTGCGGAATGGGATTCCGTAGTCCGGCCTCGTTCACCGGTGGAACGAGGCCGCAGGCTTGTTCGAATCCTAAGGGTGCCCCCGGCCCGGGCATCACAGTCACCTACCCGCAACCTTCGGAAGAGATCTGGTTACAGTCCGGTGCTCCCCTTTAATCAGGGGGTCGATTCGCCGACTCTGATAATTAATCGGGCTGCCCTTGGCTGAGATAGTTGCCTCGCGCTGCTTTCGGGGCGCCCGAAGGGGAGAGGAGCGCTTAAGCCGGCAACGGCGGAACCGGGAGTTTCGATCGTGTCGGACGAGCTGGAAGAGTGCCAGGCGCACTCTGACCAACGAAACAGGCAGCCCCTCAGGCGGCAACCAGCCATGGGCGGGGAGGTTTTCGCGACGAATAGGAGTGGGATTGCGAATTGAGGCCCTCGAAGCAATTAAAGCGACCAGGCAACGAAACGCCTGGATTCTCGCAACAGTCGCCGGAGTTCATCTCGCGGTCGTCGGGTCACTGCTTCTCTTTTCCGGCACCAACCGCTTCCTCGTGTTCGCAGGGTACCAACTGCCACCACTCGTTGCGCTACTGGTCGTAGCGCACGAGTTCAGGCGGAACCTCGGCTCCGAACGCGTGGGCCTGGCAGCCGTAGCGGGCTTCCTGCTTGCCTGGTACGCCGCGGCCTGGGTATTCGGTCTCCAGGCTCTCCGGGGAGCCGAACTCGGCTTCCCCGGTGCCGCGGATGCCTTCTACTACACAGGATACGCCTTCGTAATCGCGGCCGTACTTCTCCTGGCGCCGCCAAACGCCTTCCACAATTCACGACGCTCTCTTGAGGCACTCGCTGTTACCGTCTCCGCAGCGGCGATGATCTGGCAGTACATCGTCCCCCAGGCCACATCAGACGAAGCCGGGTTGGCTGCCATCGTAGCTTTCGGCTACCCGGTACTCGACATGGCCCTCCTCGTTGCCCTGGTCATGTCGTTCATGGGCACGATCGGCGGGGCATTCGTCAGGACCATGCTCCTGGCGGGAGCCTGTGGCCTCCTCGTAGTCTCTGACACGTTCCTCGCGAGTGACGGAATCCGGAATGGTGGCACCGTCCACCTTATCTCGGGCCACGATATAGGAAGAATCTGCGCCCTCTGGCTGTTCGCCATAGCCATTGCTGTCGGCGACACCGCAAGCATCTCGATCCGACGGGGAGACGGAAAAGCCATGGCGTTCATGCAGGTAGCGCTGCCGTTCGCCGTTGTCGCCCCCCTTGCCGCAATGACCACACTGCACTCGCTACTAGGACAGCCAGCGCCGATCCTGACGGTCGGCACGTTTGTGGCCGCCACGCTGCTGATCGCTCGGCAGTGGCTGTTGAGCACAGACAACCGGGAGCTCCACGGCTACAGGGAAAGGCTGCTCACATCACTCAACACGAAGACGATGGAACTCGAGCGCGAAATCGTCGAACGCCGTCGTGCCGAGGGTGCCCTGAGACGAAGCGAAGAGCGCTTTCGCGCCGTCGCAGAGCACCTCGACGAAGGCCTCTTCCTGGCGAATCTAGATGGCCGGATCGTCTACGCGAACCCGACCATGGCCTACCTAGCCGGCTATGAGCGCCAGGACTTTTTCGGCCGTCGCGCCCAAGACGTCCTTGAGCCCTGGCCGGAGTGGTTCGAGGTCATCGGGAGCGCCGAGGATTCGGAGGAAACCGCGCCGACAAGGAGTGAGGTCCCGAGCGTGACTCAAGACGGACGGCCAATCTGGGTAGAAACCTACGCCCGCCAGTTCCACGACGATGGTGAGGACGATGTGTCCATAATCGGCATCGCTATCGACGTCACCGACAGAAAGCTCGCCGAAGAAGAGGCAAAGAACCGAGCCGCAGAGCTGGCCCTTCACAACCAGGTGCTGGAGCAGCTGTCGACAAGCAGCGCATTCAGCGACCGCGGCCTCAAGGCGGCGCTCCGCGAGCTTGCAGACATTGCCGCGGACACGCTCGACGTTACCAGCGTCAGCGTCTGGCTGCTGGATGACTCGAGGCAGAATCTCCACTGCATTGTCCGCGGCCCGGAAAGCGCTGCGTTTGCCATCCCCGACCTGACGGTCGCCATCGAGTCCATCCCAAACTACGTCGAACTTATGAGGACCGACATCGCCCTAGCGGTCACCGACGTCCGCAAGGATTCGAGAGTTGCGGAACTCGCACCGACGTGCCTGACACCGCTGGGAATAGTTTCCATGCTCGATGTTCATCTCAGGCTCGTGGGCCGCGACGTAGGCATCATTCGCTGCGAACACACCGGAAGCCCTCGGATCTGGACGGCAGCAGAGCAGTCGCTGCTCACATCGATGGCAGGATTCGCCGCGACTGTCCTCGAGGCCAACGACCGGCAGGAGGCTCTCCAGGGGGCGGCCCGCCTGGCGGCCGTCCTGAGCGCATCGCCTGACCAGGTTGTCATCTGGGACGCGGGCGGCCGGGCCATCTACGTCAACGAAGCAGCGAGGCGCACTCTCGGGCTGAACGAAAGCGGCGATTCGGTCGAAGTCACCCTCGAGTCATTCCACCCGCCAGAGGTGATCCGGGATCTCCACCTCAACGCGTTGCCCACGGCACTAAACACCGGCCACTGGTCGGGCGAAACGACGGTCGTCGACGCGGAGGGCGCCGAGATGCCCGTATCGCAGGTGATCCTCGCTCACAGGGAGGGCGATGAAACTCGCTATCTGGCCACCGTGATGCGTGATATCAGCGAGGCTCGCAAGGCCGCGGACGAAAAGCAGAGGCTCAACGACAAGCTCCAGGAGGCTCAGAAGCTCGAGAGCCTCGGCCTCCTTGCCGGCGGAATCGCTCACGACTTCAACAACCTGCTCCAGTCCATGCTTGGTAACGCCCAGGTAGCGCGCATGACGACTCCGCTCGACGTCAAAGAGGCGCACGAATCGCTGGCCGACCTCGAAACCGCAGCCCACAGGGCCGGCGATCTCGTCAAACAGCTCCTCGCTTTCGCCGGCGGTGGCCAGACTGGCGTGGCTCCAACGCAGGCATCTGAGTTGGTCGAAGAGACCGTCAGGCTGCTGCTCGCCGTCGTCACGCAGCACGCCACAGTCGACCTTCACCTCGCTGACAACCTCCCAACCATCGAAGCAGACCAGGTCCAGCTCCGGCAGGTCGTCATGAACCTTATGACAAATGCAGCCGATGCGATCGGCGAGCATGACGGACAGATCATCGTTCGAACGAAGATGATGAGCCTGAGCCGCAGTGACCTGCAGGACTGCTTCCTCGGCGAGACTCTCCTACCGGGGGATTACGTCGCGATCGAAGTCGGAGACACCGGGGCCGGCATGGACGCCGCTACGCTTAAGCGGATCTTCGACCCTTTCTTCTCCACCAAAGAATACGGCCACGGCCTAGGCCTGGCGGCGGTCCTAGGTATAGTTCGTACCCACGGTGGCGCGCTCAAGGTCAGCAGCAGCCCCGGTTCGGGAACGACCTTCACGATTCTGCTTCCCCCGCTGGTTGGCATTCGCCACGGAGACCGTAGCATCTCGAATCGAACGGCGGCCTGATTTCGCGCCGACCATAACCCCCGAAGTCCCAAAAGGAACGCTGTGCTTCTCCTCCGGCTGAGCCCGGCAGTGGTGGTGCGGGTGTAGAATCCGCCCGTTCAGAACCAAAAGACCGCCGACCCAGGAGACCGAGATGGGTGCACCGCTGGAGGGCCTCCGCGTCCTCGATATGACGCAATACGAAGCGGGGCCTTCCTGCACCCAAATGCTGGCCTGGCTCGGGGCCGAGGTCGTCAAGATCGAATCACCTCGGGGCGATCCGGGCCGACGTACGTTCGCTCGCACCAAGAACGACTCGCAGTACTTCCTCAATTACAACGCCAACAAACGTAGTGTGGTACTTGACTTGAAGCACCCCCGCGGACGCGAACTGCTCCTCGATCTCGTTCCCCGCTTCGACGCTTTTGTTGAAAACTTCGGTCCCGGTGTGATCGAATCTCTCGACATCGGATACGACGTCTTTTCCGAGCGGAACCCCGGGTTGATCTACGTTCGCCTCAAGGGCTACGGGCTGGATGGGCCTTACTCTCATTACAAGAGCTTCGACCCGCTGGCCCAGGCGGCTGCCGGAGCATTCTCTATCACCGGAGATGCCGAGGGGCCACCGGTCAAGCCAGGTCCGACCTATGCGGATACTGGTACCGGCATGCAGGGAGCCCTGGCAGTCGCCGCAGCCTGGGCGCAGAAACTCCAGACGGGAGACGGGGCCTTCATTGAGATCTCCATGCAGGAAGTCATGACGATGTTCATGCGTACCACTGGTGTCCTCCAATGGGCACGCGAACCCGTTAAGAGAAAGGGCCACCGAGGTGGTGCACCGACGGGCATGTATCCCTGCGCCCCTGGCGGAACCAATGACTACGTGCACCTACTCGTATCAAATACGCGGATGTGGGACCAGCTCTGCATCGCGATGGAACGTGACGACCTTCTGATAGATGAGCGATTCCGTTCGGGGAGGTCCCGCCAGGCCAACGCCGACCTGCTCGATGACGAAATATCCAAATGGACCAAGAAGCACACGAAGTTCGAGGCGATGAAGATTCTCTGCGAAGGAGGCGTGGCAGCCAGCGCGGTGTTCGACACCATGGAGGTCTTCAACGACCCCCACCTCGCCTCACGGGACTTCATCAAGCAGCTCGACCACCCCACCGAGGGACAGATCACGCTGATGGGATCGCCCATAAGAATGAGCGGCGTTGATGTTTCGATGACGCCGGCGCCTCTGCTCGGCGCCGATACGCGGGCGGTCCTCGGAGAGGAACTCGGCCTGCAAGGCCAAGAGGTCGAGCAGCTGTTCTCAACAGGCGTGATTGCCCCCACCACCCGGAAACCAGGAGGAAAACAAGAATGACGGAAGACGAAACGCTACTCGGATCGCAGCTCCTAGCGCGCTGCCTGAAGCAGCAGGGCGTGGACTACCTGTTCGGAGTTGTCGGCTTCCCGGTAACGGCTTTCGCTTCCCACGCTCAGCGGGCGGGAATCCAGTACATCGGCATGCGTAATGAACAGGCAGCCTCGTACGCCGCCCAAGCCGCCGGGTATCTGACCGGCCGACCCCAGGGGTGCGCCGTCGTCTCCGGCCCCGGTGTGATCCATGCGATCGCCGGTCTTGCTAACGCCCAGAAGAACTGCTGGCCGATGATCCTCATCGGCGGGGCCTCGGCGATCTTTCAGAACGGCATGGGAGCCTTCCAAGAGGAGAACCAGGTCGACGCTGTGCGCCCTTTCACAAAATACGCACACGCGGTCGAGAGCCCCGACCGTATTCCGTATTATGTGGAGCAAGCGGTGCGCTACTCAATCCATGGTCGCCCCGGCGCTGTCTACCTCGATCTTCCCGACGATGTTCTCACCGCCGAGGTCGATCTTTCAAAGGTCGCGATGGCCACGACAGTGCCCGAATCCCAACGCCCCCTGGCGCCCGCAGAATCCGTCCGAGCATCGGTCGACGCCCTCAAGTCCGCCGCGAATCCGCTCGTCATCGTTGGGAAGGGCATGGCCTGGTCCCGCGCCGAGGAGGAGGTCCGCGAGTTCATCGAGCGGACCCAGCTTCCCTACCTAGCCACTCCAATGGGGAAGGGCGTCGTTCCCGACGACCATCCCCTGTCGGTCGCGTCCGCTCGCACTTATGCGCTTCAGAACGCCGATCTCGTCTTCCTCCTTGGTGCACGGTTGAATTGGATTCTTCACTTCGGCCTTCCGCCGCGATACAGGGAGGACCTCAGAGTCGTTCAGCTTGACCTGGTTCCTGAGGAGATCGGAACCAATATCTCCGCCGAGGTATCCCTGGTCGGAGACGGCAAGGCGATCGTCGGTCAGATCAACCGTCTCCTGGAAGAGGATCCCTGGCAGTACCCGGTCGAAACTACCTGGAGAACAGGACTCGCCGGTGGTGGCGCCGAGAACGAAGCCATCAACGCCCAGATGATGGCCGACGATACCGTCCCCATGAACTATCAGCGGGTGCTCAAGGACATTCGCGACACGCTCCCGAAGGACACGATCGTCGTCAGCGAAGGTGCAAACACAATGGACATCGGGCGCACGATCCTCCCCAATTTCGACGCTCGAACGCGGCTCGATGCAGGGACGTACGGGACCATGGGAGTTGGCCTGGGATTCGCGATCGCGGCTTCGGTGACCAATCCCGGCAAGCGGATCGTCGCAGTCGAGGGCGACGCGGCTTTCGGCTTTAGCGGCATGGAGTCGGAAACAATGTGCCGCTACAAGCTGCCAATTACGACCGTGGTCATCAACAACAATGGCATTGCCGGCGGAGTAGCCGAGTTTCGGCCGGACCGCCCACCTCCTCCCTACGCCCTTCTCCCGGGTGCTCGCTACGAGATGGTGATGCAGGCTTTCGGCGGACGCGGATTTTTCGTCGAGACACCAGACCAGCTGCTGCCGGCCCTGCAAGAAGCGAATGCCGGCGAAGGCCCGGCGCTCGTCCACGTGGTGATAAACCCGAAGGCACAACGAAAACCACAGAAGTTCGACTGGCACACGGGGGCCTGAACCCTGCGCTTCGGTGTTTGCATCCCCAACAACCATGGCATCGAGCACGTGCGAGACCTGGTCGGCGTCGCCAAGGAAGCCGAGGAGCTTGGCTACGACTCGGCATGGGTGAGCGATCATCTGTTCCACGCCTCGTACGTTGCTGAGAGGCTGGGGAGCCGGCCCTACCATGAAGCACTCACAGTCCTTGCCGCCGCTGCCGTCGCCACCGAGCGCATTCGTCTCGGGACGTCAGTCCTCGTACTGCCCTGGCATCATCCCGTCCGCCTAGCCAAGGCCATCGCCTCCCTCGACGACCTGTCGAACGGCCGGATCACGCTCGGAGTCGGGGTCGCCGCCGCCGCAGACGAATACGCCAATCTTGGCATCGAATTTGTCCGGCGGGGCGAAGTCGCTAACGAGATACTGGCCGCCTTCGAGCGGCTGTGGGCTGACGACGTGCCTACGTTTGAAGGGCGGACAATTCGATTCAGCGAACTGCGCTTCCAGCCGAAGCCACACCAGCAGCCGCGGCCTCCCATTCTCGTCGGCGGTGACAGCCCGGCCGCGTTTCGCCGAATCGCTGCCTTCGGCGATGGCTGGCACCCGCTCAGTCTGTCTGCGAACCAGGTTAGAGAGGGCATCGCCCGCATCTCGGCAGACTCCCATCGAAATCCCATCGAAGTCGCCGTCCGCCTCGTACTACAGTTTGAGGACGAACCGTCGGAGAGGCCGCTCGAAGGCAGACGAACGATGCGGGGAACTCCGGATGAAATGGTTCACATGGTGCGCGGTTACGAAGAGGCCGGGGCCACGGAGCTAGTAGTCGATGCCTCCAGTGGTGAACTCGCAACAGTTCGCGACAGGCACGAACGTTTCAGGAACGATGTCATCGTTCACTTAGGCTGACCATCAGGCCCGTGGTAAGCCAAGTCCCCGGGTGGCGATCACGTTTCTCTGGACTTCCGACGTCCCACCCCTGATGGTCGCCGGAACCATCCCCAAGTAGTGCCGCCCGAAAGATCCCTTCTCCGTTTCGAGGAGTGACCCCCGGAGGCCGAGAACCCGCATCGCAGTGTCCGCCAGGCGCTGCGAAAGCTCGGAGCTGAATAGCTTCGAGATCGAGGCTTCGTCGTTGGGCACCTGACCGCGGTTGTGGATGGAGATCACCCTGAGCGAGAACTGGTACATGACCTCGGTCTCGATATATCGCTCGGCCAATTCGTGACGGAGGGAAGGCGAATGAAGCTGTTCTCTAAGCACCGGGGCCTCTTCGATCATGTTGAGGAGCCTGCCGAGTGTTCGCCGAGCACCGACGGCACCGCCGATGTTTGAGCGCTCAAAGTCCAGCAGCGTCATACCCACATACCAGCCGCGGTTTTCTTCCCCGACGATGTTGCCGGCGGGCACGCGAACGCTATCGAAAAACACCTCGTTGAAGTAGTGGCGGCCGCCCATGTCGATCAGCGGACGAACCGAGATTCCCGGAGTCCTGATGTCGTCGATCAGCAGGAACGAAATACCACGGTGCTTGGGCGCATCCGGATCGGTACGTACGAGCGCAAAAAGGGAGTCCGCAGTGTGTGCGCCTGACGTCCAGATTTTCTGGCCGTCGAGGACGAAATCGTCCCCGTCCCGCGTTGCTTTGGTCTGAAGCCCGGCGAGGTCGGAGCCGGCGCCAGGCTCCGAGTAGCCCTGTGCCCAAGTCACGTCGCCGGCGAGAATCGGCGGCAGGTACTTCTCGCGCTGCGCATCCGACCCGTGGACAATCAGCGTTGGACCGAGCATCCCCACTCCCGAACCGCCAACCGCGGGAACGCCGGCTCTCGCCATCTCTTCATTGAGCACGAACTGCTCAATCGGAGTGAGACCACCGCCCCCATACTCACGGGGCCAGTGCGGAGCAACCCACCCGCGATCGAACAACGCAGCATGCCAGTCCCTCGCCGCCGCCTGGGCCACCGGGTCTGGCGACTTGCGGTCGAACTCCCACTGCCTCTCGCCAGGACCGCCTTCCTCTGCCTGTCGGCGATAGCGCTCCGGGAGTTGGGTTTCAATCAGTTCCCGCACACTTGACCTGAAACGAAGCTGCTCCGGTGTGTCTCGCCAGTCCAAGGGAATGGTCCGCCTTCGATCGGTCTCGGCCCACAACTGGGCTCAAACATTCTGCACGTTGGCCGCTGACGCTGGAAGCACCCGGTAAATGCTCGCCGCCGGGGAAATGGCAGCCCTGGTTCGTATAAGCTTGAGCGAGTGGGGTTAAACCATGAAAGGCCACAGGGGATTTGCACGATTCTGGAGCTGGCAGGTTCGCCGCGAACCAGGCCGCATAAAGAAGATCCGACAGGAGATCGTTTCCGGCGCTCGAGGTCGCGTATTGGAGGTAGGATTCGGAGTCGGATCCAATTGGGAGTATCTCCCGGCCGATGTTGATTACACGGGCATCGAGCCCGACGAGTACATGCTAGAGCGGGCAATCCAAAATGCTCACGCCGAAGGGCTCGAACTCGAGTTAGAAGCCCACGACGTCCAGTCCCTGCCGTACGAAGACGACTCTTTCGACACCGTAATAACGACTCTGACTTTCTGTTCGGTTCCGGATGCACATACTGGTCTCGCCGAGATTAATAGAGTACTGAAACCCGGAGGAGAGCTGAGATTCGCTGAGCACGTCCGCTCACAGAGCCGCCTCGGCGTCGGCTTGCAACGACTTCTCAAGCCTATCACCCGGCGAGCCGCCGGTGGCTGCGAGTGGGACCGGGACACCGTCTCGACGATCAGGTCGGCCGGATTCGTGAAGGTGAGTTTTAAACGAAGCCAAATTTCGATTCTTCCTGTGGCCTACGGCAGCTGCTCAAAAGACCAGCCCTGATTAAACTCGACTAATCTGTCTCGAGATTCGCACTCATACTTGCCCTGTCAGCCGTGACAGGAATGATTGCAATCGTGGCCGTGGATGGGGATGCTGCCGGACCCCCTGGGGGCCACTGGGGACAATTACTTCACTGGCCCAGGTGGAGAGCTAGCCGACCCGAATCCGGCTCCCGCATGGGTCTTGAGTGGTCCAATTCGTCCACTCTCTTCCATCGTGCCCGGCCACAGCCCATGGAGTCACGCCCTGCAGTTGGCAGCCGATTTCGCGGCCTCAGAATCCTCTCACTCGGCCGCTCGAAGCCGACCGGTAGCTCGAATCCAGTTCTGCCTTCTCAAAACCGACAGGAATAACGCCCTCGGCGGCATATTCGTACAGGGCGGCCTTGAAGATCCCCTCCGTCGCCTGTACCGCCCCGAATGCCAGTGCCACCATCGGAATTCCAAGGGCAATTCCCACGACCGGATTTAATGCGAACGCAATGGCGGCCGGGATGACAGCAACGATGACGACAACGATATAGAAGAGGCCAAAGCCGAAGTTCGAAGTAACCTGCTCGCCCCACGTTCGCTTAAAGAGCGACGCGGACTGCTTGATCGCCTCGATCGGCCCTACTCCCTTGACCACGAGAACTGGCACAACAAAGAACGTCATATAGGCCCATACTCCACCGGCAATGGCCAGGGCGATTCGGCCGAGCATGTTGTTTGTACGTGAACGGAGGGCCTGGAGAATAAGTCCCACGGTCGCAGAAATGATGGCCCAGCCGAGGATATTGTGCATATGCGGCACGACCGCACGCAGACCGCTCATGACATTCGGGTCGCCACCGCGCAACCGTTCGATCGCAGCTGCCACCAGCGCTGAGTTAAAAAAGATCACCGCGTAGGTCACGGCGACGAATGCAATCACATACAGGGCGACATCGAAGATCGTAATGCTCTCGCTGGCCGTGCTGCCTTCGGGGGTGTTGATTCCCGAGTCCAGCCTGTCCAGCCCCCCCGTCGTCGCAGCAATCCCGATGAATATCCCGACGAGAACGACCACGCTGATGAAGGCCATGACCGGAAAAAGAACAAGTTCCTTGTCCTTCATCAAGACAGCCCAGCTCAGTTTGGCCAGCGTCCAGGTTCGACCAATCGTTTGGAACACGAGTTAACTCCAACGGTTTCTCAAAGGCGCCAGAATCTGCGCCGTCGGCGGTAAGGCCAACCTTGGACCTCATCCTTCTCCAGTCTAGATACGTGCGGAGTTGGTCGCCAGAAAGGAATCGCCATTGGGCCGACACATTTTCAGTTTCGCTGGAGACCCCGGACCGCCAGCGCAAGCAGCAAAACGCCGAATCCAGTCACGATCAGCAGCTCCTCAGCGGTGCTAAAGATGTGACCAAACATCTCTACGTGGAGCGCAGCCCCAACGGACTCCCCGGTCATAGGATTGCTCAACTCGTTCTGGAGACCGGCTGACCTGACTGGAGCCACGGCGTACGTCACTGGATTTATCTTGACGAGAATCTCCATCCAGATCGGCACGTTGTTGACTGGGAAGAAGACTCCCGAGAGAAACATCGATGGGAAGATGATCAGCTGACTCACCATCTGCATGCTCTCGACGGTCCTAAGCCGAGTGCCGAGGGCCACCCCACCACTCGTCAGCATGATGGACATGAGAACGAGGACGGCAAAGAGCTCAAGTGCGTTCAGCAGCGAAAGGTTTATGCCGATTAGGGGGGCCAGAAGAAACAGAACAAGGGCGTTCAGGGATGCGATCGTCGCGCCGCCAAAGATCTTTCCAAGGCATATCGCCGTCCGGCTGGCGGGCGAGACAAGCATTTCGCGCAAGAACCCGAACTCCCGGTCCATAACTACCGAGGTACCGCCGAACATTGCGGTCATAATCACGCTCATCGCGAGAATCCCCGGGAAAATAAACTCCCGGTAATCGACTCCAGGGGCCAAGGAACCAATCGTGTTCCCAAGGCCTTCGCCGAAGATGACCATCATCACCAGTGGCATCGTGAAAGCGGACACCATTCGCGCCCGGTCCCGGAGGTAGATCAGGACCTCCCGTCGCCAGACGACACTGACGACTCTGATTTGACGGCCTACAGAGGTGCGATTGGCTTGGCGACGGCCAGACTCCGGATCAATTAGCCCTTCGGCTGCGGGGCTGTCGGTTCGTTCAACCGTCATCGCCGTCTCCCCGTCCAGTTCCGCATCATTTCCCGCATTCTGTCCTTCTCGCCGGCGCCATCGTCTCTGATTGCACGCCCAGTAAGTGCGACGAAGACATCATCGAGCGTCGGTTCGCGAACGGCGACACTGAGAATCGGGGTTGACAGCGTCGATACTAGCTTAGGAACGAACTCGACCCCGACCTCGATCGTGAACTGCACCGAATCGTCGATGGTCTCCGTGGCAACGCTGAACTTTTCTTCGATCTCGGCAGCAAGGACATCGTTGTCAGCGGAGCTGCAGCTCACACGGTCGCCGCCCATGCGGCGCTTCAGCTCGGCCGGGGAGCCTAGTGCGACAAGCCGTCCATTGTCGATGATTGCGACCCGGTCGCAGACCTCGGCTTCATCCATGTAGTGGGTCGTCATGAAAATCGTCACGCCCTCGGAGTCGCGGAGTGATTGGACCGACTGCCAGAGGCTTCGCCGGGTCTGGGGATCGAGACCGACGGTCGGCTCATCAAGAAAGAGAACTGCTGGCTTGTGCATGAGCCCTCGGGCGATCTCGAGGCGGCGTTTCATTCCGCCAGAAAATGTGACCACCTGGGCCCCTGCCCGCTCTGAAAGGCCAACCTGCTCAAGCATCGTGGCCGCGCGGTCTTTAATTGTCCGGCGGTCCATGAAGTAGAGGTCACCATGGAAGAGAAGGTTCTCCTGGGCAGTAAGCCGATCGTCCACGGTAGTGTCCTGGAAAACGATGCCGATCTCCTGGCGGACCTCCGCGGGTTGCCGGACCACATCCCAGCCACGGATGGCGGCCCGTCCGGTAGTGGGGTCGAGGAGTGTGCAGAGCATCGAGATCGCGGTTGTCTTCCCCGCGCCGTTGGGACCGAGAAAGCCGAAGATTTCAGACGAGGGGACCTCGAAGGACACGTCGTCGACCGCAATCAGGTCTCCGAATTGCTTGGTTAGCCCCTGCACTTCAATGGCAGGAGCTGACCGGTCGTCATCCGACATCTACACCTCACTATTCTTGCTCTGTGTACTACGGCCGGCCCATCAACGGGCAGCTTCTCTAAATGGTTGCTGATCTCAGCATTGCGAAAAAGTGTGAGCCCAGTCGCCCGCGGACGAGTCGCCAACGTGACGTCCCTAGTCCAAGCTCAGCGTGGACCTTCCGGCGAAGGTTACTTGTGAGACTGGTAGCGGGTGGGGGGTTTTCTTCCCGATCCAGCTAAATCGGGCCGGAGCGCTGATCCAGCTCCCTAGTTTTCGTGTAGGCTCAGGCGGCCGACGAGCGCATGGAGGGCAAAATGAAACCGACCAGCGAATTGGAGCCTCTTCGATGAATTGTCCGCGTTGCAGCTCGACGTCCATCCTCCGAAACCACGACACGGTCGACTGCCTTGCCTGCGGCCACACGCTGGAAGAGCCCAGGCAGCGGGCCTGGGACGCAACATCCACAATCCGCGGAGGGAGCCGGCAACTCGGCCCTCCCTGGACCGACGCAGAGCGGCTCCTCTGGCGTGACCTCAACCCACCAAGAGTGGGCGAGACAGGACCTACCCCGGGCTCCTAGCCGGCCGCCTCGACAGACTCTCGTACACCTGCCGCATGCACAACGAAGGTGTGTCCACCATCGCCATCCCAAAAACGACGGATAACGACGCCCACGGGGCCGACTCCTCCATCGGCTTCTCCACGGCCGTCCCCAAGGGAGTGGCATCCACCGGTTCCGCACCATTACCGGGTCACGCGAACGAATCGCGGTGACCGAACTCTTCGGTCGCTACGGCGGCGGGATCCCCCTTGTCACCGGCTACTTCAGGGGGGGTGACGGGTGATTATCTCCGATAGTTTCTTAGGACGTTGATCGACTGACAGAGAAGCTGCTGGCCGACCGCGAGGCCAACCCCGTCGCGCTACGCTATGGTTACGGTGTCCGAAGGCGCCAGGTTGGCGGAGGGGCAGGTTATGCTGAGCGGCGAAGCCGATTTGCTTGACCTGATGGTGGCCGCAAATTACGCCGTCACGGCGGCCGACCCGGTTCTCAAGAACATGTCCGGGAGACTTGCAGCTCTCTGCGGGGGGACCTGCACGAACGTCCCAATCTCGGACACCGAGACTGGAGCAAAGCGCGTCGCTATTGGCGAGTTCTACGACTCGGAGGAATACCGGCCCAAAGTAAGACACGTAGCCGGGAAGTCGCTATTCCTTTGATAGTCCGGTCCAATCGCTCTTTCGGGGAGACGAATGCGCGTATCGGAGCCTGGTAAGTGAGTGGTCGACGCAAGGCCTGGTCGAGGCGACTCGCCCGACGAGGGTTCTTGGCTGCGCTTGGTACGGCGATGGCTGGCGCTCCTCTCCTCGCTGCCCGCGGACTCCTCGGCCAGCGGGCCAACGGCCGAACAGGCCCGTTCAGGGCAGACACCCTCACACTTCCTGATATCGAAGCCGCAGGGGGTTCACAGCCTCCCAGTTCCCCTGCCGAACTGGCGCTCCCTAATGTGGCCCGCGACGGCGACCGCCCGTTCGGAAACGTGTACGACCCGGCAACGCGCAGAGCGGTCAACGTGGTGACCCGGGAAGAGTGGGGCGCCGACGAATCCATCCGATTCGACCACAAGGGCGAAGAAAGTTGGAAGGAGATGTTTGTCCCGCCGCGGCTGCTGGTTGTGCACCACACGGCTTCCCCGAACTACCAATCGTCGCCCGAACAGGCAGCGGACGCAGTCCGGTCGATCTACCGCTACCACACGCTCGGGCGCGACTGGGGTGACATCGGATACCACGCGATCATCGACCGCTTCGGAAATATCTACGAGGGTCGCCACGGCCGCAGAGGCGACACGGCCGACGGCCCAGGCGAGCGTGAGGCGCTGAGCCAAGCCGTAACCGGCGGGCACACCACGGAGTACGAGTACGGCACTGTGGGGGTGGCGTTGTTGGGCAATTCGAACGAGGCCAGCTGGCCCATGCCTCGGCCCGAGGGGCCGATGTGGGACTCGCTTGTCCGGTATTGTGCGTTCGAAGCGGCAAGGAGTGGTATATCTCTGCTCTCTATTACGTCCGGGGCTCCGCCCGCTACAGCAACCACCGACTTCCTCCGAAGTGACGAGGTGTGGCACGACGGTGTCCACCGACTTTGTGGCCACCGGGAAGTCCAGGCCACTGCCTGTCCGGGCGATGGACTTTTCAGGCTCTTGTCTGACCTCCGTACCGCGGTCACCCAGGAACTAGGTGACCTGGACGCGGCCCAAATCACACTTGAAGAGATCTCACCTGGTCCGCGTGAAATCGCAGCGGGTACAGTCATCAGCTGCCGGCCTTCGGCACGATGGCGGGCCACCGGCGAACCCATCGAGGAACTCGAGTACGCGACGGAAGGGTGGTTCAAGGGGCCAGAAACCGAAGACCTCGTCTACCTCAGCGGCTACACCGCGGGCTCCCAACCGCGGACAGAGTGGCTCCCCGTCCCGGCGGATGGGACCATCACACTAGAAACCACGGCCAAGGGGCACTACGGCGTTCATGTCCGCGCTGTCCTGCAAAGCGAGGGACAGATTCGGAGGTCGGCCGGCTGGGCTCAGTTGCTCTACGCCGCTACTTAACGAAATCGAGACTATGGCCCGAACCGAAACACAACTACCTAGAGAGCACGGAAAACTCGGCGGCCGCTGTCACGGGTGATTCGCCCGAATCCGGGGGCCGGGTAGTGGCAAAAGACAGCCACACCACCTTCGGCCTCGAGCGCCTCCATCACGCGCTTTCGGGTCGCCGCAGAAGCGGCAGGATCACCGTCGAAGCCGGCGTTCCATTCGGTCTCCTGGGCCTGGGCCGGGTGGTGCGAAACGTCGCCAGCGATGAACGCTCGCTCTCCGCCTGAGGAGATTGCAATACTCTGGTGGCCCGGCGTATGGCCCGGTGTGGGAACGGCTGTCAGCTCCGTCGTCAGCGTCAGCTCGCCGTCGGTCAGCTCAAGGCAGCCGAGTTCTTCGAGAGGCTCGACCTGAGCCGCGATGTGGGGGTTGTTGTCCCGCTCGGCAGCGCTGCCGAACAGCTTCCAGTCAGCCTCAGGGGCGAGGTAGCGGGCGTTCGGGAAAACCGGCTTGCCGTCCTGGATGTTCCATCCCACGTGATCGACGTGCAGGTGAGTGAACACAACGGTATCAACGCTGTCGGGGCTTACTCCCTTCGCGTTCATGTCGGCAAGCAGGTTGCCAGCACCTCCGAAGGGAGGATTCGGACCCAGTCCGGTGTCAACAAGGAACGTCTGGCCCGACGATCGGAGCACATAGCACTGGGCATTCGTCACGAACTCTTCGTCCCTAGAACTGTCCGGGTAGATCCCCTTGTAGGGAGACCAACTTTCGGCCGGTACGTTGGGGAAGAACACGTTGTATGGAAAAGCGAACTCTAGATCGAGCAGCTGGACCACTTCGACATTTCCGATCTTGATCGTCGTCACAACAATAACCGCCTCTGCATAAGATTACTCTGGGAAAACGTCGGCAAGATACAGAATTTGAGAAGGGAAAGCCACACCGCCAGCGCTGACGCGGGCGATATAGCGGCGATAGTTTGAGTGCTCTAGTCGCCGGGGCGCCGGCCGACTCAGGAGAACGTTCGAATTCGGTGTCCCCATCCTCACCCCAGCATCGGCGACGGCCGGCCACGCAATTCGGTCCTCGGCATGAAGAGACCAATGATCAGCCCTCCGATGCTGATCACGGCGGCCACCAAGAACAGCTCGGTCACAGCGTCCCCCAAGGCGACCCGGGCGGAGCTTACTACCTGCTCCGAAGTGCCGGGAGCCTGCTTTTCAACGGCTGCTGCGAAGGCCGCAGCGCCTTCCGGGCTGAGCAAGATCTGCGGATCCTCAAGTACCTGCGAGAACTGTGGAGGAACCGCGGCGGCAAGTTTTGTAGCGAAATTGCTCGCAAGAACCGCGCCGAACACGGCGACTGCAAACGTTCCCGAAATCTGTCTGAAGAACTGGAGTGACGCGGTTCCCACGCCAAGCTGACTGTGCGGGAGCGCGTTTTGAACAGCGAGTTGGAATATCGGCATCCAGAATCCCATTCCGACTCCGAGCACGACCATGTATCCACGGGTAAGCCATTGAGAGGACGAGGCATCGAGGGTCGAAAGCAGGAACAAGGAACTGATCAGGCAGACTCCGCCAAATATCGTCAGGTAGTACATGTCCCGACCACGGCTGAGAAGTTGCCCCGCGATGACCGACCCAAAGACCATCCCACCCATCATCGGCATGGTCACCGTACCGGAGTTCGTTGCCGAAACACCCTGAGCGCCCTGGAGGAACAGCGGAAGGAACTGAAGAGCGCCCATCATGCCGATGCCAAGCACCATCGTGGCGAGGATCGAAATCGTGTAGGTGCGATTCTTAAACAGGTGCAGCGGCAACACCGGTGACTCGTTGCGGGTGATCTGGATAAGTGTGAGCACAAGAAACAGCGCAGCGGTTCCGAACGAAATGACGACCGGCGCTTCCGTCCAGCCATACTGGTTGCCGGCCCACGAGAAGCCGAGGAGAAGGGGAACAGCTGCCCCGATCAAGAACACGCCGCCGAGATAGTCAACCCGTTCGGGCTGAGGCCGTCGATACCAGGGCAATCCATACCAGATGAGGCCTATTGCGACGATTGCAACCGGCACGTTGAGATAGAAAATCCAGCGCCACGAAACATGATCCGTCAGGGTCCCGCCGACAAGCGGACCGATGATGCTCGCGAGGCCAAATGTACCTGTAAACAGTCCCATCCACCGTCCGCGGTCGCGTGGGGAGAAAAGATCTCCCACCGAAGTGAAGGCGGTGGTCATGACAAATCCAGCCCCAAGCCCCTGAACTGCGCGGAAGGCGATCAACTGGGACATTGAGCCCGACATGCCGCTCAGCCATGAGCCCACAACGAACACAACAATCCCCAGCAGAATCAGCGGTTTCCGACCGTAGACGTCGGACACCTTGCCGACTATCGGAACAACTGCCGTCGAGGACAGCATGTAGGCCGTGAACGGCCAGACGAAGAGATCCAGGCCACCCAGGTCGGAAACGATCCTGGGGAGAGCGACCGAAACAATGGTCTGGTCGAGTGATGCCAGAAATAGCGTCGAGAGAATTCCCGCCAGCGCTATCGCTTTACGGCGCATCGGAAGGTCCAGTCCGGGGGGTAGGTCGGCGCCCGGAGGAATCTGACCAGGAGGGCCGCCTTGCAGGTCACGCCGGAGCGCAGAATCTGCCATTTGATCTCCAGAATCTGGAAAGTGCTGATAGGCCTACAAGAATCCGTGTGTCCGCAATCGCCGATGAGTGACCGCTCGGAACATATCAGACCTTTACGGAAAGGTGAAGTTAGTTGGAGGCTCTGACGCGAACCCGAGAAGGTGCGCTAACGGGTACGGCAGCGCTCGCACCAGTCGGGCCCTGAGGCTCCGCAAAGAAGTCCGGATAGGTGCGAGGCGGTCGCCGGGTGGCGGGTCGGCTATCTCAGCCAAGTTCCTCCACAACTGGGCCACCGAAAAACAGCAGGAGGTGTATCACACTTACTGAACCAGTACGAGCCCGGTTCCCTCAGGAACCGGGCTCGTTATAATGCCGCGAGTCCAAGACCGGGAGGGTGAAGTTGGCGGCGCGTCCGAGCGTCGGTCCTATCGTCCCCCCGGACTCAACCAACGGAGCGGGTACTGACCCAACCGCATGAGCTGAACGGCCCGGGCCAAGGCTCTGGCCAGGACATTAATCGGAGCCGTTCGGCGGCGATGCTAAGGAGGCATTCGGTGAAACTCGAAGGGAAAGTAGCGGCCGTCACTGGTGGCAGCCGGGGAATCGGTCGGGGAATCGCAGAGGCGTTCCTCGCTGAGGGGGCCAAGGTTGTCATCAACGGGCGCAGCGAGGAAAAAGGAGCCCAAGCGCTTAAAGAAATCAACGCCGGCGACCGGGCAATTTTCGTGGCCGGCGATGTGACCAACAAAGCGGACGTCGAGTCAGTCGTCGACAGGGCGGTCGAGCAGTTCGGCCAGATCGACATTCTCGTGAATAATGCCGGGGGCGCGAGTGCCTTTGCGCCAGTAGCGGAGCTGACCGACGAGATGTGGCAGGCCGTCATCGATTGGAACCTGAACTCGACGTTCTGGGGAACCCGCAGAGCGCTGCAGCACATGATCCCTCGCGAATCCGGCCGGATTATCAATATCTCTTCGGTCGAGGGGAAGCACGGAAAACCGGGAATCGCGCCCTATGTGACCGTCAAGCACGCAATAAACGGCCTCACGAAGTCGGTAGCCAAGGAAGTCGGCACTCTGGGCATCACCTGCAATGCGATCTGTCCGGGGCTGATCATCACTGACATCGTCCAGGAGAGCGGCGAAGCGGCGGCAGCTGCCATGGGCAAGACATTCGATGAGATGGTCGCCCAGTTCACCGAAGAATCGGCTATCAAGCGGCAGAACAGCGTCGAGGAAGTCGCGGCGATGGCGGTGCTTCTCGCATCGGACGTAGCCTCTGGCATCACTGGCTCGCTACTGTCTGTGGACGGGGGAACAGCCGCCTACTAGGTCCAGCGTTCGCAAGCCAACGGGAGCGAAGTCGAAGGCCACGGGAGCCTAGCGGTCGTGCAGCTATCTCGAATCTTGGGGGATTACAATGGCGGAAAAACTTTGTAGCTGGGACAACGATCCTGTCGAGACGTACCCGATGTACACCATCGGAAACACGACGGAGGTTCTTCCGGGCATCACCCGACCGCTCTACGCGGACCTTGCCGCCTGGTGGGACTACCACTGGTGTGTGGGCGTTGCGGAGGAGATGGGAGTCCGCGACCAGATCGAGATCGAGCCACCCCCCCAGTTCAATCAGCTCGGCTTCCTCGGCGGCCGTTGGACTGTCAATGTCTCGTTCGCCATGGCGCTGACCGCGCTATATCAGACGGGCGAAGGCAGCGCTTTGCTTGAATCATTCTTCGAGGGCGACGACATCAAGAGCGGTGTCCAAGCAGATGCAGAACGAGCCGCTGCGGCGAACGCCGTCATCATGGGGAAATGGCTTCATCCCAAGGAAATCGTCGCTCGCGAAGACCCAAGGTCGCGAGAGTCCTACAAAGCGATGCGCGATAAGAACCTCGCCGTTCTCAGCGATAAGGCTCTCGTCGATCTTGTCGATGACAACACCGTTCTGATGGGCAGCCTCTTCGAGGGCGCGTTCTACGTCACAGTGGGGGGAGGAGACTTTGCGGCACGGCTCGAGGCAATGCTCGACGAGCACCTGCCGGGGCATCCGCCCGAATGGGGCACCACGCTCACCAGTGCTCTCCTCAACGTCGAAAGTTCCCGTCCCGGCGAGGCGATTTGGGACCTCAGCCGGGTAGCCAAAGCGAGAGAATCGCTCGCCATGGAGGTCAGTCTCTCATCTGTCGATCACATTCTCGCCAGGCTGGCCGCCCCACCGAACGAAGATTGGAAAGCCTTCGCGGAAGCCTACAGTGAATTCATGGAGGAGTTCGGCTGGCGCGGTCAACGCGAATCAGATCCATCGACGCTCGGCTGGGAGGAAGCACCGACTTTCGTGATCACTGCTATCCAAGCCGACCTTGCTTCCCCCGATGACCGCGACCCCAGGGACCGGGAGGCGGCAGCCGCGGCGGCTCGCGAGGTAGTTGAAAGGGAGGTCCTCGAGAAGATTTCGGCAGAAACACGAGATGACTTCGAGACACACCTCCGCGCAACCCAGTCTCTTACCCGCGAGCGAGAGGCCATGAAGGCGGTCTGGGCGCGTGCCTGTAACAACCACCGCTGGCCAGTCATGGAGCTCGCGCGGCGGCTCACCGGGGCCGGGGTACTCGAAGAAGCAGACGACGTCTGGTTCCTGCGCCTCACGGAACTGCGCGCCGCAGGAGAAGGCGCTCTCGCCGCTGACGAAGCAAAGGCTGCCATTAAGTCACGGAAGGAAGAGTACGAGCGCCTCTGGAACTTCACCCTGCCGGACGACGTGTTCACCTGGCCGGCAGAACTTGTGCCGATCGCCACAGAGGTCGAGTCCAACCAGAGCGAGTTCACAGCGCTGGGCGTTAGCCCGGGCGTTGCAACCGGGAAGGCCCGGGTCATCCTCAGTGCCACCGGCGTGGATGATTCGCACATCGAGCCGGGGGAAATCCTGATCGCTCCGGTCACAGACGCGCCATGGACGCCGCTGTTCATTCCGGCCGGCGCTGTGGTAGTCGAAGTCGGGGGATTGCTGAGTCACGCGGCAACGGTCGCAAGGGAATTCGGAATCCCGGGCGTTTCTGGTGTCAAAGATGCCACCAAGATAATCAAGACCGGGCAGACCGTGACTGTGGACGGCAACAAAGGGACCGTAACGATTCACCCAGATTAAACGCCTGTGCCAGCCGCCCGAGCGCAAAGGACGCAGCTGCAGGAGATAAGCCATGGCCAACGTCGACCAGCTATGCAGTTGGGACTCTGAACCCATTGCCAAATACCCGCTTCACACGATTGGCAACGTGAGCGAAGTCCTTCCCGGCGTGACGAAGCCTCTTTACGCCGACCTCTGCACAGCATGGGACTGGCAATGGGTGGAAGGGATGGCCAACCACATGGGCATCCGCGACCTCATCGACATCAGCCCACCTCCAAGGCTGAACTGGATGGGGTTCTTAGGGGGGCGTTGGAGCGTCAACATCTCGACAGTTCTCGCGGTCACCGAGCTCTACCAGGTCGGCGAGGGGAGCGCGTTCCTCACCTCATACTTCGAAGGTGGCAACCAGATCACCAGCGGGGCACATGATGACCGCTCCCGCGCCGAAGCCACTCACGCCTTCATCATGGACAAATGGCTACACGCCGACGAGCTCCACGCGGAAGCGGACCGGCTCGCGAGCGAGTCCTACGTCGAGGCGAGGGAGCGAAGGCTCGACAACCTCTCTGGCCAGGAGCTGGTTGACCTCGTCGACAACAACACCCTGCTCCTCGCCAAAGTCTTCGAAACGCACTACTACGTCAGCGTGGGGGGGGGTGAGTTTTCCTCCCAGCTCGAAGGCCTGATCACCAATCACATCCCGGACCATCCGCCTGAGTGGAGCACCACGCTCACCAGCGCGTTACTCGACGTCGAAAGCGCGCGCCCCGGTAAGGAAATCTGGGACATGAGTCGCCTGGTGCTCGCGCGAAAGACGCTGGCGTCGGAGGTGGCAGCTTCCTCGCCGGAACACATACTCATTCGCCTAGCAGCGCCGCCCAATTCGGAATGGCGCGAGTTCTCGGAAGCCTACAGAGGCTTCATGCGCGAGTTTGGCTGGCGAGGCCAGCGCGAGTCCGACCCCGCCACTGCGACCTGGGAGGAAGTGCCTGGGTTCGTTATTAGTGCGATTAAGGCTGACCTTGCGGCTCCCGAGGACCACAATCCGCACAAACGAGAGCTGCGCGCCGCGGCGGCGAGAGAGGAACTCGAAAGATCCATCCTCTCTCAGATTCCGGAGGGCGCGCGCGCCACATTCGCTGAACACCTGGCGATCACCCAGACGCTGAGCCGCCGCCGCGAGGGCGTCAAAACAACCTGGACACGAATTTCCCGCAACTACCGCTGGCCTCTCATGGAGCTCGGGCGCAGGCTGGCGAAGGCGTCTATCCTGGCCGAGCCGGATGACGTTTGGTACCTGCGGCTGGACGAGGTACGAAAAGCCGGCGAGGGAACCCTCGAGGCCGCGACGACGCTTCGCGCTGTCGAGGAGCGCAAGGCTGAATTCGCCAAGCTCGAAACGTTCACGCTTCCGGAGGATGTGTTCAATTGGCCGTGTGCACTGGTTCCAATCAGAACCGACTTCGAAGAAGGCAACCGGGAATTTTCGGCGCTGGGAGTGAGTCCGGGTGTCGCAACGGGCAGAGCCCGGGTCATCCTCAATGCCAACGGGCTGGATGACTCTCACATCGAACCCGGGGAGATTCTCATCGCCCCGATCACAGACGCTCCCTGGACTCCGCTGTTCATTCCGGCCGGGGCCGTGGTAGTTGAAGTGGGCGGAATGCTGAGCCACGCCGCGACCGTAGCTAGAGAGTTCGGCATTCCCGGCGTCTCAGGCGTTCGCGACGCGACACGGATCATCAAGACGGGCCAGCTCGTGACCGTCGATGGCAATGCCGGGACCGTCACGGTTCACCCCGAATAGCTGGGACCAGCTCTTAAAGGCGAAGGCCCGGGCTCGCTGACGTGGAAAGGGGGGCTCGAGTTGTGCTCATTTGCGAACGTGATCGTTATCTCCTGGCCGACCACAAGCTCTCCGTCGAAGAGATTCGAGCAGAGGCTGTCTACCTCAGGGGCGTTTGCGAGCAGGATGGCCCGGCCATCCTCACCGACTCGTGTTTCTGGCCAATCGACGAGGACGTGCGGACCACCGGACTCTCGACCACACCGCACCTTCACTGGAAACAGACCTTGAGTGGAGCCCTGGTTGACGGACTCGCCCGGCTCGACGGTTCGGCCGAATCAGCTTTGCTGGCTACCGGCACCCGGTTCCACGAGCAGTATCCTGATCGAAGCAAGGTCTCCATCGGACACTCCTCGCCCCTTCAGGTACTCTTCCGCGCTCCCGTGGCGCTCCCGTAACAGCTCGATAAATCCTGCCATCTGTCTCGGGGGCGTACCGTAGCGGGCTTTTAGCTCTTCCGGGGTTCCTTCGGGCTTCCGTCCGATCGCGTGGAGGTAGGCTAGGAGGCCCTCGTAGCTGGCGGTGCTCAGACCATACTCATCCGCGATATCCGCATCGCTTGCTCCGAGCAGATCCATGAGAAGGCCGATCAACACTCCCGTCCGATCCTTTCCGGCTGTGCAATGAACGAGCGCGGGGTAGAACGACGCCTCGGCCAGCAGCTGGAACGCCCTCGCCCATTGGGGGCCGCCCACCTCAAGGTAGTGGAGGTAGCGCCCCGGCGTGGGACCAGTTCCGTAAAGCATGTTCAGCTCGCCGATCATGTCTTCTTGCACCGACCCTTCCGGAAAAACAGAGAGGCCCACGACGAGGGGCTGGAGATCGTGCTCGGTCGCAACGAATGCCAGCTCATCCGGGTGGCGGAGGTCGAGGATATTTCTGATTCCCAGGGTTTCCGACAGATGAGCCTGGTCAGCCCGGGTCATTCTCTCGAGTGCCCCTGAGCGAAACACCATACCGGGCCGAATCCGCCCACCATGGGCCAGGCGGTAGGGAGCAAGCACGCGGAAATTATGTATGCCTTCGATCGAACCGTTGGGCTCAGTCATAGCCGTAACCTACGCGTCTCGTGCTATGGGGGAAGGGGAGAAGGGCACGGGGCCGAGGGTGCCTGCACCGCGCTGCCTGCTTTGCGGTTCCACGGGGCGCGGCTCGCGCCCCGTGGAACCTTTCTTCGTGGAGCTGCGTCTTACTATGCAGACGGATCCGGAGATTGTGAGACGAGAATGAGGATGGCTCGATTCGCGATACTGGCCGTCGGCATCGCCGCTGTGGCCGCCGCATGCAGCGGGGGGCAAGGAGACCAGGGAGAACTGCCGCCTCGAAACGACGGGTACGCAGGACCGGGTGCGCCAACCGAATTCCTGGTCTTCGAGGGGACCCGCTACCAGCCCGCAGAGATCATCTCCGGAGCCTCTAACGCGGACTTCTTCATTGCAGGGACCGCCACCAAAGCCAACGGCGAAACCACCCTGACTGTCTATCGGCGAATCGGCGACGTCGTCGCGGTCTACACCGAGAGTCGTGCTGGAAGTGCGGACGATCCGGCGGTAACCGAAAATCTCGGGGATGCTGGTAAGGCTACGAAGAACGACGGCGGCGGTCACTCGCCGGAAAATCCGCGGCCTGACGGAGGCGGCCAGCCCGTGAGCGGGAGCAATGACAGCGCAGGAAGCGAAAGCGTTTCGGTCGAAGTGTCGGACGGTAACTCGCTCAGAGCCACCTGGACCCGGTGGGAGCCCTCTGATGGCGACGAGCCGGTTCACAGTGACGATCCCGGAGAGAATCTCCCTCCACCGGTCGAGCCCACGGATCACGAAGTCGTGGCGGAGCCTGCGCCAATCGAGAGTTTCGAACTACAGATCATGGAGAGTTACCCGGTTCAGTACGCCATTCTGATCGTCTCGGGGCTCCAGAACTCCTGCGTAAGCTTCGAGGGCTTCGACGTCACCCGAGAAGGAAACTCCATGAAAATTGAAGTGACCAACCTCGTTTCGGCGCCCGGTACGGTCATCGCCTGCGCCGAGGTTTATGGAATGGTGGAGAGCCTGGTCCAGCTGGGGAGCGATTTCACGTCCGGCGAGACTTACCTGGTCGAAATCAACGACCAGAGCATGGAATTCGTCGCGCAATAGCCCATTCGAACTCTCGCTTCCCTGGGCCGGTAGCGATGGCACCGGTCCTTCTCTTTATGGCTGCAACGAATGTCGACCCGAACGGGCTCCGAATACAGCTTTGATAGTCCTGAGTATGTCGCTGCTGACCTGGTCCTCATCACGCTGTTAGCAGCCGTCTCGGCCACGCATCTGCTTAGCGAATGGCCGTTGGTCGTCGACGCCCCTCGAAGAAAGAGAACGCGGCGACGGGCATTCTCGCTCGAATAAGCACAGAACCCCAAGGCCGCTGAGTCCTCTCACCCGGCGACTGTGGCTAGGTGCTGCCGTGAGCCCTCGCACCCTCCAGACGACGTTCGGTTCGCTTGGTCTGTCCACGCCAGATCTTGGCCTCACCGGTCTTCGAGGCCGGAACCTCCTGTGCCTTGCCTTCGCCGCGCACCAGGTCGGCTCCAAATGCCGGCCCGACGGCCTCTAAGAGGTCCCGCTTAAGACCGGCCCCCTCATCTGGGTCGCCAAGGAATCGCTCGGGAAGCCAGACCTGAAGAAGGTCCTTCTTCACTGGCTTGGTGAGTCCTCCTTCGACCGGGAGACGCAGATCTCGCAGCCCTTCGCCGAAGGCAGACGACAATACCAGACCCGGAGTCGTCGTTTGATAGATGGCCGAAGTGGTTTCGGCCATCTCGGAAAGTCGGGAACTCACCTCCGACGGAGCAAGGTATTTCTCGCTGGCCGGCCGAATTCCGCGTTCGCCCACGGACACGCCGCCGTTCTTCAAGACCCGAATGAAGCCGGTCGTCTCGGTTGGGAATGGAAGACGGATCTCAACTTCTCCGGGGCTGATAGCAACGTGCTCAGAGGTGAGCCCCCACCGACGGACGAAGTCGAGATCACCTAGTGAATCGGCAGACCCGCTGATGCGCGCGTAAGGAGCGCCCGTGGACACTCTCGGTGCCGACAGGACTGCCAGGGACATGTAGTTGTAGTGGCCAAAGGTGGTCCGACCGATAAGGCCATGGACGTTCGTCTCGGCTCGCTCGCGGAGTAGCTGGTCCTTGTGTGTCAGGCGGTCGAGACCCGCCCGTGAGGTGACCTGGAGCAGCCCCATGTCCGTGCGGACGAAGATCCCCCCGCTTGTTTCAACGAGAACCGGCGGGGTTGCGCTTTCCGCCACGGCGATCACCCCAACCTGCTTCCCGCCAACGTCGATCGTCCGTGCGCCGAGAAGACGGTCGCTTCCCGGGCCAAGATCGCCACCGATGGCGAGTAGATCGGACTCCGACGCCTGCGATCCTCCAATGGCAGTCACCTCGCCATTCGAAGAGGTCGCTGCTCCCACCACTATTAGCCCACCGCTGGTGTTTGCCAGCGACGCTGCCGCGATCGCAGCATCCGACCGAGACCACTCCTTTAGAGCGACCAAGCTTTGCGGCTCGGCGGGGGCGCCGACCAGCCCTTCAATGTCTCCCTGAATCAGTTGATCGATAGCTTTCTTCGCAAGACTCATCTCTAGGTTCCTCCATTTCGTGCCGGATCGCGCCATTTCAGGACGCTGTCGTGTCGCCTATCGGTGATTCCTTCGCTGGCCCAGTCGCCGCCTTTCATCTCGCCCGACTTCAGAGCATCGATTAGTGCCTGCTCAGTGCAGACCGAATCCGAGAAGACTGTGAAAGTCGCTCCGACCTCGGGGTGGCGATGCGTGTCGCTTCCCCCAGTTGACGGCAGCTCTCGCCCGTCGGCGACCGCTGCTGCGAATCGCTTCTCAGCATTCCCGGCAAGCCCGTTATGAACTTCCACACCGTCAACCAGGCCAAATATCCAGAGGTCGAGGGCTTCCTCCAACATTTGCAGAGACTTGCCGCTCTTGAACTCCGTGTCCGGGGGCTTCTCGCTCTTTCGGAACGGGTGCGCCACAACCATCGCGCCGTTGGCATCGTCGACCATACGCCTCAGCTCAGCCACGGTCGGAAAGCGCTGAAAGCGCCGGGGCTCTCGAAGCCCAAAAACCAGGACGTGCCCATAATCGGACGTGTCAACTTCCATGCCACCCAGCACGAGGAAGTCGTGCTTATCGGCTAGACGCTCTATCCGGCGCTGCTCCCAGAGCTGGTTGTGCTCGGTTATACAAATTCCGTCTAGTCCGTAAGCCTTTGCCTGCTCGATCAGCACGTTCGGATCCGTATGGCTATCGCCTGACCCCCAGCCGGTGTGGCAGTGCATGTCGATCAGAAAGCTCAATAGAGTGGCTCCAACTCAATTACCGCCAGTCCCTGGGCCGCATCAGGTCGCAGGCGTCGTCCTCTTCCGCCCGAAAGAGTCCAACCTCGTTATGTCTGAGCGGCTCCCGGTTGCCCGAAACGAACGCCGATTCGATCTCACCCAAACTCTGGGCCGGAGGAGCCGCCGGTGTTTGGACCGTGCAGTAGCCCCAGTCGGCCAAGCCGCCGCGTCGCTCGAAGGCGCCCACGAAGCTCTCGCAGTCAGTGCAGCTACCGTGCACATGCCCGTCGTGCATGCGTGACTGCCTCCTCAGGCATCCCGCCGAACGACACTGAACTGGCAATACTCGCCGTCGATGATCGATGCATCCTGCGATACCTCGACGTCGAATCCGTTTCCCGTGAAGGCGCACTCCACCGCCGCCAGGCAGCCGCGTCGGCATGGGAGTCCATCAGCCAGTTCATCGCCGCACGTATCACGGAGCGCCGAAATTGTGTCGCAAAACACCATTCGGAAGGAAAACTTGTGACGGAAGTTCTCGACGATCGGGAGGGAATAGATCGACTGGGTGCTCAGGTAGGCGATCTCGATGAAGCGCTCCGGTACCAGAGGGAAAGCCAGCTCCCCCGTGCTTTCCGCTGCAGCAAGGAGCGTTTCGTAAGTTCGATCGCGATACCTGTCTCCAAGCTCCAGCGTACGATTCATCCAACGCTTCCCGTAGTCATCGAAGAACGCTTCGGCTAGCTTCTGGGCTTCGCTCCCGGAATGGTCTTCGAGCTTCCGGGCGAGCTCCTCAACCGTGTCGTCGGGGGCAAACTCGTCCTTCAGCTGGTCGACCATGTCGTTGTCGAGATCAAAGGTCCAATCCTTCGGGAAAACGACTCGAGGTCGATCCTGGGTCGAGGTCATCACACCACCTCCGGCATCTCGAGTGTTATAGCGTCTTCGGGACAGACCTCGACGCAGAGGTTGCAGCCGCTGCATCGGTCGCGATAGGAGACCCTGAGCCTGTAATTGCCCGACTCGTATTTGTCCGTTTCTTCCATCCTCACCATCTTCGTCTCGGCCACCGCGAAGACGGCAGTCGGGCACTCCTGCAGACAGCGCTTGCAGGCGAACGGCGTCGTGCAGCGCTGGTAGTCGATGTGGATCTTCGGAGCAACTATTGTGTACATAGGTGGCTACCAGGCGTTCTGCAGACCAGGGATCTTCTTCCGATCCTGATACGCAATTGCGCCGCGCGGGCAGGCCGTCTCGCACAGTCCGCAGCCAAAGCAGTTGAACTGGTCGATATGGGCCTTCTCCGTTGTGGCTTCGAATTTCAAGGCATTGAAGTGGCACCGGCCCAGGCAGTCGCCGCATCCGTTGCACTTTTCCCAGTCAACAAAGAGGACGTACTCACCTTTGACGAGTTGTGCGTACAAACCGTAGTCAATCCGGTCACGAATTGGCCCGCAGTCGGGGTAGTCGCAGTTGCAAAGGCCGCCGATGAAGTCGCCGCCCTCCTGCATAAGCATGTGCATCATGCCCTTCTTGTCCCAGTACTCGACCCACTCTTTAGCCTGCTTGGTCGAAAGGAAATCGACACCGCCACGGTAACGCTCAGGCCAGCGCTCCCACTTAAACATGCCTGTTCCGAGGCCCATACAGGAGTACTCGCTCAGGTTGCATTCCTCGCAGGCCCGCGTCCCTTTGCGGCAGATGCACATCATCGCGCCGACAGGCATGCCCATGTCGAGAACTTCGAAGACCTCATGGAGCGGAACCGCCTGGGCTCCGGGTCGTAGAAGAGCCTTCCGGTTCAGCTCGTCAATGACCGTGTTGAAAGTGACCATGTCACCGTTGGCCTTGGCCTCGATTGCATCCGCCTTCGACGCACCTGAACTTGCCCCGGCCCCAACGTTGGGGCTGTTACCCAGCTGTTCAGTAGGTCGTTTTCCAGCCTCACGGAGCTTGTACATCCGGTTGCTGTAGTTCCTAGGATTGAGATACCAGGGGTCGTTCTTGGTTCCGCCCATACCGTCGCACATGCGGCACATAGTCTTACCTCCCGAGGCGTACTCCGACGCTTAGCAAAGCTAAAGCAAGAGGCGGTGAGAGTGAATGACCGCGATCATATCTGCGAGTGTCGGCATCAGCCCACAGGCAGTCGTGAATCTCCCACAGCAGGAACTGGCTGGCTAATGCCCGCCTTGAAGGAAACCTTAACGCTCCCGCTTAACCCGGGGCAGACCAGCGCGTCCTGCCGCTGTTCACCTCGCCATCGGACTAGCTCGACTTGCCATTGAGCAAGCCGACAAGCTGCTGGTACCAGGCATCCTGAGCGGGGTCGGAGCCGTTGGCCTCGTACGATTCGCGGCTGTCGAAAACCACGACAAGGGTGAGCTCACCCGGGCCCGGAGACGCTCTGGTAAATACGAGCCGCATGCCGCTTCTGCTATCGTCTGATGCCCCGAGTGATACGGGACCCACCAGGCAGGAGCGCGAGTATGCATCTGAACATCTTCGCTGAGGGGCTCGAACCCCTGGACATGACAGCCACGGACGAGTTCCGGAGTCTCCTGAAGAGTGCTGACGACCTCGGCATCGGCTACGACGACGGAGCCAGATACCTATCGCACAACATCGTCCTTCGACATCGCCGCTTCCATTACCTGGAGTGGGGCGTCCGCGGAAACCCGCCCATCCTCCTCCTCCACGGGGGTCACCAGTCGGCCCACTCCTGGGATCTCGTCAGTCTGAACCTCTCGGACCGCTATCACATTTTCGCTCTTGATCAGCGCGGCCACGGAGATAGCGAGTGGTCCCGCGACGGCGAGTATTCGCCGTCGGCCATGGCGGACGACGCCCAGGACTTCATTGCGGCGATGGGACTCGAGCAGCCAATCATCTTCGGCCACTCGATGGGGGGCCTCGTGTCGATGACACTTCTCAAGCGGGATCCCTCGATCGCCCGGGCGGCGGTCCTGGTCGACGTCGGACCCGAAGTGGGCGGTGCCGGGGTCGGAATGATCCGCGACTTTATCAAAACCGCTGTCGAATTCGACGACCTCGAGGACTTCGTCTCCCGGGTCCAGTCCTACGATCCGTTTCGCTCCCGGGAGCACATCGAACGAACCGTTCGCTACAACATGATGCGGAGAGCAGACGGAAAATATGTGAGCAAGTGCGACCGCCCCGTCGGTGCTTCACGCGAACACAGCAGCGAGTCCTCTCCACAGCCGGGCCGCGGTATCACGCTCGAGGATATCGGCAGCTTCAGCTGCCCGACCCTCGTCGTCCGGGGCGGTCAGTCGAACGTACTCGAGCCAGAGGCAGCGGAGCGCTTCGCCAACGCCTTGCCCGACGGACAGCTCGTTACAGTCGATAGATGCGGACACAACGTCCATTCACAGAACACGCCAGGGTTCCTCGAAGCCACGACCCCATTTCTCGCAGCACTTTAGGCAGCCAGCCATGAGCTAGACCATCGGCCGACTGCTCACTACAGCACAGCACCGTTGTGCCCCCATCATTCCTCCACAGCCAACCCCTCGCACTCTATCGAAATGCCGCCCGTTACCGGTAACCAGCACTTTCCCCCGAGGCAAGGCAGGCGGCGGCGATGAAGAGGTCGGCTTTCAGCTCGCCGAAAAGCATTGCTGATGTGCCGTCTGGCGCGACGCGCATTGGAGTGAACCTCACAGTGGAAAGCTAACCACTCCGAACAAGTCCTCCGATTCGGCGTACCCCGGGCGCGGGCGGCAACGCCCCCTATCCCTGCCTCGCCGTCATTAGAGGCACCCTTGTACAATCGCTCAAGTTTAGAGGCTAAAAGAGGCATGCAATGAAGAACCCCGGCTCACAGCTCCGGGCCACCAGAGGCGGCGCACAATGAGCCGCATCCTGGTAACCGGCGCCGGTGGATTTATTGGCCACCACCTTGCCAAGTACCTCAAGGCTCGCGGCCACTGGGTTCGGGGCGTCGACATCAAGCTCCCTGAATTTGAAGGCACGCACGCCGACGAGTTCGAGCTCTTGGACCTAAGAAGGTGGGACGCCTGCCTGCAGGCTACCCGTGGCGTCGATGAGGTTTATGCTCTGGCGGCGGATATGGGCGGCATGGGGTTCATCTCCGCCCATCACGCCGAAATCCTTCACAACAACTCCCTCATCAACCTGCACACTCTCGAAGCTGCCCGCGTGAACGGCGTGGGGCGGTACCTGTACACGTCTTCCGCCTGCATTTACCCCGAATACCTTCAAGAAGATGCAGACGTCACGCCGCTGAAGGAAAACGACGCTTATCCGGCCCTCCCCCAGGACGCATATGGGTGGGAGAAGCTGGTGTCGGAACGCCTCTGCCTGCACTACGCTGAGGATTACGGAATGGAGACGCGAATTGTCCGCTTCCACAACATCTTCGGCCCGCTGGGGACCTGGGACGGGGGACGGGAGAAGGCGCCCGCGGCCATGTGTCGCAAGGTCGCTATCGCCAAGCTGACAGGAAACCACACGATCGAGGTCTGGGGCGACGGCGAGCAAACAAGGTCGTTCTGCTACATCGATGATTGCGTGGAGGGCCTTCATCGCCTCATGAAGTCGGATTTTCAGGAACCGTTGAACCTCGGGCAGGACAGGATGGTGACGATCAACGAGCTCCTCGAGCTTGTTGCAGGAGTAGCGGGAATTGAGGTCGCCCGCAAGCATGTGGAAGGACCCCAGGGTGTGCGGGGACGGAACTCCGACAACACTTTGCTTCGCGAGACGCTCGGCTGGGAGCCGACCGTTTCGCTCGAGGAGGGGCTCGGCCACACGTATCAGTGGATCGAGGAGCAAGTGCGAGCGCGAGGAGAATGAACGACAGCCCGCCACGAGCACTCATTACCGGTATCACCGGCCAAGGTGGCTCCTACCTCTCCGAGTTCCTGCTCGGAAAAGGTTGCGAAGTGCACGGCACCGTCCGCCGCTCGAGCACGTTCGACACCCCCGAATGGTCGCGGCCGCGCTAACCTACTAGCCGCCGCCGGTAGAACGAATTGGCCCGTGTCTCGCAGAATGACAGGAGTGCGGGCAACGCGACGAAAGGCATAACTGCCAAAAGAAGCAGGGTTCCCAAAACGACATCCAAGGTGCGCTTCGTGGAGTGATAGGCCCAGTGAGCAGCCGGTTCATTACGGACCACTGGCCGAGATTGGAAACGAACGACGCGCGCCCCGCCAGGAGGCCCAGCGTTTCGACATCAGTCTCTTCGACAGCGTTGGTAGCGGGCACGGCCGCCATCGTACGGGTGCTCCATGCGATGCGCGCGTCGCTTTCATGCAAAGCACGACTTCGACTCGACTTACAAACGTGGAAACCACCTCTGACTCGATTTTCCAGTTTCCCTCTACGCTACAAGCATGTGTTTTTCCTGCCGATGATGAGCGGCAAACAATCTCACCATGGAGTCCACAACCCAATTCCCTGCTACTATCGCCGGGCCGAAGTGAGGAGATTAGGCGAACCGATCGATGACGCTGCGTGACTATCTGCATATCGCCCGCCGCTGGTGGTGGCTTGCCGTGCTCGGCGTCACCCTCACCGGCGGCTCAGCGGTGTTCGTCACTTCGCAGATGACGGCTATCTACACGGCCGAGGCCACCCTTCTCGTCAATCGGGCTCCCGGCTCGGGGACAATCAGCCTCAATGACATCCTTGCCAGCCAGCGCCTCACCGAAACCTACGCTGAGCTCGCAGTCTCGAACGTAAATCTGAAGAAAGCGGCGGAAGAACTAGCCGTGCTAGGACTCGATTTCAATGTCTTGGGCGGTAAGACCTCCACCAGCGCTGTGAGGGACACTCAGCTCATCCGTGTGCGGGCTGTGGACCCCGACCCGGTACTTGCAGCAATCATCGCAAACACAGTTGCCAGCAATTTCCCCGCCTACATCGAAGAAGCCCAGCTCGCCGGCAGCTCAAACGGTGGTACCCAGTCGCTCAACACCGTCTTCGTCGCTGAAGAGGCAGAGGTCCCCGGGAGTCCATCGAGTCCGAACATGACACTCAACCTCGTCCTCGGTCTTTTCCTGGGCACCGTAGTTTCCCTTGGGGTCATCGTGCTTCTCGAATACCTTGACGACGACGTCAACAGCCGAGAACGCGTCGAAGCCCTTGGCGTCCCGTTCCTCGGGGCCGTCTTTCTTGCACGCAACCCAAAGAGTGGGAAAGAGCGGGGGAAATGGGTACCCAACATTCTTAATGAGGACCCGACCTCGGCCCTGGCGGAGAACTACCGCCAGGTCCAGCAGGGGCTGGCATTCGCCTTGGCCCCCACTGATGCGAGAGTGCTCCTCATAAGCAGCGCAGGGTCTGGCGAAGGCAAGAGCACGACAGCGACGAACGTAGCCGAGGCGCTCTCCGAATCGTCGCGCCGGGTGCTGCTCATAGACGGTGACCTTCGCAAGCCGGACATCCATAGCTACTTCCAGCTCCCGAACGGCTCCGGCCTAACTTCGGCACTCCTGGTCAAATCTGAGAACGCATTCGACTTCTTCAACACCGTGACGGACAACCTCTGGGTCTTGACGAGCGGCCCGGTGCCGCCGAACGCGGTCTCGCTAATCGACTCCCGGCAGATGGCAGACATCTTCACCTACTGCCGAGAGCACTTCGATATTATTATCATCGACAGCCCTCCACTGCTGGGCCTCGCCGACGCCGCTGCCTGGTTGGCCCACGCCGATGGGGCCGTGCTGGTGGCCCGCCCTGGCAGGACCCATCAGCGCTCCCTCACCGATGCAATCCAGATGGTCAACGCCACCGACAAGCCCTTGTTTGGCGTGATTCTGAACGCCATCAAGCGCGGCCGACGAAACCGGTATGGATATGGGTACGGCTACGGCTACGGCTATGGGTACGGGCGAAAAAAGAGTAGCGAACCGGAAGCCGCGAGCCCCGAACTTTGAGCGGAATGTTAGGTCGGTCTCGTCGAGGAGTGGGCTTTTTCGATAGACCTAGAAGCATCTTCCCGATCTTGACCAGTTCGTTGGAGTCGCCGGCCGAAGCTCACGGTTCGACGTAACTCGGATCTTTCGTAAGCCGGAGCAGATATGCGACCTCGGCGCCTGATGCGATAACGACGTCGAAAAGGGGCGAACTCGGGACTGCTCTCCCAGGCGCATCCCTCCACGCGAAGTTCATCGACACCGACGAAGCCTCGCGTCGAAGCCGAGAAGTCGGCTCGTACCTCTCTTCCAAAGAGAAAACCTTCGTTAACCGATAGACAGGCACGGTTAACTCATGAGCGCGGGAAACGACAGGGTGGCGATGCATATTCGCATGCGGTATACGGTCGACAGCAACCGTCTAAACACCCAGGTCACTTTTCACGCTCGGTTCGAAGTTGAGCTCCTGTTTAGTCTCAATATTCAGCAAGTATTGATTCCTTAGCAAAATAATGCGTATCATGCAGGCGAGAAGCGAGTCAAAGGGGAAGTAACATGATTTTTCGAACGTTCATCCTGACGGCTATCGTCGCCGCCGGGGCACTTATACCTGCTACTGCTTTCGCGCAGTACCCACCGCCCGACGGTAATCTAACTATCACGGTCGTGGACAGCAACACGGTTGTAAAAGTGACGGCAACGGACGCAGCGGGCTCCCCGGTGGCTGGAGCTGTGGTCAGCGCAACGGTCGCGGGCACGGGTGCATCGATTAGCCCGGCATCGGCCACCACAAACTCACAGGGGCAGGCAGTGTTCACGCTTATAGCCGGAACCGGCTCGGTGACAGTTTCAGCCACATCCGGCGAGCTAACTGCCCAAGTCGTAGTCCCGGACGAGGCCCCCTCGCCCCCGGACACCGGTAAAGGAACCCTGTCGCCGACCTCAGATAGCTTCTTGGCAACTGTCTTCGGCACTGCCGCGGTAATGGTGTTGCTAGCAGCTGGTGGCATTGCAGTTGTCAGCCGAAGGCCGTAAAGAGCTTTTGGCTTCGAGCCTTTAGTCTAAGCGCTTCGGATACGACGAACGAACGTCTCCGTCTGCCTTCGGGTGGACGGAGACGTTTTCTTGTGCGGTGAGCTAACGGTTCCGGTTGGTGTTAGTTCCGGTTGCACGGGGCACACCCCGCGCAGCCCCGAACCTACTGCTCGAATCGAGCTGCGAGTTCCACGTCGGTAACAAGACACGTCCTCCCTTGCTCATCGAGCGTCCCTCCACTCACTTCGACCACCGCAGGCGCTCCGGACGGGCCAAACACCTCGATCTCGAGACACGTGCCCCTGGTACCAGGTTGCTTCTGGAGCAGAAGTTCGTAGTTGCTGGTATCGGAAGTCGCCAGGGGGACGCTCCACCTGAGGACTATCTCGGATGTGGCACCCGCCGGAAGGGAAAAGAAGACGCCGAACCAGTCGCGACCGGCGTCGGTGCCGAAGTCCTCCAGTCCAAGGTTGCCCCCATCTAGTTCGGCCGAGAACCCTGCCGCGCCGTATGGAACGAAGACCCGGAAGTAGCCGCCGTAGAGGCCACCCAGCATCAGCTTCCGGACCAAGTCTGGGTCCTTGTCCTTCGCCCACTCGTCGAGCGGGTTATGGTAAATCAGCCGTAGTTCGTGACGGGCGTCTCCGAGCTCCGTTACCTCGATGCGGTAGGTGCCCTCCGGCTGGATGATCAGGTTCAGCTTCGTGCTGTTGAGGCTCGCCTCATTCATATGGAGGAAATCGCCCGGGGAATCCAGCAAACGCCCGTCCCAGCCGACGTCCCGCAGCAGAGTCTGCTCCGCTGCGTCGAACGAAAGTACCTGCAGATGCCGCTCTTTCCCGAGATCCAGCAAGGTCGTCACCGCCGTAGCCCACTTGTCTGGCGGCAGCTCCTGAATCGACTGCAGGACATCCGCGGCCAGGTCGCCAATCACGGACTTCCGGTCGGTCCCGGGCTCGAAGGGCTGGCGCGTGAGCCGTTCGAGCTCGAGTACAGAATTCTCCGTCGTGAACGTGACCTCCCCTTCGCCCGGGATCTCCAGCGTCTTCGGGCCCGTCACGGCCAACAGCCGCTCGAGAACGATGAGGTCGACCGCAATGATGCCGTCCACCGCCTGAGGCCCATTAATCAGCTCGTAGAACTGCAGTGCCTGCTGGGACCAAGTCGGGAAGTCCGGGCTCCAGTTCGAGACCAAGAGGTTCCAAGTGAAATCCCGAAGCAGGTAACGCTTCAGCGGACCCGGCGGTTCGATGTAGCCGCCGCCAAGCTCCTCCCAGGTCCGCTTCCACTGCGTTGAATCGGTGAAGTTCGCCTTCTCGGTGATACCGTCCGTTATGGGGAGGATTCCCGCCGCCGTGATAAGTCCCCCGCCCGGGAGCAGCTCGGAGTCGTTCAACGGAAGCACCAGGTAGCGTCGGCCACCGTCGAAGCCAAGGAACGCCGGCACGACCTCGCGCGCAGCAGCAGCCCGTTCGACCGTGTTCGCCAAGTTAGGCAGATCCTCGTCGAGGCGGTTGATCGCGTTCACCAGCGGTGGCAGCAGCCGCCGATTCCCGAGGTCGAGGCGGCGCTTCACGATTTCGGCCGTGAGAGCCACGATGCGGTCTGCCGGGGGGCCGGCGTCCTCCAGCAGGTCCACCACCGCCTCCGTCAGAGGCTTGTCCGGGTCTTCGTTGTCCCGCGCCTCTACCGCCAAGTCGCCCGCTTTCGCCGCTTCGAATCCAACCTCGACGAGGAGCTGGGCGATATCGACAAGGTCCCGCATGGCATCCACCTGCGGCCCCGTGATCGGCAGTATCCGTGCTACCTGGATGAAAGGATCCCAATCGAGGTGGTGCTGCGCCGACTGCAGGCGTCCTTCCGCCGAGCGGAGCCGCTCCCGCGCCGCTTGGAGATCATCGCCATCAACATCAAGGCCAACGGTTGCCAAGTCCGTCTTCGCACGAAGAAGATCGTCACGGGCGCCGATGAGATTGCGGTAGAGGGAAATGTAGTGCCAGACCGCCAGCACGGCGACGAGCACGATGACCACTGTAACGATCGTGCGGCGGCGGGTTAACAGTGCAGAAGAATTGCGTATCACAGGGTCGTTTCAAGCAAGTATACGGCGCTAAACTCGATCAACGTGTATCGCTGGCGTTACATCATCCTCGCTGCTCTGGCCTTGGACTTCGTTCTTTTGGGCTTCCTCACGGTGGCACTCGTCGCCCGCGACCGGCCCGAAGTCGCCACATCCGAGGCCTACCGCGAGCTGGGCGAATCACGAGATATCCGGGCGGAAGTCCGCGGCGAGCCAACCGTGCCGCCGGTAGCAGAACCGCCCTCTGCTTCAGGTACCACTCCGACCTCGACTCCGACGCCCGAGCCCGCGAACTTCGTCGCCCCGGTAGAGAAGATCAGGATCCCGAGCATCGATGTCGATGCCTCACTGATCAAAATGGGCGTCAACGCGCAGGGAGCAATGGAAGTCCCTAACGACCCCGAACTGGTCGCCTGGTACGACTTCACTAGCAAGCCTGGATTCGGTGGAAACGCCGTCTTCTCGGGCCACGTCGACTGGGTGAACTACGGTCCTGCGGTCTTCTGGGATCTCCGCGAGCTCACGTCCGGCGACGAAGTCGAGATCGTCCTGCTCGACGGTACCGTCCTCACTTACTCCGTCACCGCCTCCGTCGTCTACCCGGTCGAGGAGCTGAACATGCAGGAAATCCTCGCCCCCACCGCCAAGGAATCGGTCACGCTGATCACATGTGCAGGACAGTTCACGGCTGGGCATTACACGGACCGGAGAGTGGTGCGCGCGGTGTTGGTCAACGTCGTTCAGCCATAGGCTCCGGTGCTGCGGCACGATGTTTCCGCCTACGCCGTCCCCCCCTACACTGAGAATGGCGGGTATGACAGGGTTTCCACGGTGACATTCATCTACAGAGCATGGCAGAGGGCTGGCCGGCATCCTTGGAAGCGGGGGGGCAGTGCGGTCATCACAGTGCTGCTGCTGGCTCCCCTGTTCATCCAACAACCCGCCGACGCCGCCTTCGCACCAACCTCTGCCCATTCCAACGCCGATGCACCCATTACCATCGAGGCAGCGGAAGTCGTGATGCCGGTCCGGGCGTACACGCCGCTTATCACGCACGACGGCTCGCCCCACCACGCAAACAACTTCGTCGCCCCAATCGAGCGGCTCATTATCCCCGAAGCTCTTGTCGACGCGCCGCTGATCGTACTTGGGTTCGACATCAGCGGTTTTCTCGAAATCCCCTACAGCCCTACGCAGGTGGGCTGGTACGACTTCACCGGCAAACCAGGGTTTGGAAGTAACGCTGTTTTCACCGGACACATCGACTACGTCAACTACGGGCCCGCGGTGTTTTGGAACCTGAAGGACCTTATGATCGGCGATGAAATCCAGGTCCGCCTGATCGACGGCATCCTTCTGCGCTACGAAGTAGTCAGCACGGAGAAGCTCCATGTCTCCGACATTGAGATGGACGTCGTCCTCGCACCCACCGTGGAGGAACACGTCACGATCATCAGTTGCAGCGGAATCTGGGAGGAGCTTGGCGGCGGCTACAGCCACAGGATCATCGTAAGAGCGCTGTTCGTGTCGGCGGAGCAAACATAGGCGCAGCGCCGATGCAAGCGCGGTCGCGCTTGCGGCTTACATTCTGACTGTTCCAATGAGCCCATGACCCTTCTCCATGTGGATATAACCACACTTGACGACCTGGAAACCATGGAACTCGACGCCTCCGGCATGCTCGACCATGTCACGCTACTCGGGCACGAGTTTGTTTCGGCCTGGGAGCGAGCCAGCGTCCTTCAGACGCCGAGCGGACCATTCGATTCAGTCGTAATCGCCGGTGTTGGCGGCTCGGCCATCGCAGGCGATTACTTCCGCGGGCTAGCACTGCTGTCATCCCCGGTTCCGATCGAAGTGGTCCGCTCAGCCACCCTGCCGGCCTACGTCGGCGATGGCACCCTCGTAATCGCCTGCTCGTACTCGGGGAACACAACAGAGGCCCTCACCTGCTATAAAGAGGCCCGCATCCGCGGCGCCTCCGTGCTCGTGATCAGCAGTGGTGGCGAGATTACTAAACGGGCTCAAACCGACGGTTTCCCTTGCTGGCACATCGACTACGATTCGCCCCCTCGCGCAGCGTTGGGCCCATCACTCGCGGTGATTCTTCGCTTAGGCACCGTTCTCGGCCTGCTCGATCTGGAGGACGAGGACGTTCACAGATCCGGGGCGACGCACAGCGGGCTCGCACTCGAGGTTATTGGTCCTGGCATCCCGGCCCGCGACAACCGGGGCAAATCCCTGGCCGGGGAGTTGATCGGTCGCAACCCGCTGGTGCTGGCAGCAGAGCACCTTGAACCGGCCGCAGTCCGTTTTTGCAACCAACTCGCGGAAAACGGAAAGCTAATGGCGACCGTGGGCGCACTCCCTGAAGCACAGCACAACCTGATCGTCGCCATGGAAGACCACACACTCGGTGCCAGGAGCGCCCTCGTGACGTTCGAGTCCGAGCTGAATTCGGAACGCATAGCACACTCTCTTAGCGGCCTTGCGCAGCTGACGGGCGAGGCTGGAGTTCCCGTCCACAGGATCCGTCTCAGCGGCACAAGCCGGCTGACGGACCTCCTCGAGGCGACGGCCTGGGCAGACCTGGTGTCGTGCTACGTGGGGCTGCTGGGCGGCCACGACCCGACGCCGATAAAGCCAATCGAGAGGCTTAAGGCTCAGTAGCGCGTCGGGCTGCTCTGAGCCGATGCTGCTTATTGCCGGCGGCCCGGGCGGGCCGCCTAATAAACCACCTTGCGCTCTTCCAGCTCCAGCACTTCATCCACTGAGATCCCCAGGAGCTCGCCCAGCACATAGGTGTTCGCTTCTCCCAATAGCGGCCCACCGACGGCTTTCGGGGGCTTCGTCCGGGAGAACTTCCAGGGGGCCAAGAGGACGTCGCGATGACCGATGTTCGGGTGGTCAATCGAGGTCACCATGCCGCGGGCCTCGAGATGAGGGTCCTGAGCCAGGCCCCGGCCGCCCAAGCAGGGGAAAGCGGCCACGCCCACGGCCTGCAACAACTCGGTGATGGCCAGCGCACTTCTCGTGGCCGTCCACTCGCTCACCTGCACGTCGAGGGCTCGCCTGTTGCGCCAGCGACTTCGCTGGTTCCCAAAACGCGGGTCGGCCTGCCACGTTGGCTCGCCCGCCGCGCAGCACAGGGCGTCCCACTCGCCGTCGTCCGCCACGGAAATCGAGACCCACTCCCCGTTCTCGCAGGGATAGCTGTTGTGCGGGGCCATCGAAACATCGTCGTTGCCCCGGCGATGCGGAGACACGCCGGTTAGCTGGTACTCGACCACAAGATGGCCGGCCAGGCTCGAAACGGCCTCGACGGACGACAGGTCGACATGTTGACCCTCGCCGGTGCGATATCGATGGTGCAGAGCCGCTAGGACACCGAATGCGCTCGCGGTGGCCGATCGCAGGTCGATGGCCCCGTAGAGCGGGACTGGGATCCCTCCCTCGGCTCCGGTCACGTGTGCCAGTCCCGCCAGGGCAGCAAAGACCGGCGCATAGCCAACGTACGTCCTGTCCGGCCCGGTCGAACCTACTGCCGAGGATGAGAGCATGATTATGTCTCTTTTGACGGACTTGAGATCCTCGTAACCGACCCCGAGCTTGTCCATCACGCCGGGCCGCATGTTCTGAGCAACGACATCGCTGATGGATACCAGTCGCCGGGCAATGTCCGCTGCCTCCGGCTCCGAGAGGTTCAGGCGGACGCTGCGCTTGTTCATGTTCAGGTCGTTGAAAACCGTCGACCGGTCGTAACCGGTGAATCGCTGCCCGGTCGTGAGCGACTGCGTGCGGGAGAGATCGAGGCGCTTCAGGCTTTCCACCTTGATCACCTCGGCCCCGAGCTGGGCGAGCAAGAAGGTTGAGTAGGAGCCAGCCCAGGCCCAGGTGAAATCCACGATCCGGATCCCGCTAAGCGGCAGGGGGCCGGCGGATGGCTTGCCCAGAAGTTTACGGTCTTCCTGGGGTCGAACGGTATCGTTATGTTCGCCCAGAAGCGGCGCCGGACGGTCGCATTTCCATGGTGCCTGACTCAGAAGGAAGCCCATCCCCGGTTGGAGATGTTTGCCCGCTACCGGGTGGTCCACCTCGTTGAAGTACTTCCGCGCGGTCAGCTGTGGTGATTCCAACAGCTCCGGAATGGTGAGCACCGGGCCCACCGGACACCTCGCGGCCTGCCCCATCCGGTAGAGATCTTCCATCGAGTGCTGCCTCGCCCAGGCGATAATCCGCGGTTGGATGATGCCGGCGAGCTTGGGCCGTTCATCGTAATTCTTCATCCGCGGCTCGTTGGCCCACTCTGGGCTACCCATCATCTCGACCAGGTAGTACCACTGGTGGTCTTCAGCGACGCTGATGACCACGTGGCCATCCTTACACGGCACCAATCCACCGATCCTGCTGGCCTGGCGGAAGCCCAGCGGACGGTCGTTGTTTCGCGCTATCAGGACATCGATGCGCTGGAGCGCCGTGAGGGCTTCGAACCGGGAGAGATCGACAATTTCTCCCTTTCCGCTGCGCTGGGCGGAGTAGAGGGCCGCCAACGTCGCAACGCCTGCAGCCAGTCCGCCGTCGTAATCGCCCAGAAATCCACCGCCAACGTTGGGTCGGCCATCGGTCTTCCGGGCGCTTGTATGGCCCTCGGTGGCATTGAAGAGCTGCAGGTGCTCGACTTGATAACTGCTATAAGGGCCATCCTGCCCGAACGGCGTTATCGATGTGAGCACCAGCGCAGGGTTCGTCTTCGCAAGGACCTCATAGCCCATTTCAAGAGAGTCGAGATGCCCTGGTGCGAAATCTTCGATAATGACATCCGCCGTCGCCGCGAGGGCTCGAAAACGTTCACAGTCCGCCGCGTCCTCGAAGTCGAGCGTGATCCCGAACTTGTTGGTGTTCAGGTGTACGAAGAGCGGACTACGCTCCGGGCTTGGGACCCGTCCCGCAGCGTTGCGATGGCGCCGTGCGCGGTCTCCCTCGGGCGGCTCGATCTTGATGACGCGCGCCCCGAGGTCCGCCAGCAGACGCCCGCAATAGGGCCCCGCCACGAACTCCGCACACTCAAGTACCATCACGCCTTCGAGAGGGCGCATGCACATCTCCTGCAGCGGCCGGTTGCCGCAGGAAGAGCATCGGGGCCGGGGACGTGAGCAGCAAGGCGACCTCCCCAAATGAGGCCGTCTTGCTGCGTGCCGCGTTGTGGGATTAGAGCGAGCTGCGGCCGGGAGATCGCCAGAAGCCGCCCGACCGCTTCGCTATTGCGCCTCGTCCTGAAACGCCGTACCCAAGAGCAGTCAGCAGCGAGCGACCAGAAGTGAGCGGGGCTGCCCCCACTTAGCACGCAGCACGGGTGGCCGCCTCCGGCGGCCACCATTACCCTTCTCCCGTGCAGTTCAAACGCTTGGCCGCCCTGGTCCTCTGCGTGCTCGCGGTCGCGGTCGCAGGATACGGGCTGATCTGGACTGCCGCCTCGGCCCAGGAGCCCGAGTCCCAGGGCGAGGCCTTTCGCGGCACTCTCGTCTTCGAGGATGAACCCGTCGCCGGTGTCAAGATCACCGTGGAGACAGAGGACGGCCACCTCATCGAGGTAGCGTCTTCGGCCGAGGACGGCACCTGGCGGGTTGAGCTTCCCGGGCCCGGCAGCTACCGCGCCATTATCGACACCGACACCCTCCCGGGGGGGATCGCCCTCAGGAGGCCGGACCGGCAGACCCTCGAACTCGCCGTCACGGTCGGCCGGACACGGACGTTGCTATTCGCCCTCGGCGACCCGCCCCCGCCCGGACCCAACGCCTTCGAGAAGCTCGCCCAGGCGAGCCTGAACGGAGTGAAACTCGGGCTAATCATCGCGATGTGCGCGGTCGGCCTCTCGCTCATCTTCGGTACCACGAAGCTCATCAACTTCGCGCACGGCGAGCTTGTCACTTTCGGTGCAATCGTCGCCTGGTACCTGACATCGGACGAGATCGAGATCCCGCTCATCGCCGGCGCAGTGCTAACCGTGATGATCGCCGGGAGCCTGGGAGGGGGACTTGAGATTGGAGTGCTGCGCCCTCTGAGGGCACGTGGCCTCGGGCAGTTCCAGTTTGTCCTGATGACGATCGGTCTCTCGCTTCTAGGTCGCCACATCATGTTGATGTTCTTCGGGCCAGACCCGGCCCGCTACAGGGACTTCGCTCTACAGTCCGAGTGGGACTGGGGTCCTCTCGCCATCACCCCGCGCGACCTCACGATCATGATCCTGGCGGCGACCGCCCTGGTCGCGACGGCTCTCATCATTCAGCGAACCCGAATCGGCAAGGCTATGCGCGCCGTCTCGGACGACGTTGACCTCGCCGAGTCCTCGGGCATCGATGTTGACCGCGTCACGCTCTTTGTGTGGGTCCTTGGGGCGGGTCTCGCCGCCCTAGGCGGAATCTTCCTCGGGTCGGTCGAATCCATCGACTGGTTCATGGGATTCCGGCTCCTCCTCCTGATGTTCGCCGCAGTCGTGCTCGGCGGACTCGGGAGCGCCTACGGAGCCATGGCCGGAGGCCTCCTGATCGGCTTGGCAACGGAGGTCAGCGCCGTCTGGTTCAGCTCCGAGATAAAGGCCGTCTTTGCCCTCGGTGCCCTCATCATTGCACTGTTGGTACGCCCCCAGGGCCTCCTTGGCCGAAAGGAGCGGGTCGGCTAGGTGGAATTTGACGTTATCATCGGCAACTCATTCCGCTCCGGGCTGGGACCACAAGCAGCGATTTTCGCGCTCGCAGCGATCGGGCTCAATCTTCATTACGGCTACACCGGCCTACTGAATTTCGGCCAAGTCGGCTTCATGATGCTCGGCGCCTACGGGATGGCCGTGATGGTCGCGACCTGGGGTGGCTCGATGTGGGTCGGGATACCGTTCGGCCTCGGTCTCTCGGTCGCTTTCGCTCTGGCACTCGGAATCCCCACACTGCGACTACGGGCCGACTACTTCGCGATAACTACAATCGCTGCTGCAGAGATCCTTCGAATTCTCATCCGGTCCTCGCACGCGACGGACCTGACCGGCGGACCATTCGGTCTCCAGGCAGTGGCGGGGGACTTCTACGACCTCAGCCCAATCCCGGACGGAAGGTACGGAATCGGCACCTTTAGCTACAGCGACTCGCAGGTCTGGCTGCTCATTGTGGCCTGGATCCTCGTGGCTATCTGTGCCGCGCTTGTCTTCCTGCTCGTCCGCAGCCCATGGGGCCGGGTGATCCGTGCCATCCGAGAGGACGAGGAGGCTGTTCGCAGCCTGGGCAAGAACACCGTTAGCTACAAGATGCAGGCGCTCATCATCGGCGGAGTAATCGGCGGCCTCGCCGGTATTGTCGATGCGATTCAACAGTCGGGGGTTGGCTCAGAGAACTTCGAACCACAGGTGACGTTCTTTGCCTATGCCGCCCTCATTCTCGGCGGGACGGCCACCACCGCCGGTCCCATCGTCGGGGCCATGCTTTTCTGGTTCCTGCGCGAAGCGACGGAATCCTTCACCCGCGAACTCTCCGGCCAGGATTGGCTTCCCAATTTCATCGCTGATTTCCTTGACGGGTCGGAAGGGGCGATCAGCATCTCTCTGACAGGACTGGGCCTGATTCTTCTCATCACGCTCCGCCCCCAAGGAATATTCGGCAAACGGGAGGAGCTGCAACTCGATGGCTGAGTCAGTCGCCCCTCCCAATCCTCTCGAGGGAATCGCGCCTGAGCCCGGTGTAGCAAAGCCGGACCCAATTCTCGTCGTCGATGATCTGCGGCGCAGCTTTGGCGGCCTGACCGCCGTCGATGTGAGCCACCTCGAGTTCCAGCGCGGCGCTATCACGGCGATCATCGGACCCAACGGAGCCGGAAAGACAACCTTCTTCAACCTTGTCACCGGCTTCGATGCCCCTAACGATGGAAACTGGCGCTACGACGGGCGAAGACTCAAGGGCCGGGGTGCGCACCGAATCGCCAGGGCCGGAATGGTACGTACATTCCAGCTGACCAAGACACTGGCGAAACTGACCGTCCTCGACAACATGATGCTTGCCGCACAGGGACAAGGTGGCGAGCGTATCGACCGGGCTCTAATACGCTGGAGCTGGGCCGCCAGGGAAGAGCAGATCCGGGTGCAGGCCGAAGCGCTTCTCGACGAGTTCGGTATCGCTCACATGAAGGACGAGTACGCGGGGACGCTTTCGGGCGGGCAGAGGAAGCTCCTCGAGATGGCGCGGGCCCTAATGGCCAAACCACGTCTGATCATGCTCGACGAGCCAACGGCGGGTGTGAACCCGGCGCTGACCCAGTCTCTCCTTGAGCACGTGCGTGGCCTTCGAGACCAGGGGGTCACCGTTGTCTTCGTCGAGCATGACATGGACGTCGTGATGGACATCAGCGACTGGGTGGTCGTCATGGCCCAGGGCGCGGTGCTTGCCGAGGGTCCGCCGGTCACGGTGGCAAGCAACCCCCAGGTCATCGAGGCCTATCTCGGACGGTCAACGTCTGACGGCTCCGGCGAAACCCCGGGCAAAGAGCCGAGATCCCGCGAAACGGGCGACGAGCAGGTTCCAGAAGATGGCTGATAAAGCGATCCTCACCGCTACAGATGTCCAAGCCGGCTACATAGAAGGCGTACCCATACTCAACGGGTGTTCAATCCACCTCGGAGAGGGCGAGCTGGTAGGAATCATCGGTCCTAACGGCGCGGGGAAGTCAACGCTGATCAAGGCTATTTTTGGCCTGGTTTCTGTCTGGAAAGGGGAGGTGCAGCTACGGGACGAAGTGATCACCGAACGTAAACCGCACGAGCTGGTGGAGATCGGCGTCGGCTACGTGCCCCAGACCGAGAATGTCTTCCCCAACCTCACGGTGCGTGAAAACCTGGAGATGGGACTGTTTCTCCGGCCCAGGGCATGGAAGGAGAGGTTCGGCTTCGTCATAGAACTGTTTCCGCTCCTGGGGGAGAGAACGGCCCAGAGGGCGGGCTCCCTCTCCGGGGGCGAGCGGCAGATGGTCGCGATGGCCCGGGCTTTGATGATGGACCCGCAGGTGTTGCTCCTCGACGAGCCCTCGGCCGGCCTTGCTCCCAACTACCAGGAACTCGTCTTCGAACACGTGCAGGCCATCAACCATGCCGGCGTTTCGATTCTGATGGTCGAGCAGAACGCCCGCCGCTGCCTCCAGATCGCCGACCGCGGCTACGTTCTTGAGCAGGGCCGCAATGCCTACGAAGGAACGGGCCAGGACCTCCTGGACGACGAACGGGTGGTCCAGCTGTACCTAGGGACGCTACGCCAGCGAAGCTGACAACAGGAGTCGGAAAGCTTATCAAACAGGGGACCCGAATCGGGTCCCCTGTCTTCAAGTCGGCGTCGGGTTACGGGTTACTCGAGTTCTGTCAGATCGACCTCAACTGCGCCGATCGGAGTCAGCGAGCCATCCTTCCATTCGTTGATAGCATAGGTGGCCTTGGTCGGGTCACCCACCGCATTGAGATCCAGTTTGCCAGCGGCGCCGAGGTAGCGGATGTCTTTACCGTCAGCGATCAAGCCGGCGCACTCCCCGTAGGAGGTGCACTCCTCGCCTCCCATGGTAAGGCCCTGTATCGCAGCAATGATTTCATCGCCGTTAGTGTTACCAGCAACCTGGGCGGCCAGCGCCAAGAGAACAGTGCAGTCATAAGCCTGCCCGCCGTAGATGACGTTTCCATTGGTAAGGGGGCTGAGACGGTTGTTGAAATCCTCAGTTCCGGAAGCGGCGAACACCTTCATACCATCGAGGACATTGGGGTTGTTCGGATCCACTGCGAGCGGAAGCTCCGGGAAGTAGAGGCCATCAGCGCCGTACTGCACATCAGCCGAGATACCGGCTTCTATCAGGCCGCGAATGATGTTCGTGCCATCGAAGAAGAAGCCGATGTTGACCACAGCGTCCGGGTTGTAGGCGACAACCGCCGAGACCTCAGAGTCGAAAGTTGTAGCTGCGGGGTCGTATTTGAATACCTCGTAGTCGGCGCCGGCTTCGTCGAGACCTTTCGCCACCAGTGTGGCAAGTGCATTCCCGTAGTCGTCTGCGCGAGCAACGATAGCCACGCGGGTGCCGCCATCGTCGATCACGTAGTCGGCAATGATAGGAGACACGCCTTCGTCAGGCGGGACCGTGCGCACAAAGAAGTCTGCGTTCTCCTGAGTGCTGAAGCTCGGGGAAGTGGCCGAAGGCGAACACTGGGCGATTCCCTGGTCCGAGAGCGTCTGGATGAAGGCCTGGGTGATACCCGAGGCCATCGCTCCGACAATTACGTGGTTTCCTTCGCCGAGCAGCCGGTTGACGGACTCGGTCGCTGTATCGGGGTTGGTACCGGAGTCGGCGTAGGTGACGGTGACATTGCCGCCCTGGGCGTTGATATCTTCCTCAGCCAGCTCTACGCCCTTTTTGACCGGGACGCCCAGCGGCCCCAGAGCCCCGGTCTCGGCAAGCACCGCGCCAATCTTCAGCTCGACGGCGTCGAAATCGCCGCCGCCGTCGTCATCGTCGTCCCCACAGGCTGCCAGAACCAGCGACCCAACAATCGCGAGAGTCCCAATCAACATGAGGTGAGAGAATAATTTGCTCTTTGAGTTCCTCACGAAAAAAAACATCTCCTTCAACAAGGCTGTTACAGCCATCCACTGTAAACGGCAGTCATTGTCCCACCATTATTAGAACCTGTCACCCGCAGAACTCACGGCCGGAAGGGAGGAACACGATCCCGCTCAGCCTGAAGCGAGGGTTCCCGAGAGTATCTTCAATACAAGTCAAAGGGATACCAACGGTCACGACGGAGCAGTTGATCAAGGCCAACTGGGCGATGATCGAGGACTTTGAAATCGACCTCGTCCGCATGATGGAGAACGCCGGCCGCAACCTAGCTTCGCTGGCGCGATATAACTCGTTAACATCGGCGTCCCACCGGATCTTTACGCCCGTCCCCCGCCGCACCTGGAGGTCGGGAACATTCTTACGACAGGATCACTTCCCTGCTCTCTGCTCCTTAAGCCCCGATTAGACCACGACCGGTCGCCGCATCCGAGCCAGGATCCCATATAAACAAGATGGAAACGAAGAACGTGGAGCCCGAGCCAACCCAAAGCTAACTCCCAGGCACACCAATTTACCTGACTGACCGCAGGGGGCACGCCGGACGGAAGATTGAAACCTTCAATGCCGCCGCTAGACCGCTTCGTCCTCGGGCTTGTTTGAGGTAATGATGCCCGTCTCGAGAGCGAACCAAAGAAGGTCCAGGCGACTGTTGACCCCGAGTTTGGACATGATGTGGGTCTTGTGGCTCTCGACAGTCTTTTCGCTAATCACCAGGCTGGATGCAATTTCACGCGCTGTGTGACCCTCGGCGACCAGTTGAAGAACCTCGAGCTCCCGAGCGGTCAGAAGCTCGCGGCCCGCCGGAACGTGCGGCATTCTCGCCTCGTAAACGATCCGGTCAATCCCAAAGGAGTCAGCGAGACTCGACGAGAAGTACATATTCCCGCGACGGACCGTATTGAGAGCTAACAGCAGTTCGTCGACATCGGATCTCTTGATGACGAACCCCGAGGCGCCGGCCCGGACAGCATCGCGGACATTGGTCTCGTTTCCGTAGCTGCTAAGCAGCACAACACGGACCTCTGAAGTCAGTTTCTTGATCTGAGCGGTCGCCTCGATGCCATTGAGGTTGGGCATATTGAGGTCCATTAGGACGATATCGGGCTTTATTTCGACCGCCTTGTCGACAGCCTCACGACCATCGGCGCACTCGCCCACAACCAGCACATCGCCCTGGCTTGAGAGAAGGAGTCTCAGTGACTGAAGGAGAATCGCGTGGTCATCGGCCAGCATGACTCGGACGGGTCCCCCGGCTGACGCCCCCCTAGCAGCGGGCTCCCCTGACTGAGTAGCCGTAACGTCCATTATTTGCTAGCTCCCTTGGTCAACCCCATCCAGACGAAAGATATCCCCAACTCAGTTGGGCGCCGTTGGAAGGTGCCGACCCCAGTAATCGCCGTAAGAAGCACCATCACATAAGGTTTCGGCACCTTCCACGCCTTAATCCAGCGTGATCGACGCCGTAACTACCCCCGGCGGTGCTGAAGTGACATTTACGGTGGCGGCCTTTGCGGGACCCCGGTTACTTCGCGAGTCGAGTGCGCGAACCCATACGACGATATCCTCGCCGCGTTCGGTAGAAGCCATGGCCACGCGGACCTCCACGCTTCAGAACGGTCTGTTGAAGGAACCATCGAACGTCGGCATCGGAATGCCCGCGCTGGCTGGCGCTGCCTCCGCTCCAGTGGAGTATTCAGCGCAGGGTTGCCGTAGGGGAACCCGCGAACAATTCCGAGTGTTTAGTCCGATCCAATCGAGGGTTAATTACTCACAGCATCAGGGTAACTGCTGAGAGATCGGAGTACTGCGCGAGTTTCGGTGGCCGTGCCGCGCGCTGGGTGAGCTCGGCGAATGAGCTCACCGCCGCAGCCTGCGCCTATTCCTCGGCTGGACGAAGGGTGCGGAGAAAGTTCACCAGGTGCCAGATCTCCTCCTCGGTGAGAGCGCCATCGCCCTTCCCCCAGGAGCGCATGGCAGAGCCAGGAATCCCATCATGAATGAAACCGAAGAGAACGCTGTCAGCGTGCAGCGGGACGTGCACCTGGAGATCGAGGGGATACGGGTCGAGGTCGAGACCCCCCGGCGGGACGCCGAACGTTCCGTGGCAAACGACGCATGCCGACTCGTAGAGCCTCTGCCCCCTGCCGACCGAGTCACGATCGGCTGCGACGGGATTCACTGGCAGACCCGATGTTCCACCTTCGGTGTGAACGCCGAATAAGAGGGTCCCGCCGATAACGAGCCCCGCCAAACCCCCGAAGCGAACCGCAAGGATCGGGAACCGAGATACTCGCACTCTCCCCCTGACCGCCAGATAAGCGGCCAATCCGCCGAAAACCGCTACCAACCCCCCGTACTCGTTCCATCGCAGCGACGCTGCCGGGTTATGCCAGGCGCCGCGCGGGTCGCGAACTACGAACGGTGCTCCCGTCGGCCTGACTGCCAGATTCGCCCTCAGGTCGTCTCGATCCTCAAATCTCACTGTCGCCTCGATCAGCCAATTGCCTTCGAGTGGAAGGAACGGGCCGGAGGCACCAAAGGCCTCGCCGGATGGCTCAAGCTCAAGCGTGGCCGGGCCAACGGTAGCGTCGTCTAGGTATCTGAAAACAAGCGTGATTGCCGTGGCAGCACCGGCCGAGGCGGGCGCATTGATGTCCACTTCGAATGAGTTGAACCCGGTCCGATTCGGATCAACGCCGAGAGACACGGTCACTTCGTCGACGACGGCCTCGAGGACAACCGGCCGGGCATCGGACTCAGGCGGGAGTGATGCAGCAGTCGTGACCTGCGTCAGAACCGAGGTGATCGCCATCACCGCCACGCCGATCAGCACTTCGACCGAGGCACCCCTGGAAAGACGCTCTGCGCCGGCGAGCGTGCTCGCCGGCGCAGAGCGTCGGGCATTGTTGTATGCCACCAGAAGAAGCGGCATTAGAAGCGCGATCTTCAACAGGACGAACACTCCGTATCGCGTCTCGACAAGCTGGTACGGGCTACGCAGATGGACAAAGAGCTCTAACGTGCCGGTTATCACAACCACAAGCACGGAGGCGGATGCAACTGCAGCGAATCTCGCGAGCAACCGCCCATCAACGATGTCCTCGGCCGGCGCCCGGCGAGCCAGGATCGCAACGGCGACCACACCGCCAATCCAGACGATGGCCGCGGCGCCATGCACCCAGTCAAGGATCCATCCCCATCCCCATCCATCCCCGGCTGCCGCATGGCTGGTTCCGGCAAGGGTGAATACCGCGATCGCCGCGCCCGCCAACGGAACCGCAGCAGTCCAGCGCGACGAGCGGCTGACGGCGGTGACTCCCAGTGCGACGGCCACGAATGCGACCGCAAGGCGGACCAGTCCGTGCTGTCCCGGCTTTGAGTGGAACAGGAAGTCCGTCAGTGAGAGGCCGGAGAACTCGGAGCGGAGGACAACCAACGAAAGAATTACGCCCGTGAGCGCAAGACCGGTAGAGACGAGGAGCGGCGGGCCCAGGGCTCGCCGCACGGCTGCTTTCGCGCCGCCCAGCAGGATGAGTAGTCCCAGGCCAGCCATCCCCGAAAAACTCAGGAGTTGGAGCCACCGTACGGCCGCACCGTCGATATCCGGACCTTCGTCGAAGATTTCGAGGCGCAGATCGGGTGGGGTCCCCGCCGGTACCGCACCATCGGGCTCCAAAACCGTAAACGGGAAGGAGCCCTGGAGAGCGTGTCCATCGATCTCCGACACGTTCTCCCAGACGACGGCGTAGAAACCTGGCTCAAGTCTGCGAAGGGGAATGCGCAGCGTTTGCTCGTCCAGCATCACAGCAGGGCCTTCGGGCTCTATCTCCAGGCCGGCACCATCCAACACCCGCGCACCCGTAATCCGCTCGTCAACGGGCTCGCTAAAGCGAAGGGTCAGCTCCTCGGGCGGAAAACGCGCGAACGAATTCGGGGCCGGCTCTGAGGTGAGGAGCGTGGCGTGGGCGTTGACGTGGTCCATCGGCGCGACGAAGAGCGCAACCAGCACCGCCAGGAAAAGCGTTGCCGCCTTCACGAGGATCGCGGTCGGAGGGTGAACCAGGCGAAACCCGCCACGGCGAGTCCGCCAACCAGGATGGTGGCAAGAGCCAGAACCCCGTCCGGCACCCCGCCACCATCAGTCACAACGGCGGGGGAACTGGCTCCGCTTCCGGTATCCCCGGCGCGAGGAGAGGCATCGGGGTCTATCGTGAACTCAAACGTTCCTTCGTCCTCCTCGTTATCCTCAGCGCTCAACGTCCTCCATCGAACGGTGTAGACCCCCGGCCCGAGAGCTTCCGGTACCTGCGCACTGAGGATCCGGCGCCCCTGCAGGTCAAGTACAGCCGGGCCGACCGCAACTTCGTTACCGTCCCGGTCGAGCACCGTAAGTTCGTTTGCCCCATCGATTCTGGCCATGTCTTGCGAAGTCTCGATCTCGATTGCAGGAGGGGGCGAGTTTAGGACCGCACCATCACCGGGCGTCATCCTCACGGGCCGGGCATGGGCCAGCGCCACGCCGGAGACGAAAGTGAGAGCCGACAGCAACACAAACAGTGACTTAATCAACATGAGGACAATAGCGGAACCGGGATGAAGGATCTGTGAGCCTCGGACTTTGGGCTGATTGTGCCTTCGCCCCCACGACCCCTTAATACTCGAGGCCACAACCCCGCTCACAGCTCCCAGCTCCCAGCTCCCAGCTCCTTTAGAGTGTACCAATGAGATTTGGCATCCATCTTCCGCAGGCCGGGCGCGCTGCCTCAGCAGACGCCATTACCGAAGCCGCGAGGCAGGCGGAGAGCTTCGGGTTCGAAGATATCTGGGTAAGCGACCATGTAGCGATTCCCCGGGACGCTGCTTACCCACCCTCTGCTTACATTATCGAACCCCTTATCGCGCTTTCTTGGGCCGCTGCTGCGACGAAGACCATCGGTCTCGGAACTACCGTGCTCATCGTCTCGATGCGACAACCGGTGGTGCTCGCGAAGATGCTCTCGAGCATCGATGTCCTAAGCGGGGGGCGAGTGATCGTTGGGGCTGCAAGCGGGTGGCTCGAGAAGGAGTTCGACTCCCTGGGCGTCAAATTCGCAGACCGCGGACAGCGTTGTGACGAAGCGATCGACATCATGCGACGCTGCTGGGATGAGGACCCGATCGACCTCGAAGCGCCGGCCAGTGACGTGAAAATGGTGGACATGCGGATGAAGCCGCAGCCAGGTCGAAAGATCCAGATCTGGGTCGGAGGCCATTCCGGTCCCGCCATCAGACGAGCGATTGAGCGTGGCGACGGCTGGCACGGTGGCTTTCAGTCAGCCGAAGCAACAGCTCCGTTCGTCGAGAAGCTTCGAGCGGGACGTCCGGAAGAAGCCTACACACTCTCCATGCGTACACGCTGGGACGCTCTTGAAGATGACGGAAGCTCGATTCTCAAAGACCTCGAGGACCTGGAGAGAGTCGGCATTCAGCACGTGGTGGCGGAACCACGGCAGCGCGATCTCGATTCCTGGCTACGCTGCGGCGAAGCCTTCGCACGGATACTTGAGAAGCACGGAAGGGCCGGCTAGGACGAAGGTATCCCAACCATCCCCGTGCTGCGTACTTGGCTTAGAGCATCTCCAGCCCGTGTTGCCGATGAACGCTAGCGCCTCGCCGCCGATCGCAGCGCTCTCTTCGACCGGGAGAATTGGTCTGGCATCCAACTGCAGCCAGGGCGTGAACGGGGCTGTCGCTCGAGCCGACATAGCCGCGTCGGGAGCCTTGATTATGGCGGCACCGCCGGCGCTGTCAGCAAAGCCGTAGAAGTCTTTGAACCCGGCGTTTTCCGGCGGCTGCCGGTTGCTGAATACGGCGAGCAAACAGGCTGAACCTTCGTCGGAAGTGTCAATGAAATCCCCGATGATGTGAAACAGCATGATCCCAATCATTGATCCGGGTGAACCCACCTCAGGCAGAGGTCCTGAGGCGAGACAACGACGGCCGACTCAAGAGCTTGATCAACTGCCCGCGAAGGCCGCCGGCTCGGGCTTTCTTGTCGGACCGTCTGTGGTCACGACGCGAGGTTCTCCGGGCCTGCGGGGAGGGGTCGCGAGGATGAAGAAAACCGACCCGAGCCCGGCAAGAAGGGCGAGAATCGTGAAGCCGACTTCGTAGCCACCCGTTGCATCCGCCGTGGCGCCAGCGACTATTGGCCCGGACATCATCCCTATCATCACGATCATCGAGGAGAAGCCCACGATCGTGCCGAAAGAGGATCTCCCGAAGTAGTCGGCCCTTATCGCCTGCATCAGTGGCCCGCGCCCACCCCACGCTGATCCGTGGAGAAGGGCAAACACAATGATCATCCAGAATGCGGTGGCGTAGGCGAGGAGCAGGAGGGCTGACATGTGCCCCACCATACAGATGACGATGATGATTCGCTTGTTGACCCGGTCCCCGAGATAGCCGCCAACCAGCTGTCCAACCAGCTGCATAATCGTCAGCAGGGCTACGATAAGAGCCGCCTGGGTAAGCGAATATCCGAGCTTCTCGTTGACATGAAGGACCAGGTGAACCATCACTGCCGAGACGACCAACAACGCTGAGCCGTGCCCAAGTGAGAGGAGCCAGAACGCCCGGGTCCGTAGCGCCTCACGGGCTGTGAAGTCATCGTTTAACGATGGCGCGAGGGCGCTCCCGTCGCCAACGATCTCCACGAGCGGGTCTCCGTCTACGGTCAGTCCGTAATCTTCCGGCCTTCGCCGGATGAACGAGACCACCACGTTCCCGACGATCAAAGTAACGACGCCGGATATGAACGCCGTTGCCCGCCAGCCAAGCGATTCGAAGGAAATCGCCACCAGGGGAATCAGCAGCCCCCCGATCGCGAAACCGGTGGACAGCAGTCCAAGGGCAAGAGCGCGCCTGCGCTGGAACCAGTTCACGACGGCAACGGTCAGGGTCATAAAGCCTGCAAGGCTCACGCCCACCGCGATAAAGAAATAGGCGGCAAAGAACTGCCAGGGAGACTGGATCTGGCTGAAGAGAATGAAGCCCACGCCCATGATGTTCACGCCGACTCGCGTGACCATTCCCGCTCCGAAACGATCGACGACTGCGCCCTGGATCGGGCCGAGAAGCCCGGTCTCAACCCGGGTCATCGCAAAACCGGCCGAGAGCATGGTCTTGCTCCAGCCGAAGTGATCACGGAGTGCCGCCGCATATACGCTAAATGACTGCAAGACCAACCCACCGACGAGCATCTGCACGACCATCCCAGCACAGACAATCCACCAGCCGTAGAACACACCACGTGGATTGGGGATGGAAATCACTTGGGCTCCTTGAGTTCAGCCAACGGAAAGTACGCCTCGCTCCGGGTTCGACGATTGCGCAGTCGCCGGCCGAGCCTTATTCCGCCAAATCCCATCACCAGCATTGACTCTGGATCGGCCGATACCTCGCCAAGACCGCGCCCAAGCCCTCGGATGCCAGCCACGTAATATTAGCAGCGCCGAATCGGCCCACCGCTCGGCTTACAGCTCAAAGCTTGAGGCTGGTTTTAGCGGCCTTGAACTGCTCAAACCAAAAGCCATCCGCCTTCAACAGCCAACGTCTGGCCGGTGACGTACGAAGATGCCTCCGTGCTGAAAAAGAGGACCGCTCTGCCGATCTCGTCCGGCGTGCCGGGACGGCCAAGGGGAATATTCTGTGCCCGGGCTCCCGCCGTAGGGCCGCTCAGTCCCGTCGCCTTCGAGGGCGGTGTGGAAATCGGAGGGAGATCTCCGCTCTGGATCCTCGCTAACGTCTCCACCGGCACGAGGCCCGGCGCCACCGCATTTACGCGGATTCCATGTGGGGACAAATCGAGGGCCAGCGTTTTCGTGAAGAAGTTAGCACCGGCCTTGGCCGAATCGTAGTTCACTCCTAGGAACGGGTGGATACCATCCACCGATGTGATGTTCACTATCGTGCCGCCCCCACCTCGCTCAATCATGTGGTGGGAAACGACCTTGCAACAGACGAACAGGCTATCGAGATTGACCGCTCTGATCTTCTCCCAGTCCTCCATGGACATGTTGTTGATGGTGCCTGATGACCGGTACGAGCCGGCGTTATTCACAAGAACATCGATCCGGCCCGTCGTTTCGAGAACGCTCTCGACGCCGACCTCGACTGATTCGATGTCGGTGACGTCAACCGTCTTGGCGCTTGCTGCTCCGCCTGCTCCTTCGATTGCCCCCGCGACTAACGCTGCCCCATCGCCATCGATATCGAATATAGCCACCTGGGCTCCCGCCTCGGCCAGCAAGTGGGCGATGCCCTCACCGATACCAGTAGCGGCGCCGGTGACGATGGCCGTTTTGCCGTCGAGCGACAGCAGGTTTCCAACGCGCTTTTCCATATCCATTCCTTAATCAAATTGCCTCAGGGACAATACATCAGCGTAAGAGTGGGCCGCCAGCGCGATCCGACAGGGAAAGTGAAGGCCCCGGGATGTCGTAGATTAGCACCGTGCATCTATCTCGATTGCTGTTTCGGCTCGCACTGGGACGGCGTCTTCCTCGCTCTTCCGGGCGACTCCGCGTCGAGGGCCTCCAGTCCGCGGTCGAGATTCGGCGCGACAAATTCAGCATTCCCCACATCGAGGCCGCCAACTCAGCCGACGCCTGGTTCGGCCTCGGCTTCTGCCAGGGCCAGGACCGTTGGTTCCAGATTGAAACGCTGGTACGACTGGCCCGCGGATCGCTGGCTGAACTCGCCGGAGCAGACGTCGTCCCTCTCGACCGATTGTCGAGGCGTATCGGGTTCCGCCGCGCAGCTGAAGCTCAGTTACCGATCATCGACTCCGCCTATCGGGAGATGGCGGAGGCCTTCGCCGCCGGGGCCAACGAAGGTGTCCGTCGCGGACTCTCGCGTCGACCGCATGAGTTCGCACTGCTTCGCTCGGAACCCATGACGATGGATGCGGTCGACGTCCTCGGGATCGGCAAGATCCAGTCCTTTCTGATCCCATCCAACTGGGACGCCGAGCTGATGCGGCTGAAAATCCTGACGGAAGACGGCCTTGAAGCTTTGCGATCGCTCGACCCGGCATATCCCGGCGACCATCCGGTGACGAGTCCGCCAAGTACGCTGGCCGGCCCAGCGATCGACCGGCTCGCCGGGGACATCGAGCGACTGAGGAACATCGCCGGCGACTTCGGTGGTTCGAATAACTGGGTGGTCGGACCGGGACGAACAGAAAGTGGCCGGGCGCTCCTGGCGAATGACCCTCACCTCTCGCCGACCCTTCCACCCCACTGGTACCTGGCACATCTGCACGCGCCCGACTGGCACGTTGCCGGGGCCGCTCTCGCCGGCACGCCCGCCATCCTGGTCGGGCATAACGACGTAGCGGCCTGGGGAGTCACGGCCGGCTTTGTCGATAACACAGATCTTTTCGTGGAGCAGCTGAGTGCAGACGGAGCCAGCGCCTTTCATGGAGCTCAGTATGTGCTCTGCGAGATGCTGCGCGAGACGATTCACGTTCGCAGGGGGAAATCGGTGGTCGAAAACGTGGCCGTCACACACAACGGACCGATCATCGGGCCGGCGCTGGAGGGCGAGCCCGGTGCAGTGTCGATAAAGGCAACCTGGCTCGAGGCCCTGCCGGTCACCGGAGCCCTTGGGTTGTACCGGGCCAAGAGCATGAACGATGTGCGTGTGCTCGCAAGGCACTGGCCTCTCTCCAGTCAAAACGTGGTTTACGCCGACATCCAGGGGAATATCGGTTGGCAACTGTTCGGGGACAGCCCGGTACGGAAGACAGGCGCCGGCCTCATACCCTCTCCGGGATGGGAGCCTGACTCCGCCTGGCCCGAAGGGCTCTTGCCACCGGATAGGCTTCCGTCGCTGCTGAATCCCGAGAGCGAGTACATCGCCACGGCAAACAACAAACCGGAGTCCGATGGGGAGGTCTTCTTGGGCGCGGACTGGCTCGACGGGTACCGGGTGGCCCGAATAGGCGAGTTAATTCGGGAGCGGCGGGACTGGGGAGTTGCAAGTGCACAGAACCTGCAGATGGACCGGCTGACCCTTCTCTGGCGAGAGGTCCGGACTGCGATAGAGCAGCTCGAGCCTACATCGGACGATGCCGTCATCGGCGCAGGTCTACTCAAGTCCTGGGACGGAGTGGCTGAGGCAGATTCGGTGTCGGCATCAGTATTCGAGTTCTTCCTCTCCGAGATGGCGCACAGGATGGTGCAGGCGAAGGCCCCACGGTCTGCTGGTTGGGCACTGGGCAGGAGCTTCGTCTCCCTGCTACCGACGAGCCCGCTCGGAGGAAAGCGGGGAGCCCAAGCAGCACGGCTCCTGCAAGAAAAACCAGAAGGCTGGTTTCCGCAGGGCTGGGTGAGCGCGGCGGAAGAGAGCCTCGGCAGCGCCGTGCGAAGACTCCGAAAGGAGTTTGGGGAAGACCCCGAAAACTGGGACTGGGGCCGCGTCAGGCCACTTATGCTTCGGCACGTGGTCGGAGATCGGCGCCCCTTCGGGAGAGTGTTCAACCGTGGGCCGTTTGCGGTCGGCGGTGATTCAAACACCATCGCGGCCGCAACCACGAACGTCTTCGATCCATCCAGCGACCCGTCCGCCATCGCCTCCCTTCGGATGGTGCTGGAGCCGGGGGATTGGGAGAACGCGCAATTCTCGCTCCCTGGCGGGCAGTCGGGGAACCCGGTCTCGCCCCACTACGACGATCTCCTGCCCAACTGGCTCGAGGGCTCCGGTGTGCCGATAGCCTGGTCACACGAATCCGTTCAGTCGGCTACCGCGGCCCGGCTCGTGATCAGCTCAGATTGACGATCGGCTCCGCTTCTCCGAACACCCCTCCAAGCATGCACCTGCACTCCTCAATCGCTTCACCTGGGTCTTTGTAATCGGGCGTGATGAAATGCAGGTGAGACCGGCAAGCGCAATCCGAGGATCCGAAGCCCCGGACCGGCCGGCTCCATTTGCCTTGCTCGAGCATCGCCGAGCTCAGCCCACACTCTCGCACTGCTTTCCCTCCGAACTCAAGCACACCCACAACCGAGGCGATCTCGAGAAGGTAATCGACGTGCCAGCGGATTCGCTTGTCAGAGCGCAGATGACGGGCCAGTCGGCCGTCCAAGCCGCCCATCGCTGATCCGGCGTAGGCATAGATCCCAGCCGGAAACACAAAGGTCCCCAATCGGCCGACCGTGACAGTTACCCGCCGATCAAGCCGGATGATCAGAACGTACAAGCCCGGACGTTTTGCCACGTATACCCTCGGGGCGGAGCAGTGAAATGACCCGCTACTCCCGGCAGAGGTACCCCAAGGGCGCATACAGACCGCCTGAAGCAGTAGGATCTGTCACGCCATAGCCGGCGACCGTCGCCGAAGCGGTATGTCCACCCGAGAACGAGGGCGGCACACTCTCGTCGCTGGCGGAGCCCTCCAGAGCATGGGACATTGGCACCTCCCCTTGGTGCTACCCCCAATGAGAACTCACTGTAGCGATCACGAAAGGTGTTGTCACCGGCTCACCCAGCCGGCCGTGGCAGGAGAATGCCGGCGTCAATCGAGCAGCGCGAGGAGCGATCTCTCCATCTCTTCTTTCTCTTTGCGGAAGTGGGCTGATGGCGCCTCCATCGAGACCCTGGGGGCTGGGATGCCATAGAAATTTCCCGACCCGAAAGCAGCTTCCCCATTACCCACGTCGATGTGGCAGAATCCATGGCCATCGTATTGCTTCACCGGGCCCGTTCCGTTCACCTCTGCGGCAATGGCCTCGGCGACATTCCGGGCCTGGCCATCGGCGAACACGCCCGCCTTCGGCAGGAACATACCGTTCGCTAGCCTGACAGAGGTAGCATCGCCGATGGCGAACACTCCGTCGAACTTTGTCCTGAGCGTTGTCTGATCGACCGGAACCCAACCGGAAGCATCGACGAGCCCCGACTGGCTGAGCACAGAAGGGACGGTGTGCGGTGGTACGCCCACCAGCAGGTCAAAGGCGGTGTCTTCGAGCTCAAACAGAATTCTCTTCTCCGCCGAGTCGATCTTCATCGCGATCTCCTGCCAGTGGAGCTCTATCCCACGCTCCTCAAGCATCTCGACGAGAGCCGGGCCAACGGTTGGGCCAGCCACGAGCATCGGCTGATCCTCGGGCGTGTAGAGCGCCAGCTCGGTCGAATCTCGAAGCCCGCGCTCCCTGAGCGCCGAATCTATGAGAAACGCCGCCTCGTACGGCGCGGCAGGGCAGGAAAAAGGCGTCCGGCTGATCAGGACGACGATCCGGCCGCCCGTGAATTCTTCGAGAGCGTGCTGGATCTGAAGAGCGCCCTCCGGGTCATAGAGATTCAGAGCGGCCTCCGCGAGCCCCGGTACCGACTCGGAATTCTTGTCCGCCCCAAGCGCGATGACCAGATGATCACCACTGAGACCGCCCGCGGTCGTCACGACGCTCCGCGCTTCCGGGTCGATGCTCAATATCTCGGCTTCCATAGCTTCGATGCCAACACCGGCTAACCGTGCCATTTCGCGCTCGACATCGGCCGGCCCGTTTCGTTCCCCCGTCATGATCCAGAGATTGGACATGCAGACTGAGAAGGATTTCCGCTTCTCGACCACCACGACGCGTTGGTCAGCAGGGAGCAGATTCCTAAGATGTCTTGCTGTTGTGAGCCCCCCGATCCCACCACCGAGTACCAATGCAGTGCAGTCGCTCATCTTCCGTTCCTCTAGCCAAACGTGAGCACGCGGTCGGACTCCTCGGTCAGGCGCACCAGGTCGTCCATCGTCGACATTGGACAGAGAGCGCTCGCGTCCTGCTGCCGCAATTGCAGACACGTGCCGCAGCTCAAGGCGACGCCACCCAGCTCGTCGAATCGTGCGAGGAGCGACTGAACGTCGAATTGCTCGTCCCTGATGCTTTCGATCTCCACGGCCGGGCCAAGGAGGAAGACGTTCACAGTGTGCCCCCGAGAGAGCGCCGCCAAGCCGAATCGCAGAGCATTCCAGGTCGTTTCTGTTCCAGTTGTGTTGATCACCAGCAGGTACTGCACCGACCTCTCCTCGCGGTCACGCAGCATACTCTGAGGACAGCAACCACTCCCTTCCCCGGCCAGCTCCACAGCTGCCGCCCGGGGAAGGGAGTGACAGTCTCAGTATTATGTGAATCCATGGAGTGAAGCGCCAAAGCTCTCAAGAGGGAACCATCGACGAACCTCCTGAGTTCGACCTGCATGCAGGAACGCGGCGTGTGCACGCCTCGAGTGTAAGCAACATGGCCGGCCCCAGGGCTCGTCAATCTCGCTCAGGAAGCGCTGGTGCGTCATCGTAGGATGGTGTCGCGGCACGATCGGACAGCACAGGAGGCAGGGATGAAATTTGGACTCGCTTTCGCCAGCAGCGTGGGAACCGACTCCTCATCGGCGTTGGAGATCTGTCGACACGCTGAGGCGGTCGGCTTCGAGTCGGTCTGGGGAGGGGAGCACGTGATCTTCCCAGACCAATACGAATCGGCCTACCCGTACACCGCTGACGGCAGGATGCCCGCCGAACCGGAAACTAAGATCCCGGACCCGCTGATCTGGCTCGCGTACGTCGCGGCCACCGCTCCGACACTCAGGCTCGGCACCTGCATCCTGATCGTTCCTCAGCGCAATCCAATCGTGCTCGCCAAGGAGCTGGCGACGCTCGACCAGCTCTCAGATGGAAGAGTCGAGTTGGGAATTGGAGTTGGATGGCTCGAAGAGGAGTTCGCCGCCCTTGGAATTCCCTGGGAGAGACGCGGATCGCGAACCGACGAGTACATCGCGGCCATGCGTGCCCTTTGGGCCGGACCGCACGCTGAGTTCCACGGAGATTTCGTCGATTTCGATCCGGTCACCTGCAGCCCTCGACCGGTCCAGGAGCACATCCCGGTGATCGTCGGTGGCGATACACCTGTTGCCGTCAGGCGAGCCGCGCGGATCGCCGACGGATACTTTCCCGGAACCGTTGATATCGACCAGCTCCGAGCGCTGATGAATGACCTCGAGGCGGCGGCGAACGTCTACGGACGCTCGCCTGGCGACATCAAGGTGAGCGCGATCTTCGGCGGGGTGCAGGGAGACCCCGTAGCCGCTGCAGAGCAGATGGCCGCAGCAGGCGTCTACCGCGCCATGATCCCGGGCTTCTTCTTCACGGGTCCGGGCGGCCTCGAGCGACTCTCCCAGTTCGGCGAGCAAGTGGTCAGCAAGCTCGCCGACTAGAGAAAAGGTCCGCGCGAGGACCGGCTAGTAACGCCAGCGCGGGGAGGGCGGAGTGATCGCGTATTCGGCACAACCGTAGCCACGCTCTCCGGTCTCCTGTACTTCGAAGTCGAAGAACGCTTCGTAGCAGTCGAGCCGGCACTCAGCGTCGTTCTCGTCGCGCATCAGGCCGTTCACCGTCTGGGCATATTTACGGCCAGTTTTGACGTGCCAGACCTCGCCATCGGGAAGAGTAAACTCGTAGAGAAAGCTCATGGCCGAACGGCCATCATCTTCGAGGCGGATTTCCGCCCAGGCGTCGTTGATCGGCCGACTCCCATCCTTGTTAGAGAGGAATCCACCAATCGGCGGCGCGTTGTTGGGCCGCGGGCCAAGGCGGTCCCAGTTCGGCCGGTTGATCAGGCCGAAGGCATTGAGATGCATTTTGTCGGTCTGAATCGACGGCCAGAAGTGGCCGAGACTCATGTCGCGGCTGACGGGCCCATACTCCCACGGTGATTCCACACGGAAACGGTCCGTCCATGAATGATCGCGATGGGCGTAGCAGTCGATTCCACGACGCCCCTGCTTGGGGCCGGCCCGGACTTCGAACTCACCGGTGCAGTGAAGGCCCTGCTCGTAATGGCCACCGTATTCGCCGGCAAAGTCGAGCGGGTTACCCCCGCGACAATCCTGGTAGTCAAAGACGGGAAAGCGACCCGTGTAGAGAAGATTGAAGCCGTACTTGGGTCCGTCGAAAGTGATGCGGATTTGCTCGAGCGGCTTCACGACTTCGTAGGCGAGATTGCCCTCCGTCAGCTTGTCGAACTTCCCGGTGACATCCAGCGGCGCCTTGTTCGCCCAGGGCATCGGATGACCGTCGATCACCAAGCAGGTGCTGAAGCGTGCGTATCCCTTGTTAGTGGCGTGGATATGATTAACGCCAAACACGTCCGCCTCACGATCGCAGATCGAGAACCAGAGGTTATCGCTCCAGATACCTTCGCTCTGGCGGCCTTCGATATGGAGATACTCGTCGTCGGGGGTAATAGCCACGTGTGAGTCCTTTCAAAATTGGGTTGAAAGCCTGGCAATTCTAGATGCCGGCGCTGTCAACCGCGAACTTAGACGAAATCCAGGTCTCCCTCCATGAAATGAACGCGTGTTCGAGGGTCATCCAGCAACTCCTGGAACTGCTGGCCTTCACGAAGTTCTCGATACTTCACGAGGGTATCTGCGTACCACGTCACGAAACCGAGGCTCCGGAGTGAGCTCTGGTAGGGATGGCTGGCCGGTAGCCAACATGTCGTCACTGGAACTTTGGCGAACTCCAGTTCATCTACGGCCCTGCTGGCCAATGCCTGCACGATCTCGTCGCGCCCAGGAAGTGCGAGAAGATCGACGATGATCCCGCGAGATTCGGTGACTTTGGTCACCACGTATCCGAGTATCACGCCCATCAAGTCAAGCGCCTGAAACGACCGAAACCATCCACCGCGGGGATCGATATATCGCCAGTTCAGGTACTCGCGATCTCGGACACAAATGCAATCGAACTGGGGCACCGCTGCACGGAAGAATTCTTCATAGTTGTCACCGAATTCAGAGAGAGGCTCTACGGTCCATCCGGCGCCACCAGGTCGGGTGAGGCTCTTCGTCCTTCGAATTCCTGAGCGTACGGATCGGAACATGACGAGCCCGGCGCGCGGCCCCCAGCTCCGCAACAGAGGAATCAGCGCCCGAGGCTTTGCAAGGGCCTGGATCCGATTTCCGATGGGTCGGCGCTGAGGGTTGAAGCTTCTGATCACCGAGTTCGATGCGCTTCCCACCCAAAGAACGAAACGGGAGTCGACTTCACTACGAGAGAGTTTTTCTAGCGCCGTGTAGACGCCTTGCCCCTGGTAGTCAACGTGCACCGCCACATCGGCGTCATACCGGACCACTTCGTCTATCCCCTTAATTCTGAACAGGCGTGAACCTATCAGCCCGACGCCGACAATCGAACCGTCCACTGAGGCCAGCCGGGTACGGCCTTGGAAAGGGCGGGAGCCATCCAGCTTCCAGCGAAGGTGCTCCTCCAAGGACACGCCGATCTCGTGACCGGGCCAGTTATCAAATGCACTGGCGACGACCCGTGCGATGGCGGACATGTCCTCGTCAGAAAGAGCGTCAGCTTCGCGAAACTCGGTTTGGACTTCGGCGTCGTTCCGAGATGTCAAGGTACTGCGATTGTAATCGGAGAGGACAGGGTCCTGCCTTATTTTGAAAGACTGATTTACAGAGCGGTCCTCCAGCAGCGTCTCCGTATTAGTCCCGGCATGAGACCACGAACCGCCGGTCGTTCGATCCGGCACAAGCCGAGAACAAAAGAAGAGGCGGCCCAGAAGCTGGCCACAACCGCAGAGCCCGGCCAGATTGTTTTCGGATGAGAGCCATATTTTCGTTTCCTCCAGCGTGAGCCAACCGGAGAGTGGCTCTGGTCGAAGCAGATCACTCAGATGGTTCGATGGAACTGGCCAGTCCTTCGTCTTCTGGTCGAACTGCGTGGCGCAGCGGATCACTTCTTCTTTGCGGCAGGAACACCGGACGCCAAAGGCGGTCGACTTCCTCGGAAATAACAGTCCACAGCCGGACCGGGACGGCTTCATCGACATCGGGAGGGCGGCTCTTTATCCTCCGCCGCGAACTAGCGGTCACCCTCACGATCAGTCGGGCGAAAGGAAGCGGCCGCCGCGCAGGAGAGTTCAGATGACTTCAAAAGTCGACCGGCAGTTCGAGATTCGGGGTTCGGGCTGGTACAAGCAGGCACTCGACTACGAGGTGGTCATCTACGAAACCGACCACGAGCACCACGTCGCGACAATCACGATGAACCGTCCGTAGCGAATGAACGCGCTTAGTCACCAGCTTCGAGCGGAGCTGTTCCATGCTCTGAAAGTGGCCGAACGGGATGACGAAATCAACGTCATCGTCATCAAGGGGGCCGGTCGCTGTTTCAGCTCCGGTTACGACCTCGCAGGCGGCAACATTGCCGTCGAGGAGCCCGATTTCGGCTCCCAGTACGTAGGCGACGGACACTGGGCCCGGTATCTGATCAACCAGTACTGGCAGATCTGGGAGCTCTCAAAGGTTGTGATTGCCCAGACCCACGGCTACGTTCTGGCAGGCGCTTCGGAGCTCTGCGCTGTCTGCGATCTCGTCGTTTCGACCCCCGACTGCCAGTTCGGCTATCCCCCTATGCGGGGCATGCCCGCACCCGATCTGATGTGGTTCCCGCTTCACCTTCCGAAACGGAAGGCCGCGGAGATGGTTTACACAGGGGACAGCATCACCGGGGAAGAAGCTCTGGACCTCGGGATGGTCAATTACTGCGTTCCTGAAGACAGCATCGACGAGTTCACTGAGAACTTCGCCAGGCGCGTCGCGCTGATCCCCTGGAAGCTCGCCACGCTCCGCAAGCGCGCATTCCAGAAACATTACGAGGGCCTTGGGTTCCGGGAGTCGCTGGAAATTGCGGCTCTCATGTGGGAACAGGTCCGCCAGACCGACCGGGTAAAGGAGATGTCTGCGCTCATGCGGGAGATGCCGCTCCGTGAGTGGCTCACGGTTCGGGACCAGCCCTACAACGATTATCGGACGGCGGAGAAAGCAATCCTCGATCGGGCTGCGCGCGAAGGAGAAAGCTGGAAGGGCGTGGCGGAGGACTCCCAGTCACAGGAATAGGCAACCGGTTCGAGAATTGGAGGGCCGCAAGCAGCGACCATGTGCAGTCACAAGGCGCTGTTACCGCAGCCCCGTTGTCCGACGCTTCCAACAGGCCGATAAGGTCGTAACCACCAAGCACGGCGTGAGACCCGCGCAATCGGCCCCGGGGGCCACTGTGCGACAGCCTGGCTGTCCGGAATCGACCCGTAGCTGCGATAGCACCAGTGGAATAGCCGTTGAGTCATAAACGTTTAGAGTGGCCGCAAATCGATCCCTTATTGCGCCCGCGCCGGACCCGGCCAGCGCTGGAGTCACATTTCAGGAGGACTGAACACTTGAGCCAGTCAATTAGCGCTGTAAATCCCGAGACCTTCGCCCGTCCTTATTCCAACAGGAGCTGGGAGGATGCCTATCGCGAGCAGTACACCTGGGACAAGGCGGTGAAGGTCACCCACTTGAGGGTGAACTGCAACAACGCCTGTTCGTATGTGGCTTTCGTAAAGGATGGCAAGGTCATTCGCGAAGAGCAGGCCGGCACGCACATTCAGGAGTTCCCCGATGTGCCTGACTTCAATCCGCGCGGCTGTACCCCCGGCTGCATCTACAGCAAACAGATGTACGACCCGAACAGGCTCCAGTACCCGATGAAACAGGTCGGCGGCCGAGGCTCGGGAAAGTGGGAGCGTCTCTCCTGGGAGCAGGCCCTGTCTGAGATCGCCGGCAAGCTTCTCGACATCATCGATGAGCACGGGCCCGAGACCCTCATGGTCGCAACGGCTCCGAACCTGGACTTTGGAATTGGCGGGCCGATGGAGGGTCATCTCTTCGGGTCTGGCCTCGGCGCCAGTGGAATCGACATCCAATCGGAGGTGGGCGACCTGCCGGTCGGCCTCATCCAAACCTGGGGCGCGTACATGATGGAGGGGACCTCCGACGACTGGTTCCTTTCTGATTACATCCTGATGTGGATCGGGAACCCTGCCTACACGCGTCCATCGGATGTCCACTTCATGTACGAAGCCCGCTACCGCGGCGCCAAGATCGTCGCGATCAACCCCGACTACAACCCTTCCACAATGCACGCGGACAGGTGGCTCAACGTCCGCTATGGCACTGACGCCGCCCTGGCGCTGGGGATGCTCAATGTAATCATCGAAGAGGGACTCTATAAGCCGGAATACATAAAGGAGCAGACTGACCTCCCCTTCCTCGTCCGCACCGACACGGAGCGGTTCCTCCGCCAGAGCGATGTTGAAGAAGACGGGGCCGACGATATCTTCTATTTCTTCAACACCCCGACAGGTCGCCGGCGCGAGGCACCCGGGACCTGGGGCTCCGACGAACACACCCTGGAACTTGAAGAGGACGAGGATCCGGCGCTCGAAGGCAAGCACCGGATCCGTCTGAAGGACGGCAGGCGCGTGACGGTCGAGACCGTGTTCGAGAAGTTGAAGCGGCGAGTGGCTGAGTACTCGCTCGATCGGGTCTCGGATATCACCGGCCTTCACCCCAACAACATCCGCCAGGTGGCTCGCGAATACGCCAGCGCCAAGTCGGCGATGATCTATAGCTCCTGGGGAGGGTGCAAGCACTACCACTCCGACCTTTTCCAGCGGGGTATGGCCTATCTCTGCGCTTTGACCGGGAACTCCGGCGGAAAACCAGGGTCCGGCATCCGTGTCGGCGCCCTCTGGCCGCCTCCATTCACAGCTCTCATGATGGGGTCCCCGGACGGCGTTACGCTGAACACCCAACCACAGCAGGGAATGCCCGTCGACCGCCTCGACATGCAGCAGATGGCGAAGATGCAGGCTCCAGCCGGTGGGAAAGGCCCTGGGTCGACACTGGTGCCCTGGCTATGGACACATTCCGAAAAGTGGCGGGATATCGCCTCGAAACAGGAATACAACGACCCGTCCCTGAAGCGCCCCGTAAGTGAGTACATGGACGACATCATCAACAACGGCTGGCAGCCGGTAACCCCCCCGGCGGGGACGAAACCGCGCTTCTACTACGTATCGGGTACGAATGTGCTCCGCCGCTGGCCCAACGCTAGACTGATCAGGGACACGATTTGGGCTGACCTCGACCTCGCCGTGACATGCGATACGAAGTGGTCTACGACCGGCCAATGGTCCGACTACGTCCTGCCCGCAGCCGGCTGGTACGAGAAGCCGGGGATCAAGTACACGATGGCCTACACGCCGGATATCGTCGTCGGCGACCGGGCCGTCGAGCCTCTCTACGAATCGAAGCATGAGTGGGACATGATGCTCATGCTGGCCGAGGAGATTCAGAAAGAGGCGCGCAAACGGGGAATGGAGCCGTACACCGACTCATTTGGTCGCAAATTCGACCCGGCCAACCTCTATGACAAGATGACTGCCAACGGCACCTACCTGCCTGGCCCGGAAGGCGAGGAGAAGGCCCTCGACTACATCATGCAGAACTCCATGGCAACACGGGCCAACAAGCTCGGAGAGGGTGCCTGGAGGAAGGCGGCAGAAGCCGGCAAGGTGAAAATTGAAGCGATGCAGCCGTCGACCCTGTTCGGTGGAATCTACAGCGACTTCACGAATGAGCGGCCCATGTACTCGTGTAGCTGGTTCATCGAGCAAAAGAACCCCTGGCCAACTCTGACAGGGCGGCAGCAGTTCTACATCGACCACGAGTGGTTCCTAGAAATCGGCGAAGGGCTCCTCACTCACAAGGACGTGCTGCCGGCCGGTGGAAAATTCCCGTTGAGGCTTTCAGGTGGTCACAACCGCTGGAGTCAGCACTCCGTGAACCGGACGAACGAGTCCTTGCTGCGCCTCCAGCGCGGCGAACCAGCGGCCTTCATTAGCGAGGAGGATGCGGCCGAGCGGGGCATCTCCGACCACGACACCATTCGCGTCTTCAACGAAGTGGGTTCTTTCGAGCTCCGAGCCATGGTTTCGCCCTCAACGGCACCAGGGATGGTCATCGTTTATCACGCCTGGGAGGGCTTCCAATTCAAGGACTGGGCAACTCAGAATGACGTGGATGCCAACCCCCCTAAACCGACGAACATGATCGGCGACTACGGCCATCTCTATCACCGAGGGGGGTCATACACGATGAATCACATTCCGAAGGAAGTTGCAGTCGATATCGAACGAGTGGAATAACCAAGAGGAGCGAGATGTCGTTGAGGAGACACGGCTAGTTGTCGGCCGCCTGAGTTGGCTAACTCCGGTCATATCGAGCCACCGCGCGAGTGCGTAGGTTCTCGCGTGTTGTGCGGCGGTGCTTCACGCACGGAGGGACGGGCCGAGCGAGTCCGTCCGGGTCGCGAAACCGATCGCTGACCGCAACAACGGCAGCCCAGGAGCGCCGAGAGCACTGCCGGGCGCCAGCAGTCCAGAAAGGTGGTAACACGATGAGGATTGACCTGAAGATAGAGGGGCTCACGGTTGATAGTGGCCTAGAGGAGGTCGCCGAGTTCGACATCCACAGCGTCCGCGGAAAGACCATCGAGTGGGACTCGATTAATAAGATCAGCCACCCTGTGAACTGTGGGCAGAACCTTCACTGCGCCCTGAACGCCTTCACGTGGAGAGGTGTGATTCTCAGAGAAGAGCAGGTAGGCAATTACAAGGTACCCAATGACCCTGACTGTCCCGACCGAAATCCGCGCGGCTGCCAGAAGGGCGTCTGCTGGTCCCACGCCATGTACTCGCCGGGCCGAGTCAAGCACCCCTACAAGCGTGCCGGCGAGCGGGGCGAGGGTAAGTGGGAGCGAATCTCCTGGGACCAGGCCCTGACGGAGATCGGTGACAAGATGCTGGACGCCATCCTGGAGCATGGACCGAAGACCATAATCAATGGCCTCGGGCTCGAAGGTGGCGGGAGTACAGCATCGATGGGCCTCGCCCAGGGCATCGGCGCGGCCACCGTCCCCGGGGTCAACACCGAGATCGGTGACGACCAGGACGGCGCGCTTGAGATGTTTGGCAACACCAGCTTCGGCGACTCTACCGACAACTGGTACTACTCGGACATCCTGGTCGTCTGGTGCGGTAACCCGTCTTACACCCAGATGGCCAACTACCATTACATCACTGAAGCCCGCTACAACAGCACCGAGGTGTGGGTGATCTCCGCGGACTACAATCCCTCGGCCATAGCCGCGGACCTCTGGGTATCTGTGACGCCCGGCTCCGATGCAGCACTGGGCCTCGGAATGAGCCAGGTGCTCATCTCAGAAGATCTTTACAACGCATCGTTCGTCAAGGAGCAGACCGATCTACCGCTCCTGGTGCGTTCCGACAATGAAAAATTCCTGCGTGAGTCCGACCTCGAAGAAGACGGGCGCGATTACGTCTTCTATATGTTCGACCAGACCTCCGGGGATATCGTGGAGGCACCGCAGAACAGCCTGGTGCTGGACGACATAGACCCCGTCCTTGAAGGCGAATGGGAACTCGACACGCTTGACGGCCCGGTGGACGTGCACCCTGTTTTCACGAATCTCAAAGAACTGCTCGACCGTGAGTACACGCCGGAGAAGGCTTCCGAAAAGTGCGGCGTCCATCCCGATGTGATCCGGGCGATGGGCCGCAAGTTTGCGAAGGCCAGAGGCGTCTGCCAGGCGGGCCCCACCTACGGGATAGGAAAGTACTACCACGGGAACCTGATGCAGCGCGGGCAGTACTACGCATGGACGCTCTGCGGACACATCGGGCGCAAGGGAACGGGCATCAATGCCATGGGCGCCATGTTGTCACTGGAAAGCAGCAACGCGGCTTCGACGGGTGCGTTCACAGGCGCAAGCCCTGATGCCATGCCGCAAATCGACCCGAGCATGTTTGCCGAGTGGCAGGAGCGGGGATTCTCCGAATATCGGATGAAGAAGGAAGTCTTCGGCCTTATGGAGCGCGACTTCATGAACTCGAGGGCGCTCTTCTTCTGGGTGCATGCCGGTATCATCGAGTTGAGCAAGGAGAACCAGAGCTGGGATCCCTACATCAAGCGGCCGGTCGGGGAGTACTGGGACGAGGCGATGGCGAGCGGTACGCGCGGCGTGTATCCCCCTCCCGGGACGGATCCGAAGGTGTGGATCGTCGGAGGGAGCGACCCCGTTCGCCGGGTCCGGGGGAATCAACACGTGATCGAGACCCTGATTCCCAAGCTTGACCTGCTTCTCGTCATGGACTTCCGTTGGAGTGCAACCGCGCGTTTTGCGGACTACGTGTTACCCGCCGCGGGATACTACGAGCGCACGTCAGCAGGAGCCGGCACCGTGCTCAATATGCCGTTCTCGCACGTCACCATGAAGTCAGTGGAACCCCTGTACGATAGCAAGAGCGACTACTGGATTGGCGTGATGCTCTTGCGGAAGATCGCAGAGCGGGCCAAGGAGCGCGGTATCTCCACGGTGACCGACCCGCTCACGGGTCGGGAGTACCGGATCGACGCACTCGACGCGATCGCCACCCACGACGGCACGCGCACCGAGAATGATGAAGAGGCCGTGGCCCGCGACATGTATAACAACGCGACTAACATTGATCTGCCGGACTGGGAGGCCGTCAAGAAGAGGGGGTGGGCCGAGTTCACCGGTCCGGCCAGCTCTATCATGGGGATGGAGTTTGCGGGTGAAGCGAAACCGGGCGAACCCTGGGTCCCGCTGACACTGCACACCGACAAGAAGGAGCCGTGGACGACCCCGACGGGACGCATCCAGTTCTACATAGACCAGGACTGGTTCATCGAACTCGGTGAGGCCTTCCCAGAACACAAGGACTCGATCAAGGCCGGGGGGGACTACCCGATTCAGGTGACCGGTGGGCACGCCCGTCACAGCATTCAATCCACCTGGTCGGATAGCGCCATCATGCTGCAACTCCAGCGGGGTGAGCCGCTCATGTGGATGAACAGTAACGATGCCGAAGATCGTGGGATCAAAGATGGCGACAAGGTTGAAGTGGCCAATGACGTCGGTGATTTCGAAATCCAAGTGACCACATCAGCCGCAGTCCGACCTGGACAGGGGATCATCTACCACCATTGGACAAACTTGCAGCACAAGAACTGGAAGCAGTTTCAACAGGTCATGCCGGCGCCCTTCAACCCGGTCGAAATGGCACCAGTGACGTACGAGGAATACCCGAATCTCCATCGCGACGCCTGGTCAGGCGAGCCGGGCTTCAGCGACCGGGACACACGGGTGGAGGTGAGGAAGGTTTAGCACCAACTATTCCCGAGATGTAAAGACAGTTCGAGACAGGAACCGGAGGCAGGCTTCTCTTTGACAAAGAGGAGAAGGGAACCGCCCCACCATGTCAGACGCCGGCGTACTTTGCGTTTCCCTGTCGCTCTGTTCGCCCGCGCCGGCGAGGTGGGCGTGGGCCTCGCAAACTCAGCATGTCTTCGGCGGACTCTTTCACGAATGCGGCTGGGAGGCGGCCTGACGGAATATCGGCGCCCCAAATCGCAGGTGGAGAAGGGCAGCAATCACCGAACTCCGCTCGAGGGCAGGATTGCGAAGATGGCCCGGAAATGGGTAAACCCATTCTATAGGCTCCATGTTCGCAAACGAGGGTCAATACACCAGCTTCAGTAGGCTGAGAGAAACTGCCTCAACCTAGTCCCCCGGGTTCACTCTTCCCTGAAACGGCTATGCTGGCTCAAATTCGACCAGGCAGGTGGTGGTGGGGGGTCCTCGGCAAATTTGGCCGATCGAGGGTACATAGATGGCTAAGCGGGTCCTCAACATCGTTCTACGAACGGCGCACGTCGGGACCATGGGTATTTTGCTGGGAGGACATGCCTTCGGGGTTAGTCCGGCGCGGTTGAGACCGGCTCTGGTGCTCACAGTCACGACCGGAATTGCTTTGCTGGCGATTGAAGCCGGTCCGCGTCCCCTCTGGTTTCACCAAGGGCGCGGACTGATGACCCTTACCAAGCTCGGCCTGCTCTGTCTGGTGCCGCTGGCTTGGACCTATCGCGTGCCCATCCTCATGGCGGTCGTGGTGATCGCCTCGGTCGGCTCCCACATGCCCGGCCGTTATCGATACTACTCTGTGCTGTCTCGGACGGTTATCCAGGACACCTCGGGACCGGGGTCTTGACGCGTCCGGGGCCTGGTGTCTCAAAACCTGACCGGGCAGTCTCCCGTCGATATTCGCGATGCAAGCCCTCGAGAACGGGCCGCCCTTCAACTCGCCCGAGAGGAGGCGCCAGAGGCCGCGGTCCGTCGGGTGGCTGAGCCTCGAGTGGCTGGCGCCGTCGAGTTGCATTTGTAGTTAGCGACATACTGCGCGGAGCACTCCCAAGGTCGGGTTCTCGCCGGCGAGACGCATGAAGAGGGTGCTCGTCTCGGTGTCGATGCGTGAGCGGCAAGGTGTACGCTCGCCGAACCCATTTCGAGGCCAAGGTCTGCTCAGTCAGGAAGTAAGCGCGATGCGGGGCGTCGGGCACGTTCTCCCCGAGGGTTGTGAGGCAGAATACTCTCGGGCTTTTGCTGCCCGATGCCTGATGGTAGGGTCGCACCAGCTCGTGGGCCCGCCTGGTCAGAGAAGGCCGAGCTTCTGAGGGGAGGATGGTGGTGGAGCTTGAAAGACTGGTGAGAGAGCGGCGTAGCATACGCAAGTTCACGTCTGATTCGATCCCTCCCGAAGATTTGAACGAGATCCTCCGCCTCGCTGCTCAGCCTGCGCACAAGCGCCTGGTGGAGAGCTACCGTGTCCTGCCTGTCTCGGACCGGGAAACCATCGAGCAAATGCGCACCGCGTGCACGGAGACGATTGAGAAAAAGGCCGCCCAGTGGACGCCGGAAGATGAGGCGAGTTGGGCTCAGCTGGGCATTCCCTTCCCAAAGCGAGATCAAATCGGATCTAGCCTTAGGGATCACTACCGCTATTTCTCCAGACGCTTTGACACGTTTTTTAATGAGGCGCCGGTCGTCCTTGCCCTCGCCGCTGTTCCCGTTCGCTGGGGGCCGGCGCCTCATGTCTGGCCCACCCTGCAACTGGTCGGTGCGGTCATGCAGACCATCCAGCTCGCTGCTTGGGAAAAGGGCATAGGGTCCTGTTGCATGACAGGCCCTCTGCATTCTCGGGAGGAGCTCGGTCGAATCCTTGACCTGGAGCCGCCCTGGCAAATTGTCGCCCTGCTGCCCCTTGGTTACCCGCGGCGCGTGCCTCCAGCCCGGCCGAGGAAGCCGCTCTCCGAGGTCCTGCGGTGGATTGGAGACTCGGAATCGCGCGGCCCGAGCGAGACTTCTGGACAGGACCGCGCTTCCGTCCCCAGTTTCTCGGCCGTCGTGGAGCGGCGGAGAAACGTCTATGAGTTTGGCTCAAGTCCTGTATCGCCAGCAGAAATCGAAGAGATCGTCGACGCAGCGAGGCTTGCCCCGAACAGCCTGAACCAACAGAAGTGGCGGTTCCTCGGCATCACCGACAGGGACGTGCTGAAAAAGATCGGGGACAGCATGGTCAAAAGAGCGAGCGAAATTGAGGCCGTGGGAGAGGAGCTGGCCATTGTCGATCCCCCCGACACGGGGATGGCGCTCGGAGAACCGCACGCTTGGCGTGCCTTCATCTCTGAACGGGCTGATTGCCTGGCTGCAGCCCCGGCAGCGATAGCAGTGTCCAACGAGGCCGTTCCGCTCGGCCTGACGAGCGGCGGGTGGAGCGACATCGAGAGCATTGGCTGTGCGGTCGAAACTCTCATGCTCTCGATCGCCGCAAGGGGGCGTAACTCATGCTGGATGACGAGCCCGCTCATCGCGTGGCAAGAAGTGGATCGCCTCCTCGGGGTCGAGGATCCCTGGCGCACGGTGGCTCTGGTGCCAGTGGGGGCCTAAGAAACTTGCGAAGGCAAGCGTTACACGACCCTACTGCTGCGAATTCAGCCTGAGAACACAAGTCTCGTAACTATCGCGATGCCGGGCAAGCCATTGTGGTTTTATCGTTCGGTTTGTGACCGTCGGGCGCCAGTGAACTCGAGAAGTCCTTCAGGTGCATCACCCGAACGGTTGCCCCGGGTCTGGACCAGGTAGTGGTCGCGAGTTCCTCACAGGGCTTCACCTCGGAGCCATGAGGATGATCAGGTGGCGAGGAAGTACGTCAGGGCGTCGACGCGATCGCGCGCAGCCTGCGCAAGCGCGCGGACGCCTGCTTCGAAGACCTCGGGGCTGGTCTCGACGGAGACCACCGGCTCTACGAGCTCGGCCCGCGCGTCGATGGACGCCGCCAGTTTGTCGAAATCGAATGGGCCCTCGAGAAATTCCTTCAAATAGCCGAGGTACTGCTCGTAGTAAGCGGGCTGGTCCAAGAGATAACGGATGAGTGGCCACTCTGGGCCGGTATCACCCCAGTCGAGAGAGAGGCTTTGTCGGGTGGTTGCCGGCCGGTTTGAGAAGGTCTCGTTGTGGTCCCACGAGATCCAGTGCAGCTGGCCGCCACCAGGGTCGTGATAGAGATAGTAGTTGTGGCTCGTAGTTCCGTAACTGTCCCAGTGCTGCACCGCTGCGGTGATTCCAAGCCAGCGCAGGAAAGCTGGCACGTCGAAGCTTGCCTCGAGTTCCTCACGCCAGCGGTCTGTGTCCTGAATCCTCAGTTCAGAATGGAGCATCTCGTGGAGCTTCTTGATGTCGCTCCAGTCGGGATTCACGCCACCCTCCACCTCGAAGCTCGTCTCTATTTGTTGGGCACTCACGTCTGCGGCGAGGCTAGCCCCAGGCCCGTTCGCCTCATAAATGTTGCCGCTCGCATCTGCGAACGACCGCCGGACGACAGTGTCGTCGACAACTTCGATCACGGTGTACAGTCCGAGACTCTTGGTGCCGTACCCGTTGTTGAGCACGATCTCATAAGGTGCTGTCTTCGCGGCAACCAGCCCGGATTCTTCGAGCATTTCGTAAACTAGCGACTCGCTAAAGCCCGTGCTATCCGAGTGGTTGTTCGAAAGTGACAGTTGCTTAAAGCCGTAGAAGCGCTGGTTCCTGATCTCAGCGTGATCGGCTTCCCACTCATCGAAGTCCAGCTTGAACGGAATCTTGTCGGTGCCCGAATCCCAGGCACTGCGCAAGGACGAATTCCCTTTAAAGCGGACCCCAACGTGGGTCCAACTTTTCCCCTCGAAGAGGATGGTGGCCGAGACCCACATTGGATTCTCCGGTGTGAGGTCAAGCTTGCCCGGAATGGCTCCTTGGCCGCCGGCACCCGCACCGGGTGGAACGGCTCCCTGGCCGCCGGCACCCGCACCGGGTGGAACGGCTCCCTGGCCGCCGGCACCCGCACCGGGTGGAACAGCTCCTCGGCCGCCGGCACCTGCATCGGGCGGAACGGCTCCTCGGCCGCCGGCACCTGCATCGGGCGGAACGGCTCCTCGGCCGCCGGCACCTGCACCGGGCGGAACGCCTCGTTGGCCGCCGCCGGTGCCACGTTCTCCCAACAACTCTGTTAGGTTTGCAAGCATGGCGTCCCAATCGTCTTTTGTAACGATGATCTCCATCCGATTCACCTGCGCTGAGGGGAAGACCACTGAGTAGTTCGGCGTGGCAGCGTTTCCGTGAGACTCACCGGCCCAATCGGGCAATGAGACTATGGGATTCGACTCGCTGCCCGCACTTTCCAACTCGTTGCCCGGGCTCTCCGACTCGCTGCCCGCGCTCTCCAACTCGAGCCCGGTTCCCCGAGCGCCGCATGCGGCAAGGAGAGCCCCAGCGCCCGTCGATCCAGCCAGCGTGAGCAGGCCACGGCGGGCAAGCCGGTGTTGAAGAAGCCGCTCGTACTTGTGGCTGGTCATGAACACCCTCCTGCAGGAGGCCCTGCAGACTAACCTCAATGTCAGGATCATTGCCCCTTTTCCTGAGAATGGGCTGTGCATCGTGCGCCTTCTCGGATTGGGGGTGAGTGCCAGGATTCAGTTGAGTCGGTCCCAATGGATGAATCAAGGTTGAGCTTCTCGTCGCTGATAGATGGCTACTCGGTGCCATAAAGCGAAGTTTGCCAGCCAATGTTGATGCGAGAGGCGAATGGTTGGGGGATTAGAAATGGATGGACCGGGACAAGGTGAATGTCGGGATGCTCTGGATTCGCGCCCGTTCTCAGGACCCACAGCCTCGCGGGGTGCGCCAGTCCCGTTTCACACGGCAAATTCACAGGGAATTCACAGTCGTAAGAGTTAATCATGCCTTAGCTACTCCCGCCGCCACGAGTGAAATGGTGGAGGAATCAACTCTCGTTTAGGGGAAACGCCGATGACATCGCTTCGACTTGAGATGAGCGCCGTGACCCCTGTGCGACCAGAGGCTGAGATCACATCGAGCGCTCCAGGTCGGCAAGAATTCAGACGGATGGAGTACAAGTTTCTCGTCGACCCGCGTCGCCGAGAAACGGTCTCCGCCTGGCTCTCTCACGCTTGCCTTCCTGCACCGGAATTCCCAGTCGGCCGAGTCACGAGCTGCTACTACGACACCCGCGACTGGGACAGCTACTTCGAGTCGATCGACGGAGACTTCTCGAAGCAGAAGATTCGGCTTCGTTGGTATGATGCACTTCCGTGGTCCGGGCTCGCGACGGCGTTCCTGGAGGCCAAGGAGAAAGAGGGGTTCGAAACATGGAAACGACGTGTCCAGCTTGATCTCGATGCCTCCCCGCTTCGCAACCGCGAGCTGAGCGTTGCGCTCCCAAACACCGCGCTCCAGCTGGCGCTCGCCGACCTCGGGGTATTCGATGCACCCGGCCTTCTGCCGGCGGTGCTCATCAGCTACAGGCGGGAGAGGTTCGTAGAGCCGGTAAGCGGACTGCGTCTCGCTCTCGATTCCGAGATTGAGGCATACCAGCTGCGACACGGTACGAACTGGCCCATGACGCGACTTCCGAGCGTCGTTCTCGAGGTCAAGGGCCGATTCACTGAGCTTCCGCTCAAGCTTCGCGGGCTGAAGAGGTTTGCTGAAGTTTGGTCGGCACACTCCAAGTACTCGCTAGCCGTGGAGGCGTTGGCGGGTGGTATCGGACCATTGAGCCCATAGCCGGGCTGGGGTCTGCGTCTCGTTGAAAGGAGATTGACATGTTAGATGGACTGGACTTCGGACCAACCTCGAATCTGGCTGCGAGCGAGTTCGCCCCGGCCCTCGGGTTCTCCCTGGCGGCTTCCGTCGTCGTTTATCTGCTCTACACCTACACGTACAGCAGGAGCCACGTCGGTGCCGGGGTGCACCGCACTTTCATACTAGGTGGGCCGGCGATTACGACGCTGTTCGTGGCGATTCAATTTTCCCTGCCTCTCTCGCTTGGTCTGCTGGGAGCCCTCTCGTTCGTCCGATTTCGTACGCCCGTGAAGGACCCGGCCGAGATTGGGTTCCTCCTGCTGCTTATCGCATCCTCGATCGGGGCCGCAACGTACAACTACGAACTCGTCGTTGTGCTCTTCGCGATCAGCGTCGCCGCGCTTCTGATCCAGCGCGGAGGAGGGCGGCTGCTTCCGGGCCGGGGAAGACGCGACCTGATGATCACGGTTGACGCCGAGGACTATGGAGCGACTGAGGAGCCTCTCCTGTCGTTCCTTCAGGGCGAGCTGCGTGGTTTCTCGCCGGAAAGCTACGCTGTTTCAGACAATCGCGTGAGCCTTCACGTTCGCTTCCGGCGTAGTAGCGATGGCGACGCTTGGGGAAAGTTCGCGGCGCGTCTCAATGATGCGATTGCGCCGGCCAAAGCCGAGCTCTACGTCGGTTAGGACCGGGAGGGGATCCGAGGCGTTACGAGACCCGAGGCGTTCATAGATTTCGACATGAGCGCGGAATCGTGAGGCGCTGATACCATCCCGGTCCTAACCGACAAGGACCTGTAAGCGGAGGAAGACGGGCCAATACTATCGCTAGGGCAATTCCCCACTGCCCGTCAACCTCACCTTCTGGTCAGCGAGACCGGGAGAATGTTTTCGACCTTTTCTTCCATCTGTTCACGCGACAGAGCGCCGATGTGCCATTCACGCAAAGTCCCATCGGGATCGACGAAGAAGTGGGTGGGGATGCCCACAAGACGGTATGTCGCTCCGACGGCTGTGGTCGGGTCCAGTCCGACGAGGAACGTGAGGTTTGTACGCTCTACATACCCTCGAGCCGCGTTCGCGCTCTCGCCCAGATTCACAGCTACAATCACTAGGCCGTCGTCCTGGTATTTATTGTGAGTGGCCTCTATATCCGAGTTCTCGGCCCGGCAGGGCGGGCACCAACTGGCCCAGAAGGTGATCCACACGCCCTTACCCCGGAAATCACTGAGCTGGATCACGCCACCATCCAGCCCGGCCATTTGAAACTCGGGCGCCTCTCTTCCCACCTTTGGCGCTGGGCCGCTCGCGCTCGCGGTAAGGGTCACGGCCTCGCTCAAAGACTCATTGGCGGGTCTGCCCACGTACCATGCGACAATACCGACAGCCACCGCCAGCATCAGCGCAGTGAGGACGTGCCTGGCGGCGCGGCGGAGACCTTTGTGGCCCGGTTCACTATCGTGGCTGTACTCATCCGTATCGTCGAAGCGCTCCGGGGCCACTTAGTTCGTAGCCTCACGCATAGCTGTGGAGACCACTGAAGAAGTAGTTGCCGAAGTACGTGAACATCGTTGCAGCGAAGCCACCGACTACGAACCAAGCGCTGCGATCGCCACTCCACCCACGCATAACGCGAGCATGGAGATACCCGCCGTAGATCAGCCAGGTGACCAGCGAGGCCGTCTCCTTCGGATCCCAGCTCCAGTAGGCGCCCCAGGCGATCTCCGCCCACACGGCGCCAAGGATGATCACCAGTGCCAGCATCGGAAACCCAACCATCACCGACCTGTAGGTGACTTCGTCCAGGACCGAATGACTCGGTAGCCAGTCAACTTCACTATGGCTCCGTATCAGGTAGAGGACCGCGGCGCCGAATGCAACGGTGAATGCGCCGTAGGCCAGAATCGCCACGGCCACGTGGATCGTCAGCAGCAGGTCATTCTGGAGAGCAGGCACGAGCGGCGCGATCTCGTCGGAAAGGGTGGTCGCGTAAAGAAGCAGCCCCAGCGCTACCGGCAGTACGAGGAAAGCCATCGCCGGCAGGCGGTAGCGTGCATCGAAATAGAGGTAGATGGCCAGTGTCCCCCAGGCAAATGCCAGCGAAAACTCATACATGTTTGAGAAGGGACCATGCCCGGCCTCTATTGTCCGAAGGATGAGAGCGGCCGTCAGGAAGAGGAAGGCGTTGACGCCAAGGGTTATCGCGAAACGACCTGTAGTTGCACGGAAAGCCGGGGAGGCCTCGGTTGCCATAGCGCCCCTCCCAGCCAGACTCAGTACCGAGAAACCTCGCCAGGGAATCGCCGCCACAACATGAAGTGCGAGCGCCGCGCTAACGGCCGCTATAGCTGCGATGAACGCATAGCGTGAGAGTTCAAGCACGGTCGCCTCCTTCGCCGTCTTTGGACCGGAGAGTTGCCGAGGTGGATAGGAGCACACGGCCGACTCGGGTGCGAAGCCGCCGGAAGTCTCCGGCAGGTGAGAGATTCCGCTGTGAGGGCATGGCAAGCTTGACCTCAGTCGTCCCGTCGGGCCGCTCTGTGAGGAGCGCCCAGGCCCGCCTTCGCGGGAAGTAGAAGAGTACGACTATCCCTAGGACCAGAAGGGTGCACGCGACCCAGATGATGGTGACCCCGGGGTCCTTGACGACCTTTAAGCCGGTGAACCGGCTTTCCCGCTCAAAGGTGAACGTCAGTCCGTCAATCTCCTTGGGCTCGCCCTGGGTCAGAGTCTCGAGGCGGTCGACATCTCCGTCGGGATTGTAGATTTCGAGCCGCATCTCGCCTGGCCGGACCAGGGGATCGTTCTCGCCCGGTCGCGGGCCGATCACCCAGACAGATATGCCCTGCTCCGAAAGCGTAAGAAGGCCAGCAGGCCGACCCCCGTCGCGCGTTTGCCATGAGAGGGGAACGCCGCCTCGATAGAGTTCCCGGCCACCACTATCTTCGACCTTCATCACCGCGGTCTGACCGTAGAACGACTGGTGGAAAGTAATTCCGTCATACCGCAGCGGGGAATTGACCCGGATGGTTGCCCGTTTCACCTCCTGGCCGTCCTTGAACAGCGTGACCTCGCTGCGGAAGTCCTTCGGTCGTCCATCGAGATAGTACTCATCGGCGAAGTGCTCGAGCCGGACCGACAGCTCGGTACCTGCCACTCCCCGTGTGGAATCTTCGGCAACGACGAACTGAGGGTCCTTGAAGCCGAACACCCCGCCAATAACTGCGCCCGCGAGGATGAGCACGATACTTAGGTGGGTGAGGAACGTTCCGTACACGGAGAAGCGGTTCTTGTCCGCCAGCAGGGCAATCGATTGGGCGCCAGTCTCGGTATTCACCCGGTAGCGGGCAAACGAGAGGCTCCGCTTCATCCTCCTGGCAGCCTCGGGGGCCGGCATCGGCGATTCGAAGGTTGCGTTGAACCGAGCGTGTTGAAAGAACCCATCGGTCATCCGAACGCGCGATCGAAAGACCGTGATCGAGATTGAGCGCCAACGGTTGAGCGTGCACACGACAATGTTGATCACTAACAGCGCGATCAGCGCACGGAAGTACGGTGCCTGGAAGACGCTAAAGAAGTCGAGATGCTCCAGCAGATCGGTCCACGGGCCGTATTTGAGACGGGCTTGCTCCAGCCACTGTTCGTAGGCAGCCCCGTCCGCCCTTATCGAAGGCGGAACCTGCTGAAGGATCGTTCCGATGAGCAGGACTGCTGCGAGTGCCAAGATGAGGACGAGGGCAAGGCGTACGGAACGGAAAAACCCCCAGACTCGAGCAAAGCCCAAGGACTCCCATAGATTTGTTCGTGGAGCGCCTATCCTTTTTGTGACACTCGTCATGACTCGGGAGTCCTCACACTACTTGCCACGGCGGGTGGATCCGCCGCACAGCGACATCGAGCAGTCATAGTAGCGCCGCTGCCAGCAAGAACCACCAGCAGTACATCGGCTCCTTGATTGTGTGCTCTAGGTCGGTCGCATTCGGTAACCCGGGCCGGACGCGCACTTCGCCGCGCGGCGGCAACCGCCTTACGCTGCATATCCTCGACTTCGCTGTCGCCGGGAAGCAACGCCTCCAGCGGCATGTCGCCCAACGAACCGAGGGCGCACGACTGGTCGCCACCACCCACTGCGCGCCCACGTGTGAGATCACAATTAAGAGTGTCGATATCCATCACTTACGCCTCGGTGAGGTCAAATGAGTGAACGTCGATCGGGGCCACCGCGCGATTGTACGGAGAGGTCTTCTCGGGTGGCCATCCTCGATAGGCACTCTACTACCTCGAGGCCCTTCGTGCTTCCAGCGTTCAGGTCGACTTGAACCCGTGATCGGCGATGCGCTCTACCAGCAACACTCTGACGAGTACCCGTACATCGGCTGCCACAAGGTGCGCGTCATTCTTTGCCATGGTGTCACCCTCCATGGGGATCAAGGTGTGGAAGCGTTGGAGCTCGATCTCGCCTGCCCCCAATATCGTCTGCACGCCGTTGAAGGAGATGGGACTGCTGCCGGGAACCAGGCTGACCGACGGCTCGTCAAGCACGATCTTCGGGTAATCGACGACGAGCTACACAACGGCTGCCGGATCGCGCAAAGTCTCGCAATCTCCTCACTTTGTGACAAAAGTCACATTGATCGCTCTGTGAGCATCCCGTAAGGTGCTCAATGAGCGGCATGGGTTGGTGGATACAGCTACCAGATGAGGAGGGAGCGCCGGGATGACACAGAGAGCGAGCGCTATCACCAGGAGCAGTCCCGCCGTTCTTCTCTTCCTGCTTTTTGTTGTCTTGTTAGCCGTTGGTCTGGGCCGCGTGTTCGCAGTTCCAGCTCGTCAATCGGCCGACGAGGGGCAGCAGATATTTGAAACTAAGTGCGTCGCCTGCCACACGATCGGCGGGGGGGACCTTGTTGGCCCGGACCTGGAGGGTGTGATGACGCGCCCCGGCCGCGACAACGACTGGCTGACCAGGTGGCTCTTGGCCCCGGATGAAGTGCTCGCCGAGGGAGACCCGATAGCCACCGAGTTACTAGAGCAATACAACGATGTTCCAATGCCCAATCTGGGACTCACGGAGGGGGAGGTATCCTCCCTCATCGCCTTCTTTGAAGCGCAAGATGGTGGCGATCCTTCGCAGCAGACCCCCGTCGCCACGGCCACGCTTAAAGAGGGTGACGAGAGAAGAGGGAAGAATCTCTTCACGGGCGTCGACCGTTTTTCCAACGGAGGACCGTCGTGCAGAGCCTGCCACAGCAGCGGCGGTATCGGTGGCCTTGGGGGCGGTTTGCTGGGTCCGGACCTGACGGACGCCTACGAGGATTTGGGAGACGGCCTGATAGTTTGGCCATCCGCACTCTCCCCTTCGAACACCATGAGGCCGATTTTCACGGACAAACCCTTGACAGCACAGGAGGAGGCCGACTTGTTGGCGTTCTTCCGGACGACCGACGTTAGCAAGCGGTCGACCGAAGCAACCTGGCAACTCATCGGACTGACTGCAGCTGGCACGGTCGTGTTCGGGGGCCTCATCGCCCTCATCTGGCGCCGTCGCCTCTCGAAGGTGCGTCGGCCGATGGTTTCAAGTTAAGGCTCGAGTTATGCGTAAAGCTTTCGGAGGTTCCTAAGCATGGGCTGGATTCAAGACCTGGCAGATCCTAAATCGAGGCGGTGGGAGGAGTTTTACCGTAACCGTTGGCAGCATGACAACGTGGTCCGCAGCACCCATGGAGTGAACTGCACAGGCGGGTGTTCGTGGGGTGTCTATGTCAAGGACGGGATCATCACGTGGGAGATGCAGCAGACGGACTACCCGCTCTTGGAGGACGGTCTGCCGCCTTACGAGCCGCGTGGATGCCAGCGAGGGATCTCAGCATCTTGGTACGTCTACAGCCCGATACGCGTTAAGTACCCATATGTCCGGGGGGCGCTCCTAGACCTTTGGCGGGAGGCGAGGACTCGAGAAGACAACCCGGTGGACGCCTGGGGCTCCATCGTTGCGGATGAGAAGAAGCGGGCCCGCTATCAGCGAGCTCGCGGCAAAGGCGGCTTCCGACGCAGCAACTGGGACGAAGTTCTGGAGATCATTGCCGCCGCTAACATTTACACCGCAAAAAAATGGGGACCAGATCGAGTTTTCGGCTTCTCTCCCATTCCTGCGATGTCCTACAACTCATATGCCGCAGGCTCTCGGTTTCTTCAGCTTTTTGGCGGCGTGAACATGAGCTTCTACGACTGGTATGCCGACTTGCCAAACGCCTTTCCGGAAACGTGGGGCGACCAGACCGACGTCTGCGAAAGCGCCGACTGGTACAACTCCAAGTACATCGTTTCCGTGGCAGCCAACCTCAACATGACCCGTACTCCTGATGTCCATTTCATCTCGGAGGCCAGGCAGGAGGGCGCCAAGTTCGTCGTTATATCCCCCGACTTCAACCAGGTGGCCAAGTATTCCGACTGGTGGATTCCGGTGAAGGCTGGTCAGGACACCGCGCTGTGGATGGGGGTCAACCACGTCATCCTCAAAGAATTCTATGTTGACCGCCAGGTGCCGTACTTCATCGATTACCTGAAGCGGTACACCGACTCTCCGTTCCTGGTGGAACTCCATCCTGATGGCCAGGGCTACAAGCCCGGGCAATTGGTTCGGGCCAACCGCATGGAGCGCTATCGTGACGTCGAGAACGGAGACTGGAAACTCGCCGTTCTCGACGAGACGAGCGGCGAACCGCGCATGCCGAAGGGCACAGTGGGCTTCCGTTGGGGCGAAGAGGACGGCAAGTGGAACCTCAAGATGGAAGATGGGCTGGATGACACTCCGCTCGACCCGGCCCTGACCTTCCTCGATGAGCATGACGAAGTGGCCCAGGTGGGCTTTTACGCGTTCGCCGAAGAGACAACATCGATGCGCGGCGTGCCGGCAAGAAAGATCCAGACCAGCGACGGGGAGATCCTCGTCACGACCGCTTTCGATCTACTGTTGGCCCAGTTCGGCGTGGGCCGATCACTTCCCGGCGACTATCCCCAGAGCTACGACGATGACGCGCCCTACACGCCCGCTTGGCAGGAGCGGTACACCGACATCGGCAGAGAGACCGTCATTCGGCTGGCGCGTGAATTCGCCTCGAACGCCGAAGCCACCAACGGTCGCTCCATGGTGATCACCGGCGCAAGTCTGAATCATTGGTACAACAACAACATGTCCTACCGCGCTCCGATCACGGCCTTGATCCTGTGTGGCTGCGCGGGCGTCAACGGCGGGGGCCTGAACCACTACGTTGGCCAGGAGAAACTCACCCTGGTCGCCCCGTGGACGACAATGGCTTTGGCCAAGGACTGGGGAATTCCGGCGCGCCTCCAGCAGTCTCCTACCTGGCACTACGTCAACAGCGACCAGTGGCGCTATGAAGGCGATTTCACCGAGTATGCCTCCGTTCCGCCTGACGCCCGATGGGCCAAGGGACACGCCGTGGACCTTGCGGCCAAGGCTGTGCGCATGGGGTGGATGCCGTACTACCCCCAGTTCGACCGAAGCTCCGTGGAGATGGTCCAGGAGGCGAAAGACGCTGGCGCCAGCAGTGACGACGAGGTCGTTCAGAACGTTGTCGAAAGGCTCAAGAATAAGGACGCGAATTTCGCGATTGACGATCCGGATGCGCCCGAGAACTGGCCGCGTGTCTGGATGATCTGGCGCGGTAATGCCATCCAGTCCAGCGCAAAGGGGCACGAGTTCTTCCTCCGTCACTACCTGGGAACGCATAACAACGCGATTGCCGAGGAGAAGGCGGCCGGAAAGGTGAAGACGGTCAAGTATCGGGAGCCTGCCCCTCGCGGCAAGATGGACCTGGTCGTGGACATCAACTTCCGCATGGACTCCTCTGCCCTGTACTCCGACATCGTTCTGCCTACCGCCATGTGGTACGAGAAGAACGATCTCAACACGACTGACCTCCACTCTTTCGTCCATCCGTTGGGAGCGGCTGTGCCTCCCGTCTGGGAGGCCAAGACGGACTGGGATATCTTCAAGGCCATCGCCAAGAAGGTCAGCGAGATGGCGCCGGCGACCTTCCCGGAGCCGTTCAAGGACGTGGTTGCCGCTCCCCTCATGCACGACACGCCCGACGAGATGGGCCAGACCGAAGTGCTCGATTGGACGGAGGGGGAGTGCGAACCTGTTCCGGGCAAGACCATGCCCCACCTGCGGGTCGTGGAACGTGACTACGCCAATCTGTACAACAAGTTCATATCCTTCGGTCCCGAGGCTCGAGAGAACGGTATTAACGGTAACGGTGCCCAGATTCCGATCAAGGAGTTCTACGATGAGCTGCTAGAGGTCCCGGTGGGAGGAGCGCCCGATCCGCGTGGTACTCGATGCGTGGAGTGGGGCGGGAATAAGTACCCCTCTTTGGAGGACAGTCTGGACACGGCCAACGTGCTCCTGAAACTGGCTCCGGAGACTAACGGAGAGGTGGCCTACGCCGGTTTCAAGCACGAGGAGAAGAAGGTGGGCCTGCCACTGGCCGACCTTGCTGAGAATGTCCGTGACGTGCGCATGACCTTCGCGGACCTCACGCGACAGCCGCGGCGCACCCTCATCAGCCCCTGTTGGACCGGCAATGTGAACGACGGCCGTGCGTACGCGGCCTGGTGCCTCAACGTGGAACGCCTCATCCCGTGGCGAACGCTGAGCGGCCGTCAACATTTCTACGTTGACCACCCGCACTATATCGACTTCGGCGAAAGCCTCGTGACCTATAAGCCCAAGCTGGACCCGGTCAAGACCGGGGACATCGTCCTGAGTCCGGAGGACGGCCAGAGTCTGCGGCTGAATTACATTACGCCTCACGGGAAGTGGAACATCCACTCCACCTACAAGGACAACCACCGCATGCTCACGTTATCGCGGGGCATGGACCCAATCTGGATCAACGATAAGGACGCCGACGAGATTGGGCTGAAGGATAACGATTGGGTCGAGGTGTACAACGACAACGGTGTCGTGGTCACGCGCGCCAACGTGAGCGCCCGTGTGCAGCCAGGGATGTGCCTCTACTACCATGCCGTGGAGCGAACCGTCTACATCCCCAAGTCGCAGGTTAGGGGTGGACGACGCGCGGGCGGGCATAACAGCCTGACCCGCACCCGGATCAACCCCGTGCAGTTGGCCGGTGGCTATGCCCAGTTCACCTACATGTTTAACTACTGGGGCCCCATTGGCATCTTTACTCGGGACACCTTTGTCGTCGTGAAGAAGCTGGAGAAGCTGGAGTGGTAAGGGTACTCGCAAAGAGGGATGTAGAGATGGCTTTGGCAAAACGGTTCACACAGATGTTCTTGGAGGAACGCCCAAGCCTGCGCGATGTGCAGCTGGTTCGAAAAGGAGGAACGCATGGACATTAGAGCGCAGGTTTCGATGGTCTTCCACTTGGACAAGTGCATCGGCTGCCATACCTGCAGCGTCGCCTGCAAGAACATCTGGACCGACCGCAAAGGTACAGAGTACATGTGGTGGAACAACGTCGAGACCAAGCCGGGCACCGGCTACCCAACGTTGTGGGAGGACCAGTCAAAGTATAAGGGCGGCTTTGAGAAGAAGGGCGATAACCTGAAGCTGAAGCTGCAGGGTCGGCTGGGTGCGCTCGGCAATATCTTTCACAATCCGTACCTGCCCACAGTAGACGACTACTACGAACCGTGGACTTACGAGTACGAGAAACTCTTCACCGCCCCCGAAGGGGACGACCAGCCCACCGCGCGGGCCGTGTCCATGATCTCGGGCAAGTATATGGAGATCGAAGCCGGCCCGAACTGGGACGATGACCTGGGTGGCTCGCCGGTGTATGCCAAGAACGATCCGAACCTGGAAGGCATCACCGATGAGGAGCGAAGTCAGCTGAGCGAGATCGAGCGGGTGGTTTTCTTCTACCTGCCTCGCATCTGCAACCATTGTCTGAACCCCGGTTGCGTCGCGGCCTGTCCATCAGGCGCCATCTACAAGCGGGGCGAAGACGGCATCGTGCTTATCAACCAGGACAAGTGCCGTGCATGGCGAATGTGTGTCTCCGGGTGCCCCTACAAGAAGCCCTATTTCAACTGGTCAACGGGTAAGTCCGAGAAGTGCATTCTCTGTTTCCCACGCCTCGAAAGCGGCCAGCCTCCGGCCTGCTTCCACTCCTGCGTAGGGCGCATACGATATCTGGGGCTCCTGCTCTACGATGCAGACCGCATCAAAGATGTGGCCAACGCAAAAGACCAGGATCTGGTAGATGCCCACCGGTCCATCATCCAGGACCCGTTCGATCCGGAGGTAATCGCTTCGGCGAAGACCAACGGTGCGGACGACGCAGTTATCCAAGCCGCCCAGAATTCTCCGGTGTACAAGTTTGTCAAACAGTGGAAGGTAGCTCTGCCTCTACACTCAGAGTTTCGCACGGTGCCGATGCTCTTCTATGTACCGCCAATGCTGCCGGTGCTGGCGGGATCGAAGAATGGAAAGTATGAGGTTGCCGATTCTGCCGACGAAGGGCTGGCGCCCCTCCTCAGTTCGCTCGAGAACGCGCGAGTGCCACTCCGCTACCTGGCAAGCCTGTTCGCGGCGGGTAACGAAAGGACTGTTGAGGCGGTGTACAGGAAGCTGATCGCCGTGCGCATATACAAGCGCTCAATGACGGTGGGAGACGTGCCGAAGGCTGAGGTTGATCAGGCCCTAGCTCAGGCGAAAACCAATGCCGAAGAGGTCGAAGCTATCTTTCGCCTGACAGCACTACCGACCTATGACCAGCGCTTCGTCGTCCCACCGATGGCGCGCGAGATGGCCGTAGAGCAGACCGTGGAACCATTCGACCATAAGCCCGCGACAGGATTTGGTCGGCGCAAGGACGCCAAGCGAAGGTGGTAATGGTACGCAGCGGGACAGCCTACAGCCGCATATTCGAACTGTTTGCGGACATCTTGGACTATCCCCAGGAGAGCCTCGCTGAGCAAGTTCGAGAATGCGAGGCTCTGGTATCTGTCAGCAGCCCGGAAGCGGCCGACCTGTTGCGCCAATTTCGGAACGTCGTGGAAGAAAAGTCAAACGGGCAGCTGGAGGAGATCTACACCGGGATCTTTGACCTCGACTCGGACTGCCACCCTTATGTGGGCTACCAGCTGTTCGGGGAGTCCTACGAGCGCAGCGTCTTTCTCCTTGAACTGAAAGAGCGATACCGAGCGGGCGGATTTGAAGCGAGTGAAAACGAGCTGCCGGACCGGCTGTCCGAGCTGCTGCGGTTCCTTTCGGTGAGCGGCGAAGGGGAACCGGGCCAAGAGATCATCGATGAGGGATTGGCCCCGGCGCTCGACAAAATGGCCAGAGAGGCTGAAAAAGAAGAAGCCGAGGAGGAGCGAATCCCCCCGGCGAGCGATCCCTATCGGCAGGTTCTCCAGGCGCTGCGGAGCGTACTGGAACAGCTTCGGTCAGTGACTGCCCCTGCCGAGGCCGCTTCTTCTTAGGAGGAAAGCAGTAATGTTTGTTGATACCGTCCTGTTCATTGTGTTCCCCTACACTGCGGTGGTCCTCGCTGTGGTGGTCGGAGTGTATCGCTACTTCGACGACCGCTTCTCCTATTCCAGCTTCTCCTCCCAGTTTCTGGAAAACCGCGCGCTGTTCTGGGGCTCGGTCCCATGGCATTTCGGAATCATCATCATACTATTAGCCCATATCGTAGCGCTGCTGCTCCCAGATGTTTGGGGCAGGGTCATCGCCGAGCCGGCGCGCCTCTACACGCTGGAGGTTATCGGGCTCGCCTTGGCCGTCAGCGCCTTCTTGGGGCTGGTTCTCCTCTTCATAAGGCGCTTGCTCAATCCGCGCGTCTTCACTGTTACCTCCATGATGGACTGGGTCCTGCTGGCAGTGCTGATAGGGGAGGTCGCCCTCGGCTTCTACGTCGCCCTCTTCTACCGCTGGGGATCCGATTGGTACCTGCACACCTCCGTATCGTGGCTGCAGTCCCTGGCCATGTTCGATCCAGATTCACAGTTTGTGACATCGTTGCCGTGGGTGGTCAAGCTGCATATCTTGGGCGGCTTCGTCATCATTGCTCTCTCCCCCTTCACCCGCCTTGTGCACGTGATGACGTTCCCGTTCACCTACCTGTGGCGACCCTACCAGGTGGTCATCTGGAACCGCCGGCAGAAGCAGGCCTAAAGGTGGGAGCAAGGCCTGGGTGCGACGTAGTAGAGAGAAGACTGTAGACGATGCCTCCAGATTGCCTGCCGGGTCCGTCGAGATCCTCGACTTCCAGCAGGAGGCGGTCTGCGTGAACTGCATCACGCGGACCGCCTCCTGCATCAATTTCTTTTCCCGGTTCAGCATGGCGCAGCTCGCGATGGGGTCGCGGGCGCTTAGTTAGCAGTATCACCACCGCGGTACCGGCCCGCGCGGAGAGGAAACGACATGGCTGAGATTCAAGAATGGGACGTTGAGGACGAACAGTTCTGGGAGACGAAAGGCAAAAAGGTTGCCACGCGCAATCTCTGGGTCTCGATTCCCAGCCTGCTCTGTGGGTTTGCCGTATGGGCCTACTGGAGCGTCATCACGGTCCAGATGCTCAACCTCGGTTTCGGATTCGATAACGTTGAACTCTTCACGCTGACGGCCATCGCCGGTCTTGCCGGCGCGACGTTGCGCATTCCCAGCAGTTTTCTGATCCGGATTGCCGGTGGGCGGAATACTATCTTCTTCACCACCGCCCTTCTGATGGTTCCGGCCGCTGGAACGGGCTTTGCGCTGATGAGCCAGGACACGCCCCTCTTGGTCTTCCAGCTCATGGCGCTGCTCTCGGGGATCGGCGGCGGCAACTTCGCCTCCTCCATGTCCAACATCAGCTTCTTTTACCCGAAGCGCATGCAGGGTCTTTCGCTGGGGCTCAACGCCGGGCTCGGCAACGCCGGCGTCACGACGATGCAGATCCTCATCCCGGTGGTCATGACCTACGTCTCCTTTGTTGGCGGGTCGCTGATTCTGGAGAAGGACTCCGGGACTTTGATCGGGACCATTAGTGCTGGCACCGAGACCTGGATTCACAACGCTGGTTTCGTCTGGCTCTTAATCCTGATTCCACTAGCCTTCGTCACTTGGTTCTGGATGAACAATCTGAGGGCCGAGCATGTCTCGCCGAACATCGGTACTCCGCTCTCGGCATTCTCCAAGATCACCGGTCTGCTGGGACTGGCTCTCATCCCCGCAGTTGCCGGGCTCTTTGTCATTCTTCCCGAACCCACCGGCCTAGGCTGGGATTGGGCAAAGTACCCGGTGCTCGGCCTCGTCATCGCCGGCACTGTCATGCTGCTGAAGTTGATGCGGGGCGAACTCAAATCAAATCTCGACCGTCAGTTTCAGATCTTTCGGAACAAGCATACGTGGGTCATGAGCGTTATCTACACGATGACATTCGGTAGCTTCATCGGCTACTCTTTCGGATTCGCGCTCGCCATCAAGGTTATCTTCGGATTCCAGCACATCGAGGTCGATGGCGTGATGACTCACGATGTTGTCAACCCGGATGGGCCCTCCGCGCTGACCTACGCCTGGATAGGGCCGTTCATTGGTGCCTTCATCCGTCCCGTCGGTGGCTGGATCGCCGACAGAGTCGGCGGTGCCCTGGTGACCCAGTGGGTCGCCGTTACCATGGTTGCCAGCGCTATCGGCGTCGCCTTCTTCATGAGGGAGGCATACCAGTCCCAAACGCCGGAAGACTATTTCCTACCATTCTTCCTGCTCTTCCTCGTGCTCTTCGCTGCTAGTGGCATCGGTAACGGCTCGACGTTCAGAACGACTTCGATGATCTTCAATCAGGAACAAGCCGGCCCGGCTCTCGGTTGGACCTCGGCGGTCGCAGCTTACGGTGCCTTCATTGTCCCGGCGGAGTTCGGTACGCAGATCGATGCCGCGAGGCCTGAGTTCGCGCTATTCGGTTTCGCTGCCTTCTATGCGGGCTGTCTTGTGATCAACTGGTGGTATTACCTCGGACCAAAGCGTGAGTTCGACAACCCGTAACGCCGCAGGCCCCAGCAGCACGCGTATCTGTGGGTCAGCTGGCTCCTGTTTCCGGCGCGCCTGGGCTGGTGCCATATCGTGGGCGACGATCGCAACTACGGAAGGGGCCCGTACCTTCCTTAAGACCCATGTATTTAGTGGGGACGACCATTAGTGGGGACGACCATTAGTGGGGACGATCAATGGTGAGTGAAGCAGTTCGCGCAAACAAGATCTTAGTGATGAGCACGGCGGCTTTCACGGTGTGCTTCGCCGCCTGGATGATGAATGGCGTCTTAATCACCTTCTTGGTAGACAACCAGGTGTTCGACTGGGACAAGGCCCAGATGGGGTGGTTGATCGGCATTCCGGTGCTTACTGGATCGGTGATGCGGCTTCCCATGGGTGTGCTGACCGACAGATACGGGGGACGCATCGTCTTCACGTTGCTGATCCTGATATCTGCCGTGCCGATGTTCTTGGTGAGCTACGCTGACACATATTTCCAGTTCATGCTCGGCGGACTGGGTTTCGGATTGAGTGGTGCGTCCTTTGCGGTGGGGATCGCTTACACCTCGGTCTGGTTCAGACAAGAGCACCAGGGCACCGCGTTGGGCATCTTCGGCGCCGGCAACGCGGGGGCAGCGCTCACCGTCATAGGCGCTCCCGTGCTCCTCGACATGCTCACGGATGACGGAGTCGACCTCGACGGGTGGCGGATGCTACCTCGACTGTATGCAGTCGCGCTGGTCGTCACCGCCGCACTGTTCTACTTCCTTACAGAGTCGAGGAAGGTGGAGCAGGTGCCAGGGATGACGCTGATCCAACGTCTGGCTCCCCTCAGGCATGTTCGGGTCTGGCGGTTTGGGCTCTACTACTTCCTCGTCTTCGGAGGCTTCGTCGCACTGGCACAATGGCTTGTCCCATATTACGTGAATGTGTACTCGATGAGCGTGGCCATGGCAGGATTGATGACCGCCATCTTCAGCTTTCCTTCCGGTGTGATCCGGGCACTGGGAGGCTGGGCGTCGGACAGGTTCGGTGCCCGCACGGTCATGTACTGGGTGCTGGGAAGCAGCACTATCTTCTTCGTGCTCCTGATCGTGCCTCGTATGGACATCAGGTCGCCCGGCGAAGGTGTCCTGGCCTTGCGCTCCGGCACCGTGACTGCCGTCTCGGGAAGCGAGATCGTTGTGGACGACAAGCAGTATACATTGAAGCTCAAGAACGAAGCGAATCTTGCTTATGAACCGGAGGGCACACTGGTCTTTCCGACGTCATCTTCATGGCACGAACCTGCCGTCGAGGTGGGCGACGAGGTCACTAAACGAGAGCTTCTGGCCAGAGGCGTCACCCGCATATACTTTCAGGCGAATGTCTGGATCTTCACGGGCCTGGTGTTTCTCGTCGGCATCTTGTTGGGAATCGGCAAAGCCGCCGTCTACAAGCATATTCCGGAGTACTTTCCCGCCGAAGTGGGCGTAGTCGGCGGCATGGTTGGAGTTCTGGGCGGCCTGGGAGGGTTCGTCTGTCCGATCATCTTCGGCTATCTGCTGAATGCTACCGGGGTTTGGACCACAAGCTGGATGTTCCTCGCCCTCATTTCGCTGATCTGTCTGGCCTGGATGCACCTGGTCATCCAGCGCATGATGCGCGAGAAGCAGCCTGAGTTAGCTCGCGACTTTGAACCGCGGGAGAGACTCGCGGAGGAGATAGCCGGCGGTGGCCAGAGCTAGGCGCGTGTGTGGCAAGGTCCATCACGAGATTTAGGCCAGGGTCCCGAAGGGAACACGACAGGAGGCATCGAGCTTCCGCTCGGTAACATTCCTTATGAGGCAGCTCGAACTTTGACAGTTTGTTAATGGGCCTTTACGGCCTGTGCGTCGAGTGACTGGCTCTCGACGCACAGGGGGGTGGGCAGAACGAGTTGGAGACCTTGCCACCAACGTGGTGCTGGTGTTTATCAACCTTGGGCGCGAAGCTCGACGAGCTCGTGACGAGCCTCGGCGAAACAAGTGAGCGGGGGCTAGGGCCGCACGGATACGCCGGGAGGGACGTGGATCCGGCTCCCGGCAGCAGTGTTGTGGGTCATCGCGGCCGTGGCGCTGCGCTTCCTCTCCACATCCTCCCGAATATCGCCGGCTTGATGATCGTTACGGGCAGTGCCACGCTGCCGGCTGCGATCCTGACCGAGGCGGGGCTCAGCTTCCTCGGCGTCGGGGTAGCGGTCGGCGAACCATCGTGGGGTGGGGATCTCGGGGGAGATGCATGGTCGTACTTCACTCAGGCGTGGTGGATAGCAGTTTTCCCCGGCCTGGCGCTTAGCCTTACGGTGCTCGCATTCAACCTTCTCGGTGATTCCCTCCGAGACGTCTTAGATCCGAGGCTTCGCGGGAACATCTGACGTTCGGGCTTTTATGGCTAAAGAGGCCGAGGGCAAGGGAACTCCGATCCTCGTAGGCGTCCTCGCCAACTGCTAGGCCAGGCGCACCGTCGCCTCACCTTCGAGCGGCGGGTCGGTGCCTTTCCGCTCCAGCCAGACCCGGCATTCGGCCACCCTTTCTCCGTCCTCATCGCGCATGTCGGTCACCTCGCCCTTGGCGACGATGTGGTCTCCGTCGAGCACAGCCATCGGAAACCGCATCACCAGGCGCTTTAGACAGGTCGGTCCGGCCCAGGCGTGCAGCATGTTCACCATATAGCTCAACCCGAGAGGCCCCTGGTTGATGGTGTGATCACCGTAGCCGAGCTTGGCGACGGTTTTGCGATCCCAATGCACTGGATTCGGGTCGCGTAGAATCGCCGCCATGGTGCGCATGCGCTCAGGCGCCACGCTCTCCATCACCCAGTCGGGAATCGTATCTCCGACTTTAACTTGCATCGCTGCTCCTCCCGTAAGCCCAGGTAATCGTGCTGCGTGCTGCTAGCGTTCCTCTGGAATCGGCCACATCGAATTGAAACTGGATCCGATCGAATACTCGCTCGCCGCTCCGGCGCCGGTCAGCCTCCGTGACTCGCGCCGATATCGAATACTGCATATTTTCGAGAATCGGTTGAAAGAACTCCCAGTCGTAACTCTCAATCCCGATAGAGAAGTCAGACGCTGCTTGCCCCAAGGCAAACATTTCTCCGATGCTGGTGCCTGCGCCGATGATGGGCATGTGAAACATGACCACGGGGTGCACCATGCCGCCGGGAAGCAACTCGCCGCCCGTGCACTCCGTAAGCAAGAAGTTTTCCCAGTGGGCGACTGTGTAGTCACCCCCTGGGAATTCGTGACCCACCAGGGCTTTGATCTCTGCTTCATTGGGCGTTCCCATCGCTCTACCCTCGGTTTTCAGATGAGTTGAATTCCCGCGATGTTAGTTTGTCTGCGTCGCGACGCTTACCCTTCGGAGGGTCGGCCTTGTACTAAGTGCTCGACCGGCTCGGGCGCCCCTTCCCACTCTGTCGGCGAGCCATAGATGACTGCCGGGCGGCCCGTAAAATCGGCCCTCTCGCGGACTGTGCAGTCCCATCTGCGGCGGGGTGGAAGTTCCACGGGGTGTCCGATCCAGGCTCCCACATTTTCTCCCGAGCGGCCGTCCGCCAGAAGGTCGATCATGAGCTGTGCTATCTGTGAAGGTTTCATCCAGGTCTTCACAAAGTCGGCGGGAGGCTCCTGAGGCGGCGGCCAGAGGCCGCGCAGCATGGGAGCGTCCGTTGCGCCCATCGCTAGGGCATTAACCCGGATATTGTTATCCTTAAGGACAAGTGCCCACGCCTGGGTGAACCCGTTCAGGCTCCATTTTGAAGCGTTGTAGCAGTCAGTCGTCGGAGAGTTGGTACCATCGCTTCTGGCTGGCAGTACGTAATACGTGCTGATGTTCACGATGTCACCGCCACCACGGGTGATCATTTCAGGGACACAAAGTCGCCCCATCATCATCACCCCTTTGATGTTCGTCCCTGTTATCTCGTCAAAGTCGGCGACCGCCTTTTCCCAGGGGTCGGTAACCAGCGATTGGGTCCACTTCCCCGCGTTGTTCACCAGAATGTCGACGCCGCCAAACGAGCTGACGGTGTCCGCTACGATGCTTTCAGCATCGGCTTGCTGTGAGACATCTGCGACGCGGGCAAGCACCTTGTGGCCGTGCTGCTCCAGTGACTTTCCGACCTCGAGAACGTTCGCCTTGATATCGAAGACCGTCACATCCGCACCCTCGGCAGCCAACGAGTGTGCAAACGCCTCACCCAGGCCCTGAGCGGCGCCCGTCACGATTGCTACTTTGCCATCCAGGAATGCCATTCCAATTCCTCCTTTCAGCTCGACGCCGGCACGGGCTTTGGCCAAGGCTGGGTTGAAAGCTCAAGCTCGAATCCCAACCAGGCAGGAATGTTCTCGCCGGTTCTGCCTTCGGGGCCCTCTCGAAGCAATTGAATGGCCAAGTCGCATACTTCTTCAGGCTTCATCCAGGTCGCGGCCACCTCAGGCGGGACTTTGAAGTCCATAAAACTGCGGAGCATGTAACTGTCTGTTGCACCCATACAGAAGGCGTTGACCCGGATGTTGTGCTCCTTGAGTGCTTTGGCCCAAGCGATTGTTAAGCCATTTATGCCCCACTTCGATGCGTCGTAGAGATCCAGGCTTGACCCACCACCTGTGGGGCGGCCGGGATGAGTGTGGATGTGATCGGAGGCAATGTTGATGATGTTGCCCCCACCTCTGTTGATCATGTGAGGGATGACGGCACGGCCAAACATGTACACGCCTTTGAGGTTGGTACCCAGGAGCGAGTCATAGTCGGCTAGGGACTTGGCCATGTCGTCGGTTGGCGAAGTTATCCTTACTATGCCGGCATTGCTGATCAGAATGTCGACCCGTCCCCAGGCTTCGACTGTGCCATCAACAACCCGTCGCACGTCATCGGGCTTCGAAACGTCTGCGACGTACGAAAGCACTTCGTCGCCGCTCGCTTTGAGCTCATCAGCAAGGTTCGAAATTTCGGGCCGTATGTCGCAGACCGATATGCTGCAGCCCTCCTTGGCCAGTGCTTTTGCGTAGGCATTTCCGAGGCCCACAGCCGCTCCCGTTACAATTGCGGTGGATCCATCTAGGAATCCCATAGGCTTACCTCCTCGTACCTACGATTCCCTTCTGGAATCAGCCGGTCCAGCCCGTTCTCCTGGCGTTGCGGGGCGCGCGCCCAGGTCGTGGCTAGGTTGGTCCTGAACACTATAGGAGCGCGGAATGCGGATTAATAGGCTACGAAGAAGTGCCAAGATCCGACGACAGTTCTTGTGCCGTTTTCACCTCTCGCACCGATTCGATTAGGTCGAGATCCCAAGGGCCAGCACATCAGCTTCCGGGAGGCTGAGAGAAACTGCCTCAACCTAGTCCCAAAATGAACTTGAGAGGATGTGGCTCTTAATCCATTGGTCGCGGATTCGAATCCCCCGGGCCTGCTGATTTCTTGAGTCTGGGGAGGGGCGGATGGAAGAGAGGAATCGTATTTGCTAACTTATGACCCGCCACTGGGTTTGACCTCGTGGCGGGTTAGATCATGCTCAAAGCGGGAGGGAGGAAGACGATCAGGAAGAGGAATCTTATCTGGCTGTTGGGTTTCGCCGCAATTTCGGTCCTTGCCATGGCGAGTGCCTGCGGCGACGGAAACGGCTCCAAAACTCCAGTCGCCAACGGAGACTCAATCACCATTTCGATGACAGATAACGTTTTCGATCTTTCCGAGATCAGCATTCCAGTGGATACGGAAGTAAGGATCACTGTAGTCAACGACGGTCTCGCCGTTCACAACATGCGCGTTCTCAGCAAAGACGCCGAAGGCGAGGACTTCCAGAGCGATACCATCGTAAACACAGGTGATTCGAGCACGTTCACCGTGAAGTTTACGAATAAGGGCGAGTTCGCATTTCGGTGTGACTATCACCTTCCCGATATGGTTGGAACGATCACCGTCGAGTAGGCAGTTCGAACCGCCTGGAGGTGTCGAAAATCCTGTCGCGCCAGGTTACGCCCACAAGACGGCCGCCGGCGTTGACGAGTGAGTGGAAGAGAAACGGTAATGAACGAGGTGGCCCTGCTTTCGAAGAGCCGATTCATGACCGGCCTGGAGTGTCCCAGGCGGCTCTACCTGCAATGCTTCCAGTCCGAACTTGCGACGCGACCCAATGCCACCCAGCAGGCACGGTTAGACAAGGGCACCAGAATTGGTGAACTCGCCCGGAAGTTATGGCCGGATGGCGTCTATATATCGGAGCAATTCTCCGAGCACCCGAGGGCGGTCGAGCTAACACGTACCGAGATTGAACGCGGCAACGCACGCCCCACATTCGAGGGGGGTTCACCGAAGACGGAGTTCGGATCCGGGTTGATATCTTGACTCCCGCTGGTACAGGATGGGACCTCACTGAAGTGAAGTCTTCCAGCTCCGTGAAAAAGGAGCACTATCCCGACGCCGCGGTCCAGCTTGTGGTACTCGAGGCCGCGGGCGTCGATGTCGAAAGAGTCTCGATCGGTTACATCAACAAAGAGTACGTTTATCCCGATGGTGAGCATGATCTCGGCGAGCTCTTCCGGATTGAGGATATAACGCCTAAGGCACGAGCGTTTACGGAGCACGTTCCCGGTCATCTCTCCGAAATAAAGGCCGTCTTGGCGGGCAATATTTCGCCGTTCAGGGAGCTCAGAAGCTCTTGCCGAGGGCCTCGTGAGTGCGAGTTTCTGGGATCACTGTTGACAGCGCGAGCCCGAGTGGAGCATCGAGGGGCTTCCCGGCATTGGCGATGGAATGCGAAAGAATCTTGGTGCATCCGGCGTGCGCTTAATCGTCGATATTCCGCCCAGCGTACGATTGACTACCGGCCAAGAAATCGTGAGAAGGGCAGTCACCACCGGCGAGCCCTTTGTGAGTAATGGCCTTCAGGATGCGCTCGATTCAATCGTCCCGCCCGCGCACTTCATAGACTTTGAGACGATGAACCCCGCCCTCCCGGTATACCCCGGAACCCGTCCGTATCAGATGCAGCCATTCCCGTGGTCCGACCACGTCCGCGCCTCCGACGGAAGCATCGAGCACTTCGAGTTTCTTGGCGACGACCGGGCAGACCCTCGAAGGGGATTCGCCGAGACTCTCTTGGACAGGCTGGCAGGAGCCGCCACTGTCGTCGTGCATAACGGCAGTTTCGAGCAGTCTCGACTTCGAGAGCTGCAATCTGTCTATCCGGACTTGGGCGAGTCGTTGCAGGCTGTACTCGACCTTCCCTGGGTGGACCTCCTGAAGGTCATCCGCGACAATTTCTACGATCGTGAGTTCCACGGTTCCTACTCCATCAAGTCCGTACTTCCCGCGCTGGTTCCGAAAGTTTGGCTACGGGGATCTTGAGATTCGGGAGGGCGAATCCGCTTCGCTCGCCTTCATGGAGCTGCTCGAGCCCGGTGTCTCTGTCGAGCGAAAGGAGGAGATCCGGGCAGAATTGACGGCTTATTGCGAACGGGATTCTGAGGCAATGTTCCACGTCGTTGGTGCGTTTCGGGAGTTCTGAAGGCAGTATTCGGTTGAAGGGTGCAGACAACCTCTGATAATTCACTATAGCCAATCGATGAGTGAACGGTTCGGGATCAGCGAGTCTGAACGCCCGGTTAATGACTGAGCATGGGAATTATGAAGATATACTTCCCCGCTCTATTGGCTCTGACCGGAACTCTGATAGTTCTTAGCTCGGGAGACATCGGGAACCCCACAATGGGCGAGGGTGAGTCAGACACCTCTCAGAGGGTCCTGATACCGGGCTTGGGCAAGAACTCCGGCGGCACCGTGACCACCCCTCTAACTCCCACCTCAACTGCGACTAGCACCCCGACTCCGAGTTCCATTTCAGCGATGACACATGAGAGGAGTATCGTGGCGCGCACTGGCTCGATCTGGTCCGTCCCCGTCTATGATGGCTCTGACTTGGTTCTATCAACAGAAGTAATCGGACCATCGGGCGGAATCTACCTGGGCAAATATGATTTGTCACTTAACCTGATAAGCACAGCAACACATATTATTAACCCAGATGGTCTTAATAATAACGCTACATTAACCTATACCTATGAAAATAATATAATCTCGATTGCCGACCACAAGCATATTTTCCAAAACGACTATCATTACATTACGTGTTCAACGTCTGGCGATGGCAGTGGCGGCAATCTTTATCTCATGAAAATCGACAAGACGCTCGTGCTGAAAAAAATAGTAGAAGTCACCACTGATAACACGCCGACCAATGATATGTTTCTGGTCGGGGATGGGAGTCGGATCCACGTAGGCAAGTTTCACCCTGGGCAGGGACATGACATCTATACATTCGACGACAATCTAAACTCCGAAGGCCCGGCCATTCCGATTGGCAACACGGGCCCGGGCAACGCAGTGAACCAACACTCCAATGGGGCCGCTGCAATCTTTCATAACAACCAATTTCATCTCGTCGCTCCCGAAACCCTCGCCCCGGGCCAGGGGGACTACTTCTACAGAATTGTTTTCGACAAAGATTGGAACGTCGTCGACGAACGAACCACAATACTCACCGATATGACCATGCTTGGAATCGTATCCGGCCTTTCACACGAGCCAAACACTGATACCTTCGTTGTTCACTACACTCGCGGCGATACCGATGGGGGTGGGCCCATCTACCAGGCCATATATGACACCAATTGGATACTGTTAAGCAATGAGGTGCTCATCTCGACGGGGAAATACCAGCGCCCCCACAGCCTATTCGTCGGCAACGAACTCTTCCTTGGTTACGACTCAGCAGGTGTCTACCTGAGCAAGTTCAATGTCAGCTTCCTGCCCGAGAATACGGATTAACCTGCGTCGAGCCTGCGCAAACCCCGTAAGCAACGCAGATTGGGCCGTCGTCCAAGGGTCTCCTTCACTCCCTCTGGAAGGGCGACTGGCGAAGAGAAATTCGAGGTCATCGGCGTGCCCTCTTGGGCTATGAGATTGACGGCCACGCTACGCATGCCGTTGTTGCCGCATCAACGAGTGGCCCCCGCTGTCAGGAGGATTGCTTCCCCCTGCAGCACGGCCGCAACAATCGACGCCATGAGCCAGCCATCAAGACCAGAATGCTGTCGCGTGGACAGCCCTACCACGACGGTTGCGCGGTTCGGCGAGAAAGGCCCCCCTCCCCTCGATCTAGCCGCGGTTTACTCGGCGCGGGCACCCACCGCGGACGGCTGCTCAGCTCCGGCCTTGGGGCCGTCAAAGTACTTGATCAGCTCGTACCAGCCCGAGCCGTTCGCGCGCATCGGCATGCTTTCGAACTTCTGCCCGGTCTCCATGTGCTTCTTCCGCCCTTCCCAGGCATCGGGATCGCGCTGCCACTCATTGAGGATGCGCTCTGCCTCTTCGTAACTCTCCGCCTCGACCTCGTAGAGGGAAAGGTAGCCCGCGGGTGTGTCGATGTTGACATGGGGCCCGCTGAGCTTAAAGACGCTTCCACGAATGAAATTCGGACACTTCGCAGTGTCCTCGATGTGCTGATTGACGAACCACTCGTTGAACTGCTCTTGGACATCGTCGCTGTTGGGCTCGCAGAGCCCGATGAGCACGAATCGTGGCATGGCCTGACACCTCACACGAATATTGGTGGCTTTAAGGGTAACGGCTTGCGCAAGCGTAGGCACTCAACAGAATGGATCTTTTCATCGTTCCCTAAGTGAGCCTGCAGCCTATCCGACGCCTCTGCCTGAAGCTTGTCTGTATGTGTTGGGGGGGAGCGCGCGACACAGAGTGCGAACCGGCCGGCGACACGGCGCCCGATCGGATGGGGATTAGTTGCGATGACGCTCTCGACGGGCCGGAGGCTACCGGGCCATCTACGGAAGCGGGAAGGGTTGACTGTCCCCAAACATATGGGTTGGATGGCTCGCGGTGGGCTGAGGCAACCACCGGATGGGTCGTGAACTTTGCGCCTCGAAGGTGTGGCTCGGTACGGGCCGGGAGGGCAGGATCGGACTGAGTGGAACGAGTCTATTCGACAGGCTCCTAGCGCATCCCTCCGGCCGGGAGCTTGGCATCGCCCATTCTCGAGCGATTTTCCGCGAAGTTTTGCCACTCGTCGCCTCCTGCGAGGCCGAAAGGCTCTGATGAAGCTAACCTTGGTTTTTTTCGTGGCTACGGCGTGCTGCTTGTCGCAGCGGCGGCATCTTTCGTGTCGGACGCCGACGCGGCTCGAGACCCTCTGCGGGGGGCCGGTTGTCCATCGATAATGATGGCAGCTCCCGACGATTGATAATTACCGGAAGTGGAGACGCGTACGGGCTGAACTTGTATGACGACGGCGCCTCGGGGTGTGGGCGCGACTTCCCCGCGGCGCGTGCGCCGGGAACCGGGATAGCGTCCGGGGAAGTCCTGACGGCGAACTTCGCAACATCGTGCATGGAGAGCCCACCGAGGCTCTTCAGGATCTCTCGTGGGGGTTAAGTTTCGTCTACGACTCGCTCAAAGACCCACCGACGGACTCTTTGAGAGTTGTCTGGACCCAAAAGATAGGTAGGGGGAAGGCCGTTCCTTGGGGAGTTGCCTTGTCGAAACACCGATATCGACGCTACCGGGAGAAGCTAATGTTGAAGAAATATCTGCTGATCATGTTGACCTCGATGGCCCTCCTTGTGGCCGCCTGTGGCGACGAGGGCGACGGTGGTGCCGATGAAGACGCCGATCACGAGCACAGCACCGAAGTCACAGAGCTGACCCTGGTCTCCTCGGACACGCTGGTCTTTCAGCCCAACAATCTCGAGGTCAGTCATGGTGAGCCGGTCGAACTGATCTTGGACAACACCAGCGGCTCAACTCTCCACGACTTCACCATCCGCGTGATGCCCGTCAAAGATGTGCACTCTGAAGGCGCGGACCACGATATGGGTGGAGTAGAAGACGATGACGAGCACGAGATGGACAGCGAACTCGCTGTCCATCTCGCTGCTGATGCCGGCGGTACAGGCATCGTGAGGTTTACTCCCACCGAGCCTGGAACCTACGAGTTTGTCTGCACGGTTGAAGGCCACGAAGCAGCCGGCATGGTGGGCACCATCGTCGTCAAGTGACGGGGGAGCCTACCTCAGTGCGTCTTACCCTCCCAGAACGGTAACCGCACGATCGGATCATGTTGCCGGTTCGCACAAAGAGGATAAAGGCGAGCGCGAGCTCCCCTCCAGGCAGCCGACGAACCAAAATGGGTTCAAGAGAACGTCCCCACGGTCCCGCGGTCCTGCCGTAGGTGGAGCGCCGCTCCACAGTTCCCGATGACCAGGTTGCTTTGGATCAGAACTGCTGAGCGGACGCCACCTACGTGTCGGGAGTCCTGCGATGCCGTCCGGCTGGTCTTCAGAATCCTAGCAGCTAGAATGGGCGGGATTCAACAACCCAGGCACAGCACGCTGGATGTCAGGAGAAGGCAAGTGGTAACACCTCCCGAGGACGAGTATCTGCACGTCGAAGGTCACGAGAATGAGGGATTCTTCAACGACAATCTGTGGT
>PVBE011281265.1_pt1 | contig 122413 bp, 113 predicted proteins | sample 1631181 | NCBI WGS metagenome assembly PVBE01 (sample SAMN08397723, study PRJNA350692) | Marine metagenome, whole genome shotgun sequencing project. | isolation source: water | place: Pacific Ocean | collected 2012-04 | reverse complement strand
ATCAACAACTTGTGAGTCTCCCCCCAGACCCCCCTCGTATCCCTCCCCGGATCCTCTGGTGGAGGGGCGTAGCCTCACCGTGATGACGACGATGAGCTAACCATCAACCTGTCCACTGAAGCGGGGCAACCTCAGAGGCCCGATTGAGGTAGTGATCCTGGGCGTCACGACGGCTCCCGGCGTCGGTCTTGCGTTCGATGAGCCAGGCTGTCGAGTGGTCGGCGCTCAGGGCCAGGTAGTCGACCTTGAGGGACTTGCTTGTCGGGTGCTCGGGCCAGATGAGATCCCGCTTGATGGGAAACTCGGGAACCAGTTCCGGGAGGAGCGGGGTGTCCAGGAACGCCGCGAGGGCACCGGGCAGGAAGTGGGCAAACAGGATGTCTGCCCGGCGTTCCAGCTGGTAGTTCGGGAAGTGTCGCCACGTGTCCAGCTGGTCGAGAAGGGCGGTTGCGGAATCCAGGCTCATGGTTCTTCCTGTGGTGGGAACCTGGAGCCGACAGGCCGAGCAGGTTTCAGAAGGTGGCCAGGAGGGCGGGGAGGTTCCTCCAGGCACGACAGGCGAGGGGCTACCCCCCAGGCGATTCGTCGGGAACGAACTCCAGCAGGTCGCCCGGCTGGCAGTCCAACTCCCGGCAGAGGGCCTCCAGGGTCGAGAAGCGAATCGCCTTGACCCGCCCGGTCTTGAGCTTGCTGAGGTTGGCCTGGCTCAGGCCGATGGTCTGGGAGAGGTCATTGCCACGGACCTTGTTGCGGGCCATCACCACGTCCAGTCGAACCACGATCGGCATGGCTACACCAGGCCCTGGTTCTCTCGGGTCAACGCCGCGATGGAGCCGAAGGCGTTGCTGGCGAGTTCGCACACCACGGCGAGCAAGACGCACTCGACCAGGTGCGAGATGAATGGCTGGTATTCCTGTGCAAATGCGCCCAGAGTCTGGTCCTCAACCTGTCCGGGTCCGAAAAAGAAAAGTCCCAGTGTGATCGCGCACACCACGGCGAGCACCTTGAAGACGGCCGAGAAGATCCGGAGCCCGGATGCTCCATGTTCAATGGTCTTCAGGTTCTTCTGGAGGATCTGGTCGTTCTCCATGGCTGACTCCCGGTCGGTGACAGGGAGAGGCTATGAACGAAAGATGCGTTCGTCAACCAATTATTGGTGCTAAACGATAATAAGTATCTATTTAGCGTTGATTCCGACGGAGTGAACTCCCCGTTCGAGCCCACCGCGCGGACGCCAGGCCCAACTCTCCCCGCTTCCAACGGATGAAGCGACCGTCCACCCCGTCCGACGGGTGGGCGAGCTCCTGCTCCAGGAAGGTGCGGGACATCAGGCGGCCAACCGGATTGCCGGTCGGGATCTGGAGCACCTCCAGCATCATGTCCGTGCTGTGGCGCAGTGCCTGCTGGAGGACCTGGGGATCGAGGCTGTCGCCCAGGTCCGCCTGGCCGGTCAGCACCGGGAGCAGCCGGTGAAAGGCGTCCTGGAAGGACTGCACACCGAGGGACTCGGGGCCTTCGGGGATCGTCCCTCGGATCTGGCCGTAGAAGCCGGCGACGGTCACCACGAAGCGGGTGTAGGCCCGGCGCACGTAGCGGTCGTGGAAGTCACTGCCCTCCGCCTCGTCCACGTCTCCACGAAGCACGGCGTGGGTAGGAAACATCAAGCACCCCGCCAGGATACCGCCCGACCAGGTGGGCGCGCCGGTCCACGCTGCCGGACGGCCCTCGCCTGGCGTGGCCCACGGGCGGTCACAACGTTCAAAAGACCCACGCCGTGGAGCTGAGCGCTACCATCCGGGACTTCGTCAGGAGCGCGCCGTGATCGAGATCACCGTCAACGGGACGACCCACGCGCTGGACGTCGCGCCCGACACCCCGCTGCTGTGGGCGGTCCGCGAACACCTGAAGCTCACCGGCACGCGCATTCGGAGCGTGCTGGTGGGAGAGCAGCTCAAGGCGTGAGCGACGCGGACCTCGCCCGGGCGGCGGTCGATCTCGGGCTGGTCGACGCCACTGAGGCCCTGGACGCGCTCGCCGGCGGCGGCGATCTCCTCGCGCGCTGGACGGACGAGCTGGGGTTGTCTTCGGCCGAGGTCCAGGCGCTCGTCGACCAGGCCGAGGCGCGCTCCGCCCCCTTGGCCGAGGACACCGTCGACCTGAACCTCGGCCCCGTGGCCCCGCCCGTCGAGCGGCCTCGGTACGAGCCCACCGATGAGCTCCTGGGCCTGGGCGGGATGGGCCGCGTCGAGGCCGTCCTGGACCGCTCGCTGGAGCGCGTCGTCGCTCGGAAGAGCCTGCTTGCCGGGGCCTCTCGCGAGCGGTTCCTGGCCGAGGCCCGCGTCACCGGACAGCTCGAACACCCAGGCATCGTGCCGGTCTACGAGGTCGGTGCGAGCGCCGACGGCACGCCCTGGTACACGATGCGTCGGATCGCAGGCCGGACCCTCCGCGAAGCCCTGACGGCCTGCCACGACCCGGACGAGCGGATGGCCCTCTTCGGGCACGTGCTCGAGACGGCTCGAATCCTCACCTACGCCCACTCACGAGGTGTCGTCCACCGCGACGTGAAGCCCGACAACATCATGATCGGGCCTCTCGGCGAGACGCTGCTGGTCGACTGGGGGGTCGCCGCGCAGGCGAGCGATGAGGGCGAGCGGGTCGGCACCCCCGGCTACATGAGCCCGGAGCAGGCGGCCGGTCGCGTCGACTCCCGCGCGGACACGTACGCGCTCGGCGTCGTGCTGCGGGAGCTGCTGACAGGGGACCGGGCGCGTCCCGCGATCGAGCCGGCCGACCTCGCCGCCCTGTGCGAGCGCTGTCTGGAGCCCCTGGCCGCTCGACCCGACGCTGCGGAGCTCCTGGACGAGCTGACGAGCTGGCGCGACGGCCGGCGGCTGCGCTCCTACCGCTATGGGCCGGCCGAGCGCGCGGTGCACTTCGCCCGGACCCAGCCGTTTCTCTTCACCGCCAGCGTCGCGCTGATGGTGATCACGCTGGGGGGAGGCGCCGCCCTGTGGAGCGCCTCGCGCGAGGCCGACGCCCAGGCCAGGGACGCCCGGCAGGCCCTGGCTATCGCGCTCGTCGAAAAGGCCATCCGCGCCAACGACGCCGGGGACCAGCTGGGCGCGGCGGTCTTCGCGGCGGGCGCGCTCGAGCTGGAGCCGCAGGACCCGGTCCCCGCCCTCTCCACGATCTGGGCCGCCCAGGAGCTCCAGGCGGCCCGATTCGAGGGCACCATCCCGGTCCCCGCGCCTGCCGGGGGGCTGGGCGGCGGGCGCGCGGTGGCCTGGGCCGACGACGAGCTGGCTGTCCTGGGCTCCGACGGGCACCTGTGGGTCGGTGACGAGGTGTTCCCGGTGCCCCCGATGGGCCGCACGCGGGGCGATCTGGCTCGCTACGGGACCGCCATCATCTGGGTCGCCGGCGGAGAGGTCGGTTCCACCGAGGGCGCGATCGAGCCCGCTCCAGGGTTCGTGACGTCCGTCGCCGCAGACGGCGCGCACCTGGCCCTGGCTGGCCGCGTCGACAGGCGACCTGCGGTGATCCTCGACGGCGAGTGGACGTTCCCGGAGGGCGGGTTCATCGAGGACCTGGCCCTGACCCGAGGCGGCGACCTGGTCCTGCTGCAGGGCGGCTCCACGGTGCAGCGGCCGGGGATTTGGACCGCGGAGCTGCCGGTTGGCGCGTCAGCGCTGGCGGTGACCCACGACCACGTGCTGGTGGTCAGCCGCTCGCTCCCCACCCTGTGGCGCCTCGACCTCGAGACCGGCGCCTTGCTGGACGCTGTGTCCCTGGACCACGCCGCGATGGACGTCGTGGTGTCGGACGATCTGCTCGCGGTCGGCGGCGAGGACGGCACGACGACGCTGCTCGACCCCGACACGCTGGCGGTGCGCCAGCAGCTGGTCGCGTCCCCGGGGGGCGCCTCTCGTCTGGCGGTAGGGCGTGGGCGCCTGGCCGCAGGGGGCACCACCGACACGGTGCGGGTCTGGCGCGTGAGCGAGGCAGGGCTGCGGGTGGCCGCGACGGCCGGCGTCCGCGGGATCAGCCCGAACGGACCGCTGCTGGCCGTCTCGGCCGACGAGCTCATCTGGCTCGACCCCGCGACGCTCGAGGAGACGCAGCGCCGGCGCTACGGCGGCGCGTCGGTCGCCGCACAGGGCGAAGTCTGGGCCGTCAGCGGGCCCCACGGGCGGGTGGACGTGGCCGACCGGACGAACCGCCAGGTCCCAGACGACCGCGGCACACCCTTCGGTCGATGGGCACCATCGTTCTCACCCGACGGCGCGTTCCTGGCCGTGCCCGGCTTCGACCAGGACATCGCGTTGATGGAGCCGGGCGGCGAGTGGACCAGCCTGGGTGCGCACGACGAGCAGCTCTACGGCGTGGTGTTCTCACCCGACGGGCGCCTCGCCGCCCACGGCTTCGGTGGACAGCTGGCGGTCTGGACGCTCGACGGGGACCGCACCGATCTCATCGGCCACGAGGGCCTGGTCTCGGCCGCGGCGTTCGCCCCGGACGGGCTCCTGGCCAGCGGTCAGGGCGACGGGACCGTTCGCATCTGGACCGACCCTCCCCGCGTGCTCGAGCACCACACCGGGTGGGTCAACGCGCTGGCCTGGTCCGACGACAGCCAGACCCTCGTCAGCGGCTCGGACGACGGGACGGCCGCGATCTGGGACCAGGACGGGACCCTGCTCCGGGTGATCCGGGCACAAGGCGACGTCGACGGCGCCCGGTTCGACGACACGGCGCTGATCCTGGTCGAAGGGGGGCGCGTCGTGCGGCACGTCGACGCCCGCCCTGCCAGCGTCCCCTCGCTGGCCGACGCTGAGCGCGCCGCCGGGGTCCGGCTCGACGGGATCGAGCTGGTCGCGGACAGCCAGGAGTAGAGTCCGGCTCGTGTCCACGACCGTCACCGCCGCCCCGCTCGATCGGGGGCCTCGTACGCGGCCGCTGGCGCTGGTGGTCGTTGCGAGCCCGGATCCGTCCGCTCTGGACATCCGCCTGCCGCTGGCCGGACCGCCGACGACGCTAGGACGCACCGACCGGGCCTCCGTGCGCATCGACGACCCGCGAACCAGCGGCCTCCACGCAGCTCTGCGGCCGGCTCGCGGCGATCGGCCGCCGTCGATCGCCGACCTGGGCAGCCGAAACGGGCTGTTCGTGGACGGGGCGACGTTGAAGTCGGCGCCGCTGACCTCGGGGAGCGTGGTGCGCCTGGGCGACACCTGCGCGGTCGTGGACGACGGCGGGACCCTGGACGACCCGGTGCTGCGGGGAATCTCGGCCGCAGCGACCGGGCTGCGCGCCGAACTGGACAAGGTGGCGGGGACCGCGCTGACGGTGCTGCTCCTGGGCGAGACCGGGACCGGAAAGGAGCTGGCGGCCGAGCGCGTCCACGCGCGCAGCGAGAGGAGGGGTCCGCTCGTCCCGGTGAACTGCGCCGCCATCCCCACCGAGCTGGCCGAGGCCAAGCTCTTCGGCCACCGAAAGGGCGCCTTCACCGGCGCCACCGACAGCGCCCCCGGGTTGTTCGCCCAGGCCAACGGCGGCACGCTGTTCTTGGACGAGGTCGGCGAGCTGTCCCTGGCGATCCAGGCCAAGCTCCTCCGCGTGCTCGAAGACCGCCGGGTCACGCCCGTGGGCGGCCGGACCGCGCGCACCGTCGAGGTCCGCGTCGTGGCCGCGACGAACCTGGACCTGCACGCCGCGGTCGCCGCGGGCACCTTCCGAGCGGACTTGTTGGCCCGCTTGGAGGAGTGGCCCGTCCGACTGCCGCCCCTCCGGGACCGCCGGGTCGACGTGCCGCTGTTGGCCCGCTCGTTCCTGGGCGAACGGCCGCTCTACGGCGACGCCGCCGAGGCCCTGCTCCTGCACGACTGGCCGTTCAACGTCCGCGGCCTGCGCCAGCTCTGTCGACGGCTCGCGGTCGTCGTCCCGGCGGGCACGCCCGTCGCCTTCGACGACCTGCCGGAAGCCCTCGCCGAGCGCATCCTGTCGCGCCACGTCGAGGTGGACCCCCGCCAAGCGGTGATCGACGCCCTGCGAGCCAGCGGGGGCAACGCGTCACAAGCCGCGAAGGCGCTGGGGATCTCGCGCCGGACCCTGTATCGACGCCTGGACGAGCTCGGCGTCGATCCTGCAGACCACCGCTGACACAGATCGCTGGCACAGATCGCTGACACAGGGTTGCGCCAGTCCCGCCGATGCGCACACCTGGGCGCGGCACCGTCGTGAAGCCCGATCCGCCATCCGGGCGCGATCACGGTGATCGGAGGCCCCTGGCACGCCCTCTGCAACCCCTGGCATCGAACGCACACCCGAGGCTTCGATGTCCCTCCTCCTCGCCCTCCTGGACCCTGGCCACGCGGCCTGCTCGCTCGAGCTCACCGGGTCGCACCACGTCCTGCCCGGGGACACCATCGACGTCACGTGGACGGGGGCCGGCGCACACGCCGAGGTCTACCTGTCCGCTCACACCAACTGGGGCCAGGCCTACCACCTCTCGACCGTCACCTCGAACGACGGGCACCACAGCTGGACGCTGCCCGACGATCTCGACCACCGCGACGAGCTCCATCTGTACGTCGAGTCGGCCGAGCACGGCGCACGGACAACCGAGTGCTGGTCCTACCAGGAGGTCGACGTCGCCCATCGAGTCGACGTGGGCTTCGGCGTCGACAGCCTGGCGGACCTGACACAGAACGCGACGCTGTTCTCCGACGTCATGAGAGAGCTGACCGCCACCGCGCCCAAGGCGTCGAACGGGCTGCCCAACCTGACGATCAACCAGGTCTCGGCGACGGGCTGGGCCCAGGGCGCCGAGCTCCTGCCGGTCAGCACGGTCAGCGGCCCCCTGGCCAGCATCGCGGACAGCTCGAACCTGATGGTGGGCTTGGCGGACATCCCGTTCAGCCCCGCCGAAGCCAGCTGCACGGCCCTCCCGAACACCCTGCCCGCCGACGAGTACGGCGCGTACGGCCCCCTCGACCTCCTGCTGAGCCAGCGGAACGACGGCACCCAGCATCGGGTGGGGTTCGCCCCCGAGTTCACCACCGCGATGTGCCCGGACAGCTTCGACCACGGCGACTACGCCGCGTGGGTCGAGGAGCTGGCCGGCGACCTGTCCAAGGCCAAGGGTGACATCTCCTACGAGACCGGCAACGAGCCGGACGGTCTGTACTTCTTCTGGGGCAATGCCACCTCATACGACGCCAAGGCTGACGCGGCCTACGCCGGTATCCGCGCCGCCGACAAGGACGCGACCGTCACCTACGGCGGCTTCGGAAGCAGCACGGTCTTCGACACGGGCAAGGTCTCGAACGGCTGGACCAGCTGGGACGACTTCCGGGCGACGCTGGACGACACACCCGACGAGAGCTTCAGCTTCCACCTGTTCCGCAACCCGGGCTTCGGGGCCTACGACGGCGGGCAGTTCGAGAAGACCTGGGACGACCTGAACGGTCACCGCTGGCCGACGACCGACGCGGACCACGTCGTGCTGAGCGCGTTCGACGTCTTCGGGCGGAACACCGAGAAGGACGCCGACGGGGAGGCCATCGAGTCGCCCTGGAAGATCGCGCTCGAGGACAGCTCGTGGCTCACCTACGAGCTGGCCGAGCTCCTGTTCTTCCTGCACGAGCGGGACATCGACGCGGTCTACCTCTGGAAGCTGATGGACATCGGGAGCGAGGGGCAGTCCGGGTTCTTCGACGAGTGCGGGAACCCTCGGAACGGCTACGGCCAGCTGGTCGAGGTCTGGTCGGTCATCGAGGGTGGGTACTCGGCCTCGCGCGAGAAGAGCGTCGTCACCATCGAGGGGACGAACGGCCTCATCCTGCAGGCGTCCGCCGACACACAGTTCTCCCATGACAAGGACATGGAGATCTCCTCCTGCTGGGTCGACGACCTGGACGAGACGTTGCTCCCGAGCGGCCCGGTCGGCGACGACGTGTCCGCCACCTGGGCCCGCATGGACTGGGTCGTCTACCGCAAGGTTACCCTCGGCGAGGGCTCGCCGTGCCCCTCGACTGTCGCCACCCCCCCCACCTGCAACTAGAGGTCCCCATGACACTCCTTCTCCTGGCCGCCTGCGCCATCGATTACGTCAACACCCCGCTGGACGATGAGACCCCGGTCCCTCGCGACTCCGCCGAGGAGACCATCGACACCGGTGAGCCGACGACGCGCTGCGACTTCGTCGTCACCTCAGACCCCGCCGGCGTGCTCCAGGCCTCGGTCCTGGCCTCGGGCGGCCTCGAGAGCCCGGTGTCGCTGGGCGTCGAAGCGACCCACCCGGTCATCGCCGATGTGGACGCCGATGGGTACCTCGAAGTGCTGGCGTGGAGCGCCGACCGCCTGGTCCAGTTGGACGGCGACCCCTGTGTCGGCGAGACGATGGGCGCGTCGACGCTGGGGCGGGCGTTCCCTCCACAGGCCGTCGGTGATCTCGACGGCGACGGCGTCGCGGACGTCCTGGGCTGGACCGACGCGGGTCAGGGGGTCGTCGGGCTGGGCTCGTCGTCGGGCTTCACATGGTTCAACGTCGACGTGGCGGACGCGCTGTCGTCCTACATCTCGAACGCCGCCTACCGGATGGAGGACGTGACCGGCGACGGCCACGCCGACCTGGTCGTCGCCAGCTACGACGGGTACGCCAGCGACCCCACCCGGCTGTCCATCGTGCCGGGCAACGGCGACGGCACCCTGGGCATCATGATCCCGATGGCCGGCGTCGACGAGCCCAGCAACGGCGCGGATCTGTGGGACGTCGACGGCGACGGTCGCGTGGACCTGGTGGTCGGCCTGGACGACGACGGCGACGCCGGTCAGGTGTACGTGGCGTGGGGCACGGCTGACGGCCTCGATGAGCCGGAGGAGCTCCTGGACATCCAGCCGTCGTATGAGTCCGGCACGAACAACGCCGGCCAGGGCACCTTGCGAGCGGTCGATCTGGACGACGACGGCGATCACGATCTCCTGATCCTGCACCGCCCCAACGGGGGTGACTTCCAGTCCACCGAGCTCGTCCGACTGGAGATGAACGGCGGGTTCGGGAGCCCCTCCGCCGAGCTCATGCAGAGCCAGCTCGGGGCGAAGCTGACGCTGGCGGTGCCGCGATGATGGCCGTCATCGCGATGGCCGCCGCGGCCGAGCCGACCGACCTGGGGGACAACCTTGTGCAGGGCTACCAGGTCGAGCTCGAGATGACCGACGTCGTGGCCTGGCAGGACGCGGCGCCGCCCATCTGGGAGCGGGGGATGTCGGAGGCGACCGAGGAGGCCCGGCTCCTGGGCGGCGGCAGGCCCATGAGCGACATCGGCGCGCTGTTCACGGTGCACGATCCGAGCCACGCGACCATCGTCTTCAACGGCGACGGGCTGTTCCAGCCCGACACGCACCACCCTGCGGAGGGGACCGTCGAGGCGGCGTGGGTCGTCGGTCGGTCGACCCGGTCGGGCAAGAACCGGGCCTTGTGGACCCGCACGGGGACCCAGGTAACGCTCGTCAGCTGCTTCATGCCCCGAAACGACACGGTGGTCCTCGCCACGGTCGAGGCCGACCTGGCCGAGTACGGGCTGGGCGACCCGGCCGCCTGGACCATCGTCCCGATCATGAATGGCACGAACACCCTGATGCGACCCCAGATCCCCATGCTGCTGGTGATCGGCGAGGACCGGGAGACGATGAAGCTGCTCTGGCGCCTGCACACCTACGGAGGCGTGGGGTCGCGTGTGACCTGGGCCTACAACACCCCCCTGGGGGACAACCTTGTGCAGGGCTACCAGGTCGAGCTCATCGTGGCCGACGCCCTGGTGATGCCGTGATCGGGTTCGTCCCGGCCGCCCTGGCGATGCCCGCCCAGGATCTGTGTGCCGACGTGTCGCCCGCTCTGCCTCCGCTGGTCGCAGTCCAGTCTCTGGACGGCGTGGACCCCGTCCAGCAGGAGGCCCAGCCCAACACCGGCTCGCTCGCCGAGCGCCTGGAGACCCCATGATCGCCCTGCTCGCCTGCATCGGCGCACCCGAAGACACCGCCGACAGCGGCCCCGTCGAGGACAGCGTGCCCATCGAGGACACCGGCGACACCGGCGACACCGGCGACACCGGCGTCGTCGACACCTGCGAACCCGAGCCGAGCAAGGGCGAGCTGTGGGGCGTGGCCAGCGCCTGGAACGGCGAAGGACCCGGGCTGGACGGCTCGGTGGCCGATCTCGGCGTCCGGGCGGGGGCGGTCGTCTGGCGCCTCGATCTGGACACGATGCACGGCGAGATCGTGCGTCTCTTCGACCCCGTGGTCGACGACATCTGGTACCTGGGCACCCTGGCGCTGCACCCGACACAGAACCGGGCGTACGTCAGCGGCTACCACTACGGGCCTCACGCGTCCTACGACTCGGACGACTGGCTCGACGGCGTGGACGTGATCATCGAACTCGACACGGACACCTACCAGGTGCTCCAGGTGTGGGACATGGACCCCGACCCCTACTCATTCACCGGCTACGCCACCGACTTCGTCGACGGCCAGGCCGGTCTGTACTCCCCGGGTGACCTGCAGTTCCTGGGGACCCAGCTCGTCGCGGTCGAGGGCGGGACCGTCGAGCACTCCGACCTCGTCCACCTGGATCCATCGACACAGACCTTGACCGAGCTGGGACCGGTCGTGGCCGACGGAGTCTGGGTCGCCGAGCTCGAGGAGCAGTCCGACGGCCGCGTCTACGCGATGTGCGAGCCCCAGCCCGCGCCGAACCTGGCACCGGACGGCACCGAGCTGCCCTTCCTGCCCGAGCCCGTTCGCTTCGCCGAGCTGGACCCTGCGTTGGTGAACACCTGCGAGAACGTGCGGTTCACGTTCGCGCTGGATCGCGTGCACGGCCTGGCCACGACCGACGAGGACCAGCTGTACGCCGCTCGGACTACGAGCACGTACTGGTACGACCTGGTCGATCCGGAGGTGGCAGACCTGCAGCTCTACCAGGTCGACACGGCCGGCGGCATGACCGCCGTGCACGACTTCACCGCGCTGTTCTCGACCGTGCCAGCGCCGCTGAACGGCCTGGGTGGGATGGACTGGAGGCCTCGCCCGTAGCCGAGTCCGCGAGCCTGGATCGGCTGCGCCCAGTCGGCCACCGTCGCCACCATCACCTGCCCCACCCGCTGGCTCATCCGGAGCGCCGACGAGCTGGCCGGCAGCAACAGCGGCGGCGTCGTGCTGTCCTGGGGCTGCTTCCACACCTACACCTACCGAGTGCATGACCCGGACGGGCTGCTCGAGGGCAGCGACGGCGAGCCGGTGCTGTTGGCGGTTCCCGTGGACGGCGGGACGGCCCTGTGGTCCACCCCCCGGTACAACGCGCTGGCGGACATCGTCGGCGGTCCGAAGGTGGAGATCCCCTACGAGGTCGGCCGCGTGGACAGCTACCCGCGGACGCCCGAGGCCATCGACGCATCCCCGCTGGACGAGGCCGACCTGCTGTTCACGGACACCACCTGGTACGAAGCCAGCGACATCGGTACCGTCGAGTGGTTCGCCACGGTCGGCGAGGCCCAGACAAACGAAACGGTGGTCGGCTACAGCAAGTCGACCGACGCCGCCGTGCTGGTGGGCACCGGGTATGTGGGCATCGGCTACGACAAGGGCGCCAGCAAGGGCTACGCGCTGAGCGTCGGCGAAGAGGCCACCTTCTTCGGAGGCGTGCCGCCGATCCTCAACGACTCGGAGACCCCCGCAGACGAGTACGCAGACCACCACTTCCGTGTCTCGCCGCTGACCTATCTGGACAGCTGGCGGGGCGAAGTAGCACCCCGCCTCGATCGCGCTACTGGTCCAGCAGCCGGCCTCCGAGGAGCTCAGCGATGTCCTCGCCCAGCTGGCAGGCGTCGTTCCAGCGGACCGCGTTGTCGGACGCCTCCTCTTCGACGCTGAGCACGCGACCGTCGCGACCCAGGTCGTAGATGCTGACCTCGAGGGTCACCGCGGGCCCGTCGTCGTCCTCTGGGACCTCGAAGAAGGCAGTCATGCAGTCGGCCTCCTCCAGCTCGACCTCGACCTCGACCCCGACATAGCGCTGGCAGATGGAGGTGGACATCTCTCGAAAGGCCCCCACGTCCATGCCGCGCATCTCTACGGTCCAGCTCATCTCGGCCATGCAACCTCCAAGCGTCGGCCTCGATTCTGCTCTGTCTGGCCGTCAGCGTTCCACTCCCAGCGCCCACTCGTCCTCGACGACGTTCCCGCAGCTGTCCTCTGCGGTCAGGTAGAGGATGCCCTCGGAGGTGGTCCGGCCCCATCCGTCATCGTCCTCGGGCCAGCTCCAGATGAGCAGACGCTCGCCCATGAGCTGGGCGCTCTCGGCGTCGCCGCGGAAGGGGCGCTCGTAGGTCTCCAGCGTGCCGAGGGTCTCTGTTCCGGCGAGGTCCACGTACTCCAGGTAGATGTCGGGGCCGGGGTCGCCCTGCAGGAGCTGGGGCCAGGTTCCGGGCTCCAGCCCGCTCGAGCGCAGGGAGATCCAGACGTGCTCTCCGCCCTGGGGCCCGGACTCGGCCCACAGGACGTCGCCGTCTTCCACCGGGCTGAAGTCGTCTTCACCGACACCGAGCTCGATCGAGGGCTCGTACTCGGCGGCCTTCTCACAAGGGTCCTTCGGGCCGCAGGCGACCAGGAGCGGGGCGAGGAGTGCTGTGGCGAGGAGGGCGCGCATGGGGGCTCCGACTGTGGCCCCAGCTGCTTCAAGACTCGTGCCAGGGCGGTCGATTCGCACCACCAGCTGATCTTCGGCGGTTCGAGGTCATGCTGGCGGCCCAGATCCCGACATGTGTGTCGCTGTCTCTCCGCCCCGCAGCCCCGGGTTGTCGTCGGATGACGAGATGCTGTCGCCGTTCGAGGACGCGGGACCGCCGCCGCTGTCCCGCCGATGCTGATGGTTCCCCACTCCGCGATGTGCTGGAGCCTCGGCACGGGCCTTGCTCGAGAGAGGGTCCAGGAGGTTCCCATGTTCACGCTCCTTTTCGCCTGCAGTGGCTCGCAACCCCACGACTCGTTCGTGGACTCGGGAGGGGAGACGGGTCTCTTGGCAGAGGAATACGAGCTCCGGGCCGAGTGCCCGGAGACCTCGCGTCCCTGCCGCCGGTGGCCCCGAACGTGATGCTCGTCGTGGACCGCAGCGGGTCGATGGCGCCCCACTGGGAGTCCCTCCTTCAGCTGACGCCCTATGTCGAGGCCATGGGGGACCTGACTCGCACGGGTCTCGCCCTCTTCCCCGACCAGCACGGCAGCTGCAGCGTCGAGGAGTCCATCTCGGTGCCCGTCGCCGCCGGGACAGCCAGCGAGATCATGGACACCCTCGCCGAGTCGTGGGCCGCGGGGAGAACACCGATGACGGCGGTGCTCGCTCGAATACAGGCCCACGGACGACTCCAGGACCCCTACCGCGAGAACGTCGTGGTCCTCGTCAGCGACGGGGCCCCCAACTGCGGCGGGAGCTCGAGCTCTGCCGTCAGCGCCGTCACGGACATGGTGACCCCGGAAGAACCGGTGAAGATGCACTTCATCGGCTTCGCCGCCAGCGCCGCGGCCAACCAGACCCTCGAGGAGATGGGAGAGGCAGCCGAGGTCACCACCGGTGAAGGCATGGTGCCTCCTGGGTCTCCGCTGGAGGCTACCGCGAACGTGGCAGGGGTCTTCGAGTCTCGTGTTTGTTCCGTTCGCGTGGGCGAGTGGACGCCGAACGCACGTCCCGACGAAGGGAGCGCCCCCATGACCAGGCTCGCCAACGTGCTGCTGTTGGGCGTCGCCCTTGCCCTCGTCGCCTGCAGCGAGTCCGAGAAGGTCGTCTCCGGACCGGTGGACGAGCCGGTGGACGAGCCGGAGGGCGAGTCGGCGAGGGTCTGCGCGCCAGAAGCCGTCAGGCTCGACTGCGTCGACGAGGACGCAAACGGGATCTGCCTTCCCTGGGACAACTGCCCGGAGCAGGCCAACACCGACCAGCTCGACACCGACGACGACGGCGTGGGCGACAGCTGTGATGCCTGTCCCTTCGATCCCAACGAGGATCCCTGTCCCGAGTGGTGTGGCGACTTCCCCGAGGGAACCGTGGTGTTGCCTGGGTACTCGCTGTCGGTGTTCGCAGATGGCCTGGACACGCCCTCGGCGCTGGCGACGCTCCCGGGCGGTGGGTTGATAGTCGGTGCGGGCGCCGGCACCTGGAACGCCGTGCCCGTCGTGCACCTGGACGCCTCCGGAACCGAGCAGGTCTGGTCCACGTCGGTGGACGATCCGGACGGCGTGGATCTGGACTCCTCCGGTCGGGTCTACGTGGCTGGGTCGAGCCGGGTGAGTCGGGCCCTGTCGGTCGGCGATCTCGGCTCGGGGAGCGAGTGGAGCACCTGGTACCAGACCGGCGGCAACCTGAACGACATCGTCATCGACACCTGGCGCGGCGACATCGTCTACGTCGCTCAGGACGGCGGCTCCGTGCAGATGCTGGACCCCACCGCCGGCGATCTGGAGCTCGAGACCATCACCTCATTCGGTGACCAGCCGAGCATCGCTCTGCACTCCGACACCGGCAATCTGTGGGTCATCCTCGCCAACGACAACTTGCTGTACGAGGTCGACCCATTCACCGGCGACACGGAGCTGCGCGCCGACTGGAGCTCCGATCACGGAATCGTGCGGACGAACATGATCGCCTGGGACGAGGACGGCCAGCACCTCTACGGCAGCGTCTACACCCTCGACGGAGTCCCCATCGATGGTGCGCATATAGGTCGCTGGGACCCCGCGGAGCCAGAGGCGATGGAGTACCTCGTCGAGGGCATCCACCTCACCGATCCCAAGAACAACGCCATCGACGTCGCCGTCGGCGCGGTCTGTACCTGGTTCTCCTCGCCGCTGAGCGGAAAGGTGCACCAGGTCTGCCAGTGCCCCTGAGGGCGGTCAGAAGCAGAGCGACTCGCACTCGTTGAAGGCCCGCAGGCAGATCTCTCCGTTGGTCGCCGAGGAGTGCTCGGTCCAGCTCTGGTCGGCGAAGTCGTAGGTCCACAGGTCGTTGACGACCCCACAGTCCGTCTTTCCGCCGAAGATGACGAGGCGGCCGTCGTCGGTCTCGGCGCTCGCGGCAGAGTAGCGGCGCTCCGGCGAGTCGAGGTCGGGGGTCGTGAAGTCGGCCGGGAAGTCGCAGATCCCCTCGCCCGGGGTGTTGTACACATCTCCGGCCGAGAGCTCGGTCCAGGCTTCGCTGGCGAGATCGAAGGCCCAGACCTGGTTGGTGTTTCCGAGCTCACCGTCGTCGTGGCCGCCGAAGAGGATGATCCGGTCGCGATCGTCATCGACCGCGAGGTTCGGAACGAGCCGGCCTTCGGGAGCGTCGTTGCGACCCGTGTGGAGACGGCTCCATGTCCACGTCGCCGCGTCGAGGGCCCAGAGATCCCCGAAGAAGGGCCCGACGAAGGCGTTCTCGTCTCCACCGCCGTAGACGTACATCGTGGCCCCGTCGGCGCTGAGCGCAGAGGAATGGAAGAGGCGATCGTTTGGCGTGGAATCGGCAAGATCGTCCCTGAGCTCCTCCCACTCCAGGGTGTCGAGGTCCAGCGCCCACAGGTCGCCGAGCACGCTGAAGGAGGCGTCGCTGGCGGCCTTGTTGCCGCCGTAGATGACGAAGCGCCCGTCGATGATCTCTGCTGTGTGGTTGACCCGCGCGTCAGGGCCGCCGCTGGCCAGGAGCGACCAGGTGTCGGTCGCGAGGTCCAGCCCCCAGACCTCGTCGTAGAGCGTGTAGTTGCCGCTCGTGCCCTGGCGGAAGCGTCCCCCGTGCACGATCCAGAGGCCGCGCTCGGTGTCGACGGCCGAGGCATAGCGCCCACGGGCCGAGGGTCCATCCGCGATGGCCTGGAAGTCGCCGCAGTCCGCGTTCCAGGCCCACGTCGCAGCCGTGAAGTCGGCCGCCCCGTAGCTGCACTCCACCGGCACGCCCATGTTGCCGCCGAGGAAGACGAAGCGCGCGCGCTCCGCGTCCCAGCCACCTTCGAGCTCGCCAGTGGCCGCCGGGATCTGCGAGAAGTCCCGGGTGGAGCAGTCGACCTCTTCGATGACGCCGGAGTCGTCGTTTGGTCGGTTGCAGGCGGAGAGCGCGATGATCGTGGTGATGAGGGGCACGAGGACATGTAGTGGGTCCCCTATGCCACGTCTACGGCGAGTCGGACTACGATGCGCCATGTCCCTGTTCTATGTGCCGCGGAGCGCGACCTTCACGGACGCGGCGCCGACCATCTCGACTCCCTTCGGGCCGCTCCGGCTGGTCGCCACCGTCGCCGGGGTCCAGCTGCCAGTCGCGGACCGTGCGGTCATGGCGGGCAACGACGACCGCTATCTCTCCTGGGAGGGCTCCTTCGGCGAGGTCGCGCTCAAGTTCCTCGCCCCCCGCCCTCGCATCGACCGCAGCCTCGTGCTCACGGCCCTTCGCGTAGGGGTCTGGCGCTTCGCGCTGCAGGAGGCGGTTCCGGTCACGCTCACCGCCCGTTTCCTCGGCGGGCTCTCGCTCTCGGACCTCGGCGGAGGCTGCTGGGCGGATGATGAGAACGTGCTCTGCGTGGGGGCGAGCCACGGGGCCGACTTTCTCTCAGACGGCCTCCAGATCGATGTCCTCGGGGTCCGTGAGTGCCACATCGCGGTCGCCTGGGCGCCCAATGACGAGGGCGTCCGGGGAGCACACCAGGTGAATCCCGCCGCCGCTGCTGCGCTGTCGGTCGACGCCTCCGGGTTCGACCTGTAGGTCCGAACTGGTACCGATGACGCTCGAATCTGCGCGATGATGGAGATTGAACGGAGGTCCCGGTGCCACCCGGAGAGCAAAGACGGTCCAGCAGCGGCGAGCAGATGTGTACCGCGGAGGACAACTACTCCTACGAAGACCAGAACATGTGCGTCGCGCGCCCGGACCAGCAGTCCGCCATCGGCAACCTGGTCGTCACCATCATCCAGGACCTCTACCGCCAGAACCCCGGGCTCGAAGGGCGCGAGCTCGTGAGGGCAGCCTGGCGTGACGCCGTCACCCTCCGCAACCGGCACGGCCAGGACCTGAACCTCGCCGCCGCCGAGCACTTCCTCTACTCCTGTGGAGAGACCGAGGGTCTCGGCTCCGGGCTGTAGATGCAGCTCCTTGCGACCGGCTACTCGGGCATCAAGGCCGCGCTCGACCTGGTCGGGCAGCGCGACATCCTGAGCACGGACGGGAGTCCCACGTCGGAGCCCAGCGCCGGGGTCTACGGCTGGGGCATGCGCGGAGCGACCAAGACCTGCGGAGACCTGGAGTAGACTGACCATGATGTTTTTTCTGCTCCTTGCCTGCTCCGACTACAACCTCAACAGCGAGAAGCCCGACCCGAACCTGGGGGAGTTCGACAGCTCTCCTCCAGCTGGGGCCCCGGACCTGGTCGTCGATCCACTCGACGCAGAGGTCTTCGGCCACTGCGAGAGCGCGACCGTCGAGGTCAGGTTGGAGAACGTCGGCGACGCGCTGTTGACCGTGACCGGACTCGAGCTGGCTGGGGAGGGCTGGAGCATGGCCCCGGTGGACCTGCCGCTGCAGATCGAGCCGGGTTCGAGCGTCGTCGTCGAGGTCGTCGGGACCGACGGCGACGCGACGCTCACCGTCGTCAGCGATGACGGAGACGTCGAGGTGTCCCTCTCGGCGACGCCGAACCGCCCACCCGACGTGGAGATCGCCGCGCCCACCAGCGGCGAGGTCATCGACGAGGGAGTCGATCTCAAGCTCATCGCGGTGGTCTCCGACGACACCGACGCGCCAGAGGACCTCGTCGTCATCTGGACCTCTGATGTCGACGGCACCGTCGGCACCGCGACCGCAGACAGCGTCGGCGTGGCCCAGCTCACCTGGCAAGCCGCGTCGCGGACCGCGGGAGCGCACGACCTGAGCGTCAGGGTGGTCGACTCCTGCGGCAACGCGGTGAGCGAAGAGCTGCCGATCTGCCAGCAGCTCATCACCACGACACCTTCTGTGGACCTGGCGAGTTGGAACTACGAGGGGGACGCGCGCTGGGACAGCTCCAACAACTGGGTCGAGCTCACGGACACGGGCGGCTACCGCGTCGGTTCCGCCTTCGACATCACGACCAAGACAGTCGGAGACGCAGTCACCATCGAGTTCCAGTTCTGGATGGGCGGTGGCTCCGGGGCGGACGGCTTCGCGCTCACGGCTCTCGATCTGGATCGGGCCACCGCCTACCTCGGCAGCGCCGGGGGCTGCCTCGGCTACGGCTACGACGGAGGCGGCTGTGGCGAGATCAAGCCCGCGCTCCCTGGCTGGACCGTCGAGGTCGACACCTACCTCAACGGCGGCTGGGACCCCACTGCGGACGACCACCTCGCCTTCATGTTCGACGGTGACATCTGGGGTGTCGAGGCCTGGTCAGCGCTCCCGGAGATGGAGGACTCGGCCTGGCACACGATGGTCGTCGAGGTCGCCGACCCGCACGTGACGGTCAGCATCGACGGCACGACCTACATCGACCAGGATCTGTCTGGCTACTTCGGCTTCCCGGCCCACGTGGGCTTCTCTGCGGCGACCGGTGGCTCGACCAACTACCACCTGATCGATGCGCTCACGGTGACAGAGGCTGCCTGCGACGTCGAGTAGCTACTCGGCCAGCCTTCTCCTGCGGAGCCCCGCCAGTGAGAGGAGCAGGATCGTGACCAGCCCGGCGGGCAGTCCAGGCCGCGCCGAGCAACCGCAGCCCCCACCGCCCTTTTGCAGTCCGTCCTCGACGCCGGTCAGCCCGCTGTCGATGATGGGGTCCGAGTCCAGCTCCGAGTCCTCGGGCGGGTAGTCGTCGTCCGGGTCGTTGGGATCGGTGCCGTTGTCGACCTCTTCGCCGTCCTCGACGCCGCCGCCGTCGGTGTCCGGATCCAGCGGATCGGTCTCGTGCTCGTAGACCTCCTCGCCGTCGGTCAGGCCGTCGTCGTCTGAGTCCGGGTCGTCCGGATCGGTTCCGGTCTCGTTGTCTTCCACCCAGTCCGACAGGCCATCGTCGTCGCGATCCGAGAGATCATCGCTGGGGTCGTTCGGGTCGGTCCCGTCGTAGAGCACCTCCTCCCCATCGCTCCGACCGCCGTCGTCGGTGTCCGCATCGAGAGGATCCGTGCCGTAGTCGTTCACCTCCTCGCCGTCACTCAGGCCGTCGTCGTCCGTGTCCTCATCGAGCGGGTCGCTGCCCAGGTCGCTCTCGTCGCCATCGGACAGCCCGTCATCGTCCGTGTCGGCGTCCGTCGGGTCCGTGCCGCCCTCGACCTCCTCGAGATCGGAGAGGCCATCGTCGTCTGTGTCGGCGTCATTCGGGTCCGTGCCGAGGACATCCTCTTCCCCGTCGCTCAGTCCGTCGTCGTCCGAGTCAGAGTCGTTGGGATCGGTCCCGTCCGCGAGCTCGTTGCAGTCGTCGACGCCGTCTCCGTCGCTGTCCGCCACGAGCGGGTCCGTGCCGATGGTGACCTCGTCGCCATCGCTGCACCCATCGTCGTCGGTGTCCGCATCGAGGGGATCGGTCTTGTAGGTGTTGACCTCTTGACCATCCATGAGCCCGTCGTCGTCGGTGTCCTCGTCGTTCGGATCCGTGCCGAGTCGGACCTCACGGTAGTCGTTGACGTTGTCGCCGTCGGTGTCCGTGTCGTTGGGATCGGTGCCGTAGGTGAAGATCTCCTCGTAGTCGGTGAGCCCCTCGCCGTCGGTGTCCTCGTCGTTTGGATCGGTGTCGTAGGTGTTGACCTCGTCGCCGTCTGTGAGCCCGTCGTCGTCCGAGTCCTCGTCGTTGGGGTCGGTGCTGTACCGGTTGACCTCGTCTCCGTCGGAGAGTCCGTCGCCATCAGAGTCTTCATCGTTCGGGTCTGTGTCGTATGTGAGCACCTCCTCGCCGTCGTCCAGGCCGTCGTCATCGCTGTCGTCGTCGTCCGGATCAGTGCCGTAGGTGTAGACCTCGTCGTCGTCGTCAAGGCCGTCGCCGTCGCTGTCGACACCTCCGTCGTAGCCGTCGCAGTCGTCATCGACGCCGTTGTTGTCGACCTCGGTCTCCCCGGGGTTCGCGTCCGCGTCGGTGTCGTCGCAGTCGTCACCGCCGTAGCTGTCGCTGTCGTAGCCGTCGTAGTCTTGATCGTAGTCGGACAATCCATCACAGTCCTGGTCGATGCCGTCGTACCAGGTCTCCGCCTCCAGCGAGGATCTCGTGGAGTCCGCGTCGTCGCAGTCGCCGCCTCCGTATGCATCGGAGTCGTCCCCGTCCATGTCTGCGTCGTAATCGGACCATCCATCACAGTCCTGGTCGACGCCGTCGTACCAGGTCTCCGTCGCAGACGTGTTGATGCTGGAGTCGTCGTCGTCGCAGTCGTCCCCACCGACGAGATCGCTGTCCTCTCCGTCGTCGTCCCAGTCTCGTCCGTACTCCATGTCGACCGTGACACCCACCCGGATCTTCTCTCCCCAGGCGTCCAGCGTGCCGTCGACCTCGACGATGAGTTCGTGTGTTCCGGCTGCGAGCACCTCGTCCGTCAAGTCGGAGGGGGTGTAGCTGTTGCTGATGTAGTAGGAGCAGCAGGCCTCTCCGGAGCCCGACTCGTCGATGGTCTCCGTCCAGATCGCGGCGCCGTCGAGATACAGCGTGGCCGTGCCGATCCAGACCTCGCAGTCCCCGTGGGCCGCGTCGACCGTGACCGTGAAGTTCGTGAAGTCGACGATCTGTGCATCCGTGAAGGTCCAGCTCGCGGTCGCCTCGGCGGTTCCGGAGTCGTCCGTGGAGCAGTTGCCGTCCGTGGTCTCGAAGATGTCGTAGCCGGAGTCCAGCGAGGTGGACGTCGTCGCCGCGAACAGCGGCGAGGTCAGGAGCAGGACGAGCATGGAGCCTCCAGCCGCCAGGGTAGCCGTCAATGTAGAGTGCGCGCGGAGGTAGTTGGATGCTGTTGTCGCTCTCGGAGGCGCTGATGTGGTGGTTGCTCGCCTGTACCCCGACACCTGGGGACAGCTCGTCGGTCACGGAGACCGGCGACAGCGCGGTCTTCGACGGCTGCCATGCCCGGCCACGCACCGGGGATTCGCACGAACTGTACGTGTCCTTCCCCTACAACGACGACGCCAGCCAGTCGGACACATGGCGACGCTTCCGCTTCGACGGGGAGCTCGTCGAGGAGGAGGAGTTCGAGCTCGGACGAGCCACCCAGGGGCGCGGCGCCTGGACGCCCGACGGAGAGTTCGTCTTCCTCGTGGACGACACTGGTGGGGTCCACGGGCCTGCCGGGTCCACGACGGAACCCTACGTCTCCAGCGTCACGGTCGACCCAGCGGGCGAGGTGGCCTGGCTGATCGACCCGAACTGGGCGGAGAACGGGGGCGGCCTCTACCGGGCCGACATCGACTGCGACACGGGCGCCCTGGGCGAGCCGGAGCTGATCTGGGCCACCAAGAACGCCGCCGCACTCGCCCTACGCCCGGGCACGGCCAGTGAAGCTGCCCTGATCGCTCGTGAGCTGGCCGGAGTCGCCGGCGGCGTCCACCTCGTCGATCTGGAGTCGCTCGAGGTCCTCGCCCACATCGACGCATTTGGAGACGACGAGGCGATCGTGTCCGATGCGGCCTGGGACTTCGAGGGCGAGCGGCTGTTGGTGTCCGACAACAGCGAGTTCTCGGGGGTGGCGACCAGGATCGCGGTCGTCGCCGAGTCGGGTCCGATCGAGACCCTCGAGATCGAGGACCCGGTCTCCCTCGTCACCGCGCCCTTCGCGAACTCCAGCGCGCTGGCCGTCAGCGGCTACGGTGACGCGGTCTACGAGCTGGTGCGCACGGCGGACTCCTACGCCGTGGGTGAGGAGGTCGCGTCTCCGGCTCTGCCCGGCCCGGCTGTGGTCGTCGAGCGGGGCGCGCTGACCGGCACGGTGCTGGTGGTCGAGAACACCGGCCTGTGGCAGCTCGAGTTCAGCGAGGGCGGAGGTCTAGAGGACGGAGGCCGCCTCGTGGGCTGGTCCGGTCTCGCCGGAATCCCCGGGGGGATCGCGCTCCAGCCCTGATCACTCGCAGGGCACGTCCGTGTACCAGTCGTCGTTGTTGGTCTCGTCGCACTCGCTGATGCTGCCGGCCCCGGTGCCGTCGTCGTCGATGACAGCCCTGATGCCTCCGCGGCCCCAGTCGCTGGCTGCGATCTCGATCTCGAAGCCGGTCAGCTCCTGGCCAGATGGAATCGCGGTGGCCAGCGTGCCGCTGGCGATGAGGGTCTCTTCGTTGTCGACGCCGTAGAGCGCCCACTCCGTGCCCGCGTCGACCTCTGCGCCGCCCTTGTTCCGGACCTGGAGCGCGATGCGAGCGAGGTCCCGGTCACAGACGTAGCAGGTGTCCGTGATGCTGATCTCGAGGTCGCTGGTCGCCGGGTCGTCGACCGCCGGGCGGGCCCTGAAGACGTTGTACTTGGTCCAGCTCGGATCCGGGCTCGCAGGCACGGTCCCGTCGGGGTTGATGTTGGTGACTGCGAAGTCGTGAACGTGCCAGGTCGTGCCGGACTTCGGCCAGCCATCGCCGCCGTGTCCGTATGCAGTGACGCCCTGGTAGGTGCCGCCGTAGTTGTGTGAGATGAGCACCTCGGCGCTGCCGTCGTTGTCGACGTCGGCCACGGTCGGGTACTCGAAGATCGTGCCGGATGCGTGGTTGCTGTCGCTGAAGTGCAGCGTGCCGGTGGCGCCGTCCCAGATGTAGAACGTGCCCTGGTCGGCGTAGAGCACCTCGAGCGCTCCGTCGCCGTCGAAGTCGTAGCCGGAGCATCCTGCGAGGCCCGAGCTGTCGTCGATGGAGTGGGTCCAGACGACTGTGCCGTCGAGCTCGTACATGTTGAAGGTGCTCGAGCTGGGCCAGGCCATCTCGGCCTCGCCGTCCCCGTCGAAGTCGCCCATGCAGGGCGGCCCGGGCTGGTTCGTACCGGCGCTGACGTTGACCAGCTCGGTGCCGTCGTGCTCGTAGATGGCGAGCTTGCCCCCGCCGACCATCGCGACCTCTGCTTCGGGATCGCTGTCGTACTGCAGGACCACGGGCCAGTGGCCGTAGGAGCCCTGCACCGACGAGGTCCAGATGTTGTTGCCGTTGTGGTCGTAGACCTTGTTCTGGAAGATGACTTCCTTGTCTCCGTCCTGGTCGAGGTCCGCGGCGATCGAGCCGTGGTAGGGGATGCTCCCGCTCGTAGACACCGAGAACTCCAGGCTGCCGTCTTCGCCGTTGAGCACGTACGACTCGGTGAGGATCTCGGGCAGCCCGTCCTCGTCGAGGTCCGAGACGGTCATCAGCGAGTGGGTGACGCTGGAGGTCTGGCTGGAGGTCCAGATCGTGTTGCCGTTGTAGTCCAGGGCTCGGACGTTGCCGCTGGTGGTGAAGGCGACGATGTCGGAGATGCCGTCGCTGTCGACGTCTGCGAGGGTCCCGACCGCGTAGCCCTTGTAGCCGCTGGCCGACCAGTGTTCCGCCCCTGTGGCTCCGTCCAGAACGTAGAGCACGTTGCTGGTCGTGATGATCACCACGTCGGGCACGTCGTCCTCGTCGATGTCCCCGTCGCCGTTGTCGTCCGTGAGGTTGCCGATGAGCGGCAGGTGGTAGCTGCTGTCCCCGGTCCACTGCCACTCGATGGCGACGTCCCAGGGGTCGGTCACGTTGGGGGGCTCGGTCCCGGTGCACTCTTCGATGACCTCGACCTCCTCTGGGCTCTCGAGGTCGACCGTGCAGTCTTCGAGCGCCGTGTCGGGCTCGCTGTCGATGGGCTCGCTCTCCAGCGGGTCCGAGTCGTAGCAGTCGGGGATCTGCTCAGGGCAGGGCGGTCTGCTCGAGTCGCCTGGCGTGACGACCTCTCCCGGCTTCGAAAAGGTGTTCTCGACGCAGCCGACCAACAACATGACAAGGGTCATCTTCGTGCTCTCCCGCAGGCAACCTACACCCTCAGCGCGGCGACCGCCGGGGGTTCCTACGGCAGCTCAGCAGCCGCAGAGCTCCGATGTCGATGACCTCGACATCCGGAGGCACCCAGAATGTGTCGAGCCAGCTCTGCTCCATGCGCCCGGAGAAGCTCATGGCCGCGGATGGTAGCGTCCGGCCCTGAAACTGGAGCATGGATGCCCTTCGACTGGATGCACGCAGGCGGCAGCCCCCGCGCGGGAAGCGGAACCCGCAAGGCCATCTACGAGCAGGAGGTGCGCGAGCGCGCCGCCATGCTCCGCCGCCTCGGCCATGGCAAGACCTACGCTCAGCGGCGCTGCGCCGGGAACCTCGACGAGGAGTTCGCGAGCTTCTCCTCGTCCCCGCTGTTGAAGAAGGAAGTCGCCGCCATCATAAGCGAGGTCTTCGAGTAGTCACCGGGCGTCGCATCGGTGGCGAGTGACTGACACCTCCCTGTCGGAGGCGTCTGCAGGTCTCTGCTCTGTCCCCGTACAAGTGACTGAAATGCCGAAGGAGTCCAGGTTGGCACCGGGCTTGCGATGTGTCGACGCGCACATCCAACCCGGAGATTCACCGTGCAGACCCTCAGCTACCACAAGATCCCCCTGACCCTCGCCATCGTCGCTGGCCTCACCGGCTGCAAGGAAGAGGCGGGCTCCCACAACAACACCAGCGATGCCGAGATCGCCGAGCTCCAGGCGCAGGTCGCCGAGCTCCAGGAGCAGCTCGCTGCGACCCAGTCCCAGGTCGACTCCAACACCAGCGGCGTCTCCGACCTCGACGAGGCCTTCGGGAACATCGACGACATCGATCCGGAGATCCTCGATGACCTCGCCGGCACCGTCGCCGAGCACGAAGAGCGCATCCGCATCATCGAAGACAGCCCCTACGCGACCGAGCCCTGGATCGAGGCCCAGGGCTTCGTCGTCAGCGATGACCTCACGGGCTTCGCCAGCGAGAGCTGGGTGAGTTCCCAGGGCTACGCCAGCGAGAGCTGGGTGAGCGCCCAGGCATTCGCTGCCGCCAGCGATCTGTCCGGCCTCGCGAGTGAGAGCTGGGTGAGCTCGAACTACGCCGCCGCCAGCGACTTCAGCGCGCTGCAGTCGGATGTCTCGACGCTCCAGAGCGATCTGGACACCGCGGAGGGCTCCCTCGCGTCCGCCGAGTCGGACATCTCGACGCTCCAGGGCGACCTCGACACCGCCAAGTCGGATGTCTCGACGCTCCAGAGCGATCTCGACACCGCCGAGAGCAGCATCGCGTCCGCCGAGTCGGACATCTCCACGCTCCAGGGCGATCTGGACACCGCCGAGGACTCCCTCGCCTCTGCCGAGTCGGACATCTCGACGCTCCAGGGCGACCTGGACACCGCCGAGGACTCCCTCGCCTCTGCCGAGTCGGACATCTCGACGCTTCAGGGCGACCTGGACACCGCGGAGGATGCGATCGACGAGAACGTGGACGGCATCAGCCAGCTCGAGTCGGACATGACAGCGGTCGAGAGCGACGTCTCTGTCAACGCCGGCAAGATCTCGGCCAACGAGTCGGACATTTCGACGTGTGCCTCGGACGTCTCGGCCAATGCGACAGATATTTCAGGCAATGCAGGCGATATTTCGGCCAACGTTGTCGATATCTCGAGCAACGCCTCGGACATCTCGAGCAACGCTTCAGGCATCTCGACCAACGCCTCCGACATCGACGCCAACGAGACCGGTCTGGCCGACCTCGAGTCGGACTTCAGCGACCTCGAGAGCGACGTCGACGGCGTGGCTGACCTGATGGAGTACGTCGAGGTCGACACCAGCGTCGACAGCGTGAGCTTCGTGGGCGCCAACGTCTTCGTCCAGGACGGGACTGGCGACACGGATGGTGCGACCAACGGGCTCGGCAACCTCGTGGTCGGCTACGACGAGGACCACTCCAGCGCCACCACCTACAAGGACGGGAGCCACAACCTCGTGCTGGGTTTGGGCAACGACTACACCAGCTTCGGTGGCTTCGTCGGTGGCTTCGAGAACGTGATCGACGATGAGTACGCGGTGGTCATCACCGGGTCCGACAACGTCGCAGAGGGCAAGTACTCGGCGGTCGTGACCGGCAAGTCCAACGACGCCCAGACGACCAATGCGGTCGTGGTCGGCGGCTGGTCGAACGAGGCCAGCGGCTTCTACGGTGTTGTCCTCGGCGGAGCCTCGAACGTCGCGGATGGTGGGTACTCCATCGTCGCAGGCGGAGCCAGCAACGAGGCGTCTTCCAACTACTCCGCTGTGCTCGCCGGCTACCAGAACGACGCCTACAAGAACACCCACGCGACGGTCGTCGGTGGCTGGGCCAACGAGGCAACGGGTCGGTACGCCACGAACAACGGTGGGGGCAGCACCAGCGTCAGCTCCGCGAGTGGAACCTCCTACTGACGCACCGGGGCGTCAGGCGCCGTCGGTCCCTTCGGGGGCCGGCGGCGCATCTGCTCTGCCCGAGCCGATGTAGCATCCGCCGGTGCTGCTACTGCTCCTGGCCTGTTCCGATCCCGAGCCGACCGACCCCGCTGTCATGGGGGCTCCGCCGCCTCCGGGTCAGCCTGGTCCCCTCGGTGGACCGCCGGGTGGACCGCCCGGACCCCCGCCCGGACCAGGCGCGGCCGAGCCCTTTCACGCCACACCGACCTTCGAGCTGAACGAGGTCCGAGGGGTGAAGAGCAACATCCTCATCGTCAGCCTCGACACGGTCCGCGCCGACCGGCTCGGGATCTACGGTGGGCGGGCGGAGACTCCCAACCTCGAGGCGCTCGGCGGGCGGGTCTACGAGCAGGCGATGACCCACTTTCCGGAGACCTGCCTGTCCCACTGGGCCATGTTCAGCGGCGTCGCGCCCGAGCTGCACGGGAACGCTCCGGGCAACCGGGGCTCCCTGTGGACGGGCCCGACGGTGGCAGAGATCGCCCAGAAGGAGGGCTACACCACCAAGGCCGTCATCGGCGGCGTCACGCTCACCGACGCCAGCTGCGGCTTCGCCCGGGGCTTCGATGACTTCGACGACGACTTCGAGCTCGACCGCGCCGACATGCGTCGGCCTGGCAAACAGGTCACCGAGGCAGCGCTGGCCTGGCTCGACGAGCGACAGGAGGGGGAGCGCTGGATGCTCTTCGTCCACTACTTCGACGCCCACTTCCCCTACACGCCGCCGGCTCCCTGGGACAGCAAGTACGACCCGGACTACGACGGCGGCCTCGGCGGGACCGACGCCGACCTGGACCCCTTCCGCAGCGGTGAACGAGAGCCGGCCAGGCGCGACCTCGAGCACGTCCTGGCGCTCTACGACGGGGAGCTCTCCGAGCTCGACGCGATCATCGCGCCCCTGCTCTCCGGCGTGCCAGAGGACACCGTCGTCGTCGTGACGTCGGACCACGGCGAGTCCTTCGAGCATGGCTACTGGTTCAACCACCGAGACGGGCTGTGGGACAGCGTGCTGCGAGTGCCCCTCGTCATCAGGGCGCCGGGCCTCGGCGAGGAGCGCTTCGAGGAACAGGTAGGCCTGGTCGACGTGGCCCCGACCGTGCTCTCCCTGGCGGGCCTGCCGACCGACGCTCGCATGCAGGGGGCGGACACCTCCAGAGCCCCGTCGCGACCCTGCCACTACGCGCGCACCGATCCCTGGCGGCCTGGGGACAAGCAGTTCGCCTGGCGCACGAACGAGTGGAAGGTCATCGATCAGGGCGTGGACGTGCTCGCCTATGACCTCGTCGGTGATGCGGCGGAGGAGACGGCCGTCACCGCCCCGGCCGGGCCCTGCTCCCAGGAAGACTACGAGGCCTGGATCGACCCCTTGCGGGAGCACCAGACCACGGCGCCGCCGCCCCCGGGGATGTCTCCCGAGGAGTGCCGGCGGCTGGAGAAGCTCGGCTACCTCGAGCCCGGGACCTGCGGGGCCTCCCGGGGCAACGGGACTTCCCAGTAGACCTCGTCGCCGACCACGGTGCCGGGCCCCATCCAGGACTCGAGCAGGGGCTCGACCTCGGGCTGCGCCATCGAGCGGTGCAGGACTATCCAGCGGACACCGACGTCGTAGGCCTGCTGGGCCATCCACTCCGGTCTCGTGTGGGGTACCACGGTGATGATGTGCATCGCCTCGTCCGCCCGGCGCTCCGAGGTGCCCGCCAGCTCCCTGAAGAACTGGGTCCTCAGCAGCGAGGACGTGGAGGAGCGGGCGTCCGGCGCGTACACGATGGGCAGGTGGTGGCTGGACTGCCAGTAGAGGTAGCGCGAAGTGGCCATGGTGTAGCCAGCGTCCGTGGGGAGATCGAGCACCCCCACGGCTCGCTCGCTCCCGAGGTCGCGGGCGATGTGCTCGTAGACCGCCGGGATCTCGGCGGGGGCGCGCTCCATCGGCCAGGGCGCGCCGCTGACCACCAGGCCGTCGATGGCGACCAGGGCCAGCAGGACGGGCAGGACTCGGGGCCAGCGCGTCGTGAGGCGATGGGCGCCGAGACCAGCCAGCCCCGCCACCAGGGCCAGGGCCGGCACCGCCAGCCTCAGGGGGTGGGTCATGGCGAGGCCGGGGGCGAAGGACTGGACCAGCCACCAGGGCAGCCGGTAGGGGAGGATCCCCGCCTCCTTCACGTAGATGTAGGGCCCCAGCGCGAAGGCGATGCAGACGATGATGCTGGGCCACCACTTCCAGCGGCGGGAGTAGAGGGCGAGCGCGAGCGCGGCGATGCCCAGGTACATCGAGTGCTCGAAGCCCTCCAGCGACAGGTCCACCGACTGGAAGCCAAAGGGCTGGACGAAGGTGCGCAGGTCCACGGCGTTGTGAAGGGCCAGCTGCTGGTTCATGTCGGGGGGGTGCTTGATGATGGCGTCCTCGGCGGCCATCTGCAGCTTCATCAGGGTCAGCGCCGGGGTGGAGACTGCAACCGCCACCAGGGCCCCGGACCACGCCTTCTTGATGTGCGGCAGGCCCCTCACGGCTAGGGCGATGCCCGTACCGAGACCCAGGTAGGGTGATGCGATCGTGGCGAGTCCCACCCCGAGACCCGCCAGCAGCCAGGCCTTCCAGGTGGGCTTCTGGGTGGCCTCGTGGCCCCAGGCCAGGGCCAGGGCCACCGGGCCGATGTCCGCCGCCTCGGTGATGCCGTTGTGCAGCTCCGAGATCATCCAGGCGCTGCCTGCGAAGGCGAGGGAGGCGACCCACGCCGCGGGGCTCGAGGCGCCGAGGGCCCGGGCAAGGCGGTGTGCTGCCCAGGAGGCGAAGGCGACGTAGAGCACCAGCGCGACGTTGTAGGCCATCGCGGTCCCGACGATGGGGACCAGGGGCGTCGCGAGGAGGCCGAGGATGGGGTCGATGAACCACAGCACCCCTCCGTCCGGCCAGATCAGGTAATCCGTGCGCCAGGGAAGCTCGCCCTCGGACAGCGAGGCGAACCACCACCAGGGGCCCCAGGCGTGGTTCCAGACATCGACGTTGGGGTCGCCGATCAAGCTCGAGCGTGGTGACAAGACGATCGGCCAGGTCACCGCAAGCGCTAGCGCTGCGTGCCCGGACGCAGCCAGGACGCCCCTTCTCAACGCGAGGCCGTCACAGGATCCCGTATCCCTCTTCGGCGTAGGTCTCTGGAAGGGTGTTGTCTTCGTCCGCCGTCCACCAGAGGAGGGCGACGACGCCGATGACGATCAGCGCGGCGCCACCGACCCAGATCAAGACGTCCTTCATGGCTTCAGTCTACGCCGTCTGTCGGTGGGCCTCCAGTTCTCGACCGCTTCGAAGGGCCACACGCCGCTGGCGAAGTCGAACTCGCGCATCGCGTCGAAGTCCGTCAGGCCCGCGGTCTTCACGTAGAGCGCGAGCCGGTTCTGGAGGCGGTAGTGCCAGCGGAAGTGGAAGAAGCTCTTCACGACGACGATGTCCGCCTTCCAGACCGACAGGCCCGCGGACTCGTAGAAGCTCGGGTCCATCGAGATCGGTGCCGCCTCGGTGACCACCAGCTTCAGGTGTCCGCAGTCCAGCACCGCTCGATGACCGAAGCCCTCGTGGCTGTCGCGGAAGACGAGGCGCCCACGCAGTGGCAGCGGCGGCGAGCTCGAATCCCGGCGGCCCCCGAGCTCGAGGTCGACCTCCTCGTCGATCGTGGCCTCCGCGAGCCTCTGTACGGCGAGCTCGTCTCGAATGGCCGCGAGGCTGAGCAGCCCCTCCCCACCAGCGTGGAGCGCGCGGATGAGGTGGGTGTTCTCTCCCGGCGCTCCGGCCCCGGTGACGTCGCTGGCATCGCAGATCGTGACGCAACCGAGGGCTCGACGGAGCGAGGCATTGCGGACCTTCGCGAGGGCCTCGTCGGTCGAGAGGAACTCGGGCGGCTGCTCGTGCCGAACCGCCCAGGCGGCGTCGGCCAGCTCGTCGGCCAGGTCCTCTGCGGTCTCCGTGTCCTCGGCCACCGCCGCCACGGACCAGCCGAGCTCGGGTGAGTCGTTCCAGAGGTGGCACATGAACAGGGACGTCGACAGCACGCCCTTTCGCTTCTCTGCCCTGGACATCTGGCCGAAGACTCCCCGCATCGGCTGCAGCAGGTCGATGGTCGTGCCCCCGCCCATGACCAGCGGCAGGCTGCGCCAGGCGACGGCGGGGCGGAAGTCCTCGCGCGCCATGCGGATGAGCAGTTCCCCGGCGCGCCGTCCGGTGGCGGCGTGGTCCCGGTGGGGGTTCGTTCGGTAGGCGACGGGGGCGTCGATCGCGGCCATCAGCCTGGGTGTGAGCAGGCCATGGAGGTCGAAGCTCGCGACGAGGGGCCGCTCCCCGAGGACATCCCGCAGGGCCTCGCAGACGAGGGCCTCTGGTCCTTCGAGGTCCCGCGCTCCCATCGCGCCGTGGAGGCTGAGGAAGAGGCCGTCCACCTCGACCGAGCGAAGGGCGCTGACCAGGCGGTCCCTGAGTGTCTCGACGGTCTCGCGTGTCAGGGGACCACCGGGGAAGGCCCAGGCGGACAACAGCGGCACGGCCTCGACGCCCTCTCCCCCGCAGGCGCGGACGAAGCCGGAGAGCTCGGCGTGCTTCAAGAGGCCCTGGACCTCCGAGCCCTTTCTCGAGCAGGCGTGGGCAAGGTCCTCGCCCTCCAGGTAGTGGGCGAAGTCCGAGATGGTGGTCGACACAGGAGACAGGCAGTGGGTCTCCTGGTTCAGGCGGGCGTAGGCGAGGCGCATCGTCACCTTCATGTCTCACCCGCGGATCGCCATCTGCGCTACCGATGCGCCCATCATGTGTGGCTTTGTCGCAATCCTGGGGACCGAACCGGCCGCGCCTCGACTGGTCTTGGGGCTGCACGCCATCCAGCACCGCGGCCAGGACGCCGCCGGGATCGGGACGCTCAACGGCAGCGGGCTGCACCTGCACAAGGGCATGGGCATGATCGGCCAGGCCGTGCCTGACCTGGAGCGGCTCACGGGCAGCTCGGGCATAGCGCACGTGCGCTACCCCACGGCCGGTGTCAGCGCGACCTCAGAGGACGCCCAGCCATTCTTCACGCGCCGCATGGGGCTCTTGCTGGCCCACAACGGGAACGTGACCAACGTGCCCGAGGTGACAGAGGCGCTCCGCAGGCAGGGCGTGCACGTCATGTCCCAGTGCGACGCAGAGCCCATCCTGCTGGTGCTGGCCCAGGAGCTGACCGCGCGCCGGGCCTCGAATCACACCAAGCACGACCTGCGTGGTGCAATCGACGCGTTGTTCTCGCGGGTGCGCGGGGCCTTCTCGGTGGTGCTGCTGATGGAGCTGGAGGGGGTGCGCACGCTGGTGGCCTTCCGCGACCCCCACGGCATCCGGCCAGGGGTCTATGGACGGACCGCCGATGGCTGGATCGCCGCCAGCGAGAGCGTCAGCCTCGATGTCCTTGGCGTGGAGAAGTTGGGAGACCTTCCCTGTGGTGCGGCCTTGTTGTTCCAGCTCGATCGCGAGCCGGAGCTTCTCGAGGTGGCCGCGCCCCAGCCGCGTCCCTGCGTCTTCGAGCGCATCTACTTCGCCCGGCCGGACTCCCGCATGGAGGACGGCCGGGTGAACCGGACGCGCTGGCGCCTCGGCCGGCAGCTGGCTCGGGAGTGGAAGGCCAGAGGCCTCGAGGCCGACGTCGTCGTCGCTGTTCCGGACAGCTCCCGCCCGGCGGCGATGGCGATGGCCGAGGAGCTCGGCATCAAGAACCGCGAGGGCTTCATCAAGAACCGCTACAGCGGGCGCACGTTCATCATGCCGGACCAGGCCAGCCGCGACTCCGCCCTGCGCCTGAAGCTGAACCCCATCCGCGAGATCTTCGAGGGCCAGCGGGTCCTGCTCGTCGACGACAGCATCGTCCGGGGCAGCACCATGGGCCGCATCGTGCGCATGGTCAGGGGCCTGGGGCCCAGCGAGCTCCACGTCGCCATCTTCTCGCCGCCGGTCCGGTACCCCTGCTTCTACGGTATCGACATGCCCACCCGCGAGGAGCTCATCGCGGCGCGCATGGAGACCTCTGTGCTCGCCGAGTACTTCGGCACCGACTCCTTGACCTATCTCTCTCGCGAGGGCCTCGCCGAAGTCGGCGGGGAGTCGATCTGCGCCGCCTGCTTCGACGGCTGCTATGTGGTCCCGGTGAGCGCCGACGAGCGCGCGCAGATCACCGCGAACCGCCGCCCCCGAAGCCACTGAAGACCCGCCACCAGCTCCGCCAAGGTGACGCCCGACTCACCGGGCTGACCGAAGGCTCTGTCGCGCTGGTGGTGACCTCGCCCCCCTACCCGATGGTGGCGATGTGGGACGAGGTCTTTGGCGACGAGGCTGCTGCCCGGCTCGCCGCAGAGGACGGCCCAGGCGCCTTCGAGGCGATGCACTGTGTCCTCGACGCGGCCTGGGCGGAGGCGTTCCGGGTCCTGATGCCCGGCGGTCTGTGTTGCATCAATATCGGCGATGCGACACGGTCTATCGGCGGGCAGTTCGCGCTGTGGCCGAACCACGCACAGATCCTCCACCAAGCCCGAGAGCTCGGCTTCACCGTATTGCCAGACATCATCTGGCGGAAGCCGAACAACAGCCCGACCAAGTTCATGGGGTCGGGGATGCTGCCTGCTGGTGCCTACGTCACCTACGAACACGAATACATCCTGGTCCTGCGAAAGGGCGGTCGTCGTCGCTTCGACAGCCAGAGCGCGCGCGCGAACCGCAGGGCCTCTGCGGTGTTCTGGGAGGAGCGCAACAAGTGGTACTCGGATCTGTGGGACCTCACGGGGACGAAGCAGGCGCTGTCTGGAGCGACCCGGAAGCGCTCGGGGGCCTTTCCCTTCGAGCTCGCCTTCCGGCTCATCAGCATGTACAGCGTCTACGGTGACCTCGTCCTCGACCCCTTCGCCGGGACCGGGACGACCTCGATCGCCGCGGCGACTGCTGGTCGACACAGCCTGGGGCTGGAGCTGGACGCAGCCCTGGTCGATGCCTTCGAGCTCCGGGTGCTCGACCGTCCACGGCGGCGCCTGGAGGAACACCGAGCCTTCGTCTCGGGTCGGGACTGCAAGCACGCAAACACCCGGTATGGGCCGGTCGTCACGTCACAGGAGACCGACCTGGAGCTTCGCGTCGGGACGGTCACGTCGCCCTCTGAGGTGGACTACGCTGAGCTCGACCCGGTGGTGTCGTGACCGACGCGAGACGTGACCGTGCGGCCGGGATCGTCGTGAGGGCGGCCCTGGCGGTCGTGGTGATCCTGGTCGTCGCGCTGTGGGCGACCGGCCGGGCGCTGAGTGTCGACGACGAGGTCCTGTGGAACCTGGACCACCCGGCGGAGGTCACGATCGTGGGGGAGCGGGCCACCGACGTCCCGGGCTTCTGCCGCATGGTCTTCCTCTACGAGCACCCCCTGGCTCCAGAGGGGCACCAGGTCAATGACTACGTGCCCTGCGCCTGGAAGCCGGAGGTGGGCGACGTGGTCAGCGTGTGGGCATGTCCATGGAACCCCTGGGCGGTGCTCTTCCCGCACAACGTCTGGGCTCGGGGTGTCGGGGTCCTGTTGTTGTGGCTTCTGGTCCTGGGCGCGGTCCTGGGTCTGCTACGGCGCGCAGGTCGCAAGGGGATCGACTGGGTGGGGCCGACGCTCGCGGCCCTGAAGGCGGAGGGGATCGAGGCCAGGCGGTTGTCCAGGGGCGGCATCTCCGTCGGCTCGGAGGGGGTCTTCGACAAGAGCGGCGAGGCGATGTCCATCTCGGTTGGTGCCGAGGGGCTGCCGGACTGCCACATCTCGCGAGCGACCGTCCTTCCCGGGGAGTCCCTGGAGGTCGGCCTCGATGACTTCGACAGACAGTGGCGGCTCAAGACCCCCCTGCCCTTGGAGCTTGCGCTGGCCCTCTCGGAGCGCGCGCGCAAGCTCATGGACCGCGTCGACGGCTGCGAGATCCGCCAGGGCACGATGCGTGTCTGGGGGGCCCAGGGTCACCCGAGCACCTTCATCCGCCACGCGCTGAAGCTCCGAGCGGCGCTGACCACTGGCCTCTGGGGCGAGCTGGAGATTGCCGGGCTCGAGCGACTGCGCCACGGCTTCACCGGTGAGATCGACGGTCTCCCGGTGTCCGTCTCCCTCCGCCAGGACGGTCCGGAGGTCCACACCCTGGTCCACGTCCAGGTGAAGAGCTCCTTCCAAGCCGCGCGCGAGGGGCTCTGGAACGCCGAGAAGACGGGAAACGTCGTCGTGGACCAGCTCATCCAGCTCAGCGGTCACTGCCCCCAGCTCGAGGACGAGGCCTTCGTGGGGCTCCTGCTCGAGGTCGTCCATGGCCACGGCGGAGTGGTCCACAAGAACCACCTCGCGGTCGAGAAGCCCGGGATCCTCGCGGATGAGCTCGTGGAGCTCGTCGACACCTGTGTGCGTCTTGCTCGTCAGCTGAGGTGATGGTCAGAGGTCGATGAGGTAGACGACGCCGGTCGACTCGCGGTCCTCCCACTCGGTTCGGCGCTCCCACGGCGAGCAGCGGGCGTCCGGCGCCCTCGAAGTCCACGAGCACAGCCGAAGACCCCGCGTTGTCGTCGGGGTCCTCGCCGCGCCAGGTGAGCCCTTCTGTCACCGAGACCGAGCCGCTCAACGGACCTGCCAGCAAGTAGACCGCCCCGACGCCCCCCCAGGGGTCATCCACGGCAAATGCACCGACCAGGATCTCCCCGAAGCCGTCGTCGTCGAGGTCTCCTCCGCTTGCCACGGCCGTCGGGAGGTCCCCGTCTCCCTCCATGACGAGCGTGGCGGCAGCGGGCTCCGAGATTGGGCCGCTGCCTGTCGCCGGGCCGCTGACGACGTAGATGTCGTCGCATCCCTGGCACGCCGACACGAGGTCGTTCAGACCATCACCGTCGAGATCGAGCGCCACGGCGACGGACTCCTTGCCCAGGCGCGCGTCGGGCCCCGTCCAGCGTCCGACGGCGTCCGCGAGTGTGCTGCCGAGGCCCTGGACGACGTACACGACGCCTTCGTTGTCGTCCGGTGCGTCCAGCTCAGGAGCGGCGACGACCAGCTCGTCGATCCCGTCCCCGTCCAGATCGCCGGCGGCGAGGGCGGCCCCGGCGCCACCATTGCCGTCCTCGCCGTCTACGCGATGCTGGCGTTCTCGAGCCAGCCGCCAGGACCCTCTTCGGCTGTGTTGCCGACGACGGTCGCGTGAGCGATGCCGAGGTGGGCGTCACCCACCCAGAACGGCCCACCGGTCTCGGCGGTGTTTCCGGCGAGCGCTGCCTGGATCAGCGTGGCGTTGGCTTGCTCGCCGACCCAGATACCGCCGCCGTCCTCTGCGTGGTTGGCGACGACTCGGAGCCTGCTCGCGACCAGGCTTCCCATCGCCATGGTGAGGCCGCCTCCGTACCCGGTGCCGTCCCAGCCGCCTTCCGCGCTGTTGTGGGCGATGAGGACGTCGTCGAACCGTGCCTCGACGGATCGCATGGCGATCCCCGCGCCGAAGCCGTCGTACCGGTCGCCGGCCGCCCGGTTGTTCCGCACCTCGACCCGCTCCAGGGTCAGGGTGCCCCCGGTTGCGCGTATTCCACCACCGCTGCCGGTGTAGTAGTCGCTGGCCTCGTTGTCCCGGACCACCACATCCCGCAAGACCACGTCTGCCTCGTCAATTGCCAGTCCGGCGCCGAAGTCGGCGAATCCTCCCCGCACTTCGACACCTGCGAGGGTCAGGGAGCCGCGGTTCACCTGCAGGACGCGGCCGAAGTCGCCCCCGTCCAGGAGGACCACTCCAATCCCGAGGATCTCTACGTCCCGGTCGGCGAGCACCAGAGGCGGATACGCTCCGCTGCCCCGGCAGACCTGATCTCCGATGGCCAGTGCCTCCTTCAGCGTCGCGACGTCCTCGGGAACGCGCACCCAGCCCAACGGGCACTCAGCGACAGGGTCGCCGGTATCCGCGGTGTCCCCGCTGTCGTTGACCTCTGGCGGATTCGCCACCGGTCTGTCGAGGGGTCCCGGGGTTCCGACGTAGGAGAACAGCCAGAGCACAGCTCATCCTACTGCCAGCCGAGGGCCTGAAGCCGGGCGTCGAGCAGCTCGGGGAAGCGCTTGTACCAGGTCGCGTTCAGGGGCGAGGGGTGAGGCAGGGGGTGCAGCCGCATGCTCTTGCCTCGGAGCTCGACTGTCAGGCTCGCCTCGTAGCGGTCCTCTCTGGCCCAGAAGGTGGCCAGCTCGGACTTCAGCGAGGGCTCTGCCAGGCGGAACCAGTCGAAGGCCACGTTGCCGCAGGTGATGAGGTCCCGGCCTTGCCAGCGCTCGGCCATCAGCGTCGCGATGGGCTCGATGAAGCGGCGCTTGACCTTCACCGACCAGGCCTTGTTCCCGGTGGGCTTGTAGGGCACCGTGTTGCACCAGAAGACGCTCCGACCGACCTCGACCGAGGCCTCGACGGAGGGGCAGCAGGCGCCGTGTCGGGCTCTGTGGAAGCCGTCGCGGATCAGCTGGCCCCCCTTGCCGATGAAGGGCTCCTCGTGCACGACCTCGAAGCGCCCAGGGTCGCGCCCGAAGACACCGACCTCGGCCTCGAGCGAGCCGCAGCCGAGCAGGATCGGCCAGGTCGGATCGCGCCCGGCGGCGCGGTAGACGGGAAGGTCGATGTCCATGTCCCCGCGTCCGGCCTCCTCGGCCATCCGCTCCAACAGATCCCTCACTCGAGGACGGAGGCGATCGTCAGCTCGTCGAGGCCCATGTTGCGGCCGAGCTGCACGACCTGCTCGCGGAAGACCTTCACACCGGCGAGCTGACCCAGCAGGTGGGCGGCGACGTCGGCGATGGCCTTGGCGACCTCTGGCTCTCCGAGACCCAGGTCCGTGGCGTAGTCGCGGATGCAGACGCTCTCCTCCTCCGAGATGCGGCCGTCGGCGAAGGCCACCAGGACGAGGCTCTTCAAGAAGGCCTCCCTGAGCGCGGGGGTGTCGATCACCGAGAGGTCGACCTCTGCGGTGGCCTCTGTGCCGAGGCTCTTCTCGAACTCGTCGATGAGCGCCTCTTCGCGGGGGTGCAGCCCGTCGGAGAGGGCGACGACTCGCATCGCGGCGGCGATGGTGCCCCCGGTGCGGCTGTCGATGTCTGGGACCTTGGACATGATCTTGTTCATGCTCTCGACCTATTCGTCGTCCTCGACCGGCGCCAGCGTGTGCAGGATCGCCGCGAGGGTGTCGGGGTCGAAGGTCGAGACGAGCACGTCCGTGCGGATGGTCCGGCGGATCACGACGAGGCGGATGTGGTCGTCTCCGGCGGGGAGCGCTCCGCAGCGCAGCAGTACGTCTTCCCACTCCTCGTCCACCCGCTCGGTGGCCTCTTCCAAGGCGCTCTCGAAGCGGGCGGGGTCGATCGGACCCCAGAGCGTCTTCGGGCGGGGTCGGGGTCGGATCATCCAGGTCACGACCGCGATCGCTGCCATTCCCAGGAGCCACCAGACGACCCCGGTCAGCCAGCCCAGCGCCAGCCAGAGCACCATCACGCCGAGACCGGCGCAGCCGCCGACCGTGCGCATGGCGTGACGGTCGTACCAGGCCGTGGCACCGTTCATGACCTCGCGGAAGCCCTCTGGGCCCATGTCCTCCAGCTCTTCGAGGGTGACGTAGACGTCTCCGTTGCCGGTCTCGAAGGCCTCCAGCCAGCCGTCCCACTCCAGCTCGTAGTCCCGAACGAGCGTCGAGATCTCCGGGGCCATCGCCGGGCGCGCTCGAGCCTGCACGCCGTCAGCCCAGACCCGGTCGGCGTGGAAGTCCTCCAGCTGCTCCGGATCGCAGGCGAGCAGGGCCTCCGGGTCCTCGCACTTGAGCCCGAAGATGGGATGGACCCAGCGGTCCTCTCGGTCGAGGAGGTAGCCGAAGCGCCTGAGGTCAGGCACGCGCGAAGTGTTCGCGCAGCGTGGCGTTGACCTCGCCCCCGGCCTCGATGATCAGGCCGTGGCCGGCGCCCTCGACCTCGACGAGCGGGGCGTGGAGTGCCTCCGCGAGCCTCCGGCTGTTCGAGGGGCGGACCAAGATGTCCCTGGTCCCGGTCATCACGACCGTCGGGATGCCACGGAGCTTGTGCATGCGGCGCCGGCTCATGTGGGAGAGCACCGCCGCGAGCTGGCCCGCGATCCCCCAGGGGCTGCAGTCCTGGCCACCGATCTCTGCGAAGTCGCTGCGCAGGTAGGCCTTGTTGTCCTTTGCGAACCCATCGGAGAAGAGCATCTTGCCGACGTTCCGGAGACGCTGCTCGCCCGTCGTGGTCTGCATGCCCACGAAGGCCTTCGTTCCCTGGAAGCTCGGACGCCCGGCGAGTCCGCCCATGTGCGTCGAGATGAGCGCCATGCTGCGCACACGCTCGGGTCTCAGGAGCCCCATGTGCTGGGCGATCATGCCCCCCATGGAGATCCCGACGACGTGGGCCCGGTCCCAGCCGAGGTGGTCCATCAGGCCGAAGGCGTCCTTGGCCAGCGCGCGGGTCGTGTAGAGCCCGATCGGCGTGGAGCTGTCGCCGACGCCGCGGTTGTCGTAGCTGCAGACCGTGAAGTCCTTCGAGAGGTCCTCTACCTGGCCGCGCCAACCTCGACCCGACATCGCGAGCCCCATCACCAGGAGGACGGGCTCCCCCTGCCCGCAGAGGGTGTAGCGGAGGCGCAGGTTTCCGACGGGTGCGAAGGGCATCGAGACGGTGCAGGTAACGTGGCAGTCCTTCGATCGTGGGAATCCCTCAGGCGTGGACATCGGACCCTTCGAGCTCCTCGGGCTCGTGGGCCGGGGCGGCATGGGCGAGGTCTACAGGGCTCGCCACGCCCGCCTCGGCGAGGACGTCGCGCTGAAGGTCGTCCGGGGGGCCACTGGACCCAGGGCTCGGGCCGCCCTGCGCAACGAGGTCCGCGCCGTGGCCGCGCTGGATCATCCGGGCATCGTGCTGGTCCACGACCTCGACACCGTCGATGCGCGCCCATGGTTCGCCATGGAGTTCATCGAGCGCACCCTCGAGGATCTCCCGGTTCCACGCCGATGGAGCGAGGTCCGGGAGCTCCTGCTGTCGCTGCTCGACGCCCTCGGTCATGCCCACGCCTGCGTCGTCGTCCACCGGGACCTGAAGCCGGCAAACGTGCTGCTCAAGGGGCACCGCGCGGTGCTCGCGGACTTCGGGCTCGCCTGGCTGGCCGACTCAGAGGTCCTGGTCCACGCCGGCACCCCCGCCTACATGGCCCCCCGAGCAGTTCGCCAACGACTGGCGCCAGTTCGGGCCCTGGACGGACCTCTACGCCCTGGGCTGTGTGGCTTACGAGCTGCTCAGCGGGGCTCCGCCCTTCGTCAAGGACTACCGCCAGGCTCACGCCAGCTTCGGGCCGCCTCCCCTGGAAGGCCTGGTCGAGGGTCTCCAGGAGTGGCTCCACGCGCTGCTCGAGAAGTCGCCGACGATGCGCTTCTGTTGCGCGGCTGACGCCGCCTGGGCGCTGCTCCATCTGCCCGAGCCGGTCCAGGACACCTTGGACGTCAACCCTGGCGAGCTCACCGAGTCCCTGACCTTCGGCGGCAGCGACGGCATGCTCACCTGGAACCTCGAGTGCCTGGAGGAGCGATCCCCCGCGGAGCTGCCCGAGACCACCCTGCGGGAGCGTCCGCCCACGCCGCAGGACTGGCGTCGACCCGGCCGGACCCGACCTCCGCTCGGGATCGTGTGCACGGGGCTGGGCCTCTACGGGCTGCGCAGCGTGCCGATGGTGGGTCGCGACGAGGAGCGGGACCGCCTGTGGGCGGCCCTGCGTGATCTCGATGGACCTCGGGGCATCTGCGTGGTCGGAGGGGCCGGAGTCGGACGGTCGCGCCTGGTCGCCTGGATCGCCCAGCGGGCTGCTCACCACCCGCCTCCCGCTGCTCGTACTGGCGACCGCTACGACGCCGGTCGAGGGCCTCGAGAGCCTTGCGCTGGGTCCGCTGGACCAGCGCGCCCACGGTACCCTCGTGCGACGATTGCTGGGGCTGCAGGGGGAGCTGGCCGCGAGGGTGGTGGCGCGGACGGGGGGCAACCCGATGTTCGCCGTCCAGCTGGTGGGCGACTGGGTCAAGCGCGGCATCCTCGTGCCCGGTGAGAGCGGCTTCGTGCTGGCCAGGGGCGCGGACGCTCCGGTACCGGAGGCGCTCTCGGCGCTCTCGGCGCTCGCCCGTCGACGCCTGGAGGTCCTTGGACCCACCAGGCCTGCGCTCGTCGTCGCGGCCTGCCTCGGTCATCACTTCAGGCCCGAGCACTGGAGCGAGGCCTGTCGCCACGCGGGCATCGAGCACTCGGGAGGGCTCGCGGAGACCCTGCTCCAGGAGCGCCTGCTCGTCGCCGACGGACTGGAGCTGCGCTTCGCTCATCCAGTACACCGGGATCTGCTCGTCGATGACGCCGGCGCCCTCGAGCACGCAGCATGCGCCGCGGCGCTTCGAGGAGAGGAGCTCATGGGCGCTCCGGGGATCGCGGAGCGCCTCGGAAAGCACCTGCTCGCCGCGGGTCGGAGCCAGCAGGGGCGCTGGCAGGAGGCGGAGGCGGCCGCCCGGGCCTCGTTGTTGGCCGCGATGGGCGAGAACCTCGGTCGCCAGGCAGAGGCCATCCGTCTCCTCGGGCTGGTGAACCAGAACCGGGGTCGCTTCCCCGAGGCGATCGACGCCTACCGCGAGGCGCTGAGCATCTACGAGAGCCTGGGTCGGCGTCACGCCGAGGTCATCCGACTGAACCTCGTGATGTGTTTCCTCGAGCAGGGCCGCTGGCCCGAGGCGGCCGAGGAGATCGAGGTCGCGCGGACCGCCCTGACGCGGCTCGGGCGCAGGAACTACCTGGGCGCGGTGGCCTGCGTGGCACTCGTCGCCAGCGCCGCCCTCGACGACAGGGAGACCTTCGACGACGACCTGGTCTTCGCCTGCGAGCGCCTGGACGAGAGCGGCTGGGTCGAGCACGACCTCGCCTGGTCCTTCGAGCGAGCCGGAGAGCTGGCCGCCGAGCGAGGCTGGGAGGGCCCGGAGATCTGCGCGCTCAGGGGTCGGGCGATGCGGGAGCGCTTGAAAAGCGGCGGCTGAGCTCGGCGATGTGACCGGGACCGGTTCCACAGCAGGACCCGAGCAGGGTCGCTCCGGCGGCCACCCACCTCGCGGCAATGTCGGCGTAGAGCGCCGGGCCCTGCTCCGTGGGGGCCCAGCCCATCTCCTCGTCGAGACGGCCGGCGTTGGCGTAGGCGCCGAAGGGCAGGCCGACGCTGGCGATGGCCTCGACGTAGGCCAGCGTGCGGGCGGCAGGCACGCAGTTCACGAGCACCGCCGAGGCCCCGAGGTCGCGCGCCCTGGCGCAGGCCTCGCCGATCCGTGCTGGCGTCAACAGGTCCGTGTCGGGGCCGGCGGTGAAGCTCGCCCAGGTCTCGACGCCTGTCCTCACTGCCTCCTCGACGGCCACGAGCCCCTCGCCGATGTGGGGGAAGGTCTCGCAGAGCAGGATGTCGATGCCCTCGTCCGCGAGGACCTCGATGAGCTCCCGGTGCTCGGGCCTCGGGTCGGTCGGGGACAGCTCCGGGCTGTAGCAGTCCTGCAGCGGCGCGATCGAGCCGGCGACGCGGTGCTCGGCAGGGATCGCCGAGCGACAGAGCTGCACGGCGCCGCGGGCGAGCCTCTCCCAGTCGGGGAGGTGGCGGGACTTCGTCCGGAAGGTGTTGGTCGTGTGCACCGTGGCGCCCGCCGCCGCGTAGTCCCTGTGGATCGCTGCCACCACCTCGGGCCTGTGCAGCAGCGCCCATGCGGACCACAGCGGGATCGGTGTCGGCACTCCTCGGGCGAGCAGCTCGGTGCCCAGGGGGCCGTCCAGGATGATCATCGGCTGATTGCGTAGACCACGCGCGGGCCGCCGCCGAGCTCGAGCACCCCGAGGGGCTCGAGCTCGTACGAGGTGTGCATGCGCAGGGACCGGTCCTGCAGGCCGCGAGAGGTCCAGGCGTGGTGGATGTGTTCCTCGCCCCAGCACGGATCGGCAGGCCAGGGTCGATTCCAGTGGCTCGCCGGATCCAGCGGGTCGTCGAGGACCTCGCCGCAGGCCGGCGGCTCCGGAAGGTCGGGGAGCGTCGCCCTGAAGTCCTCGACGTCGGCGTAGTAGCGCTGGGCGAGCCCGTGCACGCTGACCAGTGACAGGACCACCGCGAAGGGCACGACCACGAAGAAGCGCCGCCCCGGGACCCCGGCGACCACGCCGATCAGCGCGATGGTGCCCAGGAGCGCGTGGCGTGCGCCGTAGTCGTCGAAGCAGGCGCCGATGACGTGGACGAGCAAGGCGGCGCCGAGCAGATCGAGGGTCCGTCGAGAGGCCGCGAGCACCGCCGGCACGATGCAGGGACCCAAGAAGGCCACGAGCTGGAGGTTGACCGGCAGCACCCGGCGCAGGTCCCGCAGGGCAGGGGAGGTGTCGAAGACGCCGGCCGCGCCCAGAGCCCCCGCCGCACCCAGGGCCGTTCGCCAGCCGCCGAGGACTGCGACCACCGGCGCGAGCAGCGCCAGCTCGATGCGCATGGCGCAGGCCAGGGCGTAGAGGGGGACGCCGAGCCAGCGGCGGACCCGGTGATCGGAGGCGCCGACAGCGCAGGCGAGGACGACGAGGAACTGGGGAATCGCCACGTTGTAGGCGCTCATCGACCAGGCGGCGTGCTCGGGGGACAGGGCGATGAGGACAGCGGTCGCCACGCCCGCCCACTGTCCGTAGCGGCGGGCGACGATCCACGCGCCGGCGAAGACCGTGCCCACCCCGGCGGCGATGTTCAGCCCGAGCAGCACCTCTGGCGAGTCGAAGAGGTGGCCGAGGCCGGAGTAGAAGCCCGCGAGCAGCGGGTACAGTCGCGTACTGCCTTGCCAGTCGTCGCCCTGGAAGGCCGCGAGGTAGTCCGCTTCGTGGCCGTCGAAGCGATGCCTGGACAGGGGAATCCAGAGGGTCCGGACGAAGACGGCGAGCAGGAGGATTCCCAAGCCGGCCGTCAATCTGCGCACGGGCCTATCATCCACCCGATGCCATGGACGCGTGAGATCTCGGCCTTCGCCGCACCGGTCGCGGTGACGCTCTTCGGCCTCGCCGCCGTGCTCCCGACGCTCTCCAGCGGCCTGTGGGGACCAGAGGAGCCCTTCCTCAACGGCGACCTCAACGGCGGCTGGTGGCTCTGGTGGGCCATGTCCGAGCACTGGCGCGGAGGGGACCCGTGGTCGCTGGTCGCCTGGCCCGAGGGCATCGACAGCATCGCGCCCTGGTTCCCGAACCCACTGCAGATGGGGCTTGTGGGCCTCTTCGGAGGACCGAGCGCCCTGGGCTGGAACCTCGTGCAGCTCACCCACGTGCTCCTGCTCGGCCTGTCCACCGTGGTGCTCGCCCGGGTCGCCGGAGCCAGGCCGCTGATGGCCGCTTGCGCTGGCGCGCTGGTCGCCTCGAGTCCGGTCTTGCTCCACGAGGTCTCGGGCGGGCGCCCGGACGACCTCATCGTCTGGCCGGGGGTGCTCGCGCTGGCTGCGTTGTGGCGCGGCGGGCGTCGGTGGGCCGTGGTCGCTGGGCTCCTCGCGGCGCTCCAGGGCCTGGGCTACGCCTGGCACGGCGTGGCCCTGATCCTGGTGGGTCTGCCCCTGATCCGGCGGCCTCGAGACGCTGCGCTGGCTGCGGGCGTGGGCCTGCTCGTGATCAGCCCTTACCTGATGTGGCTGCGCGAAGGCATGGCCTCCGTGCCGGTCGACCTGCCCCCCGACGGCTACAAGGCGATGCCGCTGGCGGGCTTCTGGGCCTCCGACCTGCCGGGGCGCTTCCTGGTCCATCCGCTGTTGTTGCCCGCGGCCCTGCTGGGGGTGCGCGGAGGCAGGCGGTTCCTGGCCGCGGGGCTCATCGGGGTGGTGTTGGCGCTGGGCCCCGAGATCACCTGGAGCCCCGGTGGCGACGGCGTCGCCGGCCCCTGGGCCTGGGTGGCCTGGGTGATCCCCCCGGCGGCGCGAATGCACCACCCGATCCGGGAGGTGATGGTCGCCCTGCCCCTGCTCGCGACGGCCCTCGCCCTCGGGCTCGCGCGGCTGCGGCATGGCAAGTGGGTCGCCATCGCGCTGTTGGTCTCGGCCCTGTTCATGGCCAGGAAGCTCGACGGCGCTGCTGCATACGGCATGGCCAGCGGACCCGCGCCGTTTTCGTTCGACTTCGAGGGACCTGCCGTCGACCTCTGCGGGGTCGATCACGCCACCGCCCTCGGCTTCCAGACCGTCCACGGCCAAGCCCTCGTCGAGGGGCTCGACACCTACCGAAGGCACCCGGTCGACCTCGCTGATCTCCCGGAGGGTGTGCGGGTCGTCGTCGTCTTCGACCGCCTCGGCGACTGCTGGACCCAGGGCCTCGAGGACGGCGTCTACTCGGCGGAGAGCTTCCAGGTGCCGGGCGAATCCGGGGGCCCGTAGCGGGCCTCGACGTCGGCGAGCAAGCTGGCGCTCCCCTCGTAGACCAGGAGCGTGAGCGGACGCGGCGCGGAGTCGAGCTCCTCGCGCAGGTGGTCGTTCACGTAGACGAGGCGATCCCCGACGCGTCGCGGCGAGCCGTGGCGGTGGTCCTCGGCTGGCTCTGTCTGCACCATCGGCATCGCCTGGAAGGGAGAGAGCTGCCAGAGCATCGCCGAGGTCTTGGTCTTGTCGTCATCGTTCGTACCGGGGGGCGCGAGCAGGTAGACGTCGCCTGCCGGGATGGTCACCGGCGCTTCGGCCAGCTTGCTGGCGCGCAGGAGGTCGCATGCCCCGAACCAGAGACCCTGGACGATGCCGAGCACCCAGAGGGCCCTCGTCCAGGGCGAGGTGCTCGCCAGCAACGCCAGCGGAGCCGTCAGGATCAGGAGGTACATGAACTGGTGGGGTGCGGCGACGCCGACGGCGACCAGGGCGAGCCACGCCACGACGCTGGCGAGGCAGACCGCGGCCACCACGGGCTGCTTGCGCAGGCCCATGCATGCAGCTGGGAGCACGAGCGCCCCGAGCACTCCGAAGCGGCTCGCGTAGTCGGCGAGGGACTGGAGCAGGAGGATCTCCGGCTGCCCATAGGTGGTCGGCTCCAGCGCCAGCGCGAGCCCCCCCGGCAACAGCGGGATCGCGGCCAGCAGGAAGACCAGCGAGCGTGGCCTGCGCAGGGCCAACGCCAACACCACGAAGGCCGCCAGCGGATGGGTCCAGCAGGCCAGCGCGCCGACCAACGCCAGCTTCCAGGTGTGCTCGCGCCAGCGGTAGGCGGCGGCGACCAGCAGAGCGACCAGCGGGTAGTCGTTGATTTCCGCGGCGTAGGCCAGCTGCACCGGCGAGGTCGCGATCAGCAAGGCGACCAGCGGCCGATCGCGCCACACCCACACGGCGCCGAGGGAAAACAGCGCGCTCGTGAGCAGGAAGACCGCGGGTACGGGGAGCAGGAGCTCGAAGGCGGCGTGCAACAGCGCCCAGCCAGGCGGGTGGAGGCCGATCCAGGTCGTGAGCGCGTCGAGGACGCGCCCTTGTTCCAGCGCGCGCACCGTTGGACCGGTGTAGGCGGCGTACTGCCAGCTCACCTCGTCCCAGCGCAGCCCCGCTCGCAGGAGGCGAAGAGCTGCAGCGGCGATGAGGATGAGCCAGATGCGAGCGCGGCCGGACACGCTCCATTGTCACCCAGGCGTCAGCGGCGGTCCCGGTGTAGAACTGTCTCCGATGCTTCTTCTTCTCTCCGCGGGGAGGCGACACTGAGAGCGGGCCGTTTTCGCTCTTGTCGCCGCTGACCGAGCGGATCTGGCGCGCCGAGCACGAGCACAGCGGCCGGCGCGTCGCGGTCAAGATCTTCCGGCGGAGCCTTCGCGCTGGCGATCTTGCTCGCTTCCAGCGCGAGGTCCGGGCCATCGCGGCCCTGCACCACCCCTGCGTGGTGAAGGTCCTCGATGCGGGCGCGAGCCCCTCCGGTCCCTACCCGGTGATGGAGGAGGCCAGCGGGACGCTCACCACGGTCGAGGACTGGGATGGCCTCGCAGAGGTCCTCGGGGACGTGCTCGACGGGCTCTCCCATGCCCACGTTCGCGGGGTGGTCCACCGCGACCTGAAGCCCTCCAACATCCTGCGCTGCGAGGGGCGCTGGAAGCTCGCCGACTTCGGCCTGGCCTGGCCCGGCGTGTCGTCGAGCGCACCGGCGGGAACGCGCTGTTCGCGGTCCAGCTCGTCGGTGGCTGAGCGCCTGCGCGAGCGACGACTCCTGGAGGGCTCAGGTCCTCAGTGAACAGGGTCGGGTCGCCGAGGCCAGAGTCGTGGCCGACGAGCTGGTCGAGCGCGCACGTGAGCGAGGCTGGAACAGGGTCCTCACCGAGATGCTCATCTACCGGGGTCGGGCCGCGCCGCGCCTGGGCCTGGAAGACGCCATCGGGCTCTGGGAGGCGGATCTGGCGGAGGCCATGGCCTTGGGACCGGTCGGCGAACAGGGCGCGATCGTGGAGATGGGCCTCGGGCGAATCCGCGTGAGGCAGCGGCGCTTCGACGAAGCACGGGAGCACCTGATCCGCGCGCTGGAGCTCGGCCTGGTCGACGAGGACTACGTCTGGCTCTACGAGGAGGTCGCCCGGCTCTGTCAGGGTGATCTGAGGGATCTGGCCACCGCCTGTGCGGAGAAGCAGCGCTCCAGGCTCAGCTGAAGGCGACGACCAGGCCGAGCTTCTCTGCGAAGAGGCCGGAGAGCAGCGGGAGCATCGCCTCGCCGCTGTCCCGTTCGAGCCACGCTCCGTCTTCGTAGCGGAAGTGCCAGGCCCTGCGGTTGGCCGAGAGCCACAGCTCCTGGACCGGGACCTGCTGCGAGAGCACGAAGGTCCCGCCACGCTCGAAGTCGACCTTGACCACCCCGTCGGAGAGCACGGGGTCGGACTCGTCCGTGTCGAGCTCGTCGATCTGGTCGAAGAGATCCGTGAGCACGTCCCTCACGAAGCGGCGGAACTCCTGCTCGGTCATCCTGTCTCCCTCTCCCCAGAGCTATGCCGCGAGCCGGCACCTGTGCACAGGGGGTTAGCCTCTCGCGGTGGACTCGCTGCTGACTGGCGCCAACGCCGCCCTCCTCGACGACCTGTACCAGCGCTGGCTCGCCGATCCCGCCAGCGTCGAGCCCGACTGGGCTGCGCTCTTCGAAGAGCACAGGGGCCAGGCCGGTGAGCGGTACCGGGCGCCGGGACCAGACCGGGCGAGCATCTTCAACCCGCGATCGCCCGGCCTTCGGGCGGCGACCGAGGCTGACGTCATGGAGGCCAGCCAGCGGCAGGCCAGGGTGGCGCAGCTCATCAACGCATACCGCGTGCGAGGGCACTTCCTCGCCGACATCGACCCCCTCCATCGAGCCGACCGGCGCCGGCACCGCGAGCTGACGCTGCCCTACTGGGGGCTGTCCGACCAGGACCTCGATCTGCCGGTCCACTCCGAGCCCATCTTTGGCGAGCCCGTCGTCAGCACGCTCCGGAGCATCCTCGCCCGCCTCGAGAAGACCTACTGCGGCTCTTTTGGTGTCGAGTTCATGAACATCGACGACAACGAGCAGAAGCAGTGGGTCGCCCAGCGCTTGGAGACCCTCTACGACGCCGGGCCGATCCTGGCTCCGGCCGAAGAGCGCCGAGTGCTCGAGAAGCTCGCCGACGCGGAGGGTTTCGAGCGCCTCATCCACACCCAATTCCCCGGCACCAAGCGCTTCTCCCTCGAGGGCGGCGAGACCCTCGTCCCGCTGTTGGACGACCTCGTCGAGGACGCCGCCGAGCAGGGCGTGCGCGAGATCATCATCGGCATGGCCCACCGCGGGCGTCTGAACACGATGGTGAACATCCTCGGGAAGCCGGCCGCGATGGTCATCGACGAGTTCCAGGACGTCGAGCAGGACTTCACCGGCTCCGGCGACGTGAAGTACCACCTCGGCTACAGCCGGGATCACGTGACGACCCGCGGGCACCCCGTCCACCTGAACCTCGCCTTCAACCCCTCCCACCTCGAGGCGGTGGACCCGGTCGTAGAGGGCCGCGTCCGCGCCAAGCAGGATCGCTTCGAGCACGAAGAAGCGGAGAGCGTCGATGTGCGGAAGCTCTGTATGCCGCTCTTGATCCACGGCGACGCGGCCTTCGCCGGTCAGGGTCTCGTGGCAGAGGTCCTCCAGCTCTCGGAGCTCGAGGCCTACCAGACCGGGGGCACGGTGCACGTCATCGTGAACAACCAGATCGGCTTCACCACCTCGCCGAGGGACGCACGCTCCACGACCTACGCCAGCGGAATGGCGCGCATCCTCGGCATTCCGATCTTCCACGTCAACGGCGAGGACCCCGCGGCGGTCGCTGCGGTGACGCGCCTCGCGGTGCACTGGCGTCAGCGCTACCACCGGGACGTCGTCATCGACATGTACTGCTTCCGCAAGCACGGCCACAACGAGGGTGACGAACCGAGCTTCACCCAGCCGCTGCTCTACGAGGCCATCCGGAACCACCCCTCACCGCGGGACGTGTACGCCCGCCACCTCGTCGAGAAGGGCAGCCTGACGCGACAGGAGTGCGACGCGATCGTCGGCCGCTCCCGCGAGCGCCTCGAGAACACCGGCGAGCCGGGGCACGACAGCTACGAGGGCATGCCCCAGACCTCGATGGGCCAGCTCTGGGCTCGCTTCGTCGGCGGCGAAGAGGACCCCGACACGGGCTTCGACCGTGGCGAGCTCGTCCGGATCCTCGAGACGGCCAACACGATCCCAGAGGATCTCCACGCCCACCGCAAGATCGGCCGACTCATGGGGCAGCGCCTGGAGATCCTGAGTGGTGAGGCGCCCGTGGACTGGGCCATCGCCGAGCAGGCGGCCTTCGCCACCCTTGTCGTGGATGGGATCAGGGTGCGGCTGAGCGGCCAGGACAGCGGGCGTGGCACCTTCAGCCATCGCCACGCCGTGCTCACGGACATCGACGACGGCTCCGAGTACGTTCCGCTCGATCATCTCAGCGAGGACCAGGCGCCCTTCCGCGTCTACGACTCGATGCTCAGCGAGGCGGCGGTGCTCGGCTTCGAGTTCGGCTACTCGCTGGACTACCCGGACGCCCTGGTGATCTGGGAGGCGCAGTTCGGGGACTTCGCCAACGGAGCGCAGGTCATCATCGACCAGTTCATCGTCGCCACCGAGCAGAAGTGGAACCGCCGCTCCGGGTTGGTGATGCTGCTTCCCCACGGCTACGAGGGCCAGGGTCCCGAGCACAGCTCCGCGCGCATCGAGCGCTACCTCATGCTCTGCGCAGAGGACAACGTCGTCCTCGCCAACTGCACCACGCCGGCCAACTTCTTCCACCTGCTGCGACGCCAGGGTCTCCGCGGCGTGCGCAGGCCGCTCATCGTCTTCACGCCGAAGAGCCTGCTACGCCATCCGGAGTGCACCTCGACGCTCGAGGAGCTCTCCGATGGACACTTCCAGTCGGTCATCGGCGATCCGAAGACGCTCTCGGCGCGCAAGGTCAAGCGCGTCGTGCTCTGCCAGGGCAAGGTCGCCTTCGAGCTGCTCGCAGCGCGCCGGGAGCTCGGGTTGGACCGCGTCGCCATCGTCCGGGTCGAGGAGCTCTACCCCTTCCCGGCGGAGCGCATCCTCGAAGAGGTCGGCCGCTACGGCAAGGTCGAGGTGGTCTGGTGCCAGGAGGAGCCTCGCAACATGGGGGTCTGGCCGGTCTACGGCGACTGGCTGCGCGAGCTCCTCCCAGCCGAACGACAGCCCCGCTATGTGGGGCGGGTCGTCGCGGCCGCCCCTGCCACGGGCTCGACGGGAAAGGCCCGCCGTGCCCAGGCGAAGCTCATCGAAGACGCCCTGACACTGAAGTGATCCAATGGTCGAGTTGAAGATCCCCCAGGTAGGCGAGTCCATCGCCACCGTCTTTGTCGCGCGCTGGCTCGTCAAGGTCGGCGAGTCCGTCACGGAGGGACAGCCGGTCCTCGAGATCGACTCCGACAAGGCCTCGATGGAGGTGCCGGCGATCGTGGACGGCGTGCTCGCCGAGCAGCTCGCCGAGGAAGGCGACGAGGTCCCGATCCTCTCCGTCATCGCCCGCATCGACGAGACCGCCGCCGTTGCGCCGAGAGCAGTGGAGTCGGTCCCCGAGGCCCCCGAGGTGTCTGCCCCCGCGTCTCCGGCCGTACGCCAGGCCGCGCGCTCGGCGGACGTGGATCTCGCTGAGGTCGATGGGACCGGGCCGAAGGGGCGCATCACCCGCGCCGACGTGGCAGCCATCGCCAGCTCGGTGGTCAGCTCGGTGAGCTCGGTGGTCGCCTCGGGCGGTCAGGCACCGCCTGCTCCCGCTGGCGCCGTCGAGCGGGTCCGCATGACACCGCTGCGTCGGATCATCGCTCGGCGCCTCGTCGAAGCCCAGAACACCGCGGCGATGCTCACGACCTTCAACGAGATCGACATGAGCGCGGTGATGGAGCTCCGCAAGCGCTACCAGGAGCGCTTCGTCGAGCGGCACGGGATCAAGCTCGGCCTCATGTCCTTCTTCGTGAAGGCGACCCTGGAGGCCTTGAAGGGGCACCCGGCGGTCAACGCCGAGATCGACGGGGACGAGATCGTCTACAAGCGCTTCTACAACATCGGCGTCGCCGTGAGCGGGCCCAAGGGCCTGGTGGTCCCGGTCCTGCGCGACGCGGACCGGCTGAGCTTCGCGGAGACCGAGCTGGGCATTCGGGAGCTGGCGATCCGCGCCCGCGACAACAAGCTGCGCGTCGAGGACTTCAAGGACGGCACCTTCACGATCAGCAACGGCGGCGTCTTCGGTTCGCTGATGTCGACGCCGATCCTCAACCCCCCGCAGGTCGGCATCCTCGGCATGCACAACATCGTCCAGCGGCCGATCGGTGTGGACGGCGAGATCGAGCTCAGGCCGATGATGTACGTGGCCCTGTCCTATGACCACCGCATCATCGATGGCCGTGAGGCGGTGGGCTTCCTCAAGCGCATCAAGGAGTGCGTCGAGGCACCCGAGCGGGTGCTCATCGACGTGTAGTCATTCCTCGGCGACGAGGTCCACGAGGTACTCCAAGTCGGCGAGGTCCTTGTGATGGCCCGCTTCCTGCTTCGCGCGGATCAGATCCCGCAGACCGAGAAACGGAATCGGGTAGGAGCCCTCGACTCGCCCAGTCCAGGCGGAGTCGAAGGTCACCGAACCCATGCCGTTCATCAAATCCACTCGGTTGGGCCTGAATCCGAACTGCACCACGATTCGCGGCCGCGCGAGGTCGTCTGCGCCCTCGAGGAGGGGAACGCTCCCCCCCAGAAGTCCAGCAAGGCCGCATAGAGGCGCTCGCAGTTGTCCCGGCCCCGGTCGAAGAAGATGTCGAGATCCTCTGTGGTCCGGGCATAGCCATGGAAGGCTACGGCGTGACCTCCGACCACCAACGCACGGACCTGATGTGTCGCCAAGGTCTCCAGGAGCTCGAGCGAGTCAGGCGGTAGCTTCGTCACGAACGAACACTCGGACGCAGTCGGGATCCCGAAGCCGTGACTCGGCGTTCGGCCAGGCTCGACGCCCCAGATCGGCCAGCGCGTCCAGGCGTTGCTCCGGAGTCATCTCCCGGTGCCACCGCTTGTCGAACGCAGCGGCCTCTTCCCAGCTCTTCGCGATGTGAACGACCCAGCCGTCTCGTTTCCTCATGGACTCAGTCCAGCACCTCGGTGACGTCGAGCACGACGAGCTTGTTGCCGTCCCCGTAGGCCACCTGCATCCGCCCGTCCGCGTGGCGCAGCGCCGGGTCGTGGGCCTTGCTCGTCGCGGTCAGCCGCAGCTCGACCAGTTCGTCGTCTCGGATGAAGAGCAGGCTGTCCTGGGCCTTGGAGACCACCGCCAGCCAGTCCTTCGCCTGGCTGTGGCGATTGACAGGCGCGATCTCCTCCTGGATCACCACGTCGTCGACGACGAGGTCGGTCTTCCAGTCCTCGCCCATCTGTTGCCAGCTGAGCCCACCGGACTCCAGCCAGACCAGGAACTGGACCAGCGGCGCCTTGACCGATCGGGCGCCTTCCGCGGTGAACACCTGGCCGTCCCGGATCCAGGCCAGCTCCGGCCCCGGGGCAGGTTCGCTTCCTTCGCCGTGGAGCACGCGCTCGTTGGTGAGCAGGTCGACCTCGACGATCTGCCCGTCCTCCACGAACCAGATGCGGTCCCCGAGGCCGGCAGGCTGGAGCTGCTCCGCGGCCGGCGACGCGGGGGCGACGAGGACCTCCGGTCCCCCCTCCCGCTGGAGCTTGATGCGCTTGTCCTGCGCGAAGGCCAGCCCTTGCGAGGTCCAGGTGGGCCACGACGCCCCCTTCGTGCCCGGGATGCGCGCGTAGCCATCTGGGGTCCAGCGCACGAGGCTGGTCGAGGATCCGCCGTCGAGGAGGGCATAGGCTGCTTCCATGCCCTCCGGGGCCCACACGGGGGAGCGGACCTGGACGCGTGGGGCGTGCTCGGAGACCCACATCTCGCTGGTGTCTTCGATGGTCACAACGGTGGTCAGCCTGCGCTGGCCGACCACGTGCACCCGCAAGCTCTGGCCATCGGCGGTCGTGAGCTCGGCGTCCACGCTCCCCGAGGAGCTCGACGAGCTGCTCTCGCTGACGGTGTGTTGGCGGGTGCGCCGCGGCTGGCGTCGGTCCGAGGGCGTCTCGAGGTCGTCCCCTCTCTCGTCGGGTGTCGTCGTCGCGGCCTCTGCGGCCTCGTCGTTGTCTCCGCGCCGATCCGAGGAGGTCGCCAACCACGCCGCCCCGGCCCCGGCGAGGGCCCCGACGACGAGCAAGAGGGCACGGTCTCGATTCTGCATGCGATGACCAGACAGCAGCTTTCATGCCAGCGTTCCAGCCGCCCTGTGGCGGCCCATTCGGACAAGCTGTCGCTGGCACGCTCGTTGCGCCACTCCATCTCCGACAGGGTGTCTCCCGCGCGGTAGTGTGCGGCCATGAGCACGAAAGACGAACTGCCGCCACCGCTTCCGACCATCGACGAGGACGAGTCGACCACGGAGCTCGGGGCCTACGACACGGCGCTGGACCCCAGCCCGCTGGACCCCAGCCCGCTGGAGCCACTCCCCGAAGAGCCACTCCCCGAAGAGCCACTCCCCGAAGAGCCACTCCCCGAAGAGCCAGCGCCGGAGCCATCCTTGATGGAGCCACCTCCGCTGGGCGCTGACCTCTCCGCTGCTCTCGCCGCGCGCGACGACGACACGGACGTCGCCACCCTCGCCGCCTCGCCCGAAGAGGCGGCTCGGCTACGGGACGAGGCTCGCATGCGTGCGCTGCCGGCCCCGCCGCATCCCTCGGCCGACCTGGCGCTCAGGACCAAGGAGCAGATCGAGGAGGAGAAAGAGGCGGCGATCCAGGCCATGCTCAAGGGCGAGGATCCAAAGCCACCTGCGCCGGCCGAGCGTGGACCGGTCCAGAAGCGCGCGACCCCCGCGGCTCTCCCGGTCCTGCTGGGCCTCTCGGGCGCTTGGAACATCATCAGTGGGATAATCTGGGTGCTCGGGATCGTGACCGCCCCGATCGCCATCGGGTGCTGGGTCGTCGCCTTCTTCGAGATCCGGCTCGCGATCCAGGCAAAGGATCTCGATGTTCGCGAGGTCGCCGAGCGTGCAAAGGTCATAAGCTACGTAGAGATGTCCGAGCTCGTCTGGGCCCTGGGCATCTTCACCTTCGGCTTCGGCGTGGCGATCCAGATCTACGCACGGAGGCTCCTGAGCGAGAACCCCTGAGTGTCCGGTCAGTCCCACGAGCACTAGCACAAGCCGGCGGCGGGTCGGCCGCTGGTGGTGTCCGGACTTCCTCGAGCCGGTCTGTGACGGGGCCGAGGCCGTGTGGGACTGGGCCTTCGGTGAGAGCTGGTGGGAGGCCTACAAGGCGGCAGGAGAGGACCCGCGCCAGAAGATGGTGCTCGAGGCCTTCAAGGACGGCTCGCTCCAGGGCCATATCGACGCCCTGAGCAACGAGGAGGCCGTCGATCCCGCACAGTTTCGCGAGGAGCTCGGCGAGGTCCTCGACTACCTCCAGCAGCTGGAGATGATGAAGGCCGCCGGGAAGTCCTGGGAAGAGATGGCCGAGATGCAGCGGAAGTTCATGACCAGCAGAGGCCAAGAAGGCCGCCGAGGAGGCGAAGAAGGCCTCGGGCGCCTCCGGGCTGGTGCGCGACGAGGACATCCAGAACGCCCACAACGAGGCGGTCGGGGACCAGGACTACATCGAGGAGGTCGAGCCCGACAAGACCACCTGGGCCGGGTTCACTCCGGAAGAGAAGAAGAAGTGGCTCGCCCGCGCTGCCGCAGCGATCAGCACCTTCGTGGCCTGGGCGGCGAAGGAACACCCCGAGCTGAAGATCAAGAAGACCGAGATCCACCAGGATCTGAAGGGCTGCGAGGAGATGGGCGCGGTTGCCTACGTCACCGGGGACGAGTGCTTCAACGTCGGGATGGAGCTCTACGACGAAGCCGCCGCGGGCATGCCCGGCTACCAGCAGAAGCTCTGGGGCGACCCAGCACGCGACGCCGAGTGGGAGCGCTACGAGTACTTCGAGTCGGAGATCGGCGCGCTGGTCCGAGAGCACACCTACTGGCACGGTTCAGAGGACCTGAACAAGGACGGCACCGTCGCCGACGACGAGCAGAACCCGCTCGGGGCGCCGCTGGACCTTCTGGACCACCTCCTGAAGAACATGGCCGAGCAGTGGGCTCCCAACCTCCGCGCGGCCTACGTGACGGGCATGGCCCGTCGTTTCCGCGCTGACCCGCGGGTCACGGATCAGGCGGCGGCTGCCTTCGAGGCGAGCTGCACGAGCGTGTTGGGCGTCACTCCGTGATGTGGTGGCTGGCCTGTGCCGCAGCCTCCGAGACCCCAAGCGAACCAGCCGCCGAGGTAGCTGAGATGAGCCAGGCCGAGACCCACGTTCGAGCCCTGAACAACCGCGCGATCCCACAGGTCTGGAAGCCAGCCGCCGCCTGGTGCCTGGAGCACCCGGGCGAGGCCCACCCGGTGATGCTGGAGGTCCTCGCGGAGGGCGGTCCAGAGTCAAAGCGCATCCTGAGCCTGCTGCCCCAGATGGGGCTGGCCGAGGCGGTGCCTGCCATCGCTGCCTTGCTGGATCACCCGATCCATGCCTCCAGCGCTGGCAATGCCCTCGGGCTGCACCCGGACCCCTCTGCGCTCGCGGCTCTCGTCGAGGCCCTCGGGCAGGACTCCTCAGAGGCCCGCAGCGCGGCCCTGCTCGGGCTCCGGCAGCGCGGGGACGACAGCGCCTGCGAGGCGGTCCAGGGCCTCGTCGAGGATCCGGACCCGGTGGTCCGGGAGGCCGCGACCCATACCCTCAGCCAGCTCGGTTGCTGACCCTGCTCAGGAGGGCTCTGCGGCCCGGCGAGCCGGGATCAGATGGCCAGGACCACGTGCCGGCCCAGCTGGGCTGCGAGCGTCTCTGAGATCGGGTTGTGGGACAGGTCGAGCACATCGAGGGGGCGCTCGGCCAGCTCCGCGGCCCCGAGATCGCCGACTCCGCAACCTTGCAGGCGCAGCTCGCGGAGTCGCGGCAGTCCCCTGGCGAGGCGGAAGGCGCCCGCATCGCGGAGCGGGTTGTTCGAGAGGTCCAGGCGAACCAGGCGGGTCATGCTGGCGATCGTCACGCAACCTGCGGTGCCGATGCGGTTGTTCGCGAGGCGGAGATCGGTGAGCTCTGGCAGGCGCGCGATGGCGCTCAGGATGCGCCCGTCACCCTCGACGCGGAGATGGACGACGTTGCCCGTTCCTTGCCTGACGGTGGCCTGGCGGCAGCGCACGTCGTTGCCCTCCAGGCGGAGCGCGTGGAGGTGCTTCAGTGGCAGTGCGCCGATCAGGTCGGCGAGTCCCTCTCTCCCCAGTCCGGGCACGATGACCAGGCGCACGATGCCGGCGCCGATGTCTGGCCCCAGCTCCAACAGCGTGTCCAGCGCCAGGTCCGACCGCAGGGTCATCGAGGTCCCCGCCTGGCCGAAGCAGGGGCGGAGGAGGAGCTGCTGGTCTCCGAGGTCCAGGAGCACGCGATCTACACCCCGGGCGCCATCCCTGAGGCAGAAGCGCAGGTTCTCTGCAGGGCGCTCGCGCGCGAAGGTGTCGACGAGCGCTCGGAAACCCTCGCGGTCTCTTGCTTCCCTGAGTGCGGCGAGCGTGTCGGCGTAGCTCATCGCCGGCAGTCTACCTGCTCAATGCCCCGAGCACCTCGATCGACATGATGTCTTCTGGGAGATCGGCTTCGTCGAGCGCCGCGATCTGGGCCTCGGTCAGGGAAAGGCGAAGCAGCAGGTTCTGTGAATCCACATCTGACGCCCAGGCGCGTGCGACGTCGGGGGTCTGGCCCAGGATCGGGAAGGCGTATTTCGCCGCCGCCAACTCGCGAGCCGAGTGCGCCGGAGAGCCGGGTGGACTCAGGTGGTCGAGGTTGGTGCAGTAGATGCTGAGGAAACCGTTGCCCTCGTCGACGAGCTCGATCACGCGGCTCTGGATGGGGAAGTCCACCGTCGAGGCCAGCATCAGCTCCCAGTAGCCGTGCTCGCCCGAGTGGAGGTGGTCGGTGTTGGTGTGGCCGTGGCCGGTGACGTGGAGGACCAGCGCCGGATGGGCCAGCTCGGCGATGAGGTCCTCCTCGGAGACCGGGCTCTGGGAGCCGAGGTCCTTCGCGCGGTGGTGGCTCATCACCACGACGAGCTCTCCGTCCTCTGCGGCGGAGTTCAGGGTCTCTCCGAGCCACTCGAGCTGCTCGAGCGCGATGTAGCCCTGAGCGCCAATGCCCATGCCCTCTGGCTGGTCGTTCACCGTGTTGAGCACGATCAGGCGCACCGGGAGCTCCGGCACCGGGCGCTCCGTGTACCAGCCGGTCTGGGTCTCGATGTGGCCGGCGGCAGCGAGCGCGGCGAGGAACTCGGAGAGATCCAGGGGAACGCGATCCGGATCCGCCGGCGTCGGGCCCTCCTCGCAGACCTCGGCTCCCTCGCTCGAGCCGTCCCGGAAGCCGTTGGCGAAGACCGGGAAGTCGTAGACCTCCTCGCCGACCGCTGCCTCGCGGAGCTCGTCCGTGACGGCATCGAAGCCGCCGATGTAGAGCACGTCGTGGTTGCCTACCGCCGCGTACCAGGGCGCCCCGAGACCGACGCTCTCGAAGGGGTGGTTGAAGCTCGTGTCGTCGTCCTTTCCGGAGTCCGGATCGATCACGCCGCCGTTGACAGCGGTGAGCACCCATTCGAGCTCGTTCCGCTGGCCGCCGTCGGTCAGATCGCCGGCCAACAGCGCGAAATCGAAGGGCCTCGCGAGACCCTCGATGCGCGCGGCCGTGCGGACGTGCGCTTCCCAGGCGTGGGCCGAGAGGTGGCCCTGGGGTCGGTAGAGGTCCGCCCAGGCCGACAGGCGGATCGGCGACTCCTCGTCGATGACCTGCGGATCCGCGGCTTGCCAGATGAGCGCCACGCTGCGGCGATCGCTGCCCTCCTCGAAGTCCGGGGCGAGCTCGTCGTGGTCGATCCAGCTCGAACCCTCCTCCTCTTCGACGCCGAGACCCCAGTCGCCGAAGTCCTGCCAGTCGAAGACCGACAGCGAGCCGTCGTCGATCGCCTCGATGGTGTCTTCCGAGGGGACCAGCGGCGCCCACCGCGACTGGAGCGTCGTCCAGGTCCCGTCCTCGAGGGCATGAACCTCTGGTTCGGTGGGTTCGTCGGGCTCGGGGGTCGAGCAGGCCAGCAGCAGCAGCATCGACGAGAGTGTAAGAGCCCCGCCCAGCTGGCGTTACCCCACCGCTGAGTCAGGTTACTTCGAGGTTCTCCATGATCTTCGCGCTCATCGCCAACGCCGCGGCGTCGCCCGCTCTGGTCACCGCCGCCCGCGGTGACGTCGCTGTCGTCGCGGGTGATCAGGAGTCGAGCCTCGCCGCGCCCTATGTTCTCGACGAGGCTCACGCCCTCCGCGTGCCCGCCGGCGCGACCGCGGTCGTGCTCTTCGAGGGTCGCGCTGTCCAGATCACCGGCCCGGCGCTGGTCAAGGTCGGCGACCTCGAGGGAGCCGGGGCCGTCACTGGCCAGGACCCGAGCGTGCTCGCTGACCTCGTCACGCGGGGCGCCTCCGCCAAGCCGGTCGGTGCCACCCGAGCCGGCGGCACCTCGTTGTCCCGTCCCGTCGCCGGCGACAAGGTCGCCCGAGTCCAGAGCATCGCCTGGACCTGCGACGACTGCGGTGAGCAGGAAGTCAGCCTCAGCAGCTTCATGGACGACGAGCCTCTCTGGAGCGCCAAGGGCACCTCGTCCGTGGACTACGACGGTCCCGCGCTCGACCCGGGCCCCTACGCCCTGAGCATCGGCGGGACCGAGTTCTCATTCCGCGTCGAGGACCCCTCCGACGTCGACTCCGCGAAGGCCATCGCCGCCGGCAGTGGCGTCGAGGATCCGGTCCTCGCCGCGATGGTCGAGGCCGGCGTTCTGGCCCAGTCCGGCCACTGGAGCGAGGCCCTCTGGACCCTCGACACCGCGCTGTCCGTCCATGGTGGCGATGAGCTGGAGGCGCTCCGACGCGAGGTCGAGGCCCGCGCTGGCCTCCGCTGATGGGCCGCCCCTGGTGGCGACGGGCCGCTTTCGACGAAGAGTGCGAGGAGCCCGGCTCCCACCTCGCCAGGGCGATGGCCTACGAGACCCTGGTGGTCGCCTTCACGGCGGTCGCCGTCGCGGTCCTGGTCTTCGTCGTCTCCCGAGGGCAGTTCGAGGACCTCTACGTCAAGGTCGGTGGGGCCACACCCTCGGACGAGGTCGTGGTGATGAGCATCGGGGAAGAGGCGCTGCACCTGTGGGATGCCTCCGACCCGGAGCCCACGCTGACCCCCAGAGGACTGCTCGCGCAGCTCGTCACCTTCTGCGACGCCGCGGGGGCCTCCGTCGTCGTCCTCGACGTGCTCCTCGACCGCCCGGCCGAGGACGACATCCTGCTCTTGCATGCCGCTCGCTCGGCGCAGGCTCCGGTGGTCGGCGCCACCCGCTTCATGGAGACCGAGCCGGTCAGCGGCGCCGAGTTCGCCGCCGGGCTCGCGCCGATCTACGGCGATGTCCTGAGACCGGGCTTCGCCAACCTGCAGGTCGAGGAGCCCTGGCTGTTCTCCGACGCGAAGCTCGTGCGCAAGGCGCCGCTTCGGCGGGAGGTGTCCCTCTCCAGGCTCTCTGGTGCCTGGCCGATGAACATCATCGGCGCCGAACAGGGGGAGGGCGTCGTCATCGAGTCCCTCGCCCTGGTCGCGGCTCGAGCCCACGGCGCCGACATCGTCATTGGAGAGGATCCGCTGCTCATCGCCTTCTCCGGCCCGGAGCGCTCGGGCTCGATCCCGACCGTGCGCGCATCTGCTGCGCTCAGGGCCCTGGGTGCCTCTGCGCTGGCCTTCTCCGAGGGGCTCATCTTCCTCGACGACAAGGACGCCCCCCGCGCTCGAGAGGCCTTCGAGAAGGCGGTCGCGGCCGACCCGAACCTGCAGCCAGCCAAGGATGCCCTGGCTGCGCTGGAGATCTGAGTGCTGCTGTTGTCGCTGCTGTTGGCCGCGACCCCGCTGGACCAGGGCGAGGCGGCCTACGCCAGCGGGGACTACGCCACGGCGCTGGTCCAGTGGTCGCTGGCCTATGACGACGCCCGCGAGGCCGGAGACCACGACGCTGCGGACGCGGCCCTGTTGCGCCTGTCCACGACCTACCGGCAGCTCGGCAGGCTGAAGGAGGCCGAGGGAGCGCTGGACCTCGTCCACGACAAGACTCCGGGCCTGGACGTGGGTCGGGGGCTCCTGGCCATGGAGCTCGGAGACCTGGAGCGCGCCGAGAAGCACTTCGCGCGGGCCTTTTTCCAGGCACAGAAGGAAGAGGACGTCCAGACAGCGCTCAACGCCGCGGTGGACCTGGGCCTGGCGCGAATGCACCAGGGCGACCTCGATGGCGCGGACAAGGCACTCCAGGCGGCCTTGGTCCTGGCCGCCGCCCTGGAGGATCCGGTCGCCACCGCGGATGTGCGCAACGACCTCGGCCTGCTCGCTCGGCGCGGCGGTGATCTGCGCTCTGCCCAGGCCCTGCTCGAGGACGCGGTGCTGCTCTACCGCGCAGCCGACCACGCCGCTGGCGAGGCCGAGGAGCTCCTTGGTGCCGCCTATTCGAAGGCTCGCTCACGGTCAGACCTCGTGCGGCAGGCCCGCATCCTGGAGGGCCATGCGGGGCTCGCGTTCCGGCGAGGTGACTCGGGCGAGGCGCTGTCTCGCTATCGCTTGGCGCTGGAGGCGTGGGAGGGCGCGGGACGCACTGACGAGGTCCTGGTGGTGAGGGTCCACATCGCCGCGATCACCCAGGATCCAGCTGCCTTCTCTGCTGTGCTCGCGTCGAGCCCCGGTCCTCGCACAGAGGCCCTCGCCCGGTTGAACCTCGGGGTGCTGACAGAGGACGCCCAGCTGTTGCAGGAGGCCCTGGGCCTTGCGGAGCGATTCGAGCTCCACGGCGTGCGCTGGAAGGCCAGCGCCGCCCTCGGCCAGCGCCTCTTCGCAGAGGGCGACCTCAGCGGGGCCATCCCCTACCTCCGGGCCGCCGTGGATGAGCTCGAGCGCGCCCGGCGGAGCCTGGACGAGGACGAGGCGGCGCTGTTCCTCGTGGACAAGCACCGGGTCTACGAGGATCTCATCGCCGCGCTGCTCTCTCAGGGGGACAGCGCCGGGGCCTTCCTCTACGCACAGCGCCTCCAGCTCGCGAGCCTGCCAGCGCTTCCGATCGAGGAGTCCGCGGAGTTGTCCCGGTACCAGGCGCTCCAGGACCGGGAGGCCTGGCTGGCCGAGCGGCTGGCGGTCGCGCCGGAGGACTCGGAGGAGGCCCGGGCGCTGAGGGAACGCCTGGCGGCGCTGCACGTCGAGTTCGCCGCCACCGTCGACGAGCTGAGGGCCAGCTACCCGGACTTCGACCAGGCGGTGTGGGTCGATCCGGATGACCTCGAGGCGATCCAGGCGGACCTCGACCCCGGGGTGCTGGTCTTGCAGCCCCTGCTCCTGGGAGACCAACTCGTGCTGCTGGTCGTGTCCCGTACCTCGCTGCGAGCGGTCCCGGTCGACGTCGACCGGGCGGTGGTGGAGCGCACGCTGTCGCGCCTGACCAGGAGTCTCCGGGCCCAGATGATCGACGACGAAGAGTGGACTCGGAGCCTCTGCGAGACTCTCGGAGGCTGGCTCATCGCACCGATTCGCGAGGAGGTGGCGGCGGCGGAGGTGCTCGTCGTCAGCCCGACCGGCGCCTTCCAGCAGCTGCCCTTCGCGTTGTTGCGTGACGACGGCCGGTGGCTCATCGAGGACGTCCCTGTCGCCTCGGTCACCCACGTCGGCACCCTGCGCGCTCGAGGCCCCCGCGAGGCTGGCTATCACCTCGATGGCCGGGACCTGCTGCTAATCGGGAACCCCGACGGGAGCCTCCCCGAGGCCGAGGACGAGGTCCGCGCCATCGCGGCGGGGCAGCCAGGCAGTACGCTCCTGGTCGGATCCCTCGGCGGTCGCGAGCAGCTCGTCGAGTACACACCGGAGATGAGCACCCTGCACCTCGCGACCCACGGCATCGTGGACCCCCAGCACCCCGAGAGGAGCTACCTGGTCATCGGGGACGCCAGCTTGCCGACAGGGCGCTTGACCTATGGGGAGATCCCGGGACTGGCCCCCTACCTGTCTACGGCGCGGCTCGTCGTCTTGAGCGCCTGCGAGTCGGGGCTCCCGGTGAAGGCCCCAGAGGCCGAGGGCAGCGAGGTCGCCATCTCGATCAACGGCCTGTCCGCACAGTTCCGTCGCGCTGGTGTCGAGACCCTCGTGGCGAGCATGTGGAAGGTCGACGACGAGGGCACACGCCGGCTCATGGAGGGCTTCTACGGAAACCTCGCGGCGGGCCAGGACGTCGCAGAGGCGCTGCGCAACTCCCAGCTGTCCCTGCTCGGGGACGAGGAGCTCGGCCACCCCTGGTTCTGGGCCTCCTTCGTCGTGATGGGGGACTGGCGTTGAAGGGAACGCTGACCCACGCTGGCGACACCGCGCCGGTCGATCTGAACGACCTCGACGAGCAGATCCGACGCGGTGAGGTCCCGGGCGACGCCGTGCTCGAGTACGAGCCCTGGACCGGCCGGGACTCGCGGCCGCTCTCGTCCATCCCGGAGCTCCGAGATGCCTTCGAGGCCCCCGGCGCCCGCATGGCCGAGCACTTCGAGACCCCGCCGTTCCCATGGGCCTCGACGGCGCTGGGCGGCGCGGTGCTGCTCGCCGGGCTCGTCCAGCTCTTCGCTGGCTTCCTGCCCCTTCCAGAGGACGCGCTCGTGGCGCTCCTCGGGCTCTACGGGCGAGGCGCCACAGGTCTCGAGCCCCTGATCTTCGACGGCCGCTGGGCCTCGCCTTGGACCTCTCAGGGCGTGCACGCCGACAGCTTCCACCTCTTCCCGAACCTCGCGGTGCTCGGCTACTGCGGCTACCGGGTCGAGCGTGCCCTGGGTGCTCGCGGCTACGGCCTCGTGGCTGTCGCCAGCGTGCTGCTCGGAGTGCTCTTCATCGCCCTGTTCCAGCGCAACCCGGTGATCGGGAGCTCGATCCTGGGCTTCGGTTTCTGGGGTGCGCAGCTCGCCATCGGTTTCCGCTTCGGCGACACGTTGCCGCCGCTGCAGCGCCGCTACTACGGCTACGGGAACCTCCTGTTCTTCGCCGTGCTCTTCGGGGGCACCCTCTACAACGACGGCACCTCCCACTGGGCCCACGCCGGCGGGCTGTTGGGTGGCGTGCTGGCCACGATGTTGATCCGGCCGGATCACGTCGTGCCGAGGGAGCGGGCGGCCGCCGTCCGCCGCCTGGCCGAGGCAGCCATCGTCGCGCTGTTGGTCCTCACGGGTGTGCTCGGTCCGCTGTTGCGGCTCGTCCCGGTCTTCGGCCCACCGGAGACTGTCTCCCTCGGCGAGGTCGGCGTCGAGCTGGAGATCCCCTCGCGGCTGTTGCCCGAGAGCGGTGGGACCCACAGCGTCACCGTGCGCGGCATGCCAGCGTGGACCACGAGCGAAGCCAGCGAGGAGTTCGCCTTCGCTGGCCTCGACGTGCTCGGCTGGGAGCTGGCCGAGCACGGAGATCCGCTCACCGGCGAGCACCTCGCACGACACTGGGGTCGCCGCATCGCCGGAGAGGCCAAGGTGGTCGAGCCCCCCGCCCCCCGCGGGCCCGCCTGGACAGCCCACGCCCTGTCCTTCCACGACACGGAAGGGGTCGCCCGCTACCTGCTCGTCGAGCAACACCTGCTGCGCGGCCGCTACCTCAACCGCGTCGGCTACGTCGTGGCCCTCGATACGGACGGTGTTCCCGGTCGGCGTGTCGGCTTGTTCGAGGACATCGTCGGCTCCGCCCGGATCGGTGAGCCCCCTGATCTCGCCGAGGCCCGCACCGAGCACCTGCGCAACGCCGCCAGCGCCCGCCTGCGCCTCGAGCTCGCAGAGGCCCTCCACGATGTCGGCGACTTCGAGCAGGCGGACGCCATCTACGCGCTGGTGCTCGAGGACGAGGGGCGCCTGGTGCCAGAGGCCGTCGTCGGTCGACTGGCGATGTGGCGCCTCCACCCCGGTGCCTTCGATGTCGACGAGCGGCCCTGGTTCCTGCCCTGGCTCCAGGACTACCCTGCGGACCGCGGTCTGCAGGAGGACGGCATCCTGACCCTGGCCACCGCTGGCCACTGCGGGGTGGCGCGGGCCGCCCACGAGCGCTTCGCGGCGGCCCGGCCCGATGCCGCAGAGGTGGTCACCACCGCCGGCGCCGTGATGAAGTGCGAGGTGCTGTCGCAGCCGCTCAGGGGAGGTTCGCCAGATCCACTCGGACCAGGCTGATCTCCCTCCCGCCGACCGCGAGCTCGACGGCCGTCCCAGGTGCCCCCGACAGCATCGACGTCGCCTCTGACTGGGCCAGATCGCGGGTGTCGTAGCCGTCCACCGCCGTGATGTGCTCACCCGGCGACAGCTCGCGGGCGGGGCCTCCGGGGTGGACGCGGGTGAGGAGGAGACCCTCGTCGGTGGTCTCGAAGAGCACGCCGATGACACCCTTCGCGGCCACGGGCTCGAGCTCCAGATCCAGGTTGGCGACCTCGCCGAGGACGACCACCGTACGACCGCTCGCGCCGTGGTCCTCGTGGCCGGCGAAGACCTCGACCTCGCCCACGGGCAGGCCCCTCAGGACGTACTGGCCGTCGGTGATGCTGACACTGCGGTGGCCGGTCTTCGTCCGGATCTGGGCGCCGAGGAGGGGCTCGCCGGCTCTGCTGACGACGCCGGAGACGTTCCCTCCCGGTCCCAGCGTCCAAGCGCCGAGGTCGACCGGACCGGAGACCTCGTGGTCCTCTTCCCTGAGCTCGGTGCCTTCGCCTGCGACCGCCAGCCGCCACGTGCCTGGCTCCAGATCGCTCCATGAGATCCGACCATCCGCGCCGCACAACAGCGTGCTGTCCCGATCCAGCCGGTGTCCGCTTTCGACCCGGAGGGTGAGCGTTCCGGCGCAGTCCGTCGGCACCGCTCCGCTCTGGTCCAGCACCTGCACGCTCAGCGATGGCAGCGTGGGTTCGACCGCGGTGGGTGGCTCCGGCTCCGGCTGGGTCACGCTCAGCGCTGCCCACGCGGCCGCAAAGCAGAGCGCCATCGCGGCTCCAACGCGGACTCCGGTCGGGGACTTCATGTCTCCGTTTGTAACGGTTTCGTGGAGACTGCGTTTTGCGACGCGGAGCAACGCGACGGGGTGTATCCAGTCGCCTGGAGTTGACTCGCCGTGCAACCTCCAGGCCGATGGAAGACCAGGATCCACCGAGGAGAGCCTCGTGATGTCCTGGTGTGCCCGGACACCGGTGTGGCGCTGTCCGTCGAGCGCTGGCGAGCGCCGCTGAGGCCGCTGCGGGCGGGGCGCTGCGCGAACTGCGGCGGCGTGCGGGCCTCTTCCGGAGCCTGCACGGACTGTGGCCTGGCCCACGGCGAGGACGCCAATCTGCACGAGGACATGGCGAGTCACCTCGGCTGCTCGACCCTCTGTGAGGCCGCCGAGAAGGCCGCGAAGGCGGGCGGGCACGTGCTGGCGATCAAGCTCGCGACTGCGGCCTTCCACCACACCGCGGCGGGCCCCCGAGCCCGCTTGCTCAGGCTCCGGGAGCTGGTCCGTGCCGAAGTGACCGAGCTCGCGGCCGAAGAGGCCGGTGACTGGGTCCTCCAGGGTGGCTCGCCGGTTCCGGCCATCACCGAGACGCTCTCTCGAGCCGGCTCCCGGGACGCCGCGATCGCCGTGCTCGACAAGGCGATCAGGGCGCGGCGGGACCCGACGTTGCTGCTGTTGCGAGCGCGCTTCTACCTGCAGGACGGCGCCTATTCCGTCGCGGCCGCCGACGCTGTGGTCGCGGCGACGCAGGGGCCGTCCCACGTGACCAAGCCGGCGCTGGCCTTGCTCGAAGAGGCCGTTGACGCGCTCCACGCCGCGGGGCATCTCGATACGGCCCTCGCTGTGATCGACGCGGCGGCGTCGCGGACGCACAGGGAGCCGGGTTTCACCTTCAGGGTGGCCTGCATGCACGAGGAGCGTGGCGAGCTCGCGGCGGCGCGGAAGTGGTTCGTCCACACCCTGCGCATCGATCGCGAGCACCGCGGGGCGAGGGCTCGCCTGCCGGCGATCGAGGACAGGCTGGGCGTGGCCAGCACCATGAACAGCTTGGGGTAGTCTCCGCCCGTGCGCTTCGTCCAGGTCACCATCCCCGCCGTCGACGCCGAGGCGATGTTGCTCCTGCTGTTGCGCGAGCGGCTGGTCGCAGGCGGCACGATCTTCCCCATCGTCCACTCCCGCTACTGGTGGAACGGCGAGATCGTCGCCTCCGAAGAGGCCGCCATCCAGCTCGAGACGATGAAGGACCGCATCGACCCGCTGGTCGCGCGCATCCACGAGCTCCACCCCTACGACAACCCGCGCATCCTGGTCTTCGAGCCCAGCGAGCGGCTGGAGAAGCACCACCGCTGGGTCCACGTCGAGACCCGGTAGCGGTCCTCAGAAGATGGTGAGCACGCTGTCGTCGAGGCCGACCGCGTGGTAGCCGATGCCGTCGAACCACAGCGTGCCCAGCACCGGGTCCTCGCGGGGGGTGCCGTAGGTGTCTCGGACGTCTTGATCGGCCAGTGATGTCGGGACGGAGATCGAGGTGACCGCGTCCTCCACGTAGACGACGCGGACCTCGCCGTAGTGTGCGTGCACGCCGAGAACGCCAAGGTCCTCGCTGCGATCGGCGTCCCCGAGCCGGCGCTCGACCTTGGATCGCTTGTCCCCGAGCCGGACCTTGCCGTCGTCGAGCTCGACGCCGCACCCCGGGGTCACGGGGTCCGTGAGGTCACAGGTGCTGCAGGCCAGCGACAGCAGGAGGATCACTCGACCTCCGAGAGCTCGAAGCGGGCGCTGGAGAGGGTGCCGATGCGCTCGCCTCCGGGTGGGCGGTCTCCGGCGGTACGTCGAACCAGACGCTGTCCTCGGGCAGGCTCAGGCGTGTGCGATGGCCGTCGACCTCGGCGTCCGGGAAGTCGAGCTCGACCCCCCAGGGGACCGGCGGCAGGTCCTCGACCTGGAACAGGACCACCAGGTCGACCTCGCGAGCGGGACCGGGGTTGTAGAGCGTGAGGAAGACCGGCATGTCCTCGCCGGCGCGGTCGTAGCGGAGCTTCTTGGTGGTGATGACGACCCGGGTCTCGGGCCCCGAGGGTGCCTCGGCGAGCACCGGGAAGGGATCGACGACGCCGAAGCGGTCCTCGTCCTCGCCGTCGTGGATGGTGTCCGAGACGAAGTCCTCGTCGGTCGTGCCCCATCAGTTGTGTGCGATGGAGGGGTGCGTGACCCACTCGGGGTAGTGCTCCAGCTCCTCGTTGTGCCAGGCGAAGTCACCGGGCTCGCCGTCGGTGGTGTTGTCGGCGAAGACGTTGTCCTCGCAGGTGCGGAGGTAGGCGGCGCCGACCCCCCCCCGGCGCCGAAGCCGAGGTTCCTGTTGCCGATGACCACGTTGCTCCGTCGCGATGTTGTCGAGGAAGGTGTTGTCCCGGATGCGAGGCGCCGCGCCGTCGGTCAGGGTGATGGCGCAGCCACCCTCGAGCACGGTCGAGGCGCAGGTGTTGTCCCTGAAGGTCGAGGCATGCACATAGGGGCTGGCCCCCTGGAGGGTCAGGGCGCGGGTGCCGCCCTCGAAGACGCAGTGCTCGATGATCGAGCCGCTGACGAAGTCGTCGACATCCTCGAAGGTCGCCGTGGCGCCGGTGAGGACCACCGCGTTCCAGCCCTCGCCGGTGAAGGTGATCTCGGTCCCGCGGGCGACGAGCTCGCCCGTGACCGTCAACGTGACGCCCTCGGACAGGGTGACCGTGACGCCCGCTTCGATGGTGAGATCCTCGACCGTGAGGTCCTCTGCGAGGTCCTGGTCTCCCGACCAGGTCTCGGCGAGCAGAGGACCAGGAGCATCTACACGTGGAGGTCGGTGGTGGAGCCGAGGTAGGCCTTCCAGGGCTCTATAGCCGGGCCGACCTCGGCTTCGAGGAAGGCCCTGACCTGCTCGGGTGCGCGCCCGACGAAGGTGCTCGGGTCGAGCAGCTCGTCGAGGTCGTCGTGGATGAGGGCGAACCAGGAATCGGCGCGGATCCTGTCGAGGAGGTCGTTGTCGCCGCCTTCCAGCTTCACGACCCGGGCGGCCTCCATGCTGTGGACCCGGATGGCCTCGTGGACCTCCTGGCGGTCGGCGCCGCGCCGCACCATCGCCATGATGAGGTTCTCCGTGGCCATGAAGGGGAGCTCGCTGGCCACCCGGCGGGCGATGACCGCGGGGTAGACGACCAGCCCCGCGAAGACGTTCTGGAAGACCTGGAGGATCCCGTCGGCGGCGAGGAAGGCCTCCGGCAGCGACATGCGGCGGTTGGCCGAGTCGTCGAGGGTGCGCTCCATCCACTGGAGCGCCGAGGTCCAGGCTGTGTCCTGTGAGAGCGAGACGAGGTGGCGGGCCAGGGCGCAGACACGCTCGCTGCGCATCGGGTTTCTCTTGTAGGCCATCGCCGAGCTGCCGATCTGGTGCTCGCCGAAGGGCTCCTCCAGCTCCTTGAGGTTCGCCAGCAGCCGGATGTCGGTGGCGATGCGGTGGGCGGTGGCCCCGAAGCTCGCCAGGGCGGAGACGACCTCGTGATCGACCTTGCGCGGGTAGGTCTGGCCGGTCACCGCATAGGCGCTCGGGAAGCCGAAGGCGGCCGTGACGCGGGCGTCGAGCCGCTCGACCTTGTCGTGGTCGCCGTCGAAGAGCTGGAGGAAGGAGGCCTGGGTGCCGGTGGTCCCCTTCACGCCGCGAAAACGCAGGTCCTGCCTCGCTCGACCGAGCGCTCGCAGGTCCATGAGCAGCTCCTGCAGCCACAGGCAGGCGCGCTTTCCGACTGTGGTCAGCTGGGCCGGCTGGTAGTGGGTGAAGCCCAGCGTGGGGGTCTCGGCGTAGGCCTCGGCGAAGGTCGCCAGCTGCCCGATGGCGTTGGCGAGCTTCGGCAGCAGCAGGTCCAACGCGTCGCGCAGAACGACGAGGTCCGTGTTGTCGCCCACGTAGCAGCTGGTGGCGCCGAGGTGGATGATCGCTCGCGACTCGGGGACGAGATCTCCCCAGGTGTGCACGTGCGCCATCACGTCGTGGCGGAACCTCTGCTCGTAGGCAGCCGCCGCCTCGTAGTCGATGTCGTCGAGGTGCCGTCGCATGGCCGCGAGCTGCTCATCGCTGATGTCCAGCCCGAGGGCCTGCTCCGCCTCCGCCAGCGCCAACCACAAGCGTCGCCAGGTGCTGAACTTCTTGTGCGGCGAGAAGAGGTAGCTCATCTCCGCGGACGCGTAGCGGGAGACCAGGGGGTGCTCGTAGACGCGGTCCGACATGAAGCCTCCGGCCCGCGAGGTAACGCATACTGGGGCATGGCGATGTTGCAGGTTCGTGGCGCCTCTGCCGTCGGTCTCGCGCTCGCGTGCGAGCTGGCCAGGCGAGGCGTCGAGGTCGCCGTCTGCGAGGGCTCTTCCCGTCCGGAGGGGTTGCCGCTGGTGTTGGGGGCCCGCGCCCAGGAGCACTGGCACCACCTGGGCCTTCCGGCTCCGGGCCACCGCCTGCATGGACTCACGGTGGTCGCCGACGGGGAGCGCGTCCTCCACTTCTCCTTCGACGAGCTCTCCACCCCCTTCCCGAGCCTGGCTGTCGTGCCCGAGGGGGTAGGGCGCCTTCGCCGCCACGCGGAGAGCCTCGGCGTCCACTTCCGCGAGGGGATCACCGACGGCGAGGTCATCGACGCCCGCAGGGGCGAGGGTGTCGTCGTGGGTCGCCAGGTCCTGGCCCGCTTCGGCGGCCTGCCAGAGGACGAAGTCCACATCCAGCTGGGTCCCTTTGGGCTCCTGGCGATCCTGCCTTGTGGCGAGGGCCAGGCCCTGCTCAGGCTCGAGGGGGACGCGCCGATCGCCCTGGACGGCTGGCAGCGCCTGCTCAACGAGTACGGCCCCGAGGGCGCCTGGGTCAGCGAGGTCTCAGTGGACGCCGAGGTGCTCCAGGTGACCCCACGAGGGGGACCACGCATCGTCCGTAGCGAGCCGGGCGCGCTCCACCAGGACTTCGAGGATGCCCGCAACCTGGGGTGGAAGCTGGCGCTGGTCGGAGCCGGTCGGGCCGACCCATCGCTCCTGGACAGCTACGCGATGGAGCGAGGGGCCCTGCGCGCCCGTCTCGCTCGCGCACCGCGGTTTCCCCTCCGCGTCGTCTCTCTACGGAGGCGCCTGCCAGAGGCTTGGCTGGACCGCCTCCTGCCGCACCTCGGCCGACTGGAGCCGGTCCAGGAGCGCATGGCTCGTGAGCGGGCCGATCTGCACCTCGGCTACCGCGACAGCCCAATCGTGGGCGAGGATCGGGAGCCCTTCGTGCTTTCTCGACTGGGGCGGGAGGACTCCGCCGAGCGCCCGACCTTCGCCACCTGGCTCGACTTCAGCAGCGGTCCCGCCCCTGGTGACAGGGCCCCGGACTGCGGTTTTGGCCCAGGAGGCCACCGCCGACTGCGTGAAGCCCTGCGGGGCGAGAAGCACTGCCTCCTGCTCTTCGACGGCGTCGCCGACACGGAGGAGGGCTACAGGACCTTGTCCCGCATCGCCGAGGAGGTCGAGCGGGACCATGGTGACGTCATCGCGGTGTGCGTCGTGGTGCCGTCGGCTGCGAGGCCGATGGCCCTGGAGTGGGACGGCCCCATGCTCCAAGACCCGGAGTTCACGCTTCATACGGCCTTTGGGGCCCGCTCGGAGAGTCTGTACCTGATCCGCCCGGATGGATTCGTCGGCTATCGAAGCCAGCCGGCCAGCCGCGACGGGCTGGTCGGCCACCTGGAGAGCCTGTTCCGATGACTCTCTGTCTGTATCGAAAACGACGCGAGGCCGACTCACCCGTGTATGTACGGGGTCGGCCTCGGTCTGGTTTTCTTGGGCCCGCTCAGCTGGGGAGATATCGGAGGTGCGTCTGGGTTTATTGCCGCATCGGCGGCGGGGGTCGGCAGGGGCCGTACGTTGTGACGGCGTGACCGCGGCCCTGGGTGTTTCAGCGCTCTCCACTCGCTTGGCAGCGAGCCGGCGTGACAATGTCGGGTGGTGTCATCCGCCTCCGTGCTCCGTTGAGCTGGACCGAGTGTTGTAGATGTCTTCTACCACGGGGGAATGGCTGAAGATCAACAAAAAAACAGATGTGATCCTTGTCACTGGAATCTGTATTGACACGTCAAGGCCTATTCGGCGCTGACCGGCTCACAGGCGCAGCGAAAGCCGATGGTGCCTTCGAAGTCGTGGGGATGACCGAGGTAGGGATTGTGGATCAGGTAGGCCTCTGTGCTCCCGACGTAGAAGGCCCCACCTCGCTTGTCGGTCATGGCCTGCCCGTCCTCGTCCCAACGGACGACGAGCGACGCGTCGCCGCCGATCTCGGCGATGGGAACCACCTCGACCATGAGGCGCTCCTCGAGCTCGGCGTCGTACTCCACGACGTAGCCCCGGGGGTTGTCGCCGGACCAGTTCCACTCCCCTTCCCGTGTCTCGACCACGAAGCGCCCGTCGGTGTCGATGCGAAGCGGCGGGCCGTGGGCGAGGCCCGGGACGTCGAGGAGCAGGCCCCCGACCTCGCCCGAGAGCGAGATCAGCTCGTCCTCGTCGCTGGTGCTCAGGTCCGGCTGGAGGGCGAGGAAGGCCGCGTTGTCGACCACCCGTCCGGGGTCGGCCCACTCCCAGGCGTTGCCGGCCATGTCGAAGGCCCCGGCAGGGGACACGCAGTCAGGGAAGCTCCCCGTGGGTGAGAGGGCCTCGTAGACCGCCTCACCGGTGGCGGTCACGGTCGAACAGACGCTTTCGTCGAACTCGTCGCCGAAGGGGTAGTTCAGCCCGCCCTCGCCGAAGGTGCCGTCGGCGGCGTCTTCCCACTCCGCGCTCGTCGCCAGCCACTTGGAGCCGGAGTCCACCGCGTCGACCTCGACTGGAGTGTTCGCGCAGATCACCACCGCCTCGTCGAAGGTGACGTTGATCGTGGGCACGACGCCTTCCAGGCTGAGGGCCACGTCGTCGGACAAGAGGACCTCGTAGGTGTCGATGCAGTAGCGCAGGACGCCGTCATCGTCGGTGATCCCCGACATGCCTTCAGGGCACGTCGCCGTCGCCTCCTCACCGGTCTCGCCCGTCTCGCCGGCGCTGTCGTCCGGGCTGGGACTCTCCGACCGCGCCGAGTCGGAGTCCGGACCCGGCGTGGGCTCGGGGGTGCAGCTCAACAGCAGCAAGAGCATCGGATAGAGCATGGCACGGAGGCCAGATGATAGCCAGTGCCCGCGGACTGATCGAATTCGTGAGAGCCGGTCCGAGCCCCTACCACTGCGTCGAGACGAGCGCGGCGGTGCTGAGGGACGCGGGCTTCGTCGAGGTGGACGAGCGCTCCGACCTGGGGTCCGTCCAGGCGGGTGACCGCGGCTATCTCCGGCGGGCAGGCACGATCGTGGCCTGGGTTGCGGGACGTGACAGCCCGGCTCGGGCTGGTTTCCGGCTGGTCGGCGCACACACGGACAGCCCGAACCTGCGCCTGAAGCCTGCTGCCGAGTACTGCAAGGAGGGTTTCCGCCAGTGGGGGGTCGAGGTCTACGGCGGCGTCCTGCCCTACACTTGGTTCGACCGGGACCTGGGCCTCTGCGGCCGCGTCGCCGTCCGCGGCGATGACGGGGTGGACATGAGGCTCCTGCGTATCGACCGGCCGGTGGCGCGGGTGACCAGCCTGGCGGTCCACTTGAACCGGGACATCCGCACCAAGGGCTTCAAGCCGAACAAGCAGACCGAGCTTCCGCCCATCCTCGGTCTCGGGGAAGAGGGTCCCGGGGCGCTCGAGCGGCTCTTGAAGGAGGGCCTCGACGTCGAGCTCGAGCAGGTGCTCGGCTGGGACCTCATGCTGCACGACCTGCAGGAGCCCACCCTCGGTGGTCTCGACGAGGAGTTCGTGCTCGCCTCCCGAATGGACAACCAGTTCAGCTGCTACGTCGCGCTACATGCCCTGCTTGGCGCGGATGTGGGCGATGCCACTGCCGTCGTTGCGCTCTACGACCACGAAGAGGTCGGCAGCGGCTCGGCCCAGGGTGCGGAGGGAGCCGTGCTGGAGAACCTGCTGAGGCGCCTGGAGGCTGCCCACACCGAGCGGCAGCCAGGAGGCTTCGAGCGGGCGACCGCGAACAGCTTCCAGGTCAGCTCGGACATGGCCCACGGCGTGCATCCCAACTACGCCGACCGCCACGACGGCAACCACAAGCCGGCCATCAACGGGGGTCCGGTGGTGAAGGTCAACACGACCCAGCGCTACGCCACCGATGCCGAGACCGCTGCGCGCTTCAAGGCGGCCTGTCACGACCTCGGGGTGCCGGTGCAGGAGTTCATCAACCGCACCGACCTGTCCTGCGGCTCGACCATAGGTCCGATCAGCGCTGCCAGGCTCGGCATCCGTACGGTTGACGTGGGCTGCGCGCAGCTCGCCATGCACTCGGTGCGTGAGCTGGCCGGAGCCGGGGACGTCGAGCCGACGACCAGGGTCTTCGCGAAGCTGCTGGGCTAGAACTCGAAGGTCGAGACCGGGCCGCAGCGCGCGTCGAGACAGCCGACCAGCGTCCACTCCCCATCAGGGGCGTCGGCGAAGCGGGCGATGTTCCGTCCGACGTAGCAGCGGCCGGTGGCGCCGTCTATGCGGTTGTCGCAGACCGTGTCGTCGAGGCGGACCTCGCCGGCGGGATCCACCCACCGCAGGTTCATCGGGTCCTCGCTGGCGAAGTCGAACTGCCAGAAACGGTGGCCGTCGTTGTCCCAGCTCCTGTAGCTGCCCTCGATGACGGGCGGGGTCCAGAGCTCGGTCTGCACCTCGACGAGGGTGCCTCCGTCGACCTCGGTGATCACCGGTGGGACCACGACAGGCGCGGCCACTGCGGCCAGGACCGCGGGCGTGAGCTCCGGGAGGGGCGACTCGGGCTGGGTCGTCGCGTCACCGAGCAGCACGGCGACCCAGACGGATCCTCCCAGCACGAGGCCGACGAACATGGCTGAGCCCACTGCCTTTCTGCGCCCGGCATTCTCGAAGGCGGTGCGCTCGGCGTGCTCCCGCTGGCGCTGGCCGGACTTCAGGCGCCAACGGAGCAGGGCGTCCTCTCCACGGTCGAGGTCGCGCTCGGTCCGAGTGCCTTCGTAGAGCATGTGTGCCCTGATGGCCTCCTCGTCGGTGCTCAGCAGGACGCATCCGGTCTCGCGGACGCGCTGCTCGACCAGCGAGTCGTCCTTCGGGTGGTCCGGTGGTGGCAGGTAGCCCTGGGGCTCCAGGTTGCGAGGCTCGGGGACGTCGAAGCGATCGACGTCGGTGATCTCGTCGCTGACGTCTTCTTCGTAGAGGTCTTCGAGGTCCCCCGGGACGTGCTCGGGCTTGGGCAGATCGAGGCCGTCGAGCTCCGGGAGGGGGGTCTCGTCTGTCTTCTTTGCGTTGTCGCGGGACATTCTGTCTCCTCGCAGGGGACCAGGATGCGCCACTTGACACGTCAAGTCAAGACATGAGACTCGACATCAGGGGTTCGACCGCCGTTTCACTTGGCGTCGAGGTCGTCTACGAGATGTGGGACCGCGACGGCGCAGAAGAGTACGAGGCGGAGCTCTCCGGCACGGCCGAAGACGGTGACCTGGAGCTCGAGTGGGACGACACCGTCGAGTACGGTGGCAGCGGCTGGAGCGAGGAGGTCGAGCTGCGAGGCACGGTCGAGGCGGAACTCGGGTAGTGCCCCTCGGCGGAAGTCGCGACGCGCCTTCCACCGGCGCCTTCGGCGCGCGCCGCCGTTCACCCCGTCGCAGCCCCGACTGCGTCGGAACTCGCGCCGAAGAGAACTAGACTCGCCGCAGAGGCGGGCGCGGTGGAATAGAACCCTCTCCCGGGGGCAGCGCCCCCGCCGACGGCGATGCCAGGAGCGCTCGATGAGGTACGCGGAGACAGGCTTCAACCTGGAGATCGACCTCACCCGCGGGAGCATCGAGCGTGTCGCGACCGACCCGCGTCTCACGGAGCTGCACCTCGGGGGACTGGGCACCAACGCCAGGTTGCTGTGGGATCGCACTCCCCCGGAGGTGGAGCCCTTCTCTCCGGACAACGTGCTCGTCTTCGGCACCGGACTCCTCGCGGGCACCCCCGCTCCCGGCACCAATCGCACCGTCGTCTCTGCGATCTCGCCCCAGACTCGGCTGTTCGCGTTCTCGATGATGGGTGGTTTCTGGGGGCCCGAGCTCAAGCACGCCGGCTACGACAAGGTGGTCATTCGCGGCAAGTCCCCGGAGCTGGTCTACCTCTGGATCAAGGACGACGTGGTGGAGATCCGCGACGCCTCCCACTTCAAGGGTCTGGGGACGCTGGAGACCGCGGAGCTGATCCGGCAGGAGCTCGACGAGCCCGGAGCCGCCGTGGCCTCGATCGGCCTGGCCGGGGAGAACAGGGTCTTTTACGCGTCGATCGAGCAGGGACGGTCGAGCGCCAGCCGACTCGGCATGGGCGCGGTCATGGGAGACAAGAACCTCAAGGCCATCGCCGTTCGGGGCACGGGTGACCTCGAGATAGCTCGGCCGGCCGAGTTCCTGAAGCTCTGCAACGAGGCCCTGAAGTACATCAAGATCCGCGAGAAGAACCCCATCCCCGGCGTCATGCCCATCGTGGCCGGGCTGGGCTCTCCCCAGGAGATGATCGTCCACGACGAGCAGTGGCACACGGAGAACTTCGTGTGGGGCAACGCGCGCCACCGCCGGAAGGGCTTCTGGACCGAGGAGGTGGCGGAGAAGTGGACCAACACGATGGAGACCATGCGGACGCGGCTGTTGAGTTGCCACAACTGCCCGCTGAAGTGCGGAGCGTCCATCGCCGTCGACACGAGATTCTGCTCGTACATGATGAAGTGCTTCTCCAAGCTCACCTACACGATGGGCGCCATGTCCGACCTGGACTTCGGTCTGCGCATCGCCCAGAAGGCCACGGAGCACGGCGTCGATGCGTTCTCCGCCCCCCAGACCATGGCCTTCGCCATCGAGCTGCTCGAGGACGGCATCCTGACCGACAGCGACTTCCCGGGGATGCCCCCTGATAGCGAGGGGCGCTTCTACTACCTGCTCGAGAAGATCGTGCGCCGCGAGGGCATCGGCGACGTCCTCGCCGACGGCACGCACTGGGCGGCCGAGAAGATCGGCAAGGGCTCGGACGAGTACGCCCACAACAACATCCGCAAGCACGAGCAGCTTCCGCTGAAGCTCGGGATGCTGAACCCCATCTACTTCTTGATGTACTGCACGGGCGAGAAGGCCAGCATCACGCAGATCGAGGGGAACTTCCCACAAGCGCCCTTCCGCACCAGAGAAGAGCGCGAGGCCTTCACGGAGGAGTGGCCCCACGTCCCGGACGAGCGCTTCAAGCAGTGGTTCGAGGACTGGGAGCTGCGCGGAGAGAAGTCCATCCCGCACTACCCCCCGATCGAGGCGACCTGCGAGATCGTGCACTGGCAGGAGAAGATGCACTACATTGACGACAGCACGGGCATGTGCGCCGGCTTGTCCTCCTTCCCGCTCAAGCCTCCATTCCACATCCACAACCTGCCAGAGCTGATCTCCAGCGCCACCGGGTTGGAGCTGGACGAAGACAGCCTGACGCACCTCACCCGCAGGAACAGGAACCTGGTCAGGGCCAACAACCTCCGGAGAGGGCTGACCAGGGCGGACGAGAAGCCGCCCGATGATCACTGGAGGCGGAGGTTCCCCGAGCTCGAGGAGAAGCTCCTGGACGAGTACTACAAGTTCAAGGGCTGGAACAGCGAGGGCGTGCCGACCCGGGAGACCCTGGAGCTGCTTGACCTCGGCTACGTGGCCGACGAGTTCGAAGAGCGCGGGATCCTGGGCCCCGATGGGGCGCCCGGGCCGAAAGAGGCGGGCGCGACGTGACCCCGACCAAGACCGTCAAGACCATCAAGATCGACGTGGACAAGTGCAACGGCTGTCGGGCCTGCGAGGTGATCTGCTCGTCCTTTCACGCGACCCCACGCTTCAGCAGCGTCAACCCGGCCAGGGCCCGCATCCGCGTGATTCGTGACCCGCTGGAGGACGTCTACCTGCCCGTCTACGCGGGCGAGTACACGGCCGCGGAGTGTGCTGGTCGGGACCAGTACATCATCGACGGGAGGCGCTACGAGGAGTGCTCCTTCTGCCGCGCGTCGTGCCCATCCCGCGACATCTTCACGGAGCCGGACTCCGATCTGCCGCTCAAGTGCGACATGTGCGAGTCGGATCCCACTCTCGAGGAGCCCTGGTGTGTCCAGTGGTGCCTCGCAGATGCCCTGGTTTACGAGGAGCGCCAGGAAGAGGTGCCCGCCGCAGCGCTCCTCGAGGATCTGGACGTCGACCTCGAGGCGATCGCCAACAAGCACGGCTGGCCAAAGGTGGTCGAGGCCGTGCGCAGGCTGGCGGAGAAGACCTGAGCCTGATGGAGACCGTCACCCCCTTCGCCGAGATCGTCCAGGAGATCAAGGACGCCGGCGGCGATGCCTTCAAGTACTGCTACCAGTGCGGGAAGTGTGACGTGGTCTGCCCCTGGAACAGGATGCGGTCCTTCAGCATTCGCAAGATCATCCGGCAGGCCACCTTCGGCCTGCCCGAGATCGAGCTCGAGGACATGTGGCGCTGCACCACCTGCGGCCTCTGCCCTTCGAAGTGTCCTCGGGGCGTGCAGCAGGTCGAGGTGGGTGTCTCCCTGCGCCGGATCGCTACCTCCTACGAGGTCTTCCCCACATCTGTTCGTGGAGTGTGCTCCGCCGCCGCGAGCCTTCGTTCCGATGGCAACCCCCTGGGCGCGGAGAGGGACGAGCGGACCGACTGGGCCGCCGGTCTGGGGTTGAAGCCCTACGCCGAGGGGATGGAGTTCCTGTACTTCGTCGGTTGCTACTACAGCTTCGACCCGAGACTGCAGCAGGTCGCCCGCGCCACCGCCGAGCTCCTGAAGCGGGCCGGCGTGGACTTCGGCGTCCTGGGTGCCAAAGAGAGCTGCTGTGGCGAGAGCATCCGCAAGACCGGCGACGAAGAGGTCTTCAAGAAGCTGGCCCGAGAGAACATCAAGACCTTCATCGACCACGGCGTGAAGAAGATCCTGGTCTCCTCGCCCCACTGCTACCACACCTTCGCGAACGAGTATCCAGAGTTCATGGTGAGTTTCGAGGTGGTCCACCTCACCGAGCTGTTGTCTCGGTTGGTCGAAGAGGGACGACTGGAACTCGGCGCCTTCGACAAGAAGGTCACCTACCACGATCCCTGCTACCTCGGCCGACACAACGGCATCTACGATCCGCCCAGGGAGCTCCTCCGGAGACTGTCGGGGCTGGAGTTGGCGGAGATGGCGGACAACCGGGAAGAGAGCCTGTGCTGCGGGGGTGGAGGCGGCAGGATCTGGATGGAGACCCCCAAGGGGGAGAGGTTCTCCGACCTCAGGCTGGAGCAGGCCGTGGACGCGGGCGCCGAGGTGCTGGTCACCTCCTGCCCCTACTGCATCAGCAACTTCGAGGACAGCAGGTTGTCCCTGGAAGACGGCCAGACCATGGAGATCAAGGACCTGGCGGAGGTCCTCTGGGAGTCGGTGAGCGAGGGGACGCCATGAACAGTGCGGGCGCCAGCTTCGGCGACGTCATGGTCGTTGGAGGCGGGATCAGCGGAATCCAGGCCGCCCTCGATCTCGGCACCGCCGGGTACAAGGTCTTCCTCGTCGAGAAGGCGCCGACGATCGGCGGCAAGATGGCGCAGCTGGACAAGACCTTCCCGACCAACGACTGCTCGATGTGCATCGAGTCACCCAAGTTCATCGAGTGTGACCGTCACCCCAACATCGAGATCCTGACCTACACAGAGGTGGATCGGGTCGAGGGTCAGGCTGGCGACTTCACCGTCACGCTCAACCGGAAGGCCAGGTACGTCGACGAAGACCTCTGCACAGGTTGCACTATCTGTACGGAGTACTGTCCGGTCAACATCAAGGACCCCTTCAACCAGGATCTGTCTGACAACAAGGCCATCCACATCTACTTCTCCCAGGCGGTCCCGCTGGTCCCCTACATCGACGAGCGGTGCCTGTACCTGGAGGACGAGAAGTGCTCCATCTGCGTGGGTGTCTGCAAGAACAACGCCATCGATCTCAACCAGTTGGCGCAGATCCAGGAGATCAACGTCGGCGCGATCATCCTGAGCCCCGGGTTCTCTCCCTTCGATCCCAGGGTGCGTGGCGACTACGGCTATGGCTCGATCGAGAACGTGGTGACCAGCCTCGACTTCGAGCGGCTGATGTGCGCGACGGGTCCCCATGAAAGCGAGATCCTGCGCCCCTCTGACGGCGCCCATCCCCACAAGATCGCCTGGATCCACTGTGTCGGATCCCGACAGGTCAACGACGGCGGGAACAGCTACTGCTCATCGGTCTGCTGCTCCTACATCCAGAAGCAGGTGATCCTGGCCAAGGACCACTCCGCCGACACCCAGGCGACGATCTTCCACAACGACATCCGCTCCTACGGCAAGGACTTCGAGCGCTTCTACCAGCGCGCAGAGAAGCTCCCGGGGGTCGAGTTCATCCGGAGCTACGTCTCGATCGGGAGGGAGATCCCGTCGACGAAGAACGTGACCATCCGCTACGCCACGGTCGATGGCGTGAAGGAAGAGGAGTTCGACCTCGTGGTCCTCGGGATCGGGCTGGAGGCCCCCGCCGATGCGAGGCGGCTCGCCGATCAGTTCGACATCGAGCTGGACGAGCACGACTTCTGCAAGACGAACCCTGCCAGCCCAATGGAGACCACGCGCCGCGGCGTCTATGTCAGCGGGGCCTTCCAGGGGCCGATGGACATCCCGGAGGCGGTCACGACTGCCAGCGGGGCCGGCGCCCTCGCCGCCGATCTGCTGACCTACCGCCGCGGCAAGATGGCCAAGGAGCGCATCTACCCACCGGAGCGGGATGTCTCGGAGGAGGAGGTCCGCGTCGGGGTCTTCGCGTGTCACTGTGGCGCCAACATCGGGCGGGTCGTGAACATCCCGTCGCTGGTCGAGTACGCCGAGACCCTCGACAACGTGGCCCACGCCGAGGAGGGCCTGTTCATCTGCTCCACGGACGCGGCTGCGCAGATCTCGAACACCATCCGGGACAAGGGCCTCAACCGCGTGGTCGTCGCCGCCTGCACGCCCAGGACCCACGAGCCGCTGTTCAGGGACACCCTGCGGGAAGGGGGCATCAACCAGTACTTCTTCGACATGGCCAACATCCGGGAGCACTGCTCCTGGGTGCACTCCAAGCAGAAGGAGGAAGCCACCGCGAAGGCAAAGGACATCGTTCGCATGTCCGTCGCCCGCACGGCTCAGCTCCAGCCCCTCCGGGAGTTCGACCTGCCAGTCAACAAGCGGGCCCTGGTGGTCGGGGGCGGCCTGGCGGGCATGACCGCTGCCCTGAACCTGGCCGACCAGGGCTTCGAGGTCGCCCTGGTGGAGAGAGACGCGGAGCTCGGCGGAATGGCGCGGAGGATCTCATCCACCCTGGACGGCATGGACGTCCGGGCGACGCTTCGCCATCTCGTCGGCAAGGTCTACCGCCACCGGTTGATCCAGGTCTCGCATGGCGCGACCATCACGGACGTCTCCGGCTATGTCGGCAACTTCGTCACGACGATCTCGTCCGAGGGCAGGGTCAAGCGCGTCGAGCACGGAGCCGTCATCCTCGCCACCGGCGCCGCGGAGTACGTGCCTACCGAGTACCTCTACGGACGACACGACCGCGTGTGGACCCAGCTCGAGCTCGAGGAAGAGCTCCAGCGCGGGGGACAGCGGCTCGCCGACGCCAGCTCACTGGTGATGATCCAGTGTGTCGGGTGCAGGCGCGAGGACAGGAGCTACTGTGCTCGCGTCTGCTGCAACCACGCCGTGAAGAACGCGCTGTCGCTCGCGAAGGTCGGCGTGGAGGTCACCATCCTCTTCCGAGACATGAGGACCTACGGTTTCGGCGAGGACTCCTACCGCGAGGCGGCAGGCGAGGGGGTGAGGTTCGTGCGCTTCGAGGCCTCCGACCAGCCAGAGGTGGAGGCGATCGTGGAGGATGGCAGGCCGGTGTTGCGGGTGACCGTCCCGGACCCCATCCTGGGCCAGAGGCTCGCGCTGGACGCCGACGTCCTGGTCCTCTCTGCGGCAGTGGTGCCCTCAGCAGGCAGCGACGAGGCGGCCCGCCTGTACAAGGTGGCCAAGAACCCGGACGGCTTCCTCCAGGAGGCCCACGTCAAGCTGAGGCCGGTGGACTCCGCCGCCGACGGGGTCTTCCTCTGTGGCGCCGCGCACTATCCCAAGCACCTCTCGGAGACGGTGAGCTCCGCGCTCGGCGCTGCGGGTCGGGCGTCCAGCCTGCTCTCTCAGGACACGGTGACCGCGTCCGGCTCGGTGTGCAGGGTGATCGAGGCCGACTGTATCGCTTGCGGGGCCTGCGTCACGGCGTGTACCTACGGGGCGATCCAGATGCGCAACACTCCCCATGGGAAGAAGGCCGAGGTCAACCCGGTCCTCTGCAAGGGGGACGGCCTCTGCTGTACGAAGTGCCCGACCACTGCGGTGGTGCTTGATCACTACACGGACGAGGCGATCTTCGGGCAGATCGACGCCGCGTTTCCAGAAACCAGAGAGACCTGAGGAGGGCAACATGGGACTGAAACCGAAGATCAGACTCATCGGCTTTCTGTGCAACTGGTGAGCGTACTCGGCGGCAGACCTCGCTGGAGTTTCCAGACAACAATACGCGGCTGAGATCAAGATCATACGGCTCATGTGCACGGGGAGGGTGGACCTGTCCTTTCCGCTTCGGGCCTTCCTGAACGGGGCCGACGGCGTCTTCGTCGGGGGGTGCTGGCCCGGAGAGTGCCACTACATCACAGAGGGGAACTACGACGCCCTTGGCAACATGTACCTGCTCAAGAACCTGATGCAGCGCATCGGGCTCCACCCGAACAGGCTGCGGCTCGAGTGGGTGGCTGCCTCAGAGGGCAACCGCTTCGCCGAGGTGATGGACGACTTCGTCGACGAGCTCGACGCCCTGGGCCCCCTGGGTTCCAGCGAGGGCCTCGACCCGGAGTCGCTGAAGACAGAGCTCGAGTCCGTCTACCAGATGGTCCCCCAGCTGAAGATCCTGGTCAGGGAGAAGCTGCAGGTTCGTGTCAAGTCGGAGGCGGCCTACGACAAGCTCTATGCCTCGCCGAAGGTGCTGGGACTGCTCGATCAGTTCGTCGCTGACCCGGTCTCCACTGCCGAGGAGCTCCCCGCCTACCACATCGAGCCCGAGATGTGCGTGGGCTGTCTGATCTGCTTCAAGAAGTGTCCGGTCAAGGCCATCGACGGCGAGCTGAAGACCATCCACATCATCGACCAGGAGCAGTGCACGCACTGCGGCACGTGCTTCTACGCCTGCCCCCCCAAGATCGGCGCGGTGAGGAAGATCTCCGGAGAGCCCATTCCTCCTCCCATCCCAGAGGCACAGCGGGTCGTCGTCAAGAAGAGCAAGAAGGCCTGAAGCCAGTCACAGCGTCGATCTTTCAGACGCAGCCGTCGGAGTTGGGCAGGCCAGCCACCTTGCAGGCGCCCATGGCCGGGCCAGCGGGGAAGAGTTGGTAGATGTACTTCAGCTTGAGCCCGGTGGTCCTGCAGATCTTGCGGACCAGCGGTGCCAGTCCGTGCTCTTCGTAGAAGCCCCGGATGTAGTCGAGCACCGCCCAGTGGTCCTTGCCGAGCTCTTCCAGGCCCTGACGCTTCGCCATGAACAGGGCGACCTCGGCGTCCCACAGTCGCGGGCTCGCCAGGAAGCCGTCCTCGCTCAGCTCCAGCGGGGTCCCTCGATAGTCCACGATCGGCACCTACGGGTTCCTCATGGACGCGACGTCCTCGATTGCAGCTATGGCGGAGTCGATGTGCGCTTCGGTGGTGAAGGGGCCGGGGCTGAAGCGGACGGCGCCGCCGATCGCGGTCGTGCCGAGGTGGTCGTGGACGAGCGGGGCACAGTGGAGCCCGGTCCGGCACGCGATCTCGTGGTCGACGTCGAACAGCGGCGAGGTCTGTGCTGCTTCGAACCCGTTGATGTTGAACAGGAACACGGCGATGTGATTGGCCAGGTCGTCCTGGCAGTAGGTGGTGACGCCCGGGATCTCCCTCACGCCATCTCGGAGCCTGGTCACCAGCTTCATCTCACGTTCGTGGATGTCGTCGATCCCCTCGTCGAGGACCCAGCGCACACCAGCGTTGAGTCCGGCGACGCCCAGCAGGTTGATGGTCCCGTATTCGAGGCGGTACGGGTACTCCTCGAGGTGGGTCCTCTGGGCCGAGCGGACCCCGGTCCCGCCCGCCCGGGTCAGCTCGATCTCGATCCCCTCCCGGACGTAGAGCCCCCCGATCCCGGTCGGTCCCATCAGGGACTTGTGGCCCGTGAACACCACTACGTCCACGTTCATCTCTTCGACGTCGATCGGCACGACACCTGCGGACTGTGATGCATCGACGGCGAAGGCAATACCCGCCGCCCGAGTCCGGGCCCCGATCTCCTTGATCGGCTGGATCGTGCCGATGACGTTCGACGCGTGGTTGACGATGACCAGGCGGGTGTTGGGCCGAAAGCACCCCTCGATGTCATCCGGATCGACGAATCCGTTGCCGTCACAGGGGACGTGGTCGACCTCGACTCCCCTGTTCCGCCTCAGGTGCTCCAGCGGCCTCAGCACGGAGTTGTGCTCGAGGTTGGTGGTGACCACGTGGTCTCCCTCGCCGAGCACTCCGTTGATCACGAGGTTCAGCGCGTCGGTGGCGTTGTTTCCGAAGCAGAGGCGGTCTGGGTCGGTCCCGTTGAACAGCCCGGTCAACAGCGCTCGGGTGTCGTCCACGAAGGCCCCCGCTTCCCGGCCGAGATCGAATCCAGATCTCCCCGGATTCACCCCGCGAGTGCGCCAGAAGCCATCCATGAAGGTGTAGACCTCCTCGGGCTTGGGGAAGGAGGTGGCGCTGTTGTCCAGGTAGATCATCCGGCCCATCCCCGACAGCCTATTGCGATGAGGCTGCGAGGTCCGGGCAGGCAGCCCCGCGCCCGGATAGGCCCGCAACATGAGGGAGTTCTTCAAGGTCGTCTCCCTGGAGCAGGCACGGGCCCTCGCCGTGCGCTTCGGCCTCGTCGGGACAGAAGCCGTCGGGCTTGCCGGTGCGGTCGGGCGGAACCTGGCAGAGGACATCACGGCTCCGGCCGACCTCCCGGGCTTCCGGCGCTCCACGATGGACGGCTTCGCTGTGGTCGCGGCGTCCACGTTCGGCGCATCAGAGGCTGCTCCGGCCCTGCTCGATGTGGTGGGTGAGGTGCAGATGGGGGAGGTGGCCACTGCCACCGTCGGGCGGGGCCAGGCCGTGGCCATCCCGACTGGCGGCATGGCGCCCGATGGGGCCGACGCGGTCGTGATGGTCGAGCACACCGAGCACCTGGACGACCGCACCATCGAGGTGAGCCGGCCAGTGGCACCGGGGGACAACCTGATCGCATCGGACGAGGACGCAGCCGCCGGCCAGGTCCTGCTCAGGGCTGGCCAGCGGATCCGCGCCCAGGAGGCCGGCCTCCTCGCGGCCATCGGGCAGGTCGAGGTCGAGGTCTTCCGACGGCCGGTCGTGGCCATCCTGTCCACCGGCGACGAGATCGTCCCACCGGAGACCCAGCCGGGGCCGGGGCAGGTGCGCGACGTGAACTCCACGACGCTGGCGGCGCTCGTGACGCAGTGCGGGGGGCGTCCCCTCCAGCTGGGCATCGTGCCCGACGAGCTGGAGTCGCTCTCGAGCACCTGTCTGTCCGCGCTCGCGCAGGCCGACACCTTGCTGATCTCGGGCGGTTCGTCGGTGGGTACCCGCGATCTGACCCTGGCTGTTCTCCATGCTCTGCCCGACGCCGAGCTGCTGGCGCACGGCGTGGCCATCAGACCGGGCAAGCCGACGATCCTCTCGAGGACGGGTGACAAGGCAGTCTGGGGACTGCCCGGACACGCGGCCTCGGCCATGGTGGTCTTCCGCGTGCTGGTGCAGCCTTTCCTGCAGCACATCGGTGGGGGGGACCAGGCAGGCGGGCTCCGCGTCTCTGCACGCCTGAGCCGCAACGTCGTCTCGGCCCACGGGCGGACGGACTTCGTGCGCGTGCGCGTGGAACCGGGCCAGGACAGCGTGCGGGCGGTGCCGGTGCTGGGTCGGTCCGGACTGCTCCGAACCATGGTCGGCGCCCACGGCCTGGTCCGCATCGACCGGGACACGGAGGGTCTGGACGCGGGCGCGCAGGTCTCCGTGCTGCTGTTCTGATGACCGACCACGACCCACGACGCGACTCTCCCCCGGCCTGCGGAGGCCATCGCCGCAACGTCTACCTGCGCATGACGGGGCTGGCCGAGGCGCGGGCCCTGTTGTCGGAGCGCTTCGCGGCTGTCCTCGATGCCGAGGAGGTGCCCGTCGCAGAGGCGGTTGGACGAGTGCTGGCCCAGGCTGTCCACGCTCGGGTGTCTGCTCCGAGCTACCACGGAGCCGCCATGGACGGCTTCGCGGTGCTGGCCGAGCAGACCTTTGGCGCCAGCGAAGCCAGCCCGATGGACCTTGCCCTCGGTCTCCGAGCCCACCCGGTCAACACGGGGGACGTCCTCCCAGGGGGCACCGACGCGGTCGTCATGATCGAGCACGTCCAGGTCCTCGACGCCGCCATCCGCATCGAGGCTCCCGCCTTCCCCTGGCAGCACGTGCGCCGGGTGGGCGAGGACATCGTCGCGACCGAGATGCTCTTCGCGAGACACCGGCGGGTGAGGCCGACCTGCGTGGGTGCGCTGATGGCAGGAGGGATCTTCGAGGTCCCGGTGCTGCGCCAGCCCCGGGTGTTGATCGTGCCGACGGGAGCCGAGATCGTGTCGGCGGACCAGGTCCGGGTCGACGCCCTGCAGCCTGGCACCATCATCGAGTTCAACGGCACGATGCTCGGCAAGCTCGTCGAGGAGGCAGGTGGCGCCTACACCCTCCACCCCTGCATCGCCGACGACCTGGACCACATCTGCGAGGTCATCGTCGATGCGGTCCGCGCATATGACCTCGTGCTGGTCATCGGCGGTTCGAGCGCCGGCGCCCGCGACTTCACCCGGGCCGCGGCGGAGGCTGTGGGCGAGGTCCTCGTCCACGGCGTGACAATGATGCCTGGCAAGCCCACCGTGCTGGCAGACGTCGAGGGCAAGCCCGTGGTCGGTGTGCCGGGCTACCCGGTCTCGGCGATCCTCTGCTTCGAGCAGCTCGTGGCGCCGCTGCTGGCACGCATGCAGGGGGTCTCACCAGTTCGCCGTCCGGTCGTGCGGGCCCATCCGACCCGGAAGATCGCCTCGAGGCTGGGCATGGACGAGTTCGTGCGGGTGCGGCTGGGCCGGGTCGGTGAGCGTCTGGTCGCCACTCCGCTGCCACGCGGAGCTGGCACGGTCACGAGCTTCACCCGGGCAGACGGCATGCTCTGCATCCCGACCGACCTGGAGGGCCTGCACGCTCACGAGCCAGCGCGGGTCGAGCTGCTCCGCCCGCTCCATGAGATCGAGCAGAACGTGGTGGCCGTGGGCAGTCACGACCTCTGCCTCGATCTGATCGCCGACCTGCTGCGCGCCCGGGGCGTCGGCGTGACCCTCGCCTCCAGCCACGTGGGCAGCCTGGGCGGGCTCAGGGCCTTGCGAAAGGGGGCCTGTCACATGGCGGGCTCACACCTGCTCGACCCATCAGAGGGCTCCTACAACCTGAGCTTCGTGCGTCGCTACCTGGCGGATGTCCCCGTGCAGCTCGTCCACCTGGTGGACCGGGAGCAGGGCCTGGCCGTGCCTCGCGGCAACCCCAAGGGCGTGCGGGGACCGGATGACCTGGTTCGCCAGGACCTCCACTTCGTCAACCGCCAGGCCGGCTCGGGTACCAGGGTGCTCCTCGACCACCTGCTCGCAGAGGCCTCGATCGAGGCCAACCGGATCCAGGGCTACGGCACGGAGGAGTTCACCCACATGGCGGTCGCCGTCGCCGTAGCCAGCGGTGCCGCTGACGCCGGGTTGTGCGTCAGGTCCGCGGCACGCGCCCTCGGACTGGACTTCCTGCCCTTGGCCACCGAGCGCTACGAGCTGGTCATCCCGGTCGAGTTCCTCGACCACGAGGGTGTCCAGCAGGTGCTCGAGGTGATCGACTCGGAGGAGTTCAGGCGAGGCGCTGTCGAGCTCGGCGGCTACGACGTGGTGCGGACCGGGAGCGTGCGGACGGTCGACTGACGCTGGCCCAGTCGCAGGACGCGATCCAGGCGCACCCACTCCAGGATCGGCGCTGCCACGACCAGGGTCCCTTCGAAGTCGTCGAGGGCCTTGGCGATGCGCTCGATGCCCTGGTCGTCGAGGGCCGCGAAGGGCTCGTCGAGTAGCAGGAGCCGCGGTCGAGTGGCCAGCGCCCGGGCGAGGGCAACGCGCTGGCGCTCGCCGCCGGAGAGCTCCCTCGTGGAGCGGTGGGCGAGGTGCGACGCGCCCATCGTCTCGAGCAGCGCGTCGGCCTCTGCGGCCGGGTGCTCGTGGAGACGGAGCGCCCAGGCGACCTCGCTCCTGGCAGTGCCGCGGAACAGGTAGGGCTGCTGGTGGACGAGCACGGTCCCATCCGGCACGGCGCTGAGGTGGCCCGCGGTGGGGGCCTGCAGGCCCGCCAGCACTCGGAGCAGCGTGGACTTGCCGCTGCCGTTGGGACCGGCGATCCCGACACGCTCGCCCTCGCCGACGACGAGCCCGGGCAACTCGACGGCGACCACCGCGCCGAAGCGAACCAACAGTCCCTCGACATGGATCATGCGTGGCTCTCCTTGGAAAGGCGCTGAACGGCCACCGCTGCTGCTGCTGCGACGGCGAGGAGGATCAAGCCCGGAGCCAGCGCTCGGGCCAGCTCACCCCGCGAGAGCTCCAGCTGGATCGTCGAGGCCAACGTACGGGTCGACAGGCGCAGGCTGCCGCCCACGGTGATGGCGATGCCGAGCTCGGTGAAGCAGCGCCCGAATGCCGCCAGCGTGATCGCGGCCAGACCTGGGCGCACCTCGCCCAGGACCTTGCGCAGCGCGGCCGGGCGGCTGGCGCCGAGGGTGAGCGCCGTGTCGACGACCCGCCGGTCCAGCCCCGCCGCGAGCCCGTGCGCAAGGCTGCCGATCAGGGGCACGGCCAGAAGGACCTCGCCCGTGATGATGGCGGTCCGGGTGTAGAGGAGGTCCAGGCTCCCGAGCAGCCCCTGCCGGCTGAGCAGCCCGAAGACGAGCAGGCCGATCAGCACGGTGGGCATGGACATGCCGAGGCGGAGGAAGAAGACCTGGACCCCGTGGGTCCGGGGGCGGTAGAGCCCGAGCCAGGCGCCCCACGGCACGGCGATGACCGCAGCCAGGCTGACGGCTGTCAGCGTGCAGGTCAGCGAGACCCAGGCGGCGTGGAGCACCTCTGGGTCCCCGATCACCACGAGGCGCAGCGCCTCCGCGACCCCATCGAAGAGGTAGGTCAAGCGCCGTCCTCGGCTGGATGGAAGAGCACCTCGCCGTCGATCTCGTAGGCCCCGATCCGCGCCTGGCCTGCCGGTGAGACCAGCCAGTCGCGCAGTGCCAGGGCGGCCTCCGCGTTGACGTGGGGGTGGCGCTCCGGGTTGACGAGGATGATGCCGTAGGGGTTTCGGAGCGCCGGGTCGCCCTCGACGAGGGCCTCGAGTCCGACCTTCGATCGGAAGGCCAGCCAGGTGCCCCGATCGGTCAGGAGGTAGGCCAGCCTCTGGTCGGCCAGCAGGAGGCAGCTCCCCATGCCTTGGCCTGCCTCGAGGTACTCGCTGGGGTCGTCGAGGTGTCCTCCGGCCCGTCTCCAGATCGAGCGCTCGCGCATGTGGGTCCCCGAGTCGTCACCTCTGGAGACGAACCTGGCCCGGGTCTCCTTGATCCTGGCGAATGCTCCGTCCGCGTCGGCCAGTCCACGCACGCCGGCCGGATCGTCTGCCGGCCCGACCACGACGAAGTCGTTCCACATCAGGTCCCGGCGGTCGATGCCCCAGCCCTCGTCGACGAACTCGTCCTCGCTCTCTCGAGCGTGCACGACGACGAGGTCAGCGTCGCCGCGCCGCCCCAGCTCCAGGGCCTGTCCGGTACCCACGGCCACGACCTGGACCTGGACGTCGAACTCCTCCTCGAAGGGCTGAAACAGCCAGGTCGCCAGGCCGGAGGCCTCGGTAGAGGTCGTCGTGACGAGGCGCACACGCTCCTGGGCGTCGTCATCGCAGCCGCAGAGCGTCGCGACGACGAGGGCGACCAGGAGTTTGCGGAGGGCGTTCACGACGCGGTGCTAACCCGCGCTGGAAGCCCTCGGGCACGGCGGGTACTGGTCCCTTCGCCGACCACGCCCTGTCGATGCCCGTCGGTCGCGTGACCTTCCGCCACATCGAGCCGATGGGCTTCTCCGAGTTCCTGGTGGCCACCTACCGCGCGGACTTCGCGAAGTACGGCAGCCGCAGCCAGCGCGAGGTGCTGGCCGACCAGCTGGTCGCCCAACAACTCCGGCTGGCCGTCGGTCCTTCCCCGGTCGGGCTAGAGGTCTTCTACTGGCAGCGTCACGGTGGACGAGCGGGGGAGATCGACTTCCTGGTCCAGGTGGGTGGCCGGATCCTCCCGGTCGAGGTCAAGGCCGGGGCGGCTGGGGCCATGAAGAGCCTGCACCAGTTCATGCGCGACAAGGGCCTGGATCTGGCGCTCCGATGCGACACGAACCCGCCGAGCACCCAGGCGCTCTCGTTGTCGACGACGACCGGCCAGGCGGTCTCCTACCGGCTGCTCAACCTGCCCCACTACCTCGTGTGGAACCTCACGGCGCTGGTCGGCGCGCTCTGACCCCACCGTCCTGGCCGGTGCGGCGGCCGGTCGGCCTATATGTCCTCGAAATCATCCAGGAAATCCGCTTCCGGCAGCGTCGGGTCGCAGAACTGGATGTACCAGCCGCGCTTCGTGAAGCGGCTGTCGTCGGAGAGCTCCACGGCGAAGCGGGGGAGGTCTTCCTTGCGCTCGGCCTTGCGGAGGATCGGCGTGGCTGCTTGGGCGTCCACGCACTCCATGAAGGGGCCCTTGACCTCGCTGACCAGGGCGGACTCCACGGCCTCCTGGCACTTGTCGAGGCGGCCTGGGGTGCCCCAGCCGCAGATCGAGACCTTCGACTCGGCCAGGAAGGTGGTCCAGAGGTTCTGGTGGGACTCGTCGCGGAAACGCTCGGCGCGCACGCGCTGCTTCTCGGTCTCCTTGATCTGCTTCTCCAGGGCGACCACGGTCTCCTTGAGCTCGACCAGGGCCTCGTCGCGCTCGATCTCGGCGACCTCGAGCTGGGTCTTGAGATCCTCGATCTCGACCTCCATCTCCTTCCACTTCTTCGCAGCAGCGGCCCGGCGGACGTCGTCCTTTTCGTCCTGGGACTTCATCGACTTGAGCTCGGCCTCCCGAGCGTCGAGCTGGGCCTGGAGATCGAGGACTTTGGCATGGGCGTCCTCGGCCCTGACCCGCTCCGGGTTGATCTGGTCGTCGCAGAAGGCGAGGAGCTCCTCGTCGGTGAGCTCCTGCTTGACGATCTGAGGCTCGCTGACGATGACCTCGACCGGGTCCGAGAGCAGGGCGTGCAGCCCGTAGCCGAGGCCGCTTCCGACGACGAGGGCGCCGAGTCCTATGGGCAGCGCCTTCATGAGGATCTCGCTCATGGGGTCTCCAGCTGGTGCGCGGGGAACTTAGTTCAACCGTCCACCCCGGCCTGTGAAAAGGCTGTCGCGAGCTCACTCAGCTCACGGCGCGCATCGACTCCTGGGCGATCTTCGCCCGCTCTTCGTTGCCGATAGCCAGCCACTGCTGGCGCGCGAGCACGTACGCCTGCCAGGCGCGCTGGGGCTGGCCGTGCTCGGCGGCGAGGTCTCCTGCGAGCTGGGCCGGCCAGGCGATGTCCTTGTCGATCATGCCGCTCTGGGTGAGCAGCCCGAGTCCACGGCCGTAGTGATCGTCCCAGGCCTCCCAGTCCTCGCGCTGGCAGCAGGCGGGCAGCAACAAGAGGTGGACGGCGCCCATGTAGGTCTTGCGGCCCTGGCGCTCGAACTGCACGAGGCAGGCCCGCAGGTCCTCGACCACGTCGTCGTAGCGACCCTGCAGGATGCGCACGAGGCAGAGGTTCAGGCGCACGACCATCTCGATGCCGCTCTTGGCGACGTGGTGCAGCTCCATGGCCTCCAGGTAGAGCCCCTCGGCCTCTTCCAGGTGGCCTCGTGTCCGGGCGAGCTCGGCGAGCCCGTTGAGGCTGTCGGCGATGCCGCTGATCTTGTCGTGCTCGCGATGGTGCGCCAGGGAGAGCTGGAAGAGCTCCTCGGCCTCTTCCAGCTGGTCCATCTGCCAGAGCACCGCCGCGACGCCGAGGAGCGCGGTCCCCGTGCCGGAGGGGTCACCCAGATCGCGGAACATCAGCAGCGCCGCCTCCAGCTGCGCCCGAGCCTGGGGCAGGTTTCGGGTGATGCGCGAGAGGTTGCCCAAGAGCTCGATCGCGCGGGCTGCCACATCGGGCCAGCCATAGAGCTGGGCCTCGCTCTCCAGCTGCTCGGCCAGGCGGCGGGCCTCGTCGAAGCGCCCCTGGTAGCGCAACAGGGTCGCGCGGAGGACGTTGGCCTGCCCGCGGCGCGGGTCGTGGACCGCCACCGCAGCTTCGTCCAGGGCGGTGTCGAGGACATCGAGCAGGCGGAGTCCGGCCGGGTACTCCGCGTAGGTCCGGGCCTCGTGGATCGCGTCGACGAGGGCAGGGATCGCCTCGCTGTGGTCCCCGGCTGCGAAGAGGTGGCGTGCGATGCGCTCTCGAGAGCCGGGGACCTCTGGCGCGTAGAGCTCCGAGATCGCCTCCGCGCAGGCTCGGTGCCAGCGGGCCACTCGCGCGCCCTCGCGAGCACCACGCTCGAGGCTCTCACGCAGCATCGTGTGCTCGAAGGTCCAGGCCTGACCTTCACCCTCGGCCTCGTGAGCGAGCAGCCCGGCGCCGACCAGGCGCCTCACGTGGTCCGGCCGGATCACCGCGCCACCATGCCAGCAGGCTGCGCGCCACTCGGCCTCCTCCGCCCGACGCCCGAGGACCGCCGCCAGCTCGAGGGCCTCGATGGCCCGCGGGTCATCGCCGAGGACCCGCTGCAGGCGCTTGACGAAGAGCTCGTGGACGTCGTCCGGGAGCTCGGCGTCGGCCCCCGGTGCGAGGACGAAGCCGCTCGGCGAAGGCACCAGCTGTCCCCGAGCGACCCAGTCCCCTACCAGCTGGACCGCGAACAGGGGCGTGCCGTCGGTGCGGGCGATGACCTGCTCGGCGAGACCCGGCTCGAGGCCGAGGAGACGCTTGACCAGCTTGCGCTGGTGGATCGTCTCCAGCTGGCCGAGCTGGATGCGCTCTGCCGCGGGATCCTGGACCAGCTCCGCGAGGAGCTCGTCGACCCGGCCGCCGGGGTCCCCGCGGCCCGAGAGCAGCAGCAGGATGGGGCTCGGGGTCTCTGCACTCAGGAGGAAGCGTGCGCAGTCCAGCGCGTCCGGCCCCCACTGGACGTCCTCGATCCAGACGATGAGAGGGCGGATCTCGGAGCGGGCTCGCAGCAGGCGCTCGACCAGGCTGTGGCGCTCCCGCGGGCGCGTGACGTGAGCCTGTTGGTCGGTCCCCGACAGGATGATCTCGGCCACGTCCTCCCAGTCGGCCGGGTCGCCCAGGCCCAGGCTGAGCAGGCTGCGCCGGGTCCGGGGGAGGATGCTGCCCCGGGGCAGACCCGGGCAGCGGAACATGCGGCCGAGCATGCCGGCGACCCCGTCGGAGGGGCCATGAATGCGGTTGTGGGTCGCCCGCAACACGGTCGCGGCGCCGAGCTCGTGAGCCCGCTCGCACATCCAGCGAACCAGCCGCCGCTTTCCGACCCCGGCGGGTCCGCTGACCCAGATCAGTCGTGGCCGACGCAGCTCGCGGACCTCGCGCAGGCCCTCCCAGATACGGTCGCGCTCGGTCTCGCGGCCGACGAAGGGCAACGTTCGCAGCCCCACGAGGCCGGGCCCTGCCGCGAGCGCGTCCAGCGCCGGCAGTTCGTCCGGACGTCGCCAGCTCGGGAGGATCGGCGGCCCGGCGCCGGTCTCCACCGGCAGGTCGTCGGTGATCTCCCCGGTCTCCTGGATGAGCTCCACCAGCGTGTGGCTCTGGGTGAGGATCGAGCAGGAGACCGTGATGTCGAAGTCGGCGGTGGTGAGGACACCGTCGGGGACCTCGGCGAGACCATCGAGGTCCCAGGCAGCGTCCGCAGCGCGGCGGTATCGGCGTGAGGGCTGCTTCATCAGGAGGCGGCCGACCCAATCCCCGAAGCCATCGGGGACCGGCACCCGAGGCTGCATCGGGGTCGGCTCTTCTTCGAGGTGGGCCGTCCTCAGCTCCTGGAAGGTCTCCCACGGGAAGGGCAGGATTCCGGTCACCAGGTGGTAGGCGAGCACGCCCAGCGCGTAGAGATCGGTCCAGGGCCCGTAGTCGCGCCAGGCGCCCTTGAACTGCTCGGGCGCCATGAAGTGCGGCGTGCCGCTGATGCGCCTGGAGCCCGCCTGGGTCTCGATCGGGTGTGCGAGGCCGAAGTCCGCCAGCTTGAGACCCGGGCGGAGATTCCCGTCCGAGCAGATCAGGATGTTCGCGGGCTTCAGGTCGCGGTGGACCACTCCCCGGGCGTGGGCGTGGGCCAGGGCATCGAGCAGGGCACGGAGGATGCGCTTGATCTCCGAGAACGGGGTGGGACCCGGCAGGCGCGCGAGGGTGCCGCCGCCCGCCAGCTCCATGACGAGGAAGGGACTCCCGGCCACCAGGCGCCCCCGCGATGAGCGCTGGGCGTCGCGATCGACCACGCCGTAGTCGTAGACGTGAGCGATGCCGGGGTGTTCGAGGCCAGCCATCGCTCGGACCTCGTTGTCGAACATCTCGCGGTACTTCGAGCCCCGAGCCTTGTCGCCGGTCATGACCTTCACCGCGACAGGCACGGCGCGGACCACGTGCACGCCCCGCCAGACCTCGGCCATGCCGCCGGAGCCGATGACATGCCGGAGGGTGAAGCTTCCGAGACGGGTCTTGTTCAGCGGCACTCGCAGAGAAGTTAGCAGGGGGCTCGGTGGTCCGGACGACGGGCTGTCACACGGTCCCGCGATGCCGCGTAGGCGGTGGTAGACTTCGTCCGCTTTCGAGGTGATCCATGAGTCGGGCTGTGCTTGCTTTCGTCGGCCTGATCGGCCTGGTCGGGTGCCTGGACAAGGGCGACGAGGTCGATGACAGCGGAGGAGTCGACTCCGAAGCGGTCGTGGCCAACAACGACGCCGACGGGGACACGATCCTCGACATGCACGAGGGCGCGGAGACCGACGACGCCGACGGGGACGGCACGCCCAACTACCTCGACAAAGACAGCGACGGCGACGGCATCCTCGACGAGAACGAGGCCGGCGACGGCCTCTCCGACACGATGCCCTTCGACACCGACGGCGACGGCACGTCGGACTTCCTCGATCTCGACAGCGACGGCAACGCGGTCCTCGACGCCGAGGAGTCCGGCGACCTGCCGAAGAAGGGTGTGGACACCGACGGCGATGGCGTCGAGGACTACCGGGACTTCGACAACGACGGCGACGCCATCCTCGACACCTGGGAGATCACCATCCCCGGCGCCCCCGTCGACACCGACTACGACACGGTCGCCGACTTCATGGACGAGGACTCGGACAACGACCTGCTCTGCGACATGTGGGAGGGAGGGACCACGCCCTACCGCGACGAGCCTGTCGACACCGACGGCGACGGCGCCTACGACTTCCGTGACACCGACAGCGACGACGACGGCTTCGCCGACACAGAGGAAGGCCAGGTCGCGGGCGGCTGCGGCGAGCCCAGCGATGTCGACGGCGACGGCACCTACGACTCCCAGGACCTCGACGCCGACGGCGACGGGCTCTCCGACTGGGACGAGGTCAACGTCTATGGGACGGAGCCCTACGACTCCGACTCGGACGGGGACGGCCAGACCGACGGCGCCGAGATCGCGGCCGGCACTGATCCCCTGAACGCCAACAGCGTCATCGAGGGTGTCTACGTCGAGGTCGAAGAGCGCACCAGCAAGGAGCACGTCTTCGAGTTCGAGCCCAAGATCCAGTACGGCGACATCGCCTTCATGATGGACACCACCTGCTCGATGGGGTCCACGATCTCGGCGACCGCCGACCGCTTCAGCGAGATCGTCAGCGAGCTCGAGAACACCTTCGAGAACGCCGCCTTCGGCCTCGCGACCTTCGACGACTACAACTACGGCTCGATGGGCTCCACCCCGGACAAGCCCTTCATCCTGCTCACCCAGATCACCACGAGCGAGACGGGGATGCAGACGGCGTTGTCCAACGTCCAGCTGCACAACGGCGCCGACGGGCAGGAGTCGGACATGGAGGCCCTGTACCAGGCCTCCACGGGCATGGGCTACGACCAGAACTGCGACGGCAGCTACACCTCCAGCACCGACATCCCACCCTTCATCGCGGACGCCGGGGACGCCTTCGCCGGCTCGGCGACCGGCATGTACGACTCCACCGTGACAGGCACCGGGACTCGCGGGGGCTTCGGCTTCCGGGACTACTCGCTGCCCGTCGTCGTCTACGCGACAGACATCTACATGCGCGACCCGGACTACAGCGGCAGCACCAGCGGGCTCACGACCACCCCGGGCGGCTGCCCCTTCGACGCTGGCAGCGACGACGTCGTGACCGCCTTCGAGGACCTCGGCGGCTACCTCATCGGCATCAACGTCGGCTCCTACAGCGGCAGCACGACGTACTCGCCCTACGACCAGATGATGGACCTGGCCCAGCGGACCAACTCGTTCGCGGACCTCGACGAAGACGGCGAGGTCGACGACGAGCTCGTCTTCGAGGCCCCGCAGGCGGGCTCCTCCTTCGCCACGGAGCTGAAGGAGAACATCGTCCTTGGCGTCGAGCAGCTCGTCAGCGCCCAGGAGTTCAACAAGATCCACCTCGAGGTCTCCGGCGACACCTACGGCATGGTCGAGTCCATCGACCCCGAGTACTACGAGGACATCGAGTACGAGGGCATCGAGACCCTGGACTTCACGCTGAACTTCCTCGGCACCGTGCCCGCCACGAGCGAGGACCAGTTCTTCCTGATGACCCTGGACGTCATCGGCGACGACACGATCCTGCTCGATTCCCTCGACATCGTGGTGGTGGTCCCGGGCACCTCGCACTGAGGTCCCGTCAGCGCGCGCACTCCTCGGTCTCGACGCTGGGGGCATCTCCGTAGGCCGCCATCGTGGCGTGGTTGTCCCCGGCGGAGAAGAAGTTGCCGCCCAGGAACCAGACGACCCCTTCGTGCTCCCACACGGCGTGGAAGGTGTCGCTCGTGAGCGGGAAGTCCGGGATCACCCAGCCCTCCGTCGAGCGGTAGCCCATCGTGCCGGCGTTTCCGCCGACGAAGAGCGCGCCGTCGTATTCGTAGAGGCCGTTGAGCGGGCCGTTGAGGTAGAGCGTGTCCTGCTCTTCCCAGCCGGCGCCGTCCCACTCCACGACCAGCGAGCTGCCAGTGCCGCCGACCGCGGTGGTGTCCCGGATGGTGACGAGGCGGTGCTCGGTGCCGATGTCCACCAGGTCCTCGCCGTCGAGGACCCAGGTCTGGCTGTCGCCGACGAAGAGCCCGTCCCAGGTCTTGAAGATCACCCCCGAGGTCTCGAGCCGCGTGTCCCAGTCAGCGCCGTTCCAGCTCCAGACCCCGCCGAGGTCCTCGCTCACGTCTCCTCCGACGACCCAGACGGTGCCAGCCTCGTCGACGTGGACGCCGTAGAGGGTGAGCTCGGTGTCGATGTCCCGGCGTTCGCCGCTGGAGTGGAGCACGGTGCCCTCTTCCCCGACCGCCCACCACTGAGTCCCGTCCCCGTGGATCCACCAGAGCGTGTGCTCGGTGACGGCGTGCTCTACGCAGAGCGTGCCGTCGGAGTAGCGGAACAGATCCCCGTGGGCGTCGTCGCCGAAGCCTCCGCCGACCACGAGCATCTCCTCGCCGTGGGTCCAGGCCGACAGCATCATGGAGTCGCCGACGCCGGTCACCGGGAGCTCCCAGGGCTCCGGGTTGGAGTCGGGGCCCGGGCCGCCGCACTCGCAGGCGAGGCTCAGCCAGATCAAGGGACCTCCACGGCCAGGGCGCTGTCGATGACGTTTGCGAGCCCGTGTCCGATGGTCAGGGTCGGCTCGGCACAGGCGATGAGCATCTACAGCGCGAACATCACGTACTTCATCACCTTGATGACCTCTTCGTTGTCGTTCGCGACCATGCGGAAGGAGGAGAACACCACGCGGCCACCGCCGCCGTTGAAGCTGACCAACAGGGGGCTCCCGGCCTGGTAGTTCACGACGCCGTTCTCGCGGTACTCGATGTCGGCGGTCAGGTGGATGCTGACCGTCTGACCCACGTTGACCATTGGAGGCCAGACGGGCAGGTCGAAGGTGATCGGCAGGTACTGGTCGTCGTCCTCCATGAACACGCCGAGGGAGTAGTTCGAGATGGCCGCGTTCACGGTCTGGGTCGTGCCCATCTGCGCGTCGTCGGGGAGGCCCTCTGCGCCGAGGAAGTCCAGCTGGTCCGGCCAGGTCTGGACGATGACGTCGTAGGCCCAGTCGGAGGCGTAGACGTGGCCGCCGTCGAGCACGAACTGGCGGAGGTTCTCCTTGATCAGATCCGGCGTGGTGTTGTCAGCGTCGGTGGTGTAGATGACGTCCTCTTCGAGGTGGCCGCCGTTGAAGAACAAGAGGTCGTGCTCGGCCATCGCCTCTGGGTTGAGCAGGAAGTCGGTGAGCTCGTTCTGGTCGAGGCCGTCGATGATCTCGTAGTCGACGATGCCCATGTGATCGAGCACGCGGTCGAAGTCGTCGTAGTTGCCGCTGATGACCGCGATGTCGAGGGTGCGCGGGTCGAGACAGGCCGGCTCCTCCACCTTGGTGACCCGTCCGGCCCGGACCGTGACGGTGTGGCTCTCCACGACCTCTGTGCCCTTCTGGACGAAGATCTCCACCTCTGAGGAGTCCGGGAGGTCCCGCAGCGCCCAGTAGCCGGAGATGTCGGTGGTCGTGACCTTGACGTCGACGAGCCATCCGGCCTTGTCGTAGAGGTTCGCGTAGACGCTGGCCCCTTCGAGCCAGGTGTAGCCGGTGGGGTCGCAGACCCTTCCGGACACGTCGCCGTAGCCGATGACGACGTCCTCGATGTCGTTGTGCGAGATCAGGGTCTGGTCGGACTCGCAGGCGAGGGCCAGCAAGAGGGTCATCGCTACTCCGTGAGGTCGAACTTGAAGTACTCGTCCGGCGCCGTGGTCGGGTAGACGGCATCGTTGTTCGAGGCGTCCACTGCGAAGAAGTAGTAGTGCATTCCAGCACTTCCGAGCTTGTCGTCCGGGATCTTGCCTTCGTACATGTCCTCTCCCAGATCCGGCGCGGCGATCATGCCGGCGGTCTCGAAGTCGGGGCTCGTCTGACGCCGATAGAGCAGCTGAGCCAACAGCACCGAGCCCTCGGCGTCGAGGATCCGGGCCTCGATCCAGATGTCGTCTCCGACGTACTGCGGGCTGTCCACGCCGTCGTGCTGGATGATCGGACCGTCGACATCATCCGGGCCCGTGTCGTGGGTCACCGTCGAGGGTGCGTCGTTGATCGGGGCGTCATCGCCAGCGCAGGACAGCGCGATCGACAAGAACATTCCGGGCTCCTCGGGCCGGGAGTATAGCTGCCGATTCCCTACGCCGCGTAGAGCGCCCGTGTGACGCGGAGCCTTACTCGACCGGGCCTGGGAGGGCCTTCTGCTTCTTGGCCTCGATGGCCTTTTTCGGGTACTCGAAGACCAGGCTCTTTTCGTCCTCTGCGAGATCCACCTTCACCCGACCCCCGTTCTTGAGGTGGCCGAAGAGGATCTCGTCCGCCAGCGGCTGCTTGATGTGCTCGTGGATGATGCGCGCCATCGGTCGGGCGCCCATCGTCTCGTCGTAGCCTTCCTTGGCGAGCCACGAACGGGCGGGCTCTGAGAGGTCGAAGGTGACGTCGCGGTCGGCGAGCTGGCCCTCCAGCTCGATGACGAACTTGTCGACGACCCGGAGGATGGCCTTCATCGGCAGCTTGTCGAACCAGACGATGGCGTCGAGGCGGTTGCGGAACTCCGGCGTGAAGCGCTTCTCCATCACCGTCTTGCCGCGGTCGCTGGCCTTGCCCTCGACGAAGCCGAGGCCCCTGCCGGCCATCTGTGCCGCGCCGGCGTTGGTGGTCATGATGAGGACGACGTTGCGGAAGTCCGACTTGCGACCCCGGTTGTCGGTCAGGGTCCCGTGGTCCATGATCTGCAGCAGGATGTTGTAGACGTCCTGGTGGGCCTTCTCGATCTCGTCGAGCAGGAGCACGGAGTGGGGGTTCTTCATCACCGCGTCGGTGAGCTGGCCGCCGTCGTCGTAGCCGATGTACCCGGGGGGAGAACCGATGAGCCGTGCCACGGAGTGCTTCTCCATGTACTCGGACATGTCCAGCCGCAAGAACTCCACGCCCATGGAGAAGGCCAGCTGGCGTGCGAGCTCCGTCTTACCGACGCCGGTGGGACCAGCGAAGAGGAAGGACCCGATCGGCTTCTCCGGGTGGCCGAGACCAGCCCGACTGAGCTTCACGGCTGTAGAGACGCTGTCGACCGCCGGGTCCTGGCCGAAGATGACGGCCTTGAGACGTTCGTCCAGGTTCTCGAGCTGCTTCTGCTCCGACGCCGAGACCGTCTTCGCCGGGACCTTGGCCATGCGGGCGATGGTGCCCTCGACCACGTGGACATCGACGATGCCACGCTTCTCGTCGAGCTGGATCTCAGCGCCGGCCTCGTCCATGACGTCCACCGCCTTGTCCGGCAGGAAGCGGTCGCGGATGTGCTTGTCGCTCAGCTTCGCCGCGGCGTCGATGGCGTCGATGGTGTAGGTCACGCCGTGGTGCTTCTCGTAGCCAGGCTGGAGCCCCTTCAGGATGAGCACCGTCTCGTCCAGGGTCGGCTCGGCGACCTGGACGGCCTGGAAGCGACGAGCCAGGGCCCGGTCGTTCTCGATCGACTGGCGGTACTCCTTGAAGGTCGTGCTGCCGATGCAGCGCAGCTTGCCCTTCTGGAGGGCCGGCTTGAGCATGTTGCTGGCGTCCATCTGGCCGCCCGAGGTCGCGCCGGCCCCGATGACCGTGTGGATCTCGTCGATGAAGAGCAGGGCCTTCGGGTCCTTCTCGAGGATGGCGATGACCGCCTTGAAGCGCTCCTCGAAGTCGCCACGGAAGCGGGTCCCGGCGAGCAGGCTGCCCATGTCGAGGTTGTAGATCTTGCAGCTCTGTAGCATCTCGGGCACGTCGCCCTTGTGGATGCGCTGGGCGAGGCCCTCGACGATGGCTGTCTTGCCGACTCCGGGTTCCCCGATGAAGAGCGGGTTGTTCTTGCGACGCCGGGCCAGGATGTGCACCGTCCGCTCGAGCTCGACGTTCCTCCCGATGAGGGGGTCGAGGTTGCCCGCCGCGGCCTCTGCGACCAGCTCGACGCACCAGGCCTCCAGCGGGTTCTCGGGGGTCGCGGTCTCCTCTTCGTCGCCGTCGCCGGTGGACTGCTTCTTCTTGAGCGCTCCCTGGGCCTTGCTGATGCCGTGGCTGATGTAGTTGAGCACGTCCAGCCGGGTCACCCCCTCCAGCTGGAGCAGGTAGACCGCGTGGCTGTCGGACTCGCGGAACATCGACGCCAGGATGTTCCCCGCGTCCATCTCCTTCTGGCCGCTGGACTGCACCTGGTAGGCGGCTCGCTGGATGGTGCGCTGGAAGCCCAGGGTCTGTTCCGGGGCCTCGTCGCCCTGCTCGGGCAGCACCTCCACCGACTCGGAGAAGAAGGTCTCGAGATCCTGCGTCAGCTTCTTCCGGTTGGCGCCGCAGGCTTGCAGGATCTCGTTGCCGCGGGTGTCGTGGAGCAAGGCGAAGAGCACGTGTTCCAGCGTCAGGAACTCGTGCCGGCGCCGGTGCGCCTCCTTGACCGCCAGGTTCAAGGTGATCTGGAGCTCACGCGAGATCAAGTCAGGCCTCCTCGTAGGTGCACTGGAGCGGGTAGTCGTTCTTGCGCGCGAGCTCGACGACCTTCCTGACCTTCGTCTCGGCGACCTCTTTCGTATAGACACCGGCGATGCCGAGTCCACCCTTGTGGATGGCCAGCATTATGCGTGTCGCCTCGGCTTCGCTCCGCCGGAAGGTGCCCATCAGGATCCAGACGACGAACTCCATCGTCGTGTAGTGGTCGTTGTGGAGCAGCACCTTGTACATCTTCGGCTTCTTGACCTTCGGCCGCTCCTTGGTCTGGACGTTTCCCTTGCGACGCGGCTCCTTGTCGTCTCCGGAGGCCACGATCGGCGGGGTGATGGTGGGGTCGAGGCTCATGGCGGGCAGCGTTAGAGGCATCCAGGCACTCGGGGCCAGGCAACAAGATGAAGCGTATCGACAAAGCGGGACGGATCGGGCGTTTGTTGGACGAGGTCTATCCCGCCCTGCCGATTCCGCTTCGGCACCACGACCCCTTCACGCTGTTGGTGGCGGTCCTGTTGTCGGCGCAGACGACGGACAAGAAGGTCAACGAGGTCACCCCGGCGCTCTTCGGCGAGGCTCCCGACCCGGCGGCGATGGCGGCGCTCGGGTCCGAACGCATCCTGGAGCACATCCGGGTCTTGGGGCTGGCGCCGACGAAGGCGAAGCACGTGGCCGCGCTCAGCGAGCTCCTGCTGTCGCGTCACGGTGGAGAGGTCCCGGCGGACATGGAGGCGCTGGAGGCCTTGCCCGGCGTCGGTCACAAGACCGCGAGCGTCGTGATGGCGCAGGCCTTCGGCGTCCCGGCCTTCCCGGTCGACACTCACATCCACCGGCTGGCGACGCGCTGGGGATTGACCAGCGGCAAGAACGTCAAGCAGACCGAGGCGGACTGCAAGGACGTCTTTCCCAGGGAGACGTGGATCCGGCGGCACCTGCAGATCGTGCAGTTCGGAAGGGACACATGTCCCGCCCGTTGGCACGACCTGTCCACCTGCCCGGTCTGCGGCTGGGCTGCCTCCAAGAAGCGGGTGGCCGAGGAGGCCAAGCACAACGCGTCTCGACGCAGGAAGCGTTAGAAGCGACGGATGCCGAACGCATACATCTCCGGCGTGGGCGGCTACGTCCCGCCGCGGGTTGTCACCAACGACGACCTCATCGCCATGGGCGTCGAGACCACCGACGCCTGGATCCAGCAGCGCACCGGGATCCGGGAGCGCCGCTTCGCCGACGATGGAGTCGGAAACGCCGATCTGGCCTTGCCAGCAGCGCGGGCTGCGATCGACGACGCGGGGCTCGCGCCGACCGACATCGACATGATCCTCTACGCGACGCTCTCTCCGGACCAGTGCTTCCCGGGGAGCGGGGTGATGCTGGCGGAGAAGCTCGGACTGTGCGCTGGAGAGGACGCCACCTTCGTGCCCGCGATGGACATCCGGAACCAGTGCTCGGGCTTCGTCTACGGCCTCGGCACCGCAGCCAGCCTGATCCAGTCCGGCGCCTGCCAGCACGTCCTGGTCGTGGGCAGCGAGGTCCACTCCGGAGGCCTCGACTTCACCACCAGAGGGCGGACGGTCGCCTCGCTCTTCGGCGACGGCGCGGGGGCGGCGGTGTTCAGCGCGACGGAGGAAGACCGCGGCGTCCGATACTGGAAGTGCGGCAGCGACGGGCGCTTCGCGGACGTGCTCTGCCAGCGCATCTTCGACATCTCCCGGCGTCCCTTCATCCCCCTGGACGACGAGGGTCGGGGCCGCATCGAGCCAGCGGACATGTGGGCCCACATGGACGGCCGGCAGGTCTTCAGGCACGCCATCGAGCGCATGAGCATGGCGCTGATCGATGCCTGCCAGGACCTCGAGATCACGGGAGAGGACGTCGATCTCTTCCTCTTCCACCAGGCCAACATGCGGATCAACCAGTACCTCGCCAAGAGCCTCGGCATTCCGGAGGACAAGCTGGTCCACAACATCGATCGCTACGGCAACACCACGGCCGCGACGATCCCCCTGCTGATGGCCGAGGCCGTCGAGGATGGCCGGTTGGTCCCGGGGATGAAGGTCGCAGCCGTGGCCTTCGGGAGCGGGTTCACCTGGGGCGCGGCGATCGTCGACTGGTGACCCTCAGAGGGTCCACTCCAGGTAGGCGCCACCTTGGTCTTCGGCCTGTTCGAAGAGCACCTCGACGGCCCGGTCGAGGGCCGCTGCCGAGAGCTCGGAGGTCTGGGTGAGGACGAGCCCGAAGCGAAGGACGCCCTCCGCATCGACGGGCCCCTCCATCGTGAAACCGCGGCGTAGCAGCGCGCTCAGCGCCGTGTCTCGGGAGATCGCGGTCGGGAAGAGCAGGGTGTGCTTCACGAGCACGGCGCCGACCGGGGCGAGGTCATCGATCCGGCGCCGGTTGAGCATCTTCTGCCGCTCCAGCGGGGAGGGGAGCAGGGTCCCGAGGAACCACTCCCAGTCCAGGTCGTCGGAGGCGCTCACGTCGCCTTCGTAGCCGTGGTTGGACAAGGCTGCCTCGACGGTGCTCCGGACGCCCTCGTCGTCCGGGAGGTAGAAGTGGAGCTCCGCCCGGCCGTCAGTGGTGACGCGGGCCACGTATCGTCCGGCCTGTAGGCGGCCTCGGAGCTCGGTCTCGAGGGCATCGAGCGCTGCTGACTCCTCTGCCGTCGCCAGGCCGTCGTCGCCCGGGGCCCTCAGCGCCAAGCGCACACAGACGAGCCGGCTCAGTCCCGAGCACGGCGCGCGAACCTCTACGTCGAGGTCGACCAGGACCGCGGCCGGGCGACCGGCGATGAGGCAGCAGTAGTGGTCCCAGCCGTCGAGCATCCTGCTCCGGTGTGGTTTCCTCTGTTCCTGGAGCATACCTGTGGCGTGCCTCCTGGCGAGGTTTGGGACTCGGCGGAGCAACAAAGGCGCGGCGCGAAGCGTTGCGGTACTTGAACTGATAGAATCGGACCATGCTGTTTCTAGTTGGCGCGGCCCTCGCGCAGGACGCCGAGCGCACCCTTCCGGACTGCCCGAACGCCACCACGCTCTCTCAGCTCCAGGACGCCTACTCGCGGGGTGAGCAGTCCTTCGCGAACCTCGACATCGACGGGCTGAACACCGCCGCGACGGACGCCGAGGGTGGTCTCCCCTGCCTGCGTGAGCCGATCACCCCCAAAGACGCCGCCGCCTACCACCGGCTCATGGGCATGCACGCCTTCGCGAGCCAGGAGCGCGACCGGGTCAAGTACGAGTTCCACGCCGCCCGCAAGCTGCAGCCCGGCCACGAGGTGCCAGAGGAGGTCGCTCCTCCTGGCCATCCGATGATCTCGGCATACGAAGAGGCCGTCCTCGTCGACGAGGGCGAGCTCCAGCAGCCTGTTCCGCCGGTCGACGGCTACGTCACGGTCGGAGGTGTCCGAGGAGCGGCGCGGGCGGTCAACAGCCCGGCGGTGCTCCAGGTCTTCGAGCCCGAGGACACGATCATGGAGACGTTGTACCTGCCGCCGGGCAGCGAGCTGCCGATGTGGGGGCCGGCCCCGACGGCTCCGGGGCGGGACCTGCGCAGGCCCATGCTCATCGCCACGGCTGCTACCGGTGCCGTCGCTGTAGGCATGTACGGTGCGGCCTTCGGCATGAAGCAGAGCTTCCTCGACACAGAGGATCCCATCGCGGACGATCGCCTCGATGACCTCTACGTGCGGAACCGCGTGACCTTCTTCGGGTCTGTTGGCATAGGGGTCGCAGCGGTCGGCCTCGGGACGGTGACCGTACTTGTCTGGTGATGCAGCCGAACCTCTCGCCGATGGGCGCTATCGCCTCGTCGAGATCCTCGGGGAAGGGGGAATGGCCACGGTCTACCGGGCATACGACGAGCGGCTGCAGGTCTACCGGGCGATCAAGGTCCTCTCGATCAAGCTCGCGAAGCACCCGGTCATCCAGGAGCGCTTCCTGAACGAGGCGCGCACGATGGCGCGACTCCACCATCCCAACATCGTCGGCGTCCACGATGTCGGCAGCGACGGCGAGCGCAGCTTCATCGTGATGGAGATCGTCGAGGGCGGCTCGTTGATGGACTACATCACCGAGCACGGCCCGATGCACACCCGGCTCGCCGCCGACGCCACGCTCGCGCTGCTGTCCGCGCTGGGGGTCGCCCACGACGCCGGGGTCATCCACCGCGACATCAAGCCCCAGAACATCCTGCTGTCCCGCAGGGGGCGGGCCAAGGTCACGGACTTCGGCATCGCCCATGTCGCCGACGACAGCTCGGATCGAAGCCTGACGAAGACCGGCTCCGTGATGGGCACCTGGGGCTTCATGGCCCCCGAGCAGCGGGTCTCCGCCCGCAAGGTCGACGGACGCAGTGACGTCTACGCCGTGGGCGCGACGCTCTACACGCTGTTGACCAACCAGATGCCGGTCGATCTGTTCGCAGCGGAGATGGACGAGTCCGTGCTGGAGGGCATCGAGCAGAACCTCGCCGGCATCATCAGGGAGTCGACGCGCTATCGGCCGGATGATCGCTATCCGGACGTCGAGGCGATGCGCGCGGCGGTCGAGGCCATCCGCGACCAGCTGCCGGAGCCCGGCCCCGACGTGCCCAAGCTGGGCGGTCGTGCCGCCGGGGATTCCCGACCGACCCCCCCGCCCTCGATGGAGACGAAGAAGGGGACCTCTCACACGATGGTGCCTCCGGGGGAGTACGTCGCCGAGCACACCAACCCGATGCGGGCCGAAGAGGCCGTCGCTGCCAAGGGGGCATCCAAGGGGGAGGCCAAGGCTGGCGAGACGATGGCCTACTTCGGGAGTGTCGAGACGGAGGTCGAGGCAGTCGCCGAGGAGGGGACGCCATCCCCCCCGCCCGGCGTGCTCCAGCCCATCGAGACCCCGAAGGACCCGGCGCCGAGCTACGGCACGCTCCACGACGGCGTGTCGGAGGGCACCGACCAGGGGGGGAGCGGCCTGACCGAGGGGGACTGGAAGACCACCGCGGACCCGGACTGGGACGAGGCCCCGCCGCCGAAGAGCAGGATGCCGCTGGTCCTCGGGATCGTCGCGGTCCTTGTCGTCGGGGTAGGCGGTGCCTGGGTGTTCTCACAGGACGAGGCCCCGGTGGAGGATCCGGTGGTCGTCGAGGACCCGCCGGTGGTCGAGGACCCTCTCGTGGTCGTCGAGGATCCGCCGGTGGTCGACGATCCGGTCGAGGATCCGATCGGCGATCCGATCGGCGAACCGGAGAAGACCGCCGAGCAGCTCGCACAAGAGCGCCAGTGGCGCCTCGAGCAGCAGCGGATCCGCGAGGAGGAGGAGGCAGCCGCCCGGGCCGCGGCCGAGGCAGAGGCTGCCGAAGCGGCGAGGCTGCTGGCGGAGGAGCAGGCCCGCGCGGAGGCCGAGGCAGAGCGCCTGAAGTACGGCTCCGTCGAGGTCGAGGGCAACGCCTTGCGAGTCATCCTCGTCGGCGCGGACGGTACCCGGTTGGGCCCCGGAAACAAGGTCCCCGTCGGGACCTACTCGGTCGACGCGGAGTTCGAGACGGGGGTCGGTCGGGCGATGGTCGGCCTCGTCGTCGAGGGCGGGCAGACCGTTCGCATCCGGTGCCTGTCCGGCTTCGACACCTGTACCCCGCTCTAGCTCTAGCGCTAGCGATAGTCAGCCGGCCAGGGTCTCCGACAGCTGCAAGAGCAGGCCGACCCCGAAGCCGGTCCCGCGGTTGTGGCTGTTCCAGGCCGGACCGGCGATGTCCACGTGCAGCCAGCGGGGCCAGGAGTCGTCGGCGCGCTTGTGCAGGTGGGCCTCGACGAACAGACCGGCGCAGGCTGCCTGGGCGTTCATGCGGTCCTTCACCGAGTTCTTCATGTCCGCGACGCTGGACTTGTACTCCTTCCGCATGAGCTCGGGGGCGTAGAGGAAGGGGTAGACGACGTCGCCGGAGGCCTTGCCTGCCGCTACCGCCATGGCCTCGAGATCTTCGTCGTTGCTGTAGACCCCAGCGTGGACCTTGCCGGTGGTGATGAGCGCCGCGCCGGTGAGCGTCGCCAGGTCGACGATGACGTCCGGGTCCTCTTCCGCACCGATCCAGGACACGCCGTCCGCGAGCGCCAGCCGGCCCTCGGCGTCCGTGTTGTTGACCTCGACCGTCTTGCCCGAGTGCATCGCGAGCACATCGTCGGGTCGGGTCGAGCGTGGGCCGACGCTGTTCTCCGCCAGGCACAGGACCGCGAAGATGTGGAGCCCGAGCTCCAGGCTCACGGCGGCCTCGAAGGCGCCGAGCACGGCCGCGGCGCCGCCCATGTCGCCCTTCATGCCGGGCATGTGGTCCTTGCCCTTCATCGACAGGCCGCCTGTGTCGTAGACGATGCCCTTTCCGACCCAGGCCACCTTCATCGCGGCGCCGGGGGGCTCGTGCTCGAGCACGACGAGGGCGGGCAGGTCCTCTGCGGCCTTCCCGACACCCCAGAGCCCGCCCAGTCCGGCCTCTCGCAGGGCCTCGCCTTCGATGACACGGATGGCCGCGCCGGTGCGCTCGGCGACCGCCTGGGCCTCTTCGACGAAGGTCCGAGTGCTGAGCTCGCTGGCGGGAGCATCCACGAGGCGTCCGGCCAGGCGCACACCCTCGATCGCCGGCTGGATTCGCCGGTCTTCGACCAGGTGCCCGGTGCTCACATCGAGCGCCGCCATGGTGACGGTCTGGTCCTTGTCCTTGCCGCTTCGTCGGTCGTACTGAGGGAACGCTCGGGCGGCGGCGACGGCGAGCGGGAAGGCGTGGCTCTGGTCGTCGACCGCGAAGAGGATGGAGGCGTCTCGGCTGCCGCGGGCCGTCTTGGTGAGGTTGGGCACGGCCCAGCTGCGCGCCGGGGTGTTGTGGCGTGAGCTCTTCGATGGCAGCACGGCCAGGACGATCTTGGTCTTGCCGACCCAGGTCGTCGTGGACGCGCCCCAGTCGCCGCCTTCGCCCAGTCGCTCGAGCATGGCAGCCCAGGCCTCGTCGTCGATCGGCACGCGGCTCCGCACGGCTTCGTCGGCGAGGGCGGAGACCTTGCCGAGGACGATGAAGGTCCCGACCTGGGTCGGAGGCTCCTTCGCTTCGAAAGCGAGGGCGGTCGTGATAGGCATCACGCCGGCTAACACGGATGCAGGCCCCCTCCCGCTTCATCGAGCCCATCGTGGTTCTCGTCGCCGTCGCGGTGCGGCTCCTCGCGTGGGGGTCGATGGAGGGGACCGGCTTCGAGGATCCGGTGGTCGATGCCTTCGTCTACCTGGCGCAGGCCCGACAGCTGCTCACGGGGGAAGACCCCTTCGCCGGGGGCTTCTACCAGCCTCCTGGCTATCCCTGGTTGCTCTCGCTGGAGCTCAGGGTCCTTGGCGACGACCCGGCTCGTGCCCGCCTCGTCAACATGGTCCTGGGCGTCCTGACGACCTGGCTCGTGGCTCGACTCGGAAAGCGCATGGGCGGGCCGTGGGTCGGCCTCGTCGCTGGCCTGGTCTACACGCTCTATGCCACGACGCTGCTCCTCGAGCTGGACCTGCTCACCCCCGCGACGACGAACTTCCTCCTCGTCGTGGCCCTCTACGCCGTGCTCGGTGAGCGGACCTGGGCACGCTGCGCCCTGGCCGGTGGCGCCATGGGGGTCGCGGTGGTCGTGCATCCGACCTTCCTCGTCGCCCTCGTCGCCCTCGGGGCTTTCTTGCGCGGGCGCGACCTGGGGGCCTTTGCAGTTGCAGCTGCGCTGGCTCTGGGTCCGACGACCTGGACGAACATCCAGGCGGGGCACCCGGCGTTGGTGAGCCACAACGCCGGGCTCAACTTCTACCTGGGCAACAACCCCGACTGGAAGGAGACGGCCTTTCTGCGCCCCGGCATCCCGTTTCGGCGCCTCGTTGTCGAAGCGGAGCCCGACATCCGGGACCAGTACGAGCGCAACGACTACTGGAGCGAGCGAGCGCTCGACGAGATCAGCCAGGATCCAGCTGGTTTCGTCGGCGGGCTGGCCACGAAGGCCTTGTGGTCCGTCAACGACCGCGAGATCCCTCGAAACGAGGACTACCGGTGCCGCACGGACGGCGGACCGATGCGCTGGATGGCCTTTTTGCCTGCGCGCTTCGGGCTGGTCTTTCCCCTGGCGGTCCTTGGCATGTTCGTAGCCTGGCGCAAGCGGCGGGAGCTGCCGTGGCTCTGGCTCGCGCTGCAGGCTCCGATGGTGCTGTTCCTCGTCGCCGACCGCTACCGGGTCGCGACGTGGCCGGTCGTGGCGTTGCTGGCGGGCATGGGACTGGTGCGCGCCGTCGAGCTCCTCGTCGCGAGGCGTTGGAACCGGGCCTGGGTCGTCCTCGCCCTCGCTGCCGCCCTGCCATGGATCCCCATCGACCAGGTCACCGCGCGACAAGAAGGCTGGTGTCTCCACGGCGAGGCCAACCTGGCTTTTTCCCGGGGCGACTTCGAGGGGGCCCAGGAACTCTACCTCTCGGCGGCGCGTCGAGAGCCGGAGGAGCCCGGCCACTGGTACTGGCTCGGGGAGACGCGAGTGAGGCTCGGCGAGACCGAGGGGGCGATCGACGCCTTCGAGGTCGTCGTCCAGGACTTCCCCGACCACTTCGGGACGCGCATGGCGCTCCAGAAGGAACTCGGCCGGCTCGAGCGGTTCTCCGAGGCAGCCGATCACGCAGGCGCCGCCTGTGCGATCCCTGGTCCGCGAGACAACACTTGTGCCCGCTGGTTGGAGCTGTTGGTCAAGGCCGGGAGGCGGACCGAGGCGGAGGCCGTGCTGCAGGAGCGTCCCGAACTCCGGAGCCACCACAGAGTCCGGGACCTGGGCTGGTGACAGTGCCCAGCCCATCGGCTAAACCGTTTCTCCGCCCGAGAATCACTGGAGTCTCCATGCGCATCATCCTTTCCATCGTCGGCGTCACCCTGCTCTTGAGCTGCGCTCCCAAGGCCGAGGTCGACGAGCTCTCCGCCCGCGTCGAAGCGCTGGAGAAGCGCGTCGAGGCTGTCGAGAGTCGCCCCGCCTCCAGCACCGCGTCCGCCGGTCCCACCGCCGCCGAAGAGGCCGAGGCGCAGAAGATCTACGGCGAGATCAACGAGTCCCTGGCAGCAGGTGACATGGAGACGGCCAAGGCCAAGACCGACGTCTGCCTCAAGGACTACGGCCGCACCAAGACCGCCAGCCGCTGCATCCGCATCAAGCAGGAGCTGGACGTGGTCGGCAAGTCCGTCGACAACCCGGCCGTCGAGAAGTGGTTCGTGGGCGACGGGGACATCGATCTCCAGAACGGCACGACGCTCCTGGTCTTCTGGGAGGTCTGGTGCCCGCACTGTCAGCGCGAGGTCCCGGAGCTGCAGGCGACGCACGCCAAGTACCAGGGCAAGGGCCTGGAGGTGGTCGCCCTGACCAAGATCACGAAGAGCGCGACCGAGGAGAAGGTCGCGGACTTCGTGTCGGAGAGCGGCGTCACCTACCGGGTCGCCAAGGAGGACGGCAGCACCTCCTCCGCCTTCGCCGTCAGCGGCATCCCGGCCGCCGCCGTCGTCAAGGATGGAGAGGTCCTCTGGCGCGGCCACCCCGGTCGCCTCAACGACGAGATGCTCGAGAAGTTCCTCGGTTCCTGAGAGGTCACCGTGTCCCATACTGTCGAGTTGCTGGGCGCTGACGCCGAGAGCCTCCTCGAGCACACCTGCACCGCCATCCCGAGGGAGCGCCTGGCGCTCACGGGACCGGACACCATCGAGCGCAACTTCAGCGGCACGGATCGCAACATCCGGACCCTGCGCTCCCTGCAGCAGCTCTACGGGCACGGGCGCCTCGCGAACACGGGCTACGTGTCCATCCTCCCTGTCGACCAGGGCATCGAACACTCCGGCGGCGCCAGCTTCGCGCCGAACCCCGACTACTTCGATCCGGTCAACATCGTCGAGCTGGCGATGGAGGGTGGCTGCAACGCCGTCGCCAGCACCTACGGCGTGCTCGCGACGGTGGCTCGGCGCTACGCCCACAAGATCCCGCTGTTGTTGAAGCTCAACCACAACGAGCTGCTCAGTGTCCCCAACACCTTCGACCAGATCTTCTTCTCGCAGGTCGAGCAGGCCTACGACATGGGCTGCGTCGCGGTCGGCGCGACCATCTACTACGGCTCGGCCGAATCGGGCCGCCAGATCCAGGAGGTCACCCAGGCCTTCGCTGTGGCCCACGAGCTCGGCATGGCCACGGTGTTGTGGGCCTATTTGCGCAACGGCGCCTTCAAGGCCGATGGCACGGACTACCACGCATCCTCGGACCTCACCGGGCAGGCGAACCACCTCGCCGTCACGATCGGCGCCGACATCGTCAAGCAGAAGCAAGCCACCAACAACGGGGGCTACCAGGCTCTCAACATGGGCTCCTCGAGCTACGGCAAGTTCGACGAGCGCATCTACACAGAGCTCTGCAGCGATCACCCCATCGACCTCTGCCGCTACCAGGTCGCCAACTGCTACATGGGCCGCATCGGCCTCATCAACAGCGGTGGTGCCTCCGGGTCCAACGATCTCGCCCAGGCGGTGAAGACTGCCGTCATCAACAAACGGGCGGGGGGGATCGGCCTGATCTCCGGTCGCAAGGCCTTCCAGAAGCCCAGGGCGGACGGCATCACGCTCCTCAACGCCATTCAGGACGTCTACCTCGACGAAGGCATCACGGTCGCCTGAAGCCCGCGTTGAAACACTCGTTGCGAGGTCGCGGTAGACTCTCGGCGATCTTCGTTGGAGTAGAGGAATGCTCTTGCTCGGCCTGATGCTTGGGTGTCCGGAACCCCCTGGAGCAACACCGGAGGGCGCCGGCGACATCGCGCCGGGCACAGAGCCTGCCGCGCCCCCGCCGCAGCCGGAGGGGCTGAGCGGTGAACCGCCGCCGGACGGAGGCGCTGGTGCGCCGCCAGGCTTCAACGGAGAGCTCGTCCAGACCCAGGAGGAGCTGGCCAGGGGCGTGACCGTCTCGGGGACGCTCGTCTGCGACGACAACGAAGGTCCCTTTCGCGTCCTGCTGTTCCCCCCTCCACCGTCTGACGGCGGGCCTCCGCCAGAGGATGCCCCTCAGCCCCTGACCGGGATCACGACGGCGCCAGGCGCTTGGAGCATGAAGGGACCCCGAGGCGAGTCCGTCGTCGTCATGGGTTTCGACGACGCTGACGAAGACGGCATACCCCTCGCCGCGATCTTCTTCGCCGAGATGGGCACGGAGCTCGTTCTGGACGCCGACATCGACGGGGTGGTCCTCGACTGCTCCGAGGTCATCTCGGGGCCGCCTCCGGGCGCGGGTGTTCCGCCCCTCGACGCTGGGCCCGACGGTATGGGAGGCGAGGCGCCGGAGGGCGGGGAGGCGACTCCGGGCGAGGTGCCCGAAGACGGCCCAGTGGACGGTCCAGTGGACGGCCCAGTGGACGCCCCAGTGGACGCCCCAGAGGTCGAGGCTCCGCCCGAGTAGGGGGCCGCCGGGGGGCTATCCCTCCTTCTGCGCCAGGTCGCTTTCCCCACCCACGACGTCGGTGTGCATCCACTTCTTGAGGAGTGGGGACAGGGCGAACAGCACCAGGCCGGACACGATCGCGCAGATCCCGATCTTCACGAAGACGGCGCTGTAGATGCCCACGGTCTCGATGGGGGCGGGGACGCCGCCATCTCCGCCGCCGTGGGAGACGCCGGTGAAGGTCGCGATGATGCCGGCGAGGTAGGCGGAGAATGCCGTCGCGAGGAACCAGGCTCCCATGACGGTGCTGACGATCTTCTTGATCGACAGCTTGGTGACCATCGACAGGCCGACCGGGCTCAGGCAGAGCTCACCGGTGGTGTGGAGCAGGTAGCCCAGCAGCAGCCAGGGCAGTCCGACCATGCCTCGCTCGTCGAAGAGCGTCGCCCCGTACCAGAGGGCGATGAAGCCGGCGCCGAGCTGGATCATGCCCAGGCCGAACTTCACGGGGGTCGAGGGCTCGAAGCCCCAGCGCCCTGTGAAGGTCCAGATGATGGTGAAGATGGGGGCGAAGATGAGGATGAAGATCGGGTTGGCCGCCTGGAAGGTCGAGGCAGGGACCTCGCTGCCCTGGACGCCCATGCCGACGTGCTCGTCGTCGACGCGCCAGCGCAGCTGGACAGGGACCGTGGTCTCCTCGACCTCGCTGAAGAGACCCCCGACGAGGAAGGACTTCTGCAGGACGGTCATGAGGCTGCCGGACTCGTCGTCGTCCCTGGCCTCGTCGCGGAAGCCATCGAGGTGCCCGAGCAGGAAAGTGCCACCTGGCCAGGCTCGGGCCTCGCCGTTGATCAGCACCTCGCCGTCGAAGGCGTAGCCGAGCTGGGACTGGGTGGGCTCGAAGAGGATCTCGGAGCCGACCTCGTCCGCGGTGACGAGTCGCTCGGGGAAGACCCGCTCGACGTTGCGGTCGGTGAAGTTGCTGACCGAGCTTCCCGCCTGCTCGAAGAAGCTCCAGAAGAGCATGCTGAAGAACATCAGGATGAGCACGACCCACATGCGCTCGCGCTCGACCTTGGTGGCGCCGAGGGCGGCCTTGACCATCACGATGAGCGCCACCACGCCGATGCCCGTGAGCACCAGTCCAGCGGGGGTCGCGATCTCGTTGAGGAAGGTGCCGACGACGGAGCCCAGGGCGCCCAGCGCGGTCGTGATGCCTTCGATGGTCTCCTCCGGGATGAAGCGGATCCCGCGGTTTCCGCTCACCAGCAGGGCCAGGATCGGGACGGCGACGAGGATGCCGAGGTAGACGGTCAGGTCCTTGCGCAGGCCGATGGGGGACTTCGCGGTCAGCTGCTCGGGATCCGGCGGCAGGCCCACGTTGGTGGGCAGCCCGCCGAGGTTCATCGCCGTGAGTGAGACACCGGCGGCGATGAGCAGGGCCGTGCCGACGAAGGCCATCACCGAGAAGACGTAGAGATCCTGGGGCAGGAGGAAGAGCGTGACTGCCGAGAGAAGCGCGCCACCGCCGACCATGCCCTGGGCCAGCCGCGTCGGTGCCACGAAGACCGCCAGGCCGATGAGCATGCCGATGGTCGCCAGGCCGAAGCCGTAGTGCCAGCCGAAGGTCTCGCCGATGAAGCCGCACAACAGCGGGCTCATCGCCGCGCCGAGGTTGATGCCCATGTAGAAGAGCGTGAAGCCGCCGTCCCGCTCGGGGGCGCCATCTGGGTAGAGGGAGCCGACGATGGTCGAGATGTTCGGCTTGAAGAAGCCGTTTCCGACGATGAGCAAGGCCAGGGCGATGAAGAAGGCGTGCTGCTGCTCGATGCCCATGAGCAGGTGACCGGCTGCCATCAGCGCACCGCCGATGACCACGGCGCGCTTCGCGCCGAGCAGCTTGTCGGCGAGGATGCCGCCGATGAAGGGGGTCGCGTAGACCAGGCCGGTGTAGGCGCCGTAGACGGCGTAGGCCTCGTTGTCGTGGTAGCCGAGGAAGCCCTTGATCATGTAGTAGAGCAAGAGCGCGCGCATGCCGTAGTAGGAGAAGCGCTCCCACATCTCGGCGAAGAACAGCGTGAAGAGGCCGGGCGGGTGGCCGAGGATCTTCCTCTGCGGTGCGGTCGTCATTCCGGGCTTTTCCTCGGGCGAAGGCGCAACCTACCGCGCCCGGCCGGGTTAGCCCAGCGTCCATGAGCTGGACCCCCCGTTCCTGGCGAGCCCTGCCCATTCGCCAGCAGCCGGACTACGCCGATGAGGCCGCCATGCAGGCGGCCGAGGCGACTCTGGCCACCTACCCCGGGCTGGTCCACCGCGGGGAGATCAACCTCCTCACCTCGAAGCTCGCAGAGGCTGGCGAGGGAGGCCGGTTCCTGCTCCAGGGCGGCGACTGCGCGGAGCGCTTCATCGACCTCAACGCTCGGTTCATCGCCAACAAGCTGCGCATCCTGCTCCAGATGAGCGTGGTGTTGACCTGGGGTGCCCAGATCCCCGTCGTTCGTGTCGGTCGGATGGCCGGCCAGTTCGCGAAGCCCCGCAGCAAGCCGACCGAGATCGTCGCCGGCCGAGAGGTGGCCAGCTACCGCGGGGATCACATCAACGGCCACGACCCCTCCGAGCGCGAGCCCGACCCCGAGCGCCTGCTGCGCGTGTACTTCCACAGCGCCTCGACGCTCAACCACCTGCGCGCTCTGCTCGACGGCGGCTTCGCGGACCTGCACGCGCCCCACCACTGGGACCTCGGCTTCGTCCAGAACCCCGAGCGCCGCGCCCAGTACGAGGGCATGCTCGCCCGCATCCGGGAGGCGGTCGACTTCATGGACGCCATCGGCGCTCGCTCCAGCGACGCCCTCGGAACCGTGCGCTTCTTCACCTCTCACGAGGGCCTGCTCCTCCCCTATGAGGAGGCCCTCACCCGTCGCATCGAGGGCCGCTGGTACAACCTCGGCGCCCACTTCCTCTGGATCGGAGATCGCACCCGGGCGCTCGACGAGGCCCACGTCGAGTACTTCCGCGGCATCGAGAACCCCATCGGGATCAAGGTCGGCCCGAGCATGGACAGCGACGAGCTCGTCGAGCTCATCGCCAGGCTCAACCCCACGGATCGGCCTGGCCGCATCACGCTCATCACGCGCTTCGGCGCCGAGCGGATCCGGGAGCTCCTCCCACCTCATGTCGCCGCGGTGGCCGCCAGCGGGCGCACCGTGACCTGGTCCTGCGACCCGATGCACGGGAACACCCACACGGCCGCGACGGGACACAAGACCCGCGCCTTCGACGCCATCCTCGCCGAGCTTCGAGGGGCCTTCGATGTGCACCGTGAGCAGGGCAGCCACCTCGGCGGGGTGCACTTCGAGCTCACGGGGGAAGACGTCACCGAGTGCATCGGCGGCTCACAAGGGCTCGCACCAGAGGACCTCTCCCGAGCCTACGAGACCTTCTGCGACCCGAGGCTGAACTACGCCCAGAGTCTCGAGGTCGCCTTCCTCATCGCCAGACGTCTCGCCAGCGAACGCCAGGCCGGATGAGCCCGGAGCTCGGGGCCCTCCTCCTGTCTCTCGAGGTCGCCGCCCTGGGCTCCCTCGGCGCGGCGCTTCCAGGAGTCCCGCTGGCCTGGTTCCTCGCGCGCCAGGAGTTTCGCGGCAAGGCCCTCGTCGAAGCGCTGGTCGTGCTGCCCCTGGTCCTGCCGCCCATCGTCACGGGCTATGCGCTCCTGACCCTGTTCGGGCGCGACGGGCTCCTCGAGCTGCCGATCGCCTTCACCACGACGGGAGCGGGCGTGGCCGCTGGGGTCATGGGCTTCCCCCTCCTCGTGCGCACCCTGCGCGTCGCCTTCGAGGCCGTCGATCCTCGCCTCGAGCTGGCGGCTCGAAGTCTCGGCGCGAGCCCCCTGTCCGCCTTTGCGCGCGTGACCTTGCCGCTGGCCGCTCCCGGGCTGGTCGCGGGCGCGCTGCTCTGTTTCGCCAGGGCCCTTGGGGAGTTCGGCGCCACGATCACGTTCGCGGGGAACATCGAGGGCGAGACCCGCACCCTCACCCTCGCCATCTGGTCGGCCATCCAGAGTCCCGGCGGCGAGGACGCCGCGCTGCGTCTGGTCGCGCTGTCCGTGGTCTGTAGCGTCGGGGCCGTGATCATCGGCGAGACCCTCGTTCGACGAGCGCGCCAGAGGACGATGGCTTGATCGAGCTCGACCTGCGCTGCCCGATCGCGGAGCTGGAGGTCCAGGCCCGGAGCTCCGCCCGGAGGCTGGCCGTCTTCGGTCCGAGCGGCGCCGGCAAGACCACGCTGCTGAACTGCATCGCCGGCCTGGTTCGCGCGAGCGGGCGGATCGCCCTCGGCGGGCGCGAGCTGAACACACCCTTCGTGCCAGCCTGGCGCCGCCGCATCGGCGTCGTCTTCCAGGAGCCGCGGCTGTTCCCGCACCTCAGCGTGCGCGGCAACATCGGCTTCTCGGGCCACCTCTCGGACGACGTCATCGACGCCCTCGAGCTGTCGGCCCTGCTCGACCGCGGCGTGGCGGGGCTCTCCGGCGGCGAACAGCGCCGGGTGGCCCTCGCTCGGGCCCTGGCGTCGAAGCCCGAGTGGCTGCTCCTCGACGAGCCGCTCGTCGGTCTCGACGGCGACCGTCGGGCCCGGGTCGTGGCGCTCTTGGAGCACCTGGGGCTGCCCCACCTGGTCGTCAGCCACTCCGTCACAGAGGTGCTCAGGCTCTCTGACGAGGTCCTGGTGCTCGATCAGGGCAAGGTGGTCGGTCTGGGTGACTTCCACGAGCTCTGCGCCGACCCGGTCGTCTTCAGGCTCGCGGATGACCTCGGGCTGGACAACCTGCTCCACGTCGAGGTGGTAGAGGACGGCCCTGTCTGCAGCGTAGGGATCGGCAGCGCCACCTTGAGGGTGTCGGGGCCCGCCAGGGGAAGGGCCCTCGCGATCCGGCCAGAGGACGTCATCCTGTCGGCGGATCCCCCCGGGCGGCTGTCGGCGCGGAACGTACTGGCCGGCTCCGTGCGTCGCCTCGTGGAGGTGCACGGACGGGTGCTCGTCGAGGTCGACGTCGGCGCGACCCTGCGGGCGTCGCTGACGCGGGGGGCTGTCGAGGATCTCGGGCTCGAGCCCGGGTGCCCGGTTCACGCCATCGTCAAGGCCACGGCCATCCGCTGGGTGTAGCCGGATGCGCTACCTCACCGACACGCTCGACCGGTTGTTCTCCGGGCTGGGCCTGGAGCTGGAGCCCTGGATGGCTCCGCTCGCGGCTGTGTGTGTCGCGGTCTGCATCCTCCCCTTCTACTACCGGAACTTCCGCACGAAGCGGGCGAGGAAGCGGGTCCTCGCCGCTGCTGGTGCGGCGGGCGAGGAGCGGAAGGCCCTCGCCGCGGAGGCCCTGGCGCTCGTCTGGGGCAGTCCCTTCGGCTTGATGGTCGTGGCGGAGGAGGCGGACAAGCGCGGCCTCGGCCAGCTGGCGATCGCGGCTCTCGAAGCCCTCGAGGCCACCGGCAAGCGACGGACGGAGGCCCGACTCCTACGCGCGAGGTTGCTGGCCGAGCGCCCGACCACGCCAGAGGCGGAGGCCCTGGCGGTCGAGCGGCTGCGTGAAGCCGGGCTGGGCGAGCAGGCGGCCCAGCGGCTCAGGGCCGCGCGGGAGCGCTTCGGAGATCACGACGCTCTCGGCGACTGAGGACCGCGATGCCGCAAGCGGCTGCCAGCAGGAGCGCTGGAGATGGCCGCGAGTCGCAGCCGCAGCGCCGCTCGTCGTCGAGCTCGTCCTCGACGCAGAGAGGAGCCGCCAGAGCCTCGGCCAGGACCATGTCCGGGCCATAGCGCGGGTTCGTCGTGATCTCGACGGCCTCCAGCAGCACCGGGAGCGTGTTCGCGCGGACCTCGAACAAGTGCTCGCCTGGCGCGACATCAGCGCACCAGACCTGGCCGTAGCCAGCTGGGCCGGCGAGGTCGACGAGCTTCCACTCCCCGCCGTCGACGCGGACCTCGGCCTTTCCAGCCTGATCGCCCTGCCGGGCGCGCAAGGCGACCGCGGAGCCTTCGAAGGCGAGCGAGGCTGTGCTGCCCCGATCCAGGGCTTCGTACGCTGTCTCGAAGTGGCCGGGGGTGTCGGACCAGGTCCTCCATTCATCGTCGATCGCCCATGAGATGACGCTGACGCGGACTCTCCTCGACGCGTCGAGCCAGCTCTCACCTGCATCGTCGGAGACCCAGGCGCCGGTCGGGGTCGCCACCGCGAGCCAGCCTTCGCCCTCGGCCATGTCGACCGCCGTGCTGTCGAAGGTGGCGAGCAGCGAACCGTCCACGAACAGGCCTTCGTCGAGCGCCGCGAGCAGGCGTCCGTCGTCGAGGGGCTCCACGGCGGCCACTGCGAAACCGGCGTGGTCTACCACCTCGAGCCCCGTGTAGATGTCTCCTGCGAAGAGCCCATCGGCGCTGCCCGCCCAGAGCGAGTCGCCGTCGACGACGAGGGGCTGGAAGCGAACCGGTCCCTCCTGCACCGTCTGGAAGGCAGAGTCCCCCTCTGAGACGATGAGCGCCTCGTCGCCCACGCTGGCGCGAACCAGTCCTCGCCAACCACGAGGCCGTAGACCTGTGGGGGTTGCTCCTCGAGCGGAAGGAAGCCCTCCGACCAGAGCGCGAGCCCGACGCCGTCCTTGGCGACTCCCGCGATCAAGGTCCGGTCGCCCGGGCCGAGGGCGACATCCTCTACGTAGTCGAAGCCGAGGTCCTCGCTGAACTCGCCCCACGACGGCGTGTCGCGCCAGATCCGTCCGCGAGAGGGGATCAGGATGACGTCCTCTCCGATCTCGACGCCGCGTGGGTGCATCGCTCGGTTGGCCGTGTGCCAGGTGACCTCGCCGGTCTCGAGGTCGATCGAGGACAGCCCACCTTCGCCGTAGCCGGGGAGCCAGACCTCGCCTCGGGCCAGCTCCACCTCCCAGAAGGTCTGCTGAGAGGTCATGTGGCTCTCTGCCCAGTCCAGGCCGTCCTCGCTTCGGAACACGCCCTCCCAGGACGCAAGCAGCCAGGTCTCGCCGTGGACGACGAACTCGTGGTGGTGCAGCCCGTTGGGTGGGCTGCCCCGTCCGTCCTGCGGAGCCTCCAGCCCGGTCCCCGCCATCCACGTCTCCCCCGAGTCCGGGCTGTACCAGACGGCCTCTGGCGAGCTCGCCAGGATCGTGTCTCCCTGGACCGCTAGAGCGCTCACGACCTCGTGGTCGCTGATGTTCTTGGACCAGTCGTCTTCGCGGAGGAGCCCCCCGCCGTCTGTTCCCACCCAGAGCTCCGGCCCGAGGTCCAGATCGAGCACGGTCAGGGCCAGGTCTGCGAGCTCCTCCCACGTCTCTCCCTCGTCGGAGGAGCACAGCACGCGACCGGTGTCCGTGCCCAGGCAGGCGCGGTCGTCCTCGATGGCGAGCGTGGTGATGTCGTCCTCGTCGAGACGGCGAGACTCCTCCCAGTCTCCGCCCTCGATGCGCCGGAACAGGCGCCCGCCACCGGCCAGGACGAGGTCCTCTGCTACGGCGATGTCGGTGATGACGGCCTCTTCGCCAACGCCCTCGACGCGCTCCCAGGTCAGCAGATCCACGCTCCGCCACAGACCTCCTCCGTCGGTGCCCACCAGGAACTCGTCGCCGTCGAAGGCGCTGCAGAGCACTCGCTCTTCGGGGAACAGATGGAAGGTGGGGTGGCCCTCGTCGAAGACCACGACCCATGTTCGCTGGACTCGAGGCATGAAGGCGACGACCACCACTCCATCCGTGGCCAGCGTCGTGGCGACGTCGTGGGGGGAGTGGGCCTGGGCGAGTCCGAGGAGGCCCCAGCAAGCCAAGGGACTTAGTAGTCCGCGCCAGGAATCAGGAAGGCGTAGCCCGCGTTGGAGTAGGAGGGGTAGGACCCGGTGGGAGCGCTGACGAGCAGGTCGCTGTAGCCGTCGGAGTCGAAGTCCTCGCCTCCCCAGATGCCAGATCCAAAGGCAGACAAGGACTCTCCGGTGATCGACGCATCGGCTGTCGGGCTGCCGCCGGACAGCGGCCCCCAGAAAAGGTAGACGGCCCCCGCCGCCGTGTCGGCGAGCGGCGCACCCACCGCGAAGTCATCGACGCCGTCAGCGTTGACGTCGCCGACCATGGAGGCGTTGTCGCCGAAGCCCTGGCCGCCCGACGAGGACGAGAGCTGGTGGTTGGCGGAGGCCGGGCCGAGCGTGCCGGTGACGGGGCCGTAGTAGATATCCAGTCGGTCCGCCACGGAGCACCCCGAGAAGACGTCGTCGTAGCCATCGCCGTCGATGTCGCCCACGTAGCCAACGGAGCTGCCGCATGCGGCCGCGGAGCTACCGGAGATGGTGGCGTCGGCGGCCGACAGGGCGAGCCCGCTGCCCCCACCGCTCACCGGCCCGAGCACCACGAGGGCCAATCCGGCCTCGGAGCTGTAGCCGGGCGCGCCGAAGCCGATGTCGTCGTAGCCGTCGCCGTTGGTGTCGCCGACGGGCGCGACCGCGGCTCCGACGTCGTCGTCGTTCGTTCCACCGTCCCAGGAGGCGTGACTGTTGGTCAGCTTCGTGATCGTGACCGGCCCGAGAGCCAGGTGGACGCGGCCTTTCTTGTAGGAGTACCTGGGGCATCCGACGAGCAGGTCGTCGAGCCCGTCCCCGTCGACATCGCCTGCGCCGGCGATTGTCGTGCCGCAGTCGCCGTTCGTGCTGCCTCCAATCCGCTCCGCGTTCGAGACCTGGTGGTCCGAGGTCACCGGCCCGCTGAGGATGTAGATCGCGCCCGCAGGCGTGACGTCCGGGCTTCCGACGACGAGGTCCTCGGTCCCGTCGTTGTCGAGGTCCACGACTGCGACGGCCAGGCCGAACTCGTCGTTGGTGCCCTCGCCCTTGATCTGGACGTCGGTGTCGTCGCTCGCGATGTCGGCGCTGAGCGGGCCGTAGACGATGAAGACGAGGCCCTGGTCGCTGGCGCCGTCCTGGGCGTAGGGCGCCCCGAAGACGAAGTCGTAGTTGCCATCACCGTTGTAGTCGGGCACCACCCCGATGGCCGTGGCGAGCTCGTCACCGCCGGTGGATCCGTAGACATAGCCGGAGTAGTCGCCGGACTCTTCGGAGGAGATGATGCAACTCGCCAGAGCGGCCGCCTCGGTTCCGCTGCAGTCGTTGACGGTTCCGTCGTGGCAGGTCTCGCTGGCGCCGTCGTAGGTGGCGGAGTCGGTGTCGTCACAGTCGGTGTCGGTGCTGGAGTAGCCGCTGGGCACGCTGCAGGCGGTGGTGGTGCTGGAGCTGTCGCCGTCACCGTCGCCGTCGGTGTCAGCGTAGTACGTGCTGGCGTCCGCGGCGTCGTCCTCGTCGGTCTCGTCGTCGCAGTCGTTGTCGATGGAGTCGCAGTACTCGGTGGCCGCGGGGCTCACGCTGGAGTCGCTGTCGTCGCAGACCCCGCCGGTGGTGGTGTAGCCGGTCATGACCGAGCAGCTGTCGGTCCCTGTGGACTCGTCGCCGTAGCCGTCGCCGTCACCGTCTGTGTAGTAGGAGGTCGCGTCGACGGCGCCGTCCTCTGTGTCCCCGTCGCAGTCGTGATCGGTGGTGTCGCAGTACTCGTCCTCGTCGGGGTTCACGTCGGCGGCGGAGTCGTCGCAGTCTGTGTCGTCGCTGACGTAGCCGGAGGGGGCGTCGCAGGCGGCGGTGGCGCTGGCCGTTTCGTCTCCGTAGCCGTCGGAGTCGGAGTCGGGGAACCAGTCGGTGGCGT